>UEXO01000029.1_pt1 | contig 29555 bp, 26 predicted proteins | sample 4301131 | NCBI WGS metagenome assembly UEXO01 (sample SAMEA4773185, study PRJEB27434) | metagenome | biome: 2259; feature: agricultural soil; material: soil | place: USA | collected 2014-09 | depth 0.25 m | reverse complement strand
CCAAACTGCTCGATCAGATTCGGGATGCGGTTCGCGTCCGCCATTACAGCATCCGTACCGAGGATGCCTATGTGAACTGGATTAAACGCTTCATCCTGTTTCACGGCAAGCAGCATCCGCGCGAACTCGGCACGGCTGCTGTTTCGGCGTTCCTGAGCCATCTTGCGGTGGACGGCAAGGTCTCGGCGAGCACGCAGAATCAAGCGCTGTCGGCGCTGCTGTTTCTCTACCAGAAAGTGCTCGAAATCGACCTGCCGCAGATCGGCGATGTGGTCCGCGCCAAGAAGCCGCAGCGGCTGCCCACCGTGCTGTCACGCGCCGAGGTGCAGGCCTTGCTCGATCGATGTGCCGGTACCGCCGGCCTGATCATCAGGCTGCTGTACGGCACTGGCTTGCGGCTGATGGAGGGTGTCCGGCTGCGCGTCAAGGATGTCGATGTCGCGCGTGCGGAACTGATTGTTCGTGACGGCAAGGGCGGCAAGGATCGCGTGACCATGCTGCCGCAGTCCCTGATCGCAGCAATGGAAGTCCAGCTGGCAGCCCGGAAAGCCCTGCATGCGGACGATGTCAGGAGCGGAACGGTCGGTGTCTGGCTGCCGGACGCGCTGGCGAAGAAGTATCCGAACGCCCCGCGGGAATGGGGTTGGCAGTATCTGTTCGTGGCTTCGAACTTCTCGACCGACCCGCGCTCCGGAGTCACGCGGCGCCATCACTACAACGAAAAGCTGGTGCAGCGGGAAGTCCGTCGCGCGGCGCTCGCCGCTGGCATCGTGCGTCCGGCATCGCCGCACACGCTTCGGCATTCGTTTGCCACGCATCTGCTCGAAGCGGGCTACGACATCCGTACCGTTCAGGAATTGCTGGGCCACGCCGACGTCAGCACGACGATGATCTACACCCACGTCCTGAATCGGGGCGGGCACGGCGTGCGCAGCCCACTCGACCGGCTCTAGCGCTGAGGGCCGCGATTGCCGGGGGTGATATGAAATTCCTTGTCGGAGAGGCGTGGGTGAGGGAGGTTCCAGTTCACGCAAGTCCTTGACGGAGAGTCCCTCACCCCTCTTTGGCTTGACGGAAAGTGACCCAACGTCACTTCCCGCCTTGGCCAAACAGTCTCCCGAGGGAGAGGGCGTTTCAGGGTTTCTCCAGGCGGAGGACGAGGTTCGGCAGATTCGTCCCGATACCGCGGGCCTTAGCCCTCGCGGTGATACCCGGTCACCAGCTCCACTTCATTCCGCGAGCCGAGGATCACCGGCACTCGCTGATGCAGCTGGGTCGGCTGCAGGTCGAGGATGCGTTCGCGGCCGGTGGTCGCGGCACCGCCGGCTTGCTCGACGATGAAAGCCATCGGGTTGGCTTCGTACATCAGGCGCAGCTTGCCGCCCTTGTCCTTCATCTTCGAATCCAGCGGGTACATGAACACGCCGCCGCGGGTGACGATGCGGTGCACGTCGGCGACCATCGATGCCACCCAGCGCATGTTGAAGTCCTTTGCCCTGGGGCCTTCCTTGCCGTCGAGCATCTCGTCGACATAGCGCTTGACCGGCGCTTCCCAGAAGCGCGCGTTGGAGGCATTGATCGAGAATTCCTTGGTATCGGCCGGAATCTGCAGGTCCCGGCCGGTCATCCGGAAGCTGCCGAGTTCGCGGTCGAGCGTGAAGGCGTGGGTGCCGCTACCCAGGGTCAGCACCAGGATGGTCGACGGGCCGTAAACGCAGTAGCCGGCGGCGACCTGCCGGGTGCCGGGCTGCAGGAAGGCCTCGTCTTCGGCGCCGGTCATGCCCTCGGGGCAGCGCAGCACCGAAAAGATGGTGCCGACCGAGACGTTGACGTCGATGTTGCTGCTGCCGTCGAGCGGATCGAACAGCAGCAGATAGCCGCCCTTCGGATACTGGCCCGGGATCGGATGCGGGTGATCCATTTCCTCGGAAGCGAGGCCGGCCAGGTGGCCGCCCCATTCGTTGGCTTCAAGCAGGATCTCGTTGGACAGCACGTCGAGCTTCTTCTGCGCCTCGCCCTGGATGTTGCCGGTGCCGGCATCGCCGAGCACGCCACCGAGATCACCCTTGCCGACGGCAATGGCGATGGTCTTGCAGGCGCGGGCAACCACTTCGATCAGCAGACGCAGATCGGCGCCGATCTGGGCCTTGCCGCGCTGCTCTTCGATGAGGAATCGGGTGAGGGAGATGCCGTTCATGATCTGGGGGTGTGCAGGAAAGGGGGCGGGGCTTGCAGCGTGATGTCGGCATTTTACCCGGCGGGCACCGCCGCGATCGGCGATTGATGCATCTTCGGCAATTTCATCCGGCGATTCCCCGGCCGGGGACTTGCCGCGGGGGGCGGCGGGCGCTGCGGCATCGGCATCGGTGGTGCCTGCGTGGTCACCCTGTACGGCCGTGCCTGAAGCCACGATCGCTCCGACCACGCGCAGCGTTCGGAGCGATCCCCCGCGGGCGGCGGCGGCCGGCTAAAATGCCGCCCTCGTTCCCGATCCGATCCTCACGTCATGACTCGCTGGCGTCGTTCTCCCTGAGTGAACCCGCTGTCGCGCGCACGCGCGGCCCGGGAGATGGGACCCGCACCGAATCCGGTGCGGCCGCAATGCAACGACCCGCACAGGCACCGTCATGATCCTGATGATCGATAACTACGACTCCTTCACCTACAACCTCGTCCAGTATTTCGGCGAGCTCGGGGCGGAGGTGGCCGTGCATCGCAACGACCAGATCACGGTCGACGAAGTCGCAGCACTCAAGCCGACCCACATCGTGTTGTCGCCCGGGCCGTGCACGCCGAACGAGGCCGGCATCTGCCTGGAACTGCTGGAGCGCCTCGGCAAGACCGGCGCCTTCCCGATCCTCGGCGTCTGCCTCGGTCATCAGTCGATCGGCCAGGCCTTCGGCGGCACCGTGCGCCGCGCCGCCAACGTGATGCACGGCAAGACCAGTCCGATCCACCATCACGGCAAGTCGGTGTTCCACGGCCTGCCGTCGCCGTTCACCGCGACCCGCTACCACTCGCTGATCGTCGATCGCGCCGATTTCCCGGCCGAATTGGAAGCGACCGCGTGGACGGTGAAGCCGGACGGCACGCCCGACGAGATCATGGGCCTGCGCCACCAGACCCTGCCGATCGAAGGCGTGCAGTTCCATCCGGAATCGATCCTGACCGAGCACGGTCACGCGATGCTGAAGAACTTCCTCGACAACTGGTCCTGAGCCGGAGTACCCCGAGATGACGCCACAGGAAGCGCTGGCGCGGACCATCGAGCACCGCGAGATTTTCCACGACGAAATGATCGCGCTGATGCGCCAGATCATGCGCGGCGAAGTGTCGCCGGTGATGACGGCGGCGATCCTGACCGGCCTGCGAGTCAAGAAGGAGACCGTCGGCGAGATCGCCGCGGCGGCGACGGTGATGCGCGAGTTCTCGGTCAAGGTGCCGACACCGGGCGGAGCGGCCGATGCCCATCTGGTCGACATCGTCGGCACCGGCGGCGATGGCTCGAACACCTTCAACATTTCCACCGCCTCGATGTTCGTCGCCGCTGCGGCCGGAGCCAAGGTCGCCAAGCACGGCAATCGCAGCGTGTCCTCGAAGTCCGGCAGCGCCGATGTCCTCGAAGCGCTGGGCGCGGATATCGAACTGTCGCCGGAGCAGGTCGCGCACTGCCTGGCCGAGACCGGCATCGGCTTCATGTACGCGCCCAAGCACCACCCGGCGATGAAGAACGTGTCCGCCGTGCGCCGCGAAATGGGCGTGCGGACGATCTTCAACATCCTGGGGCCCCTGACCAATCCGGCCGGTGCGCCGAACATCCTGATGGGCGTCTTCCACCCTGATCTGGTCGGCATCCTGGTCCGCGTGCTCCAGCAGCTCGGCGTGCAGCGGGCGCTGGTGGTCTGGGGCCGCGATGGCATGGACGAGATCTCGCTTGGCGCGGCGACCCTGGTCGGCGAACTGCGCGACGGCGTGATCCGCGAGTACGACATCCATCCCGAGGACTTTGGCCTGGCGATGTCGGCCAGCCGCAACCTGAAGGTCGACGACGCCGCCCACTCGAAGCAGCGCCTGCTGCAGGCGCTCGACAATACCGCTGGCCAGGCTCGCGACATCGTCTGCCTGAATGCCGGTGCCGCGCTGTACGTGTCCGGCGTCGCGCCCTCGATTGCCGATGGCATCAGCCGTGCGACCGCGGCGATTGCCTGCGGTGCTGCGCGCGCCAAGGTCGATGCCTATGTCGCGGCGACGCGCGCAACCTCTCTGACGACGCAACCATGAGCGACATTCTCGAAACCATCCTCGCGCGCAAGCACGTCGAGATCGCCGAACTCAGGTCCCGTATCGACCTCGGCACTCTGGAGCGCATCGCGCTGGCGCAAGCTGCGCCGCGTGGCTTTGCTGCGGCGCTGAGCGCCAAGGCCGCGAGCGGCGCCGGCGTGATCGCCGAGATTAAGAAGGCCAGCCCGAGCAAGGGGCTGATCCGCGAAGATTTCAATCCCGGCTGGCTGGCCGAGGACTACGCGCGCGGCGGTGCGGCTTGCCTGAGCGTGCTGACCGACGAGCAGTTCTTCCAGGGCCATAACGACTACCTCGTCGAAGCGCGCCAGCACACGCCTCTGCCGGTGATCCGCAAGGACTTTCTGATCGACGAGAGCCAGATCATCGAAGCTCGCGCCATCGGTGCCGATTGCGTGCTGCTGATCGCCGCAGCGCTGGCACCGGCGCGGCTCGGCGAGCTGGCGCGGCTGGCCCAGGACCTCGACATGGACGTGCTGATCGAAGTCCACGACCGGCCCGAGCGCGATGCGATGATGGGGCTCGCGCTCAAGACGCCGGTGATGCTCGGTATCAACAATCGCAACCTGCGGACTTTCGAGACCCGGCTGGAAACGACGCTCGAACTGCTGGACGGGATTCCCGCCGGCTACGACGTGATCACCGAAAGCGGCATCGGCGTGCCGGCCGACGTGCAGCGGATGCTCGCCGCCGGCGTGCGTCGCTTCCTGATCGGCGAATCGCTGATGCGGCAGGCGAGTCCGGGCGATGCGTTGCGGGCGCTGATCGGATAGCGAAGTCAGGAGCAGCCGTTGGAAACCCTTCTCCCCTCGGGAGAAGGGCAGGGATGAGGGACTCTCCGTCAAGGCGATCCCTGAACTGGAACCGCCCTCACCCAACCCTCTCCCGAAGGGAGAGGGCTTTCCCCTAATCCGCCACAGCCTGCGCATAAAGCTGCAACAGCAGCTCGCGCAGCCAGCGGTTCGCCGGATCCTGGTGCTGCTTGGCGTGCCAGAACAGGCTGATCGCGATCTCCGGCAGGGTTGCCGGATGCTTGAGCGCGATCAGGCCGAATGGCGCGGCGACCGTTTCCGCGAAGCGCAGCGGCACCGTCGCGATCATGTTGCTGCTGGCCAGGATCGGTGCCACGGCGATGAAGTGCGGCACGGTCAGGCGCACGGTGCGGCTGATGCCGTTGCGCTCCAGCAGCTCGTCGACCTTGCCGTGGCCAGTGCCTTCCGAGACCACGACGACATGCTCGGCGGCCGTAAACTCCTTGACCGTGATCGCTCGCTTGTCGAGCCGGTGGCCGCGACGCAGCAGGCAGACATAGGGCTGCTTGAACAGCCGCCGCTGGTAGAAGCCGCCCTTCAGCTGCGGCAGCAGACCCAGCGCCACATCGACGTGGCCGGCTTCCATCGCCTCGCGCAGGTTCACCGCGGTATTGCGCACCGTGCTGATCGACAGCCGCGGCGCCAGCGTCGCCAGCCGCTCCATCAGCGTCGGCAGGAAATAGATCTCGCCGATGTCGGTCATGCCGATCGTGAAGGCGCGTTCGCTGCTCGCCGGATCGAAGGCGCTGCGCTGGTTGACCGCGCCATGCAGCAGGCCCAGCGCGTGGCTGACCGGCTCGGCGAGACTTTCGGCGAACGGCGTCGGCTCCATGCCGCGCGAGCTGCGCTGGAACAGTTCGTCGCCGAGCAGCTTGCGCAGCCGCGCCAGCGCATTGCTGACCGCCGGCTGGGTCAGGCCCAGGCTTTCCGCGGCGCGCGACACCCGCCGCTCGATCATCAGCTGGCGGAACACCACGAGCAGGTTCAGATCGAGATCGCGTAGTTCCATGTCGCTCCATCCAGTCGGGCTGGCCATTCACGATGGGAATGGCACGTATTCACGGAATTCTATTGGCTGATGACCCGGATGCGGGAATCATTGCTGCTCGAATGAGGCGGCCGGCAGGCATCGGCAGCCCTTGGAGGAGCTCAGCCGCATGTCCCTGGATCGCCGCGCCTATTACGACCGCATCGCCGCTCACGGCCTGACCCCGCTGTGGGAAGTGCTCGGCGCGCTGGTGCCGCCATCGCCGCGCTCGCCCGTTCAGCCGGCACTGTGGCGCTACGCCGAGTTGCGTGAGCACGTGATGGAAGCCGGCCGGCTGATCACGGCCGAGGAAGCCGAGCGCAGGGTACTGATCCTCGAAAATCCCGGCCTGCGCGGCCAGTCCTGCATCACCCAGTCGCTGTACGCCGGCCTGCAGCTGATCCTGCCCGGCGAGGTCGCACCGGCGCATCGCCACACGCAGTCGGCGCTTCGGCTGGTGCTGGATGGCGAGGGCGCCTATACCGCCGTCGACGGCGAGCGCACGACCATGCGCCGCGGCGATTTCATCATCACCCCGGCCTGGACCTTCCACGACCACGGCAACTTGGGCAGCGAGCCGGTGATCTGGCTCGATGGCCTCGATATCCCGACCGTGCGCTTTCTCGATGCCGGCTTCGCCGAAAAGGCGGCCACTCAGGTGCAGTCGGTCGGCCGTCCGGAGGGCGACGCGCTGGCCCGCTATGGCTCGAACCTGCTGCCGATGGACTACGCCCCGAAACCGGCCGACCCGACCCGCGTCTTCGTCTATCCGCACGCCAAGACCCGCGCTTCGCTGCGGGCGATCGCCGCTGCCGGCAATCCCGATCCGCACCTCGCGCACAAGCTGCGCTACGTCAATCCGGCGACCGGGGCCTCGCCGATGCCGACGATTGCCGCGTTCACGCAACTGATCCCGGCCGGCTTCGAGACTCGCGGCCTGCGGGCTACCGACGGCAGCATCCACGTCTGCCTCGAAGGCGAGGGTGAGGCCGAGATCGCCGGCACCGTCCATTGCTTCGCCGAGAACGATGTCTTCGTCGTGCCGTCCTGGCACCGGCTTCAACTGCGCGTGGCGCGCGACACGATGTTGTTCAGCTTTTCCGACCGTCCCGTGCAGCAGGCCCTGGGCCTGTGGCGCGAGGAACGGCTCTGATCCCGATCCTTTGAGAACTCCCATGAGCTATGCCGTTCCCGCACCCGCGCAACGCAGCCTGAGCATTGCTGGTAGCAGCGACCGCTTCCCGGTCAATCGCATCTTCTGCGTCGGCCGCAACTACGCAGCCCACGCCCGCGAGATGGGCCGTGATCCGGATCGCGAAGCGCCGTTCTTCTTCATGAAGCCGGCGCAGGCTGCCGTCGATGCCGCTGGTCCGGTGACGATTCCCTATCCGCCGCGGACAAAGAACTTCCATCACGAGATCGAGCTGGTGGTCGCAATCGGCAAGGGCGGCGCCGACATCAGCGTCGAGACCGCACTCGACCACGTCTACGGCTATGCGGTCGGTCTCGACATGACCCGCCGCGACCTGCAGCTCGATGCCCGCGACAAGGGTCGGCCCTGGGAGTTCGGCAAGTCGTTTGCGCAGTCGGCACCGATCGGAGCGATCGCCCGCGCTGCCGAAATCGGCAACATCGAGAACGCGGCGATCGCGTTGACCGTCAACGGCCAGCCGCGACAGGTCTCCGACATCAACAAGCTGATCTGGTCGGTGGCCGAATCGATCGCCCAGCTGTCGATGTTCGAGGCGCTGGAGCCGGGCGACCTGATCATGACCGGCACGCCGGAAGGCGTGAACCCGGTGCTGCCGGGAGATTTGATGCTCGGGACGATTGCCGGTTTGAGCGGCATCGAAGTGCGGGTCGCGAAATGACAACAATCGCAAGCGGAGGAGAGCCGGCATGGCCAACTACGTCCTGATCCACGGCGCCTGGCACGGCGGCTGGTGCTGGCGCGAGGTTGCGAAAGCCCTGCGCATGCAGGGCCACACGGTGTTCACGCCGACCCTGACCGGCAACGGCGAGTCGCGCCACTTGGGCAGCGAGCGCATCACCCTGGAGACCCACACACGCGACGTGCTCGGCCTGATCGCCGCCGAGGAACTGAGTGAGGTCATCCTGGTCGGGCATTCCTACGGCGGCATGGTCATCACCTCTGCGGCCGATCGCTGTGCCGACCGGATCAAGCGGCTGGTCTATCTCGACGCTTTCGTGCCGACCCACGGCGAGAACTTGGCCGACTGCATTCGCCGCAACCTGCCTGCGGGAGCGGCCGATATCTTCATCGGTCATTTCCATCAGGCCCGCGATCACGACGGTCTGATTCCGCCGATTCCTGGTGCGTTGTTCGGCCAGACACCGGCGACTACCGAATGGATGGAACGCCAGTGCAATCCGCAGTCTCTGGCGACCTTCCAGTGGCCGGTGCTGCTGAAAGGGGCGGCCGATGCGCTGCCGCGCAGCTACATCGTCGCCGACGACTGGCAGCCGAGCCCGTTCCAGGCTGAAAGCCGACGCTATGCCGAGTCGCCGGGCTGGACGCTCGATCGTCTGGCCGGCGGTCACTGCCTCATGATGGACAGCCCGGCCGAACTGTCCGCCGTGCTCGCCAGACTGGCCTGAGGGCGCGCACGATGAATGCACCGATTCCACTCGCCGAACTGGGCAGCCGCCTGAACTGGGAGCGCGGCACCAGCCGCATCCCGTTCGCGGTCTACAACGATGCGGCACTCCACAAGCAGGAACTGCAGCGCTTCTTCTACGACAAGCACTGGTGCTATGTCGGGCTGGAAGCCGAGATCCCGAAGCCCGGCGACTTCAAGCGCACCAATGTCGGCGAGCGCTCGGTGCTGCTGGTGCGGGCGATGGATGGCACGGTGCATGTCGTCGAGAACGCCTGCGCTCATCGTGGTGTGGCTTTCTGCCGCGAGCGCCACGGCAATCGCGATGCCTTCATCTGTCCCTATCACCAGTGGAATTACGCACTCGACGGCCGCCTGCGCGGAGTGCCGATGCGCCACGGCGTCAAGCGCGACGGCGCGGTTCAGGGCGGCATGCCAGCCGATTTCAATCTCGCCGATCACGGCCTGACCCGACTCAAGGTCGCGTCACGTGGTGGCGTGGTGTTTGCCTCGTTTGATCACGATGTCGAGTCCTTCGAGGATTTCGTCGGCCCCGACGTCCTGCGCTACTTCGATCGCCTGTTCGATGGCCGCAAGCTGCATATCCTCGGCTACAACCGCCAGCGCATTCCGGGCAACTGGAAGCTGATGCAGGAAAACATCAAGGACCCGTATCACCCGGGTCTGCTGCACACCTGGTTCGTGACCTTCGGCCTCTGGCGTGCCGACAACCAGTCGCAGATGGTGATGGACGCCAGGGGCCGCCATGCGGCGATGATCTCGACGCGCGGCAATGCCGGCGCGGTGTCGGAAGTGTCCCGCGTGTCGAGCTTCAAGCAGACCATGAACCTGCACGATCCACGCTTCCTCGACATCGTTCCAGAACCCTGGTGGAACGGTCCGACGGCGGTGATGACGACCTTGTTTCCGAGCGTGATCCTGCAGCAGCAGGTCAACAGCGTTTCGACCCGGCAGATCGTGCCCGATGGTCACGGCCATTTCGATTTCGTCTGGACCCATTTCGGCTTCGAAGACGACACCCCGGAGATGACCCAGCGCCGTTTGCGTCAGGCCAACCTGTTCGGGCCGGCCGGCTTCGTGTCGGCCGACGACGGCGAGGTCATCGAGTTCTCGCAGGAGACTTTCGAGGCCAAACCCGGCCATCGCACCTTGGCCGAGCTGGGCGGGCGCGAAGTCGAGAACACCGAGCACATGGTCACCGAAACCCTGATCCGAGGCATGTACCGCTACTGGCGCGAGGTCATGGAGCGATGAACGGCCTGAGCGTCGAGGACTGGTTCGCCCTCAACCAGCTGTATGCCGATTACGCGCTTGCCGTCGATTCCGGACGCTGGGATTCCTGGCCGGAGTTCTTCATCGAGGATTGCAGTTATCGCCTGCAGCCTCGCGAGAACTACGATCGCGGCTTTCCGCTCGCGACCCTGAGCTTCGAAAGCAAGGGCATGCTCAAGGACCGCGTCTACGGCATTCAGGAAACGCTGTTCCACGATCCCTATTACCAGCGCCATGTGGTCGGCGCGCCGGTGATCCGGAAAGTGGAGTCGGGACGCATCCACTCGGAAGCGAACTACGCGGTGTTCCGCACCAAGCTGTCCGGGCTGTCGACGGTCTATAACGTCGGCCGCTACATCGACGAGGTCGTCCGCACCGACGAGGGCTTCCGCTTCGCGTCGCGGCTCGCGGTCTACGACAGCGAGATGATTCCGAACTCGATCATCTATCCGATCTGAAGGCTGGGGACATCGCTCAGATCGCCGCACCGATCTTGAAGATCGGCAGGTACATGGCGACGACCAGGCCGCCGACCAGGATGCCGAGCACGACCATGATCAGCGGTTCGAGCAGCGCGGTGAGGTTGTCGACCAGGGCGTCGACTTCCTCCTCGTAGAAATCGGCGAGCTTGGCGCACATGTGGTCGAGCGAGCCGGATTCCTCGCCGATCGCGACCATCTGCACCGCCATCGCCGGGAACAGACCGGTCTGCTGCATGGTCAGCTGCAATTGCTGGCCGGTGGAGACCTGGTCGCGCATCTGCATGATCGCTTCGGTGAACACGATGTTGCCGGCGGCCTTGGCCACCGAGTCCATCGCTTCGACCAGCGGCACGCCGGCCGCGAACATCGTCGACAGGGTGCGCGCATAGCGCGCCACCGCCGACTTGTAGAGGATGTCGCCGACGATCGGCAGCTTGAGCAGCATGCGGTCGGTGAAGCGGCGCACCTTCGCCGAGCGGATGTGCGCCTCGCGCAGGCCGAAGAAGCTGCCGATGCCGATGATCAGGATCACCCACCAGTCTTCCTGGATGAACTCGGACAGCGAGATCACCATCTTGGTGAACGCCGGCAGATCGGCGCCGAAGCCCTGGAACAGCGAGGCGAACTGCGGCACGACGAAATACAGCAGGATCGCGGTGACGATCATCGCGACGACGATCACCGCCGCCGGGTAGGTCATCGCCTTCTTGACCTTCTTCTTCAGCGACTCGGTCTTTTCCTTGTAGGTGGCGATCTTGTCGAGCAAGGTTTCCAGCGCACCGCTGCGCTCGCCGGCGTCGACCAGATTGACGAACAGATCGTCGAAGTGACGCGGGTACTTGGCCAGCGATTCGGCGAGGGTGGCACCGCCTTCGATGGTGCCCTTGATGCCCAGCACCATCTCGCCCATCGACGGATTGGCGTGGCCGCGGCCGACGATCTCCAGCGACTGCACCAGTGGCACGCCGGCCGACATCATGGTCGCCAGCTGGCGGCTGAACACGGCGATGTCCTGGCCCTTGATCGGCTTCTTCTGCTTGCCGAACAGCGCCGATTTCTTGCTGACCCGGGTCGGGTTGATGCCCTGCTTGCGCAGCTGCAGCTTGATGTGGGCTTCGCTGGGGCCGTCGGACACGCCCTTGACCACCGTGCCCTTGCGGTCGCGGCCTTCCCAGGCAAATGTCGAGTCCTTCAGCGGTGTGCTGGCTGCGGCCATGGTCGATTCCGATCGGCTGACGAGTACGCGGTTGCAGGGGCTGCTCGCAGGCCCACGCACAGGCACTGACTACTGCATCGCCGCGAAAAGAATACTGCTAATCGACGGTGACGCGGTTCGCTTCGGTAAGGTCGATGATGCCGTCCAGCACCTTACGCAGCGCCGATTGACGGAGCGTGCGCACGCCTTCGCGGGATGCCTGGTCGGCGATGTCGATGGCGTTGCCGCCTTCCATGATCACCCGCGAGATCGCATCGCTGACCGGCATCACCTGATAGATGCCGGTGCGGCCCTTGTAGCCGCTGTTGCATTGGTCGCAGCCATTGGCCTTGTAGATCGTGAACCCAGGTGTGGCGATCTGCTCGGCGGTGAAGCCCTCGCGCAGCAGTTCTTCCTTCGGGATCACGTCCGGCTTGCGGCAGTGCTTGCACAGCTTGCGGGCCAGGCGCTGGGCGATGATCAAGGTCACGCAGCTCGCCACGTTGTAGGCCGGCACGCCCATGTTCAGCAGGCGGGTCAGGGTCTGCGGCGCGTCGTTGGTGTGCAGGGTCGACAGCACCAGATGGCCGGTCTGGGCGGCCTTGATCGCGATCTCCGCGGTTTCCAGGTCGCGGACTTCGCCGACCATGATCACGTCCGGATCCTGGCGCAGGAAGGCCTTCAGCGCGGCGGCGAAAGTCAGGCCCTGCTTGACGTTGACATTGACCTGGTTGATCCCAGGCAGATTGATTTCGCAGGGATCCTCGGCGGTCGAGATGTTGGTGCCGTCGTCGTTGAGGATGTTCAGGCCGGTGTACAGCGAGACGGTTTTTCCGGAGCCGGTCGGGCCGGTGACCAGGATCATGCCCTGCGGCTTGGCCAGCGCCCTCAGGTACAGCTCGCGCTGGTCCGGCTCGTAGCCGAGTGCGTCGATGCCGAGCATCGCGCTCGAAGCATCGAGGATGCGCATCACCACCTTTTCGCCCCACAGGGTCGGGCAAGTCGAGACACGGAAATCGATCGCCTTGTTGGCCGACAGCTTGAGCTTGATGCGGCCGTCCTGCGGCACCCGGCGTTCGGCGAGGTCCAGGCGGGACATCACCTTCAGGCGCGCCGCGAGGCGGCCGCCCATCTGCACTGGCGGCGTGGCGATCTCCTTCAACTCGCCGTCCATCCGGTAGCGAATGCGGTACTTCTTCTCGTAGGGCTCGAAGTGGATGTCCGAGGCGCCGCGGTTGATGGCGTCGATCAGCACCTTGTTGACATAGCGGATGATCGGCGCGTCGTCGGCGTCGCTGCCGCCGGTGTCGGCGCCGGGATCGGCTTCGCCGCCCTCGATCTCGAGGTTTTCGAGGTCCTCGTCGCCGCCTTGCAGCGCCGTCGCCTGCACCGCGGCGACGGCGGCGTCGATGCCCTTGGCCAGCTTGTCCTCTTCGACGAGGATGCCTTCGACCTGATAGCCGGTCGCGAACTTGACCTCGTCGAGCGCCTGCAGCCGGGTCGGGTCGGACAGCGCCACGAACAGCCGGCGCTCGCGCTTGTAGATCGGCAGCACGTGATACTTGCGCATCAGCTTTTCGCTGATCTCGCGGGCGATGCCGGCGTCGATGGTGATCGACGCGAGATCGATCAGCGGCGTGCCGAACTCGATGCTGGCGATCTCGGCGAGCCGCGTCGCCTGGATCAGCTTCGATTCGACGACCACCGAGACGAAGTGCGAGCCGGTCTTGGCCGCCTTCGCCTGGGCGTCGCGCGCCTGTTCCTCGGTCATCAGGCCGTCATTGATCAGCCGCCGCGGCAGGCCGCCGATGAAGGTGGCGACCGGCGGAGGTGGGGGCGGGGAAGGTGACTGGAAGTTGGTTGCCACGAATCGGGCCGTGCGGAAAGCCGTGCGAGCGGAATCGGGAAATTACACCGGCGACATCCGCGAAGCCAGCACCGGCTCGGGAGCCGGAATCAAGGCGCCGATCAACGGAACAGGTACTGCCCGGTTTCCGGGTTGCCCTTGCGCCAGACCACGCTGTCGAGGAAGTAGTGGTGGACGTTGATGAAGATCCAGGCCGCGAGCAGGAAGGCGCCGCTGCCGACGCCTTCGAGCATCGTCGGGAACATTTTCGATAGCCATTGCGGCCCCATCCAGAAGCCGAGATAACCGAGACCCATCGCGAGTGCGTAGAACAGCGCCATCCGCAGGCTCAAGCTCAGGGCCGGCAATTTCGCCTCGGCGCCGCGCGCCTGCTGCAGGTTCAGCTCGTAGCGCCAGACCACGACCATGTACTGGATCGAGTGCAGCGCCGGGAAGATCAGGGTCAGTACCGGGTCGCGGTACAGCAGCCACAGGTACAGGGCGACGCCGTAGGCGACCAGGCCGTTGACCGGCGGCAGCTGCCGGGTCGCCCGCCATTTCAGGCCAAGCATCGCCAGCACCGCGGCGGAGCTGGCCGCGGCGAGCACTTCGATCGCGGTCAGGATCGGCGCCGGCGCGGCGAAGGTGTAGTAGGCGATGCCCCAGTAGTCGGCCTTGTAGGCGCTCTCGTTGGCCAGCAGCCAGGACAGGAACCAGACCGCGTAGGCGTTCCAGAGCAGGATCTTCTTCTCGCGCTCGGCGAAGAAGCGCCGCTTCAGCACCGCGTCGAGCATCAGCATGCCGTAGCCCTGCTTCACGTAGTGCCAGCCGACGGTGAAGAACATCAGGTTGACGCTGTAGCCGAGCGCCCGGCCGTTCTTGGTGACCAGACACCACAGGAAGAAGCCGAGCAGCGCCAGCGGCACAGCGACGCCGGCGACCAGATAGCGGATGCGCCACTCGCGCGGGTATTCGGCGGAAAAGCCGCGCGCCGAAAAGCCGCGGTAGAACAGATGGTAGGAGTGGGCGAAATGCGGGTTGTTGATGAAGTGTGCGAGCAGCGTGGTCAGCACCAGCACGTCGCCATAGGTCTTCCACTCGACCGGCAGCAGCGCGAACCAGGGAATGATCAGCAGGGTCGCGCCGCCGAGGCAGAAGAAATCGACCCAGGGACTGAACAGATAGCCGGGTTGCTGGGCAAAGCCGGTCGTCGGCGTGGTCGCCGCCGGTCGGATATCGACCGACGATGGCGTGGCGGTGGTAGCGCTCATGGCTCACAACTGCTGGCAAACGGGGATGTCACGAAGCTAGTCGGCGCCGGCATGGGATGCAAGCCGTCGCGGTCGCTCAGCGCAGCGCCGGTTTCAGAGCCCGGATGCCGACGATGCGGCCATCGTCGCGCGCCACCACGACCACGCCGTCACGCGCCCTGGCGATCAGCGGCAGATAGCCGAGCCGCTCGGCCGGCAGGCCACCGCAGGACGCCAGCAACGCCTGCCAGCCGGCGTCGGACAGCTGGTTCGCCGCATGCAACCGGTCCAGCGGCACCAGCCTTAGCCGGACCATCTCCCGCGCCTCGTCGTAGGGCCGGTGCAGCTGCGGCAGTTGCGGCAGATCGGCGCCGCCCTGCAGCGACGAGAACAGCAGGGCGTTGCGCGCCTCGACCTCGGTCGGAGCGAACGCGGCGCGCCAGGCCGGGCCGAACCACGGCAGCGCCGGCTTGCCGTCGGCCAGCGAAGCCCGATAGCTCGCAGGATCGACTGCCGCTGCACTGACCACGTCGAAGCGGTCGACGTTGAATACGATCAGCGCCGGGCGGCCGACGAAGATCGTCTGCAGCCCGTAGCCGAGTGCAGCGAGCTGCAGCGCGGCGATCACCGCCAGATCGAACTTCAGGCTGCGCTTGCCGGGCCGGTAGATCACCGTGGTCAGCAGCGGCCCGAGCACGACATCGACCGCGACCATCAGCATCACTAGCGCATCGACACCCTGCATCGCCGCCAGCGGCGGCGGATACCAGACCAGGAAGATCAGCGCCGCGGCGGCCGCCGCGACCAGCATGCTGATCGCCAGGTGGACGCCACCGGCCTTCAGGCGGGCGGCGAGCTGCAAGGTCGAAACGCTCATGCCGGTCTCGCGTCGCTGCGGGCGATCAGGAAGGCGATCAGCATCAGCATGAAGCTCAGCGGCATCACGTGGTAGGCGATGCCGGTGACCATCGAGAAGCCGGCCTGGGCCAGCAGCAGCGCGGCGGCGATGTTACCGGCGTCGAGCGTGCTGGCCGGCTGCAGGCTGCGCAGCGCCAGCAGCAGCGCCCTGGCCAGCAACAGCAGCAGGCCGAGCATGCCGATGAGGCCGAACTCCAGCCACCAGAGCAGCAAGCTGTTGTGCGGCTGGATGGTCGGGCCGGTGAGCGCCTGGAACGGGGCACCGAGCGCCAGCCGCGCAAAGGCGTCGGGGCCCAAGCCGGTCAGCAGCGTCCACGGCGAGGCGCTCACTGCCTGCAGCGCCGCCGACCAGATCAGGTCGCGGCCTGAGGTCAAGCCGATGCCGGACTCGCCGGTCGAACGGCCGACGATCGCCAGCAGCATGCGGCCCTCGCCCAGCGCCAGCGCGAGGACCAGGCCGGCCGCCGCGGTGGCGATCGCCCAGCGGAACGCAGGCTGGTACAGCGGCAGGCTGCGGTTGGCGAGCAGGGCGAGGCCGAACAGCGCCATCGACAGCAGCTGGCCGCGCGACCCGGACCAGGCGGTGAAGTAGCCGAAAGCCGCCAGCGCCAGTAGCGGCAGCCAGCGCCAGGCCGGGCGGCTGCTGGCGAACAGCAGGGCGCCGAAGGCCAGCGCCCAGGGCATTTCATCGTTGAGATTGCGGATGTGGCGGAACATCGGTGCCGGCCCGACAGGCTGTGCCTCGGCATAGCCCCAGTGCGCCAGCAACGACCGGCCGCAGACCCAGACGACGCCGATCGCCAGCATCGGCAGCTTGGCGCCGGCGAGCAGCAGCAGGCCCCGGTCTCCAGTCTCCCGGAACCAGACGATCAGGCCGGCGAACAGCGGTGGCAGGCTCAGGTACAGCCACAGGCGGTCGACGTCCCACATCGGCCCCTGCACCTGCTGCCAGCAGGCGAGCAGGCCGAGCGTCGCCAACAGGAACAGCTGCGCGCTGCGCTGGCGCGCCCAGCTGCGCAGTTCGGCGACTACCTCCGGCAGCAGTGCGAGCACCAGCCACAGGTTCAGCAGGCTGGCAGTCTGGAACAGGCTGCGCGAGCCGCTGTGGATGGTCGCCAGCGGCAGGCCGATGATCATTGCCAGCAGCGCCAGCGTCGCTGCCTGCAGGCGCCAGCGGGACGCGACGACCGTCATGGGGTAGTCATCGGGCGGCCAGATCCGGCGCCTGGTTCGCCGGCGCGCACCAGGCCGGAATACGTTCGCGGATCGAGGCTTCGCCGCAGGCCTCGGCGAGCAAAGGCAGCGGCGTGCCGGCCAGCCGGGTATCGGCCGGATAGATGTCGCTGCTGCCGCGCGCGTAGTCCTGGACGACGATCATCGGCCGCTGCTGGCGGCCGGTGACGATCAGGCCGCGCTGGCCGTCGGTGATGCCGATCTGCTTGAACGGCAGTGTGTCCGCGTAGACCCAGGCCTTCATCTCGACCCGGCCGTCGGCCTGCACGTCGAAGCTGGACTCGGCGATGCGCAAGGCCTTGTCGCCGTCGGGATTGGCGGCGTCGAAGCCGGCCGGCGTGAAGCCGGTTTCCATCAGCACGTAGGGCCGGGCCGGCAACGGCTGCTGGCCCGCGACGACGGCGGCGACCGACATGGTCCGCGCCGTCGCCGCGATCGGCAGGCCGAGCAGGCGCTGGATGGTCGGCGCCACGTCCTCGAGCGAGGCCAGCTGCTCCGAGCGACCGGCGGGGATCGGCCCGGCCGCGGACTGGCCACGGAACAGCGTGAAGGTCTGCCATTGCTGCGGCAGCAGCAGCGAATTGCCGTGGCCCATGGTCGTCGCCGGCGCCTGCTTCAGGCCGCCGTGCAGCTGCGGCTCGGCCTGCGCCTGGTGATCGGCGGCCACCGCTTCGCCGTGATCGGCGAGGATCACTTCGAGACCGTCCGGTCGCAGGTAGCCGAGCCGGCGCAGGCGCGCGCGCAGATGCTCGAACTGCCGGTCGACCTGCACCGCGGACGGGTAGTAGACCTCGCTCGGGAAGCCGGCCAGCGGCTCGGCGCGCTCGGCCGAAAAGAACGGCCAGTGCGCCAGACAGAGGTGCACGGCGATGAAAGTCGGCCGGCCATCGGCGGCGCCGATCGCCCGTTCCAGGCGTTGCAGGAAGCGCTCGGGCTCGTAGGCCTGGGCGAAGGCGCGGTTGCCGGTCAGCGCCGGCAGCAGGATTTCCATGCCCGGCAGTTGCACGGCGAGATTGACCAGCGGCTGGTCGAGGAATTGGGCGAGCAGGAAATCCGAGACGCCGGCTTCCGGCGCGATCACTTCGTCGAAGCCGAAGTTGTGGCCGACGTTGCTGAAGCGGGTTTCGTCGGTCGCGTAGATCGTGCGGTAGCCCTGCTGCTTCAAGGTCCAGGCGAGGCTGGCCGCGCTATCGACGCCGGCCCGCGCCGCCAGGTTGTAGCGGGCGCCGCTGCGCTGCGGATGCAGGCCGGTCAGGATCGTCGTCCACGACGGAAAGGTGTGGGCCAGCGGCGTCACCACATTGGCTTCGACATAGGCCTCGCGGCGCACCGCGGCGAGCGCCGGCACCGCGGCGGCGCCGTGCTCGTCGACGGCGAGATCGCGGCGCATCGAGTCGAGGCCGATGATCACCAGATTGCGCTGCGCTGGGGCACTGCCCGGTGTCGGCGTCGTGGCCGGCAAGGTGTGGATCGCCAGCGCCGCCAGCGGCACGACTGCAGCGGCCGCCAGCCAGCGCCCGCGGCGCGGGGAATATCGACCGAGGCCGGCACGCAGGCCCTGGGCGCTGCGGAACAGCAGCCAGATCGCCGCCAGCGCGCTCAGCAAGCTCGCTGCCGGCGCATCGGTGATCGGCCCGAGGTGGTAGGCCCAGACCGACAGCGCAAAGCGATCGTTGTGGTAATCGAGGATCAGCCAGCAGGCGGCCAGCCAGGTCAGCGCCACACAGCTGGCCGGACGCTCGAACCAGCGCCCGGGCCGGGTGCCAGCGGTGCCGATGCGGTAGACGGCCGAGAAGAACAGCAGATGGATGACGACGATCACCAGCGCCTGCAGGGCGACCGACAGGAAGCCGGCCGGCTGGTTCAGCACCGTGCGCCAGACGAAGCCGGCCGAGGCGCGGTTGTGCACGCTCAGCGCGAAGCTCGCGCCACCGGCCAGCAGCAGGCCGGCGAGGGTCAAGGCCATCAGCAGCGCGTAGACCAGATGCTCGCGGCGTAGGCGCGGCGGCGGGCGGAAGCTCAAGGGGCGGACACTCGCGGCGGTGGGGCGGTCGGGGCGATCAAGCAGTCGCAGCAGGATGCGCGAGCGCCGATCCCGCAAACAAGAACGCCGCCCGAAGGCGGCGTTCTCGCGACGGACTGCTTGAGGCCTTACGAGCCCGAGCCGCCGGCGCTGCGGCAGGTCGATGGCAGGTACTTGTACGCGGTCGTGCCGGCGTCGGTGCCGCAGGTCCAGCCGATGACGCCGCCGGCAGAGCCCGGGGCAGTCGGGGTCAGCGATACGGTCTTGGTGTTTAAAGCGGTGTTGATGTTGCCCAGCGTGGCGCTGAGGCGGTGGCTGGTGGGATCGTATGCAAGCGCCGTGGTGTACTTCGCGCCCGTGGTTGCGGTCGTGATGCCGGCCTTGTCAGCACTGTCCGGGAATTCGTTGTTCGTCGCGTAGTACTCGGCGACGCCGACCTTGGCGCCATCGAGGAGGCCAATCGCTTCAGCGACCTTCGAACGGGCGATGTAGTCCTGGTAGGCCGGCAGCGCGATGGCGGCGAGGATGCCGACGATGGCGACGACGATCATCAGTTCGATCAGGGTGAAGCCCTGCTGGATCTTTTTCATGGAGATGCTCCTGGGGGGGGACTGCGAAACGAATCGGGGAGAGTCGCTGAGCAAGGGAGCAATGCCTGTGCCACGCCGGTCAGCCCGGAAATTCCCTTGTCGGCAAAGGCTTTCCCCGAGGACGCCGATCCCTGCGGACTGACGCGGCGGGCGGCTTTGCGTCGGCGACTGACAAAATTTGTCGCGCTGCGCCGCCTGTAAACTACGCGACCTTTCACCGATGTTCCCGTCACCTCCGGCCGTGAAAACCTGCATGAAACCCGAGTACAGCCCCGTCGAAGTCGAAGCCCAGGCCCAGTCTTATTGGGCGGACAACCTGTGCTTCAAGGCGGTCGAGAAGCCGGGCGCCGACAAGTTCTACTGCCTGTCGATGTTCCCGTACCCCTCCGGCAAGCTGCACATGGGCCACGTGCGCAACTACACGATCGGCGACGTGATCAGCCGCTACCAGCGGATGAAGGGCAAGAACGTGCTGCAGCCGATCGGCTTCGACGCCTTCGGCCTGCCGGCCGAGAACGCGGCGATCAAGAACAACGTCCCGCCGGCGGCCTGGACCTACTCGAACATCGACACCATGTGCGGGCAGCTGAAGCAGCTCGGCATCGGCTACGACTGGGATCGCAAGCTGGCCACCTGCGAGCCGGACTACTACCGCTGGCAGCAGTGGTTCTTCACCGAACTCTTGAAGCGCGGCCTGATCTACCGGCGCAATTCGAGAGTCAACTGGGACCCGGTCGACCAGACCGTGCTCGCCAACGAGCAGGTCATCGATGGCCGCGGCTGGCGCAGCGGCGCGATCGTCGAACAGCGCGAGATCCCGCAGTGGTTCCTGAAGATCACCGCCTACGCCGACGAGTTGCTCGAGGAAGTGAAACAGCTGGAGCACTGGCCGGAAGCGGTGCGGACCATGCAGGCGAACTGGATCGGCCGCTCGGAAGGTCTGGAGATCGATTTCACCGTTGCCGGTCGCGACGACAAGCTGACCGTCTTCACCACGCGCCCGGACACCTTGTACGGCGTCACCTTCGTCAGCGTCGCTGCCCAGCATCCGCTGGCGCTGGAAGCGGCCGCGCGTGACGCGAGGGTTGCCGCGTTCGTCGAGGAAGCCAGCCGTGGCGACGTCACCGAAGCGGCGATGGAAACGATGGAGAAGCGCGGTGTCGCGCTTGGGCTGGACGTCATCCACCCGCTGACCGGCGAGCGCATTCCGGTGTACGCCGCGAACTTCGTGCTGATGAGCTACGGCTCCGGTGCGGTGATGGCCGTGCCCGGCCATGACCAGCGCGACTGGGAGTTCGCGACCAAGTACGGACTGCCGATCAAGGCGGTGATTGCGGCTGGTCTCCCCTCTCCCCCTGGGAGAGGGGCAGGGGGTGAGGGAGCTTCAGGCAGCGCTCAGGCCCGAGCGGAAAAGCCGCGTCTACCCGACCCGCTGCGCTCGCGCGCCCGCGAACTGCGTGCCGAACAGACCGACGCCGAGCAGTACCTGTGGCAGCTGCTGCGCGACCGCCGCTTTGGTGACCACAAGTTTCGTCGGCAGCATCCGGTCGAGCCTTACGTGCTCGATTTCTACTGTCACGAGCAGAAGCTGGCGATCGAACTGGATGGCGGGCAGCACAACGAGGATGCGCATGCGCGTCGCGATGCTGTGCGGGATGCGTTCCTGACGGCGCAGGGGATTCGGGTGCTGCGGATCTGGAATTCCGAGCTGTTCCAGCGGACTGAGGATGTGCTGGGGGCGCTTTGGGAGGCTTTGTCTGGCTCGGCAAGTCCCTCACCCTCGGTCCCTCTCCCGGGGGGAGAGGGAGGCAAAGCGCCTGATCTTTCTGCCGCCGCCTTCACCGAAAAAGGCATCACCATCAACTCCGCCGAGTTCAGCGGCCTCGACTTCAAGGCGGCCTTCGACGGCATCGCCGCCAAGCTCGAAGCGCGGAACGCCGGCCGCCGTCGGGTCAACTATCGTCTGCGCGACTGGGGTGTTTCGCGTCAGCGCTACTGGGGCTGCCCGATCCCGATCATCTACTGCGAGGATTGCGACGCGGTGCCGGTGCCGGCCAATCAGCTGCCGGTGCGGCTGCCGGAAGATCTGGTGCCGGATGGTCGCGGCAATCCGCTGCTGCGGCTGCCCGAGTTCGTCAACGTGCCTTGCCCAGCCTGCGGCAAGCCGGCGCGGCGCGAGACCGATACCTTCGACACCTTCGTCGATTCGAGCTGGTACTACGCCCGCTTCGCGAGTGCCGGCTGTACGACCGGCATGGTCGACGAGCGCGCCGCGTACTGGTTGCCGGTCGATCAGTACATCGGCGGCATCGAGCACGCGATCCTGCATCTGCTCTACGCGCGCTTCTTCTCGAAGCTGATGCGCGACTGCGGCCTGCCGGCGGTCGCCGAGCCGTTCAAGCGCCTGCTGACTCAGGGCATGGTGCTGGCCGAAGGTTATTACCGCACCACCGAATCCGGCGGCCGCGAGTGGATCGCGCCGAAGGATGTCGAAGTCGAGCGCGATGCCAAGGGTTCGGCGATCGGCGCGAAGCTGAAGTCGACCGGCGAAGCGGTGGTCGCGTCGGGTCTCGGCACCATGTCGAAGTCGAAGAACAACGGTGTCGACCCGGCGGCGATCATCGAATCGCACGGCGCCGACGCGGTGCGCCTGTTCATGATGTTCACCGCACCGCCAGAACAGACGCTGGAATGGAGCGATGCCGGCATCGACGGTGCCGCGCGTTTCCTGAAGCGGGTCTGGAAGCTGGTCTCGGATCACGTCGCACTCGGCGCGGTCGACGCACTCGATCGCGCAGCACTCAACGAGGTCCAGAAGGATCTGCGCCGCAAGCTGCACGATCAGCTGGCCAAGATCAGCGATGACTTCGGCCGCCGCTACAACTTCAACACGGCCGTGGCTGCCTGCATGGAGCTGGTCAACGCACTGGCGAAGTTCGACGACCGCAGCCCGCAGGGCCGCGCGGTGCTCAACGAGGCGCTCGATGCACTGAGCCGCGTGCTGTCGCCGATCGTGCCGCACTTCGCGCATGCGCTGTGGATCGCGCTCGGCCACGCGACGCCGGTGATCGACGCCGAATGGCCGGAACCGGAAGCCGAGGCGCGGCTGTCCGATCAGATCAAGCTGGTGGTGCAGGTCAACGGCAAACTGCGCGGCCAGATCAGCGTGCCGGCCGGCAGTGCCAACGAGGCGATCATTGCCATCGCGCTCGCCGACGAGCAGGTGCACAAGTTCCTGGTCGGGCAGACGATCAAGAAGCAGGTGGTGGTGCCGGGCAAGCTCGTGAATTTCGTGGTGTGATTCGGCCATGAACCTGACTCGCAAAGCGATCCTTGGCCTGAGCGGCGCCTTGCTGCTCGCCGCTTGCGGCTTCCATCCGGTCGGCAGCCGGCCGATGCCGGCGTCGCTGCAGTCGGTCTATGTCGAGCTGATCGATCCCTACCGGGTGACGACGCCGCCGGTCCAGGAAGCGCTGAAGGCGCGCATCGTCCGCGGCGGCGGCGTGGTCAAGTCCAAGGCCGAGGAAGCGACCACCGTGCTGCGGCTCAGCGATCTGCGCGAAGCCCAGGAAGTGCTGTCGATCGACACCGACGGCCGGGCCATCGAATACCGGCTGCTGACCCGGGTGACCTTCGAGATGCGCCGGGTCGTCGACGGCAAGGCGGAAGTGCTGATCGCCCCCGAATCGCAGACCGTGTCGCGCGACTACAGCTTCAGTGCCCAGCAGATTCTCGCCAAGGAAGCGGAAGAGGCGCGCCTGCGCCGCTACATCCAGGATGAGCTCGCCGAGCGCGTGCTGCTCAGGGTCGAGGCCAGGCTGGCGGCGCTGGAGCCCGGGCTGGCGCCGCCGGCGGAAGCCGGCAAGCCGGCGGCGGACGCGTCCGATCAGCCCGCGCTCAAGCCCGGCATCGTGCCAGCAGACGTAGAGGGTGGAGCACCTCCGGGCTGAGGTTCTCGGCCTGGCCCGCGGCGCGACGCAGCCCGGCCGCGAGATGCAGCGAGCAGCCGATGTTGCTGCTGACGATCAGGTCCGGCGCCAGCCGTTTCGCAGCCGCCAGCTTCGGCGCCAGCAGTGCGTCTGCTTGGTCTGGATGGCTGATGAAATGGCTGCCGGCCGCGCCGCAGCAGGCAGCACTCGCATCCAGCTCGACAACTTCCAGCTGCGGAATCCTCGCCAGCAGCGCGCGCAGCGCCGATCCGCGGCGGATCACGTTGTGCTGGCTGCAGGGTTCGTGGATCGCGACCCGCAGCGGCAGCGGCCGGAAGCGCAGGCGCTCGCCGTGTTCGAGCAGGAAATCGAGCGGATCGCGCAGGCGTTTCGCATAGCGTCGGCCGCCATCGGGCAACAGCCGCTGATAGTCGTGCAGGGTCGCCGCGCAGCCGGTGGCCAGCGGCAGGATCGCTTCGTCGCCATCGCCGAACGCGGCGAGGTTGCGGGCCGCCAGCTGCCCGGCCCGCGCCGGCCGGCCGGCGTGCTGGTCGATTGCGCCGCAGCAGGTCTGGGCCGGCGCGAAATCGGCGGCATAGCCGCAGTCGGCCAGCAGCAGCGCGAGATCCTGGGCGACGGCGCGCTCGGCGATGTCGCCGATGCAGCCGACGAACACGCCGACCCTGCCGCGCGGTTCGGTCACCGCCGGTGCTCGCGGCGCGCGCAGGCGCTCGACGCGCGGTGCGGTCGACTCCAGCCGCGCGAGGCGACCGTGGCCGAGCAGCTGGAACCGCCGCAGCAGGCCCTGCAGGCCGCTGGCGGCATGGAGACGGAGCAGGATGGCGATCAGGCGGCGCGGCAAGGCGCGGCTCAGCACCGCGCTGAGCAACCGGGTCATGCGCAGGCGCGCCGGACGCAGCGCCGCGAGCTCGGCGCGGCCGGCGTCGATCAGTTCGCCGTAGGGCACCGAGGCCGGGCAGACCCGTTCGCAGGCGCGGCAGCCGAGGCAGCCGTCGAGGTGGCGCTCCAGGGCCGATGACGGGACAATGCGGCCAGTCGCGAGACCCTGCATCAGCATGATTCGCCCGCGCGGCGAATCGGCCTCCTGCTGCGCCTGCTGATAGGTCGGGCAGTGCGGCAGGCACAGGCCGCATTTCACGCAGAGATCGGCAGCTGCCAGCGGAAACGGGCGGAGTTGTTCGGGTGGCATCGCCGGAAAACTTAGCATGCGAACCCTCTCGGCTTTTCGATGCCCAAACAACTGCTGTCAACACACCCCATCGAGGAAGCCGAACCGATGCCTTCATCCGTTTATTCGCGCCCCAGCCTGCTCGCGGCGCTGCTGCCGTTTGCTGTCGCCCTGCCGACACCGGCCATTGCCCAGGAAGCTGCGACCGCTCCCGAAGCCGAAGTTCAAATGGCCTCGCCCGCGCCAGCACCGGTGTCGCCCTGGCTCGGCGAGCTCGCCATCGGCCTGGTCAACACCACCGGCAACACGCGCACCCGGTCGATCAATTTCCGCACGGCGCTGGAGTACCGACGCGAGCGCTGGGGCAATCGCCTGACCGCGCTGGCCTACAACGGCAGCCGCGACGGCGTCAGTACCGACGAGCGCTATTCGATCGCCAACAAGACCGACTACCAGCTCGGTGACGACAACTATGTGTTCGGCAATCTCGCCTACGACAACGACCGCTTCGCCGGCATCGCCGAACGCTACGCGGCGACACTCGGCTATGGCCGCCACGTGCTCAAGAGCGAGCGCCACAAGCTCGATATCGAAATCGGCGCCGGTGCCAACCGCACCCGCGATCAGGACGCGTTCTACGAGACCGCGGCGATCGCCACGCTCGGCGGCAAGTACGTCTGGACGATCTCGCCGAACGCCGAGTTCACCCAGACGCTGCGTACCGAAGCCGGCGTCACCAATGTCTATGTCAACCCGATCTCGGCGCTGAAGCTGACCATCGTCGGCAACCTGTTCGCGACCTTCAATCACGAGATCCGCTACAACTCGCAGGTTCCGGAAGAGACCCAGCACGTCGATCAGATCAGCACCGTCAACCTCGGCTACAGCTTCGGGACTCCTCGGTCATGAGTGCTCCGTCCGCGTCTGTGTCGTACTACAGGCACCACGTGTTCTTCTGCTGCAATCAGCGCACCGATGGCCGCCAGTCCTGCCAGGATTTTGGGGCCAACGAGCTACGCGACTACTGCAAGAACCAGGTGAAGAAAGCGGCGTTGACCGGCGTCGGCCGCGCCCGCGTCAACCAGGCCGGCTGCCTCGATCGCTGCGAGCTGGGGCCGGTGATGGTCGTCTATCCGGAAGGCGTCTGGTATCGCTACAAGGACCGGGCCGACATCGACGAGATCGTCAGCGAACACCTTCAACAGGGTCGGGTGGTTGATCGATTGCGGATCTGACCGCCGCCGCCTGCGCCTCGGTGGTCGGTGCGACGCTGCGGCTGCCGGTCATCCACAGCAATACGTCGTAGTAGCTGCGGACGTTGGTGACGAAGCGCACCGCTTCGCCGCCGCGCGCGTAGCCGTGCTTGGTCTGCGAATACCACTGTTCCTGCGATAGCCGGCGCAGGCCTTCGAGCACGTCCGGCCAGCGATTGGGGTTCTTGCCAGCCTTCTGTGCCAGCACCCGTGCATCGAGCAGATGGCCGAGCCCCTGGTTGTAAGCGGCCAGCGCCATCCAGGTGCGATCCGGCTCCGGGATCGACTGTGGCAGCTGGCGCAGCAGCTGCTGCAAGTAGCGGGCGCCGCCTTGGATGCTTTGCTCCGGGTCTTCGCGGTCGTGCACTTTCAGGTGCACCGCGGTATCCAGGGTCAGCATCATGATGCCGCGCACGCCGGTGAAGCTGACCGCGTCAGGGTTCCACTTTGATTCCTGGTAACCGATCGCCGCCAAGGTGCGCCAGTCCAGGCCGTAGCGCTCGGCGGCGTCCTCGAAGTGCTGCTGGTACTTCGGTAGCAGTGCCTTCACATCGGTGACGAAGCGGACCACGCCGAGGTATTCGTCGTTTTCGAGGTCGCCGAAATGGCGATCGCGGATCCGCGCCAGCTCGGCGGGCGGCAGCTTTTTCAGATAGTTCTGCACCGCGTCGTACAGCGAGGAATCGCGGCCGAACGGCAGCGCCCAGGCGATGTCCTGCTGGCCGGAAATGTCGAAGGCGACGCGCAGCTTCGGCGCGTAGCGGCGATTGATGGCGATCAGATCGGAGTTGGCGACGGTGTAGTCGAGTTCGCCGTCGGCGACCCGGCTGAGCAGATCGTTGGCGCCGGCATCGGGCACCTCCAGCCATTGCAGCTTCGGATAGCGGCCGCCGCGCAGCTGGGCGAGGCGTTCGGCCATCGAACTGCCGGCCGGCACCGCGAGCTGGCCGCCGAGATCGCCAGGATCGCGCGGCCGCGGATCGTCGCTGCGATAGGCCAGCTGCAGGCGCACGGTCTGCACCGGCTGGGTGAAGCGCACCTGGGTCGTACGGGCCGGTGTCACGTTGATGCCGGCGGCGGCGATGTCGACCTTGCCACCGGTGACGTAGTCGAGTACCTGAGCGCTGTTGGCGAGATAGGTCAGTTCCAGTTTGACGCCGAGGTGCTCGGCGAAGCCGCGCAGCAGATCGCATTCATAGCCGGTGGGACCGGCCGGACCGTCGTAGCAGGTAGTTGGGCTGTTGACCGTCGCGACCCGCAGATGGCCGTCACCCAGCACCCGTTCCAGGCTGCTCGGCTTCGGCGAGCAGGTCCCCAGCGCGGACAGCAGGCCGGCAGTCAGCAGCGCCCGCAGCGTCAGCGCCCGGCTCGGCCACACGGTCATCGTCGAACGGCTCCGTCCGTCATTCGTCCCCTCGTCGCGCACCGTCCTGGACCTTCCGTGGCCCGGCGGCGCTGTCCTTGATCTTGGTATCGCCCTGCTTCGTCCCGCAGGGCCGGCGTGCGCGGCCGTCCTGGCGTCCGGGGTTCCGAGGGCCTTTTTCCGGCCAGGAAAATTCTGGCCAGAAAATTCTCCGCTGCGTGCGCCGGATTGATAGAATAGTCGGGCTGAAGCAACAAAGCCCGCGACCGGAATCGACCCTCCGGCGCATGGGCGCTTGAGCAACCCGGAGAGGTGGCGGAGTGGTCGAACGTACCTGACTCGAAATCAGGCGTGTACGCAAGTGCACCGTGGGTTCGAATCCCACCCTCTCCGCCATTTCATCGTTCCGGACCATCCCGGAATGCATCAAGCCCCTGAAATCAGGGGCTTTTTTGTTTCCCCCTCGCGCCGTCTGTCCCGGATTGTCCTGCAAGGATGTGGGGCGAAAAGTGGGGCGGAACAAGGCTAAGGTACCGCCCCACACAGGTCAGGTGGTCCCGACATGGGCGAGCTCAACGCAGCGGCACTCAAGAAACTTTCGCAGACCGAAGGCCGGCACCGGGTCGACGACGGACTGTATCTGGTCGTGCGCGAAGGACGGCAGCCCGCCTGGGTCTTCCGATACGTCGCGATGGGCGGTCAGCCTCGCCGAACTGAATGCCGTGGTTGAGCGCCGCTGCATCGAGATCGCCAGGAAGATCGGTCACCCCGAGCAGACCGAGCTGACGCGCTGGGAGGTCTTCGAGACTGAGCGGGCCTCGTTGCTGACCCTGCCGACGATGTACGACGGTTTCGCCGAGCGCGAGGTACGGGTCAGCGCCACGGCGCTGATCCACTACGACCGCAACCGCTACAGCGTTGATGCCCGCTACGCGGGCAAGACGGTGTCGGTACGGGCCTATGCTGATCGTATGGTGATGGTCGCCGACGGTGTAGTGGTCGGCAGCCACGTCCGCAGCTTCGAGCGGGAGCGGACCTTCTTCGATCCCTGGCACTACGTGCCGGCCCTCGACAAGAAGCCGGGCGCCCTGCGCAACGGCGCACCCTTCAAGGACTGGAAGCTGCCGGCGCCGATCCTGACGGTAAAGGACAAGCTGCTCAGGAAGCCGGGCGGCGACCGGCAGTTTGTCTCGATCCTTCAGGCGGTCGGGATCGAAGGTCTGGACCCGGTCGCGGTGGCCTGCGAGCTGGCCCTCGAAGCCGGCACGCCGAGCGCCGAGGTGGTGCTCAACATCCTGCATGGCTTCCGGCCGCAGCAGACGACGGAGCCGGTGCCGACGCCCGATCGGCTGAAGCTCAGCCAGGAGCCGAAGGCCGATGTGAATCGCTACGACGCGCTGCTCAAGAAGCTGTCGATCGGGATGATCGTAAGCATGCCGCTGATCACCCAGACCGCCCACGGAGTTGCCCATGCAGCGCGCTGAGGTGATGGAGTGCCTGAAGACGCTGCGCCTGCACGGCATGGCCGCGGCCTTCGATGAAGTCCTCGACGAGGGCATCAAGCGCAGCCGGGCGCCGGTGGATGTGCTGGGCCGGCTGCTGCAGGCAGAGACAGCGGAGCGTCAGGCCCGGTCGGTCCGCTACCAGATGTCGGCAGCGAAATTCCCGGTCTACCGCGATCTCGACAGCTTTGAATTCGCCGAGTCGCCGGTCAACGAGCAGCAGGTCCGGCATCTCTACACAGGCGACTTCATGGCCGAAGCCCGGAACGTGGTGCTGGTCGGTGGTCCCGGCACCGGCAAGACCCATCTGGCCATCGCCATTAGCAAGTGAGCAGGCCCAACCATCGGCTCAAGCCGACCGCCGCGAAAAGCCGCGGCGTCGGCTTAGCCTAGGCGTTGGGCAACACTGGAAAGCGTTTGGTTGTAGTGGTTTTGTGTAGGCGGCGGCAGAGCGCTCATCTTGTTGCCCGCGCCGTTTATGAGGTTGGCGCGAGTTCTGGGGCAGAGGCCGTCGGTCCGTGTCGTGGTAGCGGGTTGTTGCACATTGAACGTAGCGGCAAGTCGCTGGCCTGGCGCATCGCGCTGCCAGCCGTATCAACAGGGCGGCAGCGTCATCCGTATCGAACCGAGCAGAGAGCGCACCCATGGTTACCAGCAGCCCGCCATCGTCGCCCAACCAAGCATTCAAGCCGACCAGCCCGAAAAGCCGGGCTGTCGGCTTAATTTAGGCGTT
>UEXO01000026.1_pt1 | contig 31460 bp, 27 predicted proteins | sample 4301131 | NCBI WGS metagenome assembly UEXO01 (sample SAMEA4773185, study PRJEB27434) | metagenome | biome: 2259; feature: agricultural soil; material: soil | place: USA | collected 2014-09 | depth 0.25 m | reverse complement strand
GGTACGCGGTCGCCGGCACCGAGGTGTTCGGCGGCGCGATCAATCTCGACGGCCGGCTGCGCATCGTCGTCACCCGCACCGGCGCCGAATCGACACTCGGCAAGGTGATCGCGCTGATGCAGCGCGCCGAGCGCTCGAAGCCGCCGATCACCCGCTTGCTCGAACGCCATGCCAGCCAGTATCTGGTGCTGGTGCTGCTGATCGCCGCGGTCACCTATTTCTCCACCCAGAACCCGCAGGCGATGCTCGCCGTGCTGGTCGCCGCCTGCCCCTGCGCGCTGGCGCTGGCGGCACCGGCGACGGCGATCGCCGGCATCGCGGTGGCGGCGCGCCACGGCATCCTGATCCGCGGCTCGGCGTTTCTCGAGGAACTGGCCGACACCAGCGCGCTGATCGTCGACAAGACCGGCACGCTGACCTTCGGCAGCCTGCGCCTGCAGGCGCTGCTGGCGGTCGACGACGGCGCGCGCGATGAGCTGCTGCTGCTCGCCGCGAGCCTCGGCAATGTCAGCAGCCATCCGGTCAGCCGGGCGCTGGCGCGGCAGCTGCCGGCCGAGGCGCTGCTGCCGTTGCAGGACATCCGCGAACGCTCAGGCCTCGGCGTCATCGCCGACAGCGCCAGCGGCGAAGTGCTGCTCGGCCGGCCCGAGCTGTTCGAGCAGCACGGCATTGCCACCACGCCGGTGCCGGCGCACGACGGGCCGATCGCCGGCGTGGCGCTGGCGGGCCGCTTCCTCGGCTGGCTGCTGCTCGCCGACAGCCTGCGCCCGGAGGCCGGCGAAGCACTCGCCGACCTGCGCCGGCTCGGTCTCGACCGTCAGCTGCTGTTGACCGGAGACAGACGCAGCGTCGCGCACTCGGTGGCAAAGGAGGTCGGCATCGCCGACGTGCAGGCCGAAGCCTTGCCGGAAGACAAGCTGGTCCGGGTCACCGGCGAGATCGGCCTCGGCTTCCGGCCGATGGTGGTCGGCGACGGCATCAACGATTCGCTGGCGCTGAAGGCCGGCGTGGTCGGCGTGGCGATGGGCGCCGGCGGCGCCGACATCGCGCTGGCTTCGGCCGACATCGTGCTGATCGGCAGCGATCTGCGCCGCCTCGGTACCTGCATAAGGCTCAGCCGCCAGTGCCGGCGCACGCTGTTCGTCAACGTCGTGGTCGGCCTGGCCTGGACGCTGGCGATCGTCGCCGCCGCGGCCTTCGGGCTGCTCGGCACGGCCGGCGCGATGATCGCGGCGCTCCTGCACAACCTCAGCACCCTGCTGGTGCTCGCCAACGCCGGGCGCCTGCTGCGCTTCCACGAGCCCCTGCTCCAACTGCAAGCCGCCTCCAAGCCTGGCGAGGCGCAAGCCAAGGCGTAGGGGGAAGCCGCTGGCGGCCGTCCCATGAATGTCCATCGACCACTACCGGAGCAGACCATGCGGGCATTGGCTTCCACGGCGTTGCTGTGCCTGCTGGCGGGCACCACGATCTCGGCAGGCGCGGCGCCGGCCTACGAGCACCACATCAAGCTGCGGCCGGAGAACGTCGCGATCGGCAATTTCCCTGCCGAGAAGAAAGCGATCCTGACCGTGAAATCCGGCGCCACGGTCCGCATCGACGGTGGCGGCGGCCAGCGCTGGCAAGACAAGGACCCGCTGGCCTGGGCCAAGGAGCAAGGCATCAGCCTGACCCCGGACCAGGCGGCGGCGATGACCGAGACCGCGCGCGTGCTCAAGGAAACGCCGCGCCAGGCCGGCATCGACGGCGGCCATCTGCTGGTCGGGCCGATCGCCGTAGAAGGCGCCATGCCGGGCGATGCGATCGAGGTGCGCATCCTGTCGGTGGAGCCGCGCATTCCGTATGCGACGGTGTCGACACGGCCCGGCCGCGGCGGCATTCCCGACGACGTGCCGGAGCAGTACTCGCATACCGTCAAGCTGGATCTGGCGCGCAAGGTCGGCGTCTACGAACCCGGCATCGAGATTCCGCTTGGGCCGTTCATGGGCGTGATGGGTGTGCTGCCCGGCTCCGAGGAGGGCCCGAACCGGCGCAGCGGTCCACCCGGCGTGTTCGGCGGCAATCTCGATTGCAAGGAACTGGTCGGCGGCACCTCGCTGTTCCTGCCGGTGTTCCATCCGGGAGGCCTGTTCTACACCGGCGATTCGCACGCCGGCCAGGGCGACGGCGAGGTCACGGTATCGGCAATGGAGACCGCCAACACCGCGATCCTGCAGTTCATCCTGCACAAGGGCATGAAGCTGAGCGCGCCGCGCGCCGAGACGCCGAACCACTGGATGGCCTTCGGCCTCGACACCGATCTGAACAAGGCGATGCAGATGGCGATTCGCCAGACCAACAGCTATCTGTTCGAGCTCAAGGGCCTGGAGTTCAAGCGCGCGTTCACCCTGTCGAGCATCGGTGTCGATTTCCGCGTCACCCAGGTCGTCGACGGCACCCAGGGCATCCACTCGATGATTCCGAAGAAGATCTTCGTCAACGACAAGAGCCGCTTCTGGTCGGCGAAGTAGCGATCCCGCTTCGATTCAGGTCTCGACCGGCCTCGGCCTGGCGCCACCGGCCCGCCGCACCAGCTTGCCGGCCTTGTGCCGGAAGCGCAGCGACAGGCCCAGCGCGGCCATGCCGAGGCCGGCGGTCAGGCCCCACCACAGGCCGTCGGCGCCGAGGCCGGCGCGGAACGCCAGCCACCAGGCCACCGGCATGCCGACGGCCCAGTACGAGACCAGGGTGATCAGCATCGGCACCCGGGTGTCCTTCAGGCCGCGCAGCGCGCCATTGGCGGTCGCCTGCAGGCCGTCGAACAGCTGGAACGCCGCGGCCAGCCACAGGAAGCCGGCAGCCTGCCCGGCGATCGCCTTGTCGTCGGTATAGCCGGCGACGATCAGGCCGCTGAACAGCAGCATGATCGCCGCGTTCGACGCGGCGTTGAGGCCGCCGAGCAGCACGCCGGTGGTGCCGCGGCTGCGCGCCGCCGCCGGGTCGCCGGCACCGGCGGCATGGCCGACTCGCACCGTCGTCGCCATCGCCACACCGAGCGGGATCATGAATACCAACGACGAGAAGTTGATGGCGATCTGGTAGGCCGCGACGGTGCCTTCGCCGAAGCGCGCCATCAGCAGCGCGGTGAGCACGAACAGGCCACCCTCGGCGGTGATGATCGCGGCGATCGGCAGGCCGAGCTTGAGGATGTCGCGGGCGCCCTCGCCTATCGCCAGCTGTCCGGCGGCGGCATCGGCGACCCAGGTCGCACGCAGTGCCGGCACGCGGCGGTACTGCCAGGCGAGCACGGCCGCCATCAGCGTGGTCGCCAGGGTCGAGGCCAGGCCCAGGCCCTTGATGCCGAGCATCGGCAGACCGAACGGCCCGAACAGCAGCAGCCAGCCGAACAGCGCATTGGCGGCCGGGCCGATGAGTGCTGCGATGACGATCGGCCTGACCTGGCCGAGACCTTCGGCGCCGAAGCGCAGCGCGAACCAGATCGCGGTCATCAGGCCGACGCCCGAATACCAGCGCAGGAATTCGATCGCATCATCGGTGGTCGCTTCCGACAGGCCGAGCGTACCCAGCATCAACGGCCCGGCGCTGTTCAGCAGCAGGGTCCAGATCAGGCCGACGGCCAGCGCGAAGCGTCGCGAACGGCGCAGGAAAGCACCCAGTTCCGCCTGCGGCCGCTGCGCCCCGTACAGCTGGGCTGCGATCGGTGCGCAGGCCATCAGCAGGCCCATGAAGAAGATCAGGAACAGGTTGTAGACGTTGACCGCGACGGCGACTGCCGCCAGCGGCTGAGGCCCGAGGCGGCCGGCGTAGATGGTGTCGACCGTACCCATGCCGACCGCGGCGATCTGGGCGGCGATCAGCGGCAGGGCGAGGCGCAGGTTGGCGACAGCTTCGGCGCGGAACGCCGGTGAAAACACGGAGAACGGGGGCAACATCGGCAGGAATCCGGGCAGCGGGACCGGCGCGGCGGGGACCGGGCGCGGCGCGAGGCCGCACAGTGTGCGCCGGAGCGGACGGCGCTTCCATCGCCGGCGACCGCCGATCCGGCGGCGGCGCACCCTCGGGGCGGTTCGCCGGGACAGCGTCGCGGGTGGCGTGCATCATGTCGCCACCCTCGCCTGCGCCCGCTTGCACCGCCCCCTTGGACCAGCCCGACACCCAGTTCGCCCCCCGCGGTGACGACCGCGTCGCCTACCAGCTGCTCGACCCGCCGCCGGGCCTCGAGGAGGCACGCGACCTCGTCTACACCACCGGCGTCTGGAGCCATCTCGACATCTTCTGGGAGGAGCCGGCCTCGGCGCGTTGGATGCGCCGCATCGCCGCCTTCTCGCGGCTGATCCGCTTCGACCGGCGCGGCTGCGGCCTGTCCGATCCGCGGCCGCTCGACGGCGGCACCATGGTCGACCATTGGATCGAGGACCTGCTGGCGGTGCTCGACGCCTGCGGCTCGCGGCAGGCGGTACTGCTCGGCACCGTCGACGCCGGCCCGTTGCTGCTCGAGTTCTATGCCCGTCATCCGCAGCGCGTTTCGGGCCTGATCTTCGTGTTCACCAGCGCCTGCTTCGCGCAGCGCCCGGACTACCCGGAAGGCCATCCGCAGGCGGTCGGCGACGCGATGATCGAGATGGTCGCCCAGGGCTGGGGCCGCACCGAGTTCGCGGCGACCTTCGATCCCAGCCAGGCCGACAACCCGGCGGCGCTGAAGTGGTACACCAAGCTGCACCGGGCGATGGCCAGCCCCCGCGCGGTGGTCGAGAACCTGCAGATTTCCGCCAGCCTCGACGCCCGCCGCGTGCTGCCGACGATCACCGTGCCGGTGCTGTCGCTGGGGCGTCGCGACCTGGCGATCTTCCCGGCCATCCAGAGCCGCTACATCGCCGAGCACGTGCCGGGCGCCCGCTACATCGAGATTCCCGGCGCCGACGCCGACATGATCTGGGAAGGCAGCGACGAGATCACCGCGGCGATCGAGGAATTCGTCACCGGCCACAAGCCGCAGCAGGTTCCAGAGCGGGTGCTGGCAACCCTGCTGTTCACCGACATCGTCGATTCGACCAAGCAGCTGGCCAGGCTCGGCGACGCCACCTGGCGGGAAAAGCTCGACCAGCACGACCGCATCGTCCGCGACGCCATCGCCGGCCACGGCGGCCGCCTGGTCGACGCCGCCGGCGACGGCACCCTGGCCATGTTCAGCACGCCGGGCAAGGCGATCGACTGCGCTCGCGCGCTGCATCCGGCGATGGACGCGCTGAAGATCGAGATCCGCACCGGCCTGCACATCGGCGAGATCGAACTGCGCGAGGCAGGCCGCATCGGCGGCATGGCCGTGCACATCGGCGCCAGAGTGCTCGGCCACGCGGAAGCCGGCGAAGTGCTGGTGTCGCGCACCGTGCGCGATGTGCTGATCGGCGGCCGCTTCGAATTCACCGAGCGCGGCGTGCACACACTGAAAGGCGTGCCGAGCAAGTGGCCGCTGTACGCGGTCGATCCACCCGATACCGGCGAGGAAAGCGAATCCGGCAGCCTGCGCGAGCGGTTGCGCGCGCTGCGCCGCTAGGTCCGGGGGTCGAGCCTCAACGGCCGCGCCGCATCGAGAACGCCGTCGGCGAGCGTCAGGGTCGGCAGTTTGGCGAGCGGGTTGCAGACGGCAACACCGGCTTTGGTTTCGATTGGCGGCATCGCGGCGGCAAGCAGGTCGATCCGCTCGCTCAACCCCGGCTCGCGAGCCGGCACGCGGAGCATGCGAGTGTCGGGCGAGGCGGCGGAGCGGCGCACCGTCATGGAAAGAGTCATCGACATCGCTTCCGTCTCCCGGGCTTGAGACTTGCCATTCACAGCAGGTTCATCGCCTCATCGCGCGCGGCCAGCGCTTCGGCTTCGGCCGGCGTGCGCTCGTAGGCGCGGCGCATCGCCCGCGCGTAGGCGGGGAAATCAAGGCCGAGGCGGGATTCGAGCTTCTTCGCTTCACGGCCGATCGCCACCCAGTCCGGCGCCTCCGGCATCTCGTTGAACGCGAACACCACGCTGTTGCCGTCGGGCACCACGCGCTGGACGATCGAGCGGCCGTCGAACGCGTCGGCGATCACCTGCTTGTAGCGGCGCAGCGCTTCGGTGGTGACCAGGATGTTCGCGGCCATCAGGCCTTCGGGCCGCAGGCCGGCACGGATGCTGGCGTAGAACTCAGGGTTGCCGAAGCCGCTGGCGATGCCGGTTTCGGTGTAGCCGTCGAGCAGCACCAGGTCGTAGCGCTCGGTGGACCGGGCGAACCAGTCGCAGGCTTCGGCCTCGATGATCCGCGAACGCGGCTGGTCGGCAGGCACCTGGAACGCCGGTGCCAGGGCGATCACCCGGGGATCGATCTCCAGCGTGGTCAGCCGCGTCTTCGGCAGGTAGCGATGGCAGAACTTGGTCAGCGAGCCGCCGCCGAGGCCGACGATGACGATGTGCCGGGGCCGTGGCAGCCACAGCAGCGCCGCCATCATCCGCCGCGTATAGGCGAGCTGCAGCGCGAACGGATCGTCGACACTCATCTCGCTCTGGATGTACTCGGGGCCGAAGTACAGGCGGCGGTAGATGCCGTCATCGACGACCGAAGGACGGTCTTGCGGGATCGGCGGCGCGTCGTCCGCGGCGACAGCGGTTGCGCCATCGAGCACCGCTGCGGCCGTATCGGCCGGAAAGGTTCTGCTCAAGCAGGGCTATCCCGATGCCGACAGCAGCCGGGCGTTGCCGCCGACCGCCGCCGTGTTGATGGTCAGGGTCCGCTCGCTGACGAAGCGCAACAGGTAATGCGGGCCGCCGGCTTTCGGGCCGGTGCCGGACAGGCCTTCGCCGCCGAACGGCTGCACGCCGACCACCGCGCCGGTCATGCCGCGGTTGACATAGACGTTGCCGACCCTGGCCCGCGCCTGCACGCGCCGCCAGGTGCTTTCGATGCGGCTGTGAATGCCCAAGGTCAGGCCATAGCCGGCGGCATTGATCGCGTCGACGACCAGGTCGAGCCGCCGCGAGGCGTAGCGGGCGACGTGCAGGATCGGCCCGAAGTGTTCCTCGCTCAGCGTTTCGATGCCCTCGACCTCGACCGCCATCGGCGCCACGTAGCTGCCGTGGGCGCAGGCCTCGGGTAGCGGCAGGCGCTCGATGACGCGGCCGCTGTCGAGCATCGCGGCGGCGTGGACTTCCAGCTTCAGCCGCGCCGCCTCGTCGATCACCGGGCCGAGGTCGGTGGCCAGCTGCGCCGGATCGCCGATGCGCAGTTCGCGCATCGCGCCGCGCAGCAGGGCGATGGTCTTGTCGGCGATCTCCTCCTGCAGATAGAGCAGGCGCAGCGCCGAGCAGCGCTGGCCGGCGGCACCGAAAGCCGAGGCCAGCGCGTCCTTGACCACCTGCTCGGGCAGCGCCGAGGAGTCGGCGATCATCACGTTCTGGCCACCGGTCTCGGCGATCAGCGTGGCGATGGCGCCGTCGCGCTGCGCCAGCTGGCGGTTGATGCCGCGCGCCACGGTGCCGGAACCGGTGAAGGCGACGCCGGCGACGCCGGGCGCTGCAACCAGCGCCGCGCCGAGCGCGCCGTCGCCGAGCAGGCACTGGAACACGTAGCTCGGCACTCCGGCATCGCGCAGCAGCTGGGCCATCAGCGTCGCGACCATCGGCGTCTGCTCGGCCGGCTTGGCGATCACCGGATTGCCGGCGACCAGCGCCGCGGCGATCTGGCCGGTGAAGATCGCCAGCGGGAAGTTCCAGGGGCTGATGCAGATGAACACGCCGCGGCCGTGCAGCTGCAGTTCGTTGTACTCGCCGGTCGGCCCGCTGAGCTTTTCCGGATGGGCCAGCAGGCGCCGCGCGGCCGCCGCGTAGTAGCGCAGGAAGTCGGCGGCCTCGCGGACTTCGGCGAGCGCATCGGCGACGGTCTTGCCGGCTTCCTGGATCAGCAGGCGGACGAAGGCCGGGCGTGCCGCTTCCAGGCGATCGGCGGCGCGTTCGAGGATCGCCGCGCGGCTTTCCACCGGGATCGCGTTCCAGCGCTCGGCCGAACCGACCGCGGCGGCCACCGCATCCGCCGCCTGTGCCGGGTCGAAGGCCAGCCATTCGCCGAGCACGACTCTGCGGTCGGCCGGGTTGCGCAGCAGCTGCACGCTGCCGGAGGTCACCGAGCCGTCGTAGCGCAGCGAGGAGACGCGGCGCAGCGGCTCGGTGGTGCGCAGTTCGCGGGCCAGCGCGCAGGCGGCGGTCTCGTCGGCGAGATTGGTGCCGACAGAATTGCGCCGCGCCGCGCCGTACAGCTCGGCGGGCAGCGGCAGACCCGGATTCGGCTTCACCGCCAGCGCGCGGACCATGGCAACCGGATCGGCGACCAGCTGCTCGGGCGGCACGGTCTCGTCGAAGATGCGGTTGACGAACGAGGTGTTGGCGCCGTTCTCGAGCAGGCGGCGCACCAGGTAGGGCAGCAGATCGGCGTGGCTGCCGACCGGCGCGTAGACGCGGCAGGGAATGCCGCAGTCTTCGCGTAGCACCTCGTACAGCGCTTCGCCCATGCCGTGCAGGCGCTGGAACTCGTAGCCGCAGCCGAGGCTGTCGCCGCCGATCGCCGATTCGCCGGCGTAGGCCTTGACCGCCGCGATGGTGTGCGCGTTGTGGGTGGCCAGCTGCGGATAGAAGACATCGCGCGCCGCCAGCAGGCGCCGGGCGCAGGCGAGATAGGCGACGTCGGTGTTGGCCTTGCGGGTGAACACCGGGTAGCCGGCAAGCCCGGCTTCCTGGGCGCGCTTCACTTCGGTATCCCAGTAGGCGCCCTTGACCAGTCGCACCGGGATGCGCCGGCCGACTTCGCGGGCCAGCGCTTCCAGCCATTCGATGACCGCGATCGCCCGCTTCTGGAAGCCCTGCACGGCGAGGCCGAAGCCGTCCCAGTGGCTCAAGCTCGCATCGCGGTAGACGCATTCGAACAGGTCCAGCGACAACGACAGGCGATCGGCTTCCTCGGCGTCGACGCACAGGCTGATGCCGGCGCCGCGGGCCGCCTGGGCGAGCTGCAGCAGCCGCGGCGTCAGCTCCTCGAGTACCCGGCTGCGCTGCGCCTGCTCGTAGCGCGGGTGCAGCGCCGACAGCTTCACCGAGATGCCGGGTCGCGACTCGACGCCACCGTGGATGGCTTTGGCGACGTGGCCGATCGCGGTGATCGCGTCGAGGTAGGACTTGAGGTAGCGATCGGCGTCGGCGGCGGTCAACGCCGCCTCGCCGAGCATGTCGTAGGAATGCCTGTAGGGCCTCTGTTCCTTGGTCTGCGCCGCTTCCAGCGCTTCGCCGATGGTGCGGCCCATGACGAACTGGCTGCCCATCATCCGCATCGCCGAGCGGATCGCCAGACGCACCACCGGCTCGGTGGACCGGTTGACCAGCCGCGACCAGACCGCCTTGAACGAACCGGTGGTATCGGCCGGCGCACGGACCATGCGGCCGGTCAGCATCAGGCCCCAGGTGCTGGCGTTGACGAACAGCGATTCGCTGCGCCCGAGATGGGTTTCCCAGTCGGCGTCGGCGAGCTTGTCGGCGATCAGCTTCTCGGCGGTGTCGTCGTCCGGGATGCGCAGCAGCGCTTCGGCGAGACACATCAGCAGCACGCCTTCGTCGGACGACAGGTCGTACTCGCGCATGAAGCAGTCGAGGGCGCTCTGGGTCTGCTTCAGGCGGCGCACGCGGCGCACCCAGTCGGCGGCGGTGACCACCGCCTGGGCGGCGCGCTCGGCCGGCAGTTCGGCGATCGCCAGCAAGCGGTTGACGACGGCGGTCTCATCGGCCAGATACAGCTCGGCGATCGCCGCACGCAGCGGGCTGCGGCTCGGCGGCAGGCTGTCGAAGATGAAGGCGGGCAGGGATTCGGGCGCGTTCATGTCAGGGAATCAGGTGGGTGGCCGGGCTGGGGGCGCCTTTGACGGGAACCGGGCGAGCGCCTGCAGGCTGGCGTGATTGGCGCAGGGCCGATGGCGACAATTATGCTCCGCGCCCTGATCTTAGACCTGTCCCGCCCACAGCCGACCCCACATGCCAGCCGCCGCCCTGCTCGTGCTGATCACCTGCCCGCCGGCCGCCGCCGATGGCCTGGCCGCGCTGCTGGTCGAGCAGCGGCTGGCCGCCTGCGTCAATGTGCTGCCCGGACTGCGCTCCGTGTACCGCTGGCAGGGGGCGGTCGAGCGCGCCGAGGAAAGCCTGCTGATCGCCAAGACCACGGCCGCCGGCTATGCCGCGCTGGAAGCCGCCGTGCTCGCCCATCATCCGTACGAACTTCCCGAGATCGTGGCGGTCGATACGGCACAGGGCTTGCCGGGATGGTTGCGCTGGCTCGCCGATTCGGTGAACTGAGCGCCGCTATCGGCTTTTGCCCTGACCAGAATTCCCCGCACCCCATTGCCTCCATGAAGCCGGATCCGTCCCTCGCTGCGCTGCTGATCGCCTGCGCCTTCGCGCTGCCGGCCGCGGCGATCGATTTCAGCCGCAAGCCGCAGGTCGGCAGCGCCGACGCGCTGCTGTCGGCCGACGCCGCGTTCCGGCTGGTTTCGGTGACGCGCGGCAAGGACGCGATCACCGTCAGCTGGTCGATCGAGCCGGGCTACTACCTGTACCGGCAGCGCATTGCCGTCGAGGCTGTCGAGCCAGGGATCCGCCTCGCTGCGCCGCTGCTGCCACAAGGGATCGCCGCGCACGACGAGCACTTCGGCGATGTGCAGATCTACAAGTCGGACCTCGAGCTGCGCCTGCCGCTGCAGCCCGGCGCCCCGGTGCCGAAGCAACTGCGTCTGCGCTGGCAGGGGTGTGCGGAAGCCGGTGTCTGTTATCCCCCGGTGACCCGGGTCGTCGATGTCGTCCCGACTTCCTGATCGGCCCCCAGAGATACCCTAGAGATACCCCCAGAGACTCCCGCCCCATGTCGAAACTGAGCACTGCCCTGGTCGTCGGCGCCTGCCTGCTGGCCGCTGCCGGCGGCTATGGCCTGAGTCAGCTGCAACGCGCCGCCGAGGACCACGCGCATGGAGATACACCGAGCAGCCAGCAACCCGGCGCCACCGCCGCCGCTGCCAGTGAAACGCTGCCGGCCGGCATCGCGCTGGTCGATCTCGACGGCCGCAAGTATTCGCTCGACGACTACCGCGGCAAGCTGCTGGTGATCAACTTCTGGGCGACCTGGTGCGCGCCCTGCCTGCACGAGATTCCGGTGCTGGCGCGGATGCAGGAACGTTACGGCGCCAGGGGCCTGCAGCTGATCGGCCCGGCGGTCGACGACATCGAGGAAGCGCGCCGCGCCGCGCCCGGGCTCAAGTTCAACTACCCGCTTGCCGTCGGCACGCCGGAGGACATGCTGGAACTGATGGCCACGCTCGGCAACGACCAGGGCGGCCTGCCGTTTTCGGTGGTCATCGCCCCGGATGGCCACATCATCGAGCGCCAGCTCGGCGAGTATTCCGAGGTCGAGCTGGCGGCGCTGATCGAGAAATACCTGCCGCGCTGAAATCGGCCAAACGGAACAGTCGTTTGCCGCGATCTGTCCCCAACGTCGATGGATCGGCAGTCATCGTCGCCCAAATCGGTCCGCCGTTTGTATGGCGCACGGGCTTCGTGCAGAATCCATGCTCTTGTTGTTGACGAGCCTCAAGCGTGAGTCGACTGCTGCTCCTGAATGGTCCCAATCTGAATCTGCTCGGCACTCGCGAGCCGGCGATCTATGGAGCGGCCACCTTGGCCGACATCGAAGCCGGGCTGACCGCCAGAGCCGCCGGCCTGGGCCATGAGCTGACCTGCTTCCAAAGCAATCACGAAGGCCAGCTGGTCGATCGCGTGCACGCTGCCAAGCGCGAAGGCGTGGCCTACCTGATCGTCAACCTCGGCGCCTATACCCATACCTCGATTGCCCTGCGCGATGCGCTGCTGGGCGTCGGCATCCCGTTCGTCGAAGTGCACCTGTCGAATGTGCACGCCCGCGAAGCTTTCCGGCATCACTCGTATTTTTCCGACATCGCGGCAGGGGTGATCGTGGGTCTCGGCCCGATCGGTTACGACCTCGCCCTGCAGGCCGTCCACGCACGGTTGGCATCACTTACTTAATGGGGAGCAAGAACACCATGGATTTGCGCAAGATCAAGACGCTGATCGATCTCGTCGAGGAATCGGGCATTGCCGAACTCGAAGTCAAGGAGGGCGAGGAATCGGTCCGCATTTCGCGCTATCCGACCGGCGGCATGCAGCCGATGCCGCAGTACTACTCCGCACCGCAGGCCGCGATGCCGGCGCCGTCGGCGAGCGCCTCCTCGGGCGTGGCCCCGGCTCCGGTCGCCGCCGCCGTTTCCGAAGCGCCGGCCGCTCCGGTCGCCAAGCCCGCCGAGAACCGCCATGTGGTCAAGGCGCCGATGGTCGGCACCTTCTATCGCACGCCGTCGCCGGGGGCCAAGGCGTTTGTCGAAGTCGGCCAGACGGTGAAGGCCGGTCAGACGCTGTGCATCATCGAAGCGATGAAGATGCTCAACCAGATCGAGTCGGACAAGAGCGGCGTGGTCGTCGAGATCCTGGTCGACAACGAAAAGCCGGTCGAATTCGACCAGCCGATGTTCATCATTGAATGAAGGCCTGAACGTCCTGTTCAAGACCGGGCCATACGTGGCCCGGACTGCCCATTAGAAGGACATCCATGTTCAACAAAATCCTGATCGCCAACCGAGGCGAAATCGCGCTGCGCATCCTGCGCGCCTGCCGTGAACTCGGCATCAAGACGGTCGCCGTCCACTCCACCGCCGACCGCGACCTGAAGCACGTCCGCCTCGCCGACGAAACCGTGTGTATCGGTGGCGCCGCGGCCACCGGCAGCTACCTGAACATGGCGGCGATCATCTCGGCCGCCGAAGTGACCCAGGCCGACGCGATCCACCCGGGCTACGGCTTCCTGTCCGAGAACGCCGACTTCGCCGAGAGCGTCGAGAAGAGCGGCTTCGTGTTCATCGGCCCGCGCTCGGAAACGATCCGCCTGATGGGTGGCAAGACCACCGCCAAGGCCGAAATGATCGCCGCGGGTGTTCCTTGCGTGCCCGGTTCCGACGGCATCCTGCCGGACGACGAGGCCGAGTGCCTGTCGATCGCCGAGAAGGTCGGCTATCCGGTGCTGATCAAGGCCGCCTTCGGTGGCGGTGGCCGCGGCATGCACGTGGTCCGCAAGAGCGCGGACCTGATCGGTTCGATCAAGATCGCTCGCCAGGAAGCGCTGCAGGCGTTCAAGGACGGCTCGGTGTTTCTCGAGAAGTACCTCGAAGTGCCGCGCCACATCGAGATCCAGGTGCTGGCCGACGAGCACGGCAATGCCGTGTTCCTGGGCGAGCGCGACTGCTCGATGCAGCGCCGCAACCAGAAGGTCATCGAGGAAGCGACCGCGCCTGGCATCACGCCTGCCCAGCGCGCCGAGATCGGCAAGCTGTGTACCGATGCCTGCAAGCGCATCGGCTACCGCGGCGCCGGCACCATGGAATTCCTCTACGAGAACGGCCGCTTCTACTTCATCGAGATGAACACCCGCATCCAGGTCGAGCATCCGGTGACCGAGATGATCACCGGGGTCGATCTGATCGTGCAGCAGATCCGGGTCGCCGCCGGCGAGCCGCTGCCGTTCAAGCAGGAAGACATCAAGATCACCGGCCATGCGATCGAGTGCCGCATCAACGCCGAAGACCCGTTCAAGTTCACGCCGAGCCCGGGCGAGGTCAAGAAGTGGCACACGCCGGGCGGTCCGGGCGTGCGCATGGACAGCCACGTCTACGCCGGCTACCGGGTGCCGCCGAACTACGACTCGATGATCGGCAAGCTGATCGTCCACGGCCCGACCCGCGAAAGCGCGATCGCCCGCATGCGCACCGCGCTCGACGAGATGATCGTCGAAGGCATCGTCACCAACATCCCGCTGCAGCAAATGATCCTCAACGATCCGACTTTCTGCGCCGGCACCCATCACATCCACTACCTGGCGTCGATGCTCGACAAAGCGGCGGGCGGCACCGGCGACGCCCACTAAGTGTCGACCTGGATCGAACTCGCCGTCGCGAGTCACTACCCCGAGTTCGCCGAGGAAATCTTCACCGCCTGCGGCGCGCTGTCGGTGACCATGACCGACGCTGCCGACGTGCCGGTGCTGGAGCCGCTGCCGGGTGAGACCCCGCTGTGGCCGGCAACGATCACCAAGGGCCTGTTCACCGCCGGCGCGGATCTCGACGTGGTGCGCGCCGCGCTCGCTGAGCAGTTGCCGGATGGCGACAGCGCCAAGACCGAAGTCCTCACCGTCGAGGATCGCGACTGGGTGCGTGCCTGGCTCGATCACGCCGAAGCCATGCAGTTCGGCGAGCGCCTGTGGATCTGCCCGACCGGCCGCGAAGTCACGGCGGCCGACGCGATCATCGTCCATCTCGATCCGGGCCTGGCCTTCGGCACCGGCACCCATCCGAGCACTTCGATGTGCCTCGACTGGCTGTCGCTCAACGAGGTCGCCGGCAAGACCGTGCTCGACTACGGCTGCGGTTCCGGCGTGCTGGCGATCGCGGCACTCAAGCTCGATGCCGCTTCCGCGCTCGCGATTGACATCGATCCGCAGGCGATCACCGCCACGCTGGACAACGCCAACACCAACGCGGTTGCCGACCGCATCAGCTGCGCCGGCATCGAGCATGAACTGGCCGAGCAGTACGACATCGTCCTCGCCAACATCCTGGCCCGGCCGCTGATCGAACTGGCGCCGAAGCTGGCGGCGGCGACCCGAAGCGGCGGCCATGTGGTGCTCGCCGGCCTGCTCGAACGGCAGGCCGAGGAAGTGCGCGCCGCCTATGCGCCGTGGTTCGTGTTCGACGTCGACGGCCAGCGCGACGGCTGGAACCGCATCAGCGGCAAGCGTATTGCATCGTAATGTGACGAACGGGGCTACCGACGAGCGGGGTCCGTCGGTATTATCCCCGTCCCTTTTGTGAACAAACGATGACGCCCTCACGGGAGCCGTCGTGGCCGAGCGCCATGTCCTCGAACCAACTTCCAGACGCCGACCCGCAGATGCCCGCTCCGAAGCCGCTCGGCGCCTCGGTGGCCGAATGCATGGACGAGTATTTCCGGACCCTGAACGGCCACGCGCCGAAGTCGCTGAACCTCTACGACACGGTGCTGGAACAGGTCGAGCCGCCGCTGTTGCGCGCCACGCTCGACTACTGCGACGGCAACCAGTCGCGCGCTGCGGAACTGCTCGGCCTGAACCGCGCCACGCTGCGCAAGAAGCTGACCCAGTACAACATCAGCGCCCGCTGATCTCCCTGCCGCAACAATTTCTCCCGCGGCCTTCGCGGTCGCATAGCTCTGAAGGTTCCCCGCAATGCTGCTGATCCCGCGCCGCGCCCTGCTGTCCGTCTCCGACAAGTCCGGCATCGTCGAACTCGCGACCGCCCTGTCGGCCCGCGGCATCGAACTGCTGTCGACCGGCGGCACCTTCAAGCTGCTTCGCGACAAGGGCGTGGCGGTCACCGAAGTGTCGGCCCATACCGGCTTCCCGGAAATGATGGATGGCCGGGTCAAGACCCTGCATCCGAAGATCCACGGCGGCCTGCTCGGCCGTCGCGGCACCGACGATGCCGTGATGGCCGAACACGGCATCGCACCGATCGACATCCTGGTGCTGAATCTCTACCCGTTCGAAGCGACGGTCGCCAAGCCTGGCCACACGTTTGACGAGGCGATCGAGAACATCGACATCGGCGGCCCGGCGATGCTGCGCTCGGCCGCGAAGAACCACGCCGATGTCGCCGTGGTCACCAAGGCCAGCCAGTACGCCGAACTGCTCGCCGAACTCGACCGCGAAGGCGGCATCAGCAAGGCGACGCGCTTCAAGCTGGCGGTCGCCGCCTTCAATGGCGTGGCCGCCTACGACGCCGCGATCAGCGACTACCTGTCGGCGATCCAGCCCGATGGCAGCCGCGCCGAGTTCCCGGGGCAGGCCAATGGCTGCTTCGAGAAAGTCATGGATCTGCGCTATGGCGAGAATCCTCACCAGCAGGCCGCTTTCTACCGCGACCTGCGCCCGGCGCCGGGCGCACTGGCGACCTTCCGCCAGCTGCAGGGCAAGGAGCTGAGCTACAACAACATCGCCGATGCCGACGCCGCCTGGGAATGCGTGCGCAGCTTCACCAAGCCGGCCTGCGTGATCGTCAAGCACGCCAATCCCTGCGGCGTCGCGGTCAGCATCGACGGCATCGGCCAGGCTTATGAACTCGCCTACCAGACCGATCCGACCAGCGCCTTCGGCGGCATCATCGCCTTCAACCGCGAAGTCGATGCCGCAACTGCCGCCAGCATCGTCGGCCGTCAGTTCGTCGAAGTGCTGCTCGCCTACGGCTACACGCCGGAAGCGCTCGAGGTGCTGAAAGCCAAGGCCAACGTCCGCGTGCTGGTGATTCCGGAAGGCGCCGGCCACAACACGCACGACACCAAGCGCGTCGGTTCCGGCCTGCTGATCCAGACCGCCGACACCCGGATGATCGCGGAAAGCGAGCTGAAGGTGGTGACCAAGCGTGCCCCGACCGAAGCCGAGCTGCACGACCTGATCTTCGCCTGGAAGGTCGCCAAGTTCGTGAAGTCGAATGCCATCGTCTACGCGAAGAATCGCCAGACCATCGGCGTCGGCGCCGGCCAGATGAGCCGCGTCTACTCGGCGAAGATCGCCGGCATCAAGGCCGCCGACGAAAAGCTGGTGGTCGCCGGTTCGGTGATGGCCAGCGATGCCTTCTTCCCGTTCCGCGACGGCATCGATGCCGCCGCTGCTGCCGGAATCGTCGCGGTGATCCAGCCGGGCGGCTCGATGCGCGACAACGAAGTCATCGCTGCGGCCGACGAAGCCGGCATGGCGATGGTGTTCACCGGCGTGCGGCATTTCCGGCACTGAACCGCGACGTGCGGCGCCGGCCCTCGAGTGGTGGCGAGCGGCCGGCAATACGCTGACTAGGTCTTCCGGTTCAGCGACCCGAACGGGATGTGCACGCAAGGCAGCGCGGCCGCCGCTGGTGCGAGATGGCTTTGCTGATCGTCGAAAAAGATGTGCGGCCTGAGCACTTCGAGCACCCGCCGCTTCTCGACGCCACCGAGAAAGAAAGCCTCGTTGACGAGCACGTCCCAGTTCCTCATCGTCGTGATCACCCGCTCGTGCGCCGGCGCATTGCGCGCTGTGACGATGGCGACTCTGAGCTTGCGCACGTAACTGCGGTCATCCTGGACCTTCTGCTCTTCCAGCGCCTGGATGTTCCGCAGCTTGTGCAGGAAAGGCGCGAGCGGGCCGGGGCTCAGCGGAATGCCGGCATGACGCTGCTCGTGTTCGTGGAAGCCGACGAGACCGCTGGACTGGAACACCGCTTCCGATTGATCGTCGGCAAGCACGCCGTCGAAATCGAAGGCAATCCTCAGTTCGTCATCGTCGTCGGCATCGACGAATTCCGAATCGAGCACCTGCCCTGCGGCGTAACCGGCGGCATTGGCATCCCGGACATCCGCCTCATCGGCCGACAGGAACAGGCTGATGCTCAACGCATTGATGAAGCGATACGGTGAGCGCCCCTGCAGGAACACCGCCCGGCTGATGCCGAGGCCATGCGCCTGGATCGAATCCATGACCCGCAGGCCGGTGTCCGGATCGTTCTTCGACAGCAGAATGACCTCGACCAATGGATCCTGCGGCCGCAGTGCGTTCAGGGACAAGAGTCGCTTGATGAACGGAAAGGCCACGCCGGGCGCCAGGGTCTGCGCATGATTTTCCATCTGATAGGCGCGATAGGCCGCTTCTCCTTCCCTGCGAAACACCTGGTGGGCCTCGCCAAGATCGAACAGCGCGCTGGAGGCCAACCCGATGACGAGACGTGTTTCGAGTTCGTAGGACATCGACGATCCGGAAGATGGAGAACGCGCAGGGCCAGGCGGCTTGCGAACCTGGCCAATCGGGAATCAGGGAGCGGGAATCATACTGGTGGGCTGATGATCAGCATCCCAAGGACGATCGACAATGGCGAGCCCTGCTTCGAGAACCTCGTCGCGTCCCGCAACGACGCCGGCGACGGTCGGCGATGCCGGCAACGTCGGCAGGACGCCAATGCCGTGCAGTCGCGTGCCGTCGTGCTTCAGCACCCGAGTACCGGTAAAGACGATCCCGAAGCCGCCAGGAAGCAGGGCACTTCGTATCGCCCCATTGGCGCCAGCTGTCGCTGAACCCACGATCGTCGCAAGCTGGCTGCCTTCGACATAGGCCATGACGGACTCGGCCGCGCTGATCGCGCTGCCATCGGTCAGAAAGGCGATGCGTCCACCGAGACGAGGTTGTTCGGGACGCAAGCACCAGCCGATCCACTCGTAGTCTCGCTGGCCGGATTCCGGGCGGGAAATCCGGGGGACCAGCATCCAGTCCACATTCTCCGGCGCCGACAGCAGGTGTCGCAGAACGGTGGCGTCCCCAGGGTTCTTCGGATAACCGCGCAGGTCGAACACCAGGCCGTGCGCCTGCGCCAGCACCGCCATCCTGCCCTGCACCGATTCGATCGGCGCGTTTCGAAGATCGACGTACCAGATTCCAGGCCGCACTTCCTCGATCGCCGGCCTGGGCGCTGGTGACATGGGCACCGTCTGATCGAGCACTGCCTGCACCTGGATGCGCTGGTCGCCGCGCTGCACGGAAAATTCGCGAGATTGCTGTTGAGCGCCGGCGCCGAAGCGCAGCATCGCGCGGACACGGCGCCACTGCGGCGAACCTGAAATCCTCTCCTCGTCGGCCGCGATCATCGCGTTCGAGCTTTGGGCATCGATCGCCAGGATGACATCGCCGATGCGGAAGCGGGATTCGTCGAGTGAACGGGTGACCACAGCCCGGTCTTCGATCCACTCGGCCCGGAACGGCGGGTAGCCTTCCTTCGGCTGCGCGCTCCAGAACACGTTGCCATGACCGTCCTGCGTCGCCGCGACGAGTTTCTGCAGCACCGTCAGCATTTCGAGTCCATCCCGTGCCTCGCGCGCATCGCGGAGGAGCGGCCGCAGCCGGGCAGCCCAGTCGACATCGACAACATCGAAGTAAGGGTAGAAGTAGCGGTAGGTGTTCCAGGCGACGATCGCAGCGGCCAGGCGCACGCTCTCGGCACCGGCGTCGACTGCTTTCGCTCGATCGAGGCTCGGTACGGTGGGCGCGGCGGAATCCCTTGGCTGGGTGCCGATGGCGTCGGAGTACAGCGCGAGCGGCATGCGCATCCGCAGGCCGGGTGCAATCGCCTCATCGACCACTTCGCCGGGGTCGGCGTGCGCTTCGAACAGCGGCCCTCTGACGGACGGCGGCGCAGCGATGGACAACGAACGAAGCCCCTGGTGGGCACGCTTCGGGTCAACGGCGTATCGATGTACGCGTGAAAGGCTGAGCCAGCTTTCGGGCTTGTCGGGATGGGCTTCGAAGCCGGCATTGGCGATGGCGATCGGACGCCAGTCGCCTGAACCGGCGGGAGCGACCAGCAGTTCAAACGAATCGGCCCAGAGTTCGCCACGGCCCCGAATGAAAGCGCCGAACGAGATCGTCACCGCTTCTTCGGCAACCGTGCCCTCGCATTCGTAGACCTTCCACTCCGGCTCGCGTACCGGCCGGTCTTCCATCTTGTCGCTGAATATCAGGCGTGGCCCCGGCCCCACGACGTTGAGGTAGAGATGCGCGCGACTACCGTCGCCATCCTCCTTCCGTTCCATGCGCAACGCGGCGCGCAGCTTGATCCGCATGCCGCGATACGGCGCTGCATCGAGGGCCTGGCTGACGTTGCCCGATCCGGGATCCGCCTGGGCTCCATCGCGATTCAGGCGCAGGCTCTTGTAGAACGAATCGATCTGGCCCAGCCCGGCACCGTAGTGTTGCCAGGCGACGACCTTCAGGCCCGACGTTTCCGCAGGCAGCGGGGTGACCGGCCGCTGCCCTCCTTCCGTGTAGAGCCTCAGGTTGAAGGCAACGGGAGCAAACAGCGCTTCCAGGGCGGGGCCCAGGTCCGAAGCCTCATGCACCAGCAGCATTCGTCGGGCCCCTTCGACGGCGAAGCGGTCCCAGTCGACCTTGGCGGCTTCGTCGCCGGGATAGAACCAGCGCACGTAGCCGTATACCCGCGCGAACGCCTCAAGTGCCTGCATCTCCGCTGATTCCGCAGGCTCCAGCGGCCTCTCGGGAACGGATGCGCAACTGGCCGCAATGACCAGGATCCATGCCAGGCAGATGCAGCGGAGTCCCGACATCACCAAGCTTCCTCTGACGCTTCGGACCGAAGCTCTACACCCCCGCATCGTAGTCGGTCAGTCAGGTCGGGGCGGACCCTGCCGCTCCTCCGGCTCGGCAGAGCCAGGTCTCGCCGGACTGAAGCAGCGAGCAGGGGCTTCTACTTGGAGCTTCTACTTGGAGCTTCTACTTGGAGCTTCTACTTGGAGCTTCTACTTGGAGCTTCTACTTGCGCTCGACGCGGATGTCGCCGCTGAAGCTGGACAACTCGACTCGCGCACCGCGGCCGTCGCCCCAGACGTATTCGCGCTTCTTGCCGCCGTGGTTCTCGACCGTGGTCGCGCCTTCGCAATGGGCGTCGCCGCTGAAGCTCCTCAGCAGCGCCGTTCCGCTCAGCCCCTGCGGCACGATCATGGTGATTTCGCCGGACAAGGTCTGGCCGCTGACCTGGGCGGAGTCGACCAGCTCAACATCGAGACGAAGGTCGCCGCTGACCGACTTCAGCTTCAGTTCCGAGAACTTGCCGCCATTCTGCAGCTCGACGTTGCCGGACACGGTTTCCAGGCTCAGCACGCCGCTCAAGCCTTCGAGATCGAGATCGCCGCTGACGCTGTTCAGCCGCGTGTTCCGGGCCGGCGCCTTCAGCTTCACGTCGCCGCTGACCGTCTGCACCGATACCTCGCTGGACGCCAGCGCCAGCGCGATGTCGCCGCTGACCGTGTTGACCTTGACCGGCCCCTTGCTGCCGTTGACGACGACGTCGGCGCTGACCGTTTCGAGGTCGACACGGGCGTTGGCCGGCACCCGCAGCTCCAGCACCGTATCGCGGCCGCCGTGGCTTTTCTTCGGCAGGCGCACGACCACATTCAGCTCGTTGCTGTCGCCCTTGATCTCGAGCAGGTCGTCGTCGCTGCCCAGCCGGCCGCCGATGCTGACCTCGTTGCGCTCCCAGGTCGTCACCTCGACGATGCCGGCGACGTTGTTGACCGACACCCGGCCATTGGCTTTCAGGCCGCGCCTCTCGTCGATCACCGGCCCGCTGGCGTCGCTGCTGTAGCGCTCGGCGTAGCGCGCCGAGGCGCTGCCGGCTTCTGCTTCGGCGGCCGCGATCATCCGATCGAGATGGCGCAAGTCGACCAGATGCTCGAGATCGCCCAGCCGTTCCAGCTGCCGCAGATCGACCAGGCGGTCGAGGTCCTTCAGGCCGGCGAGCGCCTGCAGCACTTCGCGCTCGACGCGGCCCTCGAAGCCATCGAGCTCGCTGCTCAGCGGCGCTGGCGCGCCGGCGTCCTCATCGGCGAGCGCCGCCGTGCTGGCGACTGCGGCGCAGCCGGCAAGCAACAGTGCCGCAGCCGAAGCGAGACCGCGGCGGAACAAGGTCGAAGAGAACGGCATGGCGGCGTATCGGTGGCTGGTGGCGTGGTTCATGTTCATGGGGTCACCGCGAGCTCGGCGCTGAGGTGGCGCTGCTGCGCCCGTGCGGAATCGAGCAGGCTCTGCAGGTAGGCGGCGTCGTCCGGGTCGTCGGTGAGCGCACGCTGGATCTGGGTTTCGGCGCTCTCGACGATCTTCAGGTTGGCGCGCATCAGCGCTCGGGTTTCCCGCGAGATCGGGCGATAGCTGGCCGGCCGCAGTTCGGCGTCGTGGCCGTTGTCGAGCGTCGCCGCCAGCACTGCAGCGGAAGGACGCAGCGGCGCCTTGCTGCTGGCGACGCTGGCAGCCGCCGAATGGGCCGGCCCGCGGTTGACGACCACGCTGAACGCGACCACCAGACAGGCCGCCAGCGCGGCCAGCGCGGCCAGCCACGGCCGGCGCGGTGAATTGTTGCCACCACGGCGCGCCTGGAGACGGCCATTGATTCCCGGCCAGAGATCGCGTGACGGGGCTTGATCGGTTGCCAGGGCCTGCAGCGCCTGACGAAGCCCGGCCGGCAGTTCGAGCCGATCGCGGTCGACGGGATCGGCGATCCGGGCTTCAATCGCCGCGAACAGCTCACGCGGCGGCTGGTGATCGCGGCGCAGTGCCGACAGCTGCTCGCGCAGCGCCGGCGGCAGCTCGCTGCCGTCGTCCGCCGCGGCGGGGAGATCGCGAGATTCGTTCATGACAGCATCGCCTGCAGCAGGCGGCGGGCCCGGTGCAATTGCGCCTTCGAGGTGCCGACGGCGATGCCGGTCAGCTCGCTGATCTCGTCATGCTGGTAGCCCTCGACGTCGTGCAGCATCAACACGGTTCTTGCTCCTTTGGGCAGCTTGGCCAGGGCCCGCTCCAGATCGATACGGCTGCCAAGGTCTTCCTGGCGCAGCGGCTCGACCGGATCGAGGCCATCGACACCGTCCTGGCCGTCGATGCCGGCCTGCACCTCGTCCTCGAAAGTCACCCAGCGGCGCAGCAGGCGATGCTCGCCAAGCACGACATTGACCGTCAGCCGGTGCATCCAGGTGCTGAAGCGGCTCTCGCCGCGAAAGCTGGCGAGCTTCTCCCAGGCACGGACGAAGGCGTCCTGGGTGGCTTGTTCGGCGCGCGAGGAATCGCCGTGGCAAAGCCGGAGGCATAGGCCGTAGATGCGGTCGACATTCAGGCGATACAGGCGTTCGAAGGCACGGGAATCGCCGCCGGCGGCCAGACGGGCCAGCAGGTGATCTTCCGGCTCGACCTCGGCTTGCGAAGTGGGCGTCGTGGCCGGCAAGGCGGCCTCCATCGTCAGGTTGAGGATTGCGGTAGTCATCGATGCTCTGATGCGCCACGCCGCCGCAGGGTTTGAACGACGTCCACGCCGAATGCTGCCGCTGCGCCGATAATACCGGCGCCCCCTTCAATCGGCCGTACCCCGGCCAGCACCTCTGCCCAGGATTCCCCCATGTCCGTCCCTCATCAGCTGAAAGTCGCCAGCTCGGTTCTCGCTTCCAGCGCGCGCGGCTGGCGCGGCAGCCTGTCGTTCCATCCGACCACCCGCCAGCCCAGCCAGCTGCTGAAACTTTACGAGTACGAGGCCAGCCCGTTCTGCCGCTTCGTCCGCGAGGCCCTGAGCGAGATGGACCTCGACGCGCTGATCCTGCCCTGTCCGCAGCGCGGCTCCCGCTTCCGGCCGCAGGCCATCGCGCTCGGCGGCAAGCGCCTGTTCCCGTTCCTGGTCGATCCGAACACCGGCGTTTCGATGCACGAGTCCGCCGACATCGTCGACTACCTCGCCGAGACCTATGGCGGCCAGCTGCGCGCGGCACGCGGCCTGCGCCGCAAGGGCGCGATCGTCGCCTCGGCACTCAGTTCGAGCTTCCGCGCCTTGCCCAGCATCCACGGCCTGAGAGCAGCGCCTTCGAAAGCGCCGGCCGAACCGCTGGAGCTGTTCAGTTTCGAGTCCAGCCCCTACTCGCGCCTGGTCCGGGAACGGCTATGCGAGCTGGAGCTGCCGTACATCCTGCGCAACACCGCCAAGGCGCGCTGGGAGGATGTCGGCCCGCCGTGGATCCGTGCGAAGTTCTTCCCCGCCTTGCCGGTCGAGGGCCGCAATCGCCTGCGTCTGCTGGAACGCGAGGGCCGGGTCCAGGTGCCGTACCTGATCGACCCGAACACCGGCGTCTCGATGTTCGAGTCGGAGCAGATCCTCCACTATCTCGACGAGACCTACGCAGCCTGAAGCGACGCCTGCGATGAGCCCCGCCTCGCTGTTCGCGACGATCGCCATCGCCCACGGGCTGGCGGTGGCGAGCCCCGGACCGGATCTCGCCGTCGTCACCAGGCAGACGCTGGCGCACGGGCGCCGCGCCGGGGTGATCACCGCGCTCGGCATCGCCGTCGGCATCAGCTTTCATGTCGCTTATGGCATGTTCGGGCTGGCCTGGGCGATCGCGCGTTTCCCGGCCCTGCTGACCGTACTGCGCGTGGCTGGCGCGGCGCTGCTGCTGTGGATCGGCTACGGCGCGATCCGCGCCCGGCCGCTGCCCGACGCCGGCAGCCGGCCCGACGCCGGCAAAGCCGCGGCCCGCGATTTCGGTATCGGCCTGAGCACCAACCTGTTGAACGTCAAGGCCATGCTGTTCTTCGTCGCGCTGTGCTCGGCGGTGATCACCGGCAGCACGCCGACCTGGCTGAAGCTGGGCTTGAGCGCCTGGATGATCGTCGCGACCGGCGCCTGGTTCAGCTTCGTCGCCTGGACGCTCGGCCATCCAGGTATCCGCAAACGCCTGATCAGCAGCGCGCACTGGATCGACCGGGTGATGGGCGCCATCCTGCTGCTGCTCGGCGCGGGGATGCTGGCTTCAGTTGTCCACGGCCACTGAGGTTCAGCGCCGGCTATGCTGGATCGGCCGGCGTGGCGCCGGCATGCGCCCCGAGGATCAAGACCATGGCCGAGCCCGCCCAGCCCCATCCGACGATCACTCCGTCCCTGCTCTACCACGACGCAAGCGCTGCGATCGACTGGCTGGAACACGCCTTCGGCTTCCGCCGGCATCTGGTCGTGCCGGGTCCCGACAACCGCATCGCCCACGCCCAGCTGACCTTCGGTCACGGCATGGTGATGCTCGGCTCGGCGGAAAGCTTCTCGCATCCGGAGATGATGACCAGCGTGCGCGCCGCCGGCGGCATCGGCACCCAGGCGGTCTGCGTGCGCGTCGACGATGTCGACGGCCATCACCACCGCGCGGTCGCCGCCGGCGCGGTGGTCACGCTGCCGCTGCAGGATGTGCCCTACGGCGGTCGCGCCTACTCCTGCCGCGATCCCGAAGGCCATGTCTGGCACTTCGGCTCCTACGACCCCTGGGCTTGATCCGGACCCGAGGCCTGCCCAGCCGGTTCAAGCAGGCTTCGCGATTGCCCGCCAGAGCATGTCGAACAGCACGTTGGCCTGCTTGGTCAGCGGCTCCTTCTGGCCACGGTGGATGTACATCTGCACCAGGCGGGCGATGACGCCGAAGATGTAGTCGAGCAGGATCTTCTCGTCGACCGCGTCGTTGAGCACGCCCTTGGCGCGGCCTTCGCCGAGCACCCGGATGAAAGTGCCGAACAGCAGCGGGTTCTGATAGTTGTCCTGCTTGCGCCAGGTGTTGACGTAGACCGAGGACATGATCAGCTGGGCGACCTTGGGGTTCTTCTCGAAGAAGTCGAGCGTCACCCAGAACACCTTGCGGAACTTCTCCTTGAAGTCCTCGATGCCCTGCAGGTGGTCGATCATCCGCGTCGCCAGCCGGCCCAGCCAGGTATCGAGGCAGGAGAACAGCAGCGCTTCCTTGCTGCCGTAGTACTTGTAAATGGTCTGCAGGCTGACGTTGGCGCCGCGGGCGACCTCGATCAGGCCGACGCGGTGGAACTCCCGCTCGGAAAAGATATCGAGCACCGCCTGCTCGATGCGCGTCCGGGTATCCGGATCGAGCAGGCTGCGGTCAGCGGTAACGCTGGCATCTTTCATCTCTTCATCCCGGCTTGCCACGGTCTTCAAAGCGGTTTTCCTCGGTCTCGTAAGTAATGATCTTTACTAAGCAGGCGACCCGGGACCGCACGGCTGGTTGACCAGCAGGATCGCGCTCACTATGCTGCAAAAGCGTTATTCAGGATCGCACTGCTGCCCGCGACCCGAACGATCCCAACCGTCAAAAACGCACCAGACAAAAGGTTGGGACGACAAATAGTAATAGCGATTACCCAATCGTGCAACCGCCAACCTTCGGGTCGCGCGCCCGCAGTCCCCCAGGACGATCCACCGGAATCCACCACCATGAACGAAGCATTCATCTTTGACGCCGTGCGCACGCCGCGCGGCAAGGGCAAGAAGGACGGCAGCCTGCATGAAGTCACGCCGGTGCATCTGCTCGGCAACCTGTTCAACGCCCTGGAAACCCGCAACAAGCTCGACACTTCCCAGGTCGACGACGTGGTGATCGGCTGCGTGACGCCGGTCGGCGAGCAGGGTGCCGACATCGCCCGCACCGCCGTTCTTTATTCCGGCTGGGCCGAGAACGTGCCCGGTGTGACCCAGAGCCGCTTCTGCGCCTCGGGCCTGGAATCGGTGAACCTCGCGGCGATGAAGGTGATGTCCGGTCAGGAAGACCTGATCGTCGCCGGCGGCGTCGAAAGCATGTCGCGCTGGCCGATGGGCAGCGACGGCGGCGCCTGGGCAATGGATCCGCGCATCAACGAAAAGCTCGGCTTCGCGCCGCAGGGCATTGGTGCGGACCTGATCGCCTCGCTCGAAGGCTTCAGCCGCCATGACGTCGACGCCTTCGCCGTGCGTTCGCAGCAACGGGCCGCCAAGGCCTGGGCCGAGAAGCGCTTCGCGAAATCGCTGGTGCCGGTGCGCGACCTCAACGGCATGATCGTGCTCGACCACGACGAAACCGTGCGTGGCTCGACCACCACCGACTCGCTGTCCGGTCTCAAGGCCAGCTTCGAGCAGATGGGCCTGATGGGTTTCGACTCGACGGCCCTGCGCAAGTACACGACGCTCGAAAAGATCAACCACGTCCATCACGCCGGCAACTCGTCGGGCATCGTCGATGGCGCCGCGCTGATGCTCATCGGCTCGGAAGCGAAGGGCAAGGCCATGGGCCTGAAGCCGCGCGCGCGCATCCGCTCGGTCGCGGTGATGGGTTCGGAGCCGACGATCATGCTGACCGGCATCGCGCCGGCCTCGGAAAAGGCGCTGCGCAAGGCCGGCATGAACATCAAGGACATCGACCTGTTCGAGATCAACGAAGCCTTTGCAGCCGTGGTCATGAAGGCGGCGCGCGCGCTGAAGATCGACATGGACCGGATCAACGTCAACGGCGGCTCGATCGCCATGGGCCATCCGCTGGGCGCCACCGGCTGCATCATCCTCGCCACCCTGCTCGACGAGCTGGAGCGCACCAACAAGCAGGTCGGCCTCGCCAGCCTGTGCGTCGGTGCCGGCATGGGCATCGCGACGATCATCGAGCGCGTCTGAGTCTCGAACGTCCGCCTCCAACGAATTCGAATAAGAGACAGAACATGACTGCAATGCAGATGACGGTCGATGCCGATGGCATCGCCACCCTGACGATGGACCTGGCCGACCGGCCGATGAATGTGCTGAACGAAGCGCTGATGGCGCCGTTCGCCGAGTACATCGCCAGGATCAAGGCCGACGCCGCTATCAAGGGCGTGATCATCACCTCCGCGAAGCGCGAATTCCTCGCCGGTGCCGACATCGACATGGTGTTCGGCATCACCGATCCGAAGCTGGCCTTCGAGGCCGCCGAGCAGCTGAAGAAGATGCTGCGCCGCCTGGAACTCTGCGGCCGCCCGGTCGTCGCCGCACTCAACGGCACCGCGCTTGGCGGCGGCCTCGAAGTGGCGCTGGCCTGCCACTGGCGCGTGGCGATCAATGATCCCAAGGCCAAGTTCGGCCTGCCGGAAGTGAAGCTCGGCCTGCTGCCCGGCGGCGGTGGCACGCAGCGCCTGCCGCGCATGATCGGCATCCAGGCCTCACTTCCCCTGATGCTCGAAGGCAAAGAACTGACCGCCGAAGCCGCGAAGCAGCAGGGCATCATCAGCGAACTGGCCGCCGACCGCGCCGACATGCTGGCCAAGGCCAAGAGCTGGTGCCTCGCCAATCCGAAGCCGGTCCAGCCCTGGGACGACAAGAAGTTCAAGTGGCCGGGCGGCGACTCGCGCCATCCGGCCGTGGTGCAGATGCTGGCGATCGCGCCGTCGATGGCGACCGCGAAGACGCAGGGCAACTACCCGGCGGCGACCAACATCATGTCCTGCGTCTACGAAGGCGGCATCGTCGACTTCGACTCCGGCTGCCGTCTCGAATCGCGCTACTTCGCGAACCTGGTCGTCGGCCAGGTCTCGAAGAACATGATCGGCACGCTGTGGTTCCAGCTGAACTCGATCAACAAGGGCAAGTCGCGTCCGGAAGGCATTGCCAAGTCGAAAGTGCAGAAGCTCGGCATTCTCGGCGCCGGCATGATGGGCGCCGGCATCGCCTACGTGTCGGCCAAGGTCGGTATCGAATGCGTGCTGCTCGACTCGACGCTTGAAGCCGCCGAGCGCGGCAAGGCCTACTCGGCCAAGCTGCTCGACAAGGCGATCAAGAAGGGCAAGGAAACCCCGGCCGGCAAGGGCGTGTTCCTCGACCGCATCAAGGCGACCACCGACTACGCCGACCTCGCCGGCTGCGATCTGGTCATCGAAGCGGTGTTCGAGGATCGCGCGATCAAGGCCGATGTCACCAAGAAGACCGAGGCGGTGATTCCGGCCACGGCGACCTTTGCCTCGAACACCTCGACCCTGCCGATCACCGGCCTCGCCGCCGCCTCGGTGCGTCCGGAGCAGTTCATCGGCCTGCATTTCTTCTCGCCGGTCGACAAGATGCCGCTGGTCGAAATCATCGTCGGCGAGAAGACCTCGAAAGAGACGCTGGCCAAGGGCTTCGACTACGTGCAGCAGATCAAGAAGACGCCGATCGTGGTCAACGATTCGCGCGGCTTCTACACCAGCCGCTCGTTCGCGACCTATGTCAACGAAGGCCTGGCACTGCTCAACGAGGGCCAGCATCCGCGTGCCATCGAGATGGCGGGCCTGAAGGCCGGCATGCCGGTCGGCCCGCTGGCGCTGCAGGACGAGGTGTCGATGAGCCTGTCGCTGCACGTGATGGAGCAGACCCGCAAGGACTACGCCGCGGAAGGCAAGACCTATGTGCCCTCGGCCAGCGAGCCGGTGGTGCTGAAGATGGTCAAGGAACTGGACCGCCCAGGCAAAAAGGCCGGCAAGGGCTTCTACGACTATCCATCTGATACCGCTGCCGCTGGCAGCGGGGGGGCCGCCGGCACCAAGGGCGAGAAGAAGCTGTGGCCGGGTCTGGCCCAGGCCTTCCCGCTGGCCGAGGTGCAGCTCAGCCAACAGGAAATGATCGACCGCATGATGTTCGCGCAGGCCAATGAAGCGGCGCGCTGCTTCGAGGAGAACGTGGTCATGACCGTGGCCGACACCAACATCGGCTCGATCTTCGGCTGGGGCTTCGCACCGCATCAGGGTGGCGCGCTGCAGTTCATCAACGCCTACGGCGTGGCCAAGTTCGTCGCCCGTGCCGAGGCGCTGGCCACGAAGTACGGCCCGCGCTTCAAGCCCGCGGCGCTGCTGGTGAAGATGGCGGCGGAAGGCAAGCGCTTCGAGTAGGCGAGACGCCAGCTGCAAAGGCTGGCGTCGGGCGCGGGGATGCAAATCCTCGCGCTTTTTTGTTGCCCCCGGCAAAAGGCCGGACCACAGCCAGCTCGGCGCTCCGAAAATGCCCTGCGAACTTTCCGGAATAAGCCCCTCGACCTTCCGTTCCGTGCGGATCAAACTACCGCCGATCGGTCAATGGTCGGACTGATACGGCGTTGTTCATCCATTGCACCCGGAATCCGGCGTCCGGCAGAAGTGCCGCGACTCGCCTTCCGGCAACCGGAAAGAGTCACCCTCCCGCCATGATCTCAAAGCGCTCCGTTGTCCGAACCCGTCCCGCTGCAGCCCTGCTGTCGGCGCTGCTCGGCCTCACGGCGGCACTCGCCGCGACCAGCCCGACCCAGGCCCAGCTGCTGCCCGGCCTGACCGGCGCCGTCACCGTCGGCTGCCCGTTCCGCGCCTACACCACCAACAGCCGCAACACCGGCTTCCTGGACGAGAACGCCACCTACGGCGTCGCCCAGATCCCGTTGTCGCTGCCGCCGGGCGCCTCGATCCGCATCGAAGGCAAGTTCCCGAAAGTCCGGTATTTCTCGCTGCAGGCCTATGACGGCGCCACCGGCGGCAACTTCATCGACTCCCTGGCCGACGCCCGCATCTCGTCGACCAATGGCGGCGTGATCAACAGCAACGTCGCCGCCCTGCCGACTGGTGGCGCCTATGGCGACAGCTACACGCTGACCCTGCGCTACCAGAACGCGCCGGCCAACCCGGGCCAGCGCCTGCCGAACGTGCTGTATGTCGGTGCGCCGTCGAACAAGCTGCTGCCGACCCGCGTCGCCAAGCAGATCATCTACCGTATCTATGCGCCGAACCCGGGCGAGACCAGCCTCGGTGGTCAGCCGCTGCCGCGCATGGTCTACACCGATGCCAGGGGCGAGATCGATTTCCGCAACACGCCGGATGCCAAGAAGTGCGAGCGCATCGAAGCGCTTTCGGAGATGTCCGCCACCGTCAACCCCGGCATCCTGCCGAACCGCAACATCAAGTTCGAGCCGGTTGCCCGCACCAGCGACCGCATCCTCTACCCGAACGGCGACTCCCACTACCTGCGCGCCGCCGCCTCGCTGAACTACGGCAAGATCGTCGTGGTGCGCACCAAGCGCATGAAGACACCGCTGCTGCCGCCGCTGGTCGAGCCAGCCACCGAGACCCGCTACCTGTCGCTCTGCCAGTACCAGTTGCTCAGCTCGGCAGTGGAATCCTGTTTCTTCGATCGCGGCCTGACCGTCCAGCAGGACGACTATGTGGTCTATGTGATCTCGCCGGCCGCCGACCGGCCGCTCAAGGCGACGACCGCATTCGGCTACAACTGGAAGTCCTGGGGCTCGACGCGCGGCGAACTGCTGATCCTCCGGCAAATCCTGCCGAAGCCCGGCTTCGCGGGCGATTACGCCAAAGCCGTTGCCCGCCCAGGGACGCCACTGAACCAGACGCTCGGGGTCTATGCGCCGCAGATCAGCTACTGCGACGCCACGACGTTCAACGCCTACGCGGCCAGCGGCGGCGCGGCGCTGCTGTCCGCCTGCCAGCAGGCCAGCGCCCGCCTGCTGTTCTGATCGTCGGCCAGCGTCCGCTGGTCCTGAGCCCCGGAGCCAGAACGGCGCCGGGGCCTTTTGCTGCCACGCGGGCGCCCGTGCCGACCTGCGGCAATCACGAATGCCCCGGACCTGGCGTCCGGAGTAGGCTGCTGGCGCGCAGCCAGCGCACGCCCGAGGCCAGCCGCCGTCCATGATCGCCATCACCGAAGCCGCCCGCGCCGGCCTGTTCGCCCGCCGGCACTGGCTGCCGAACCTGATGGCCGGACTGGTGGTCGGCGTCGTCTCGCTGCCGCTGTCGATGGCCTTCGCGATCGCTTCCGGCGTGAAGCCCGAGCAGGGCCTGTACACGGCAGTGATCGCCGGCCTGATCGTCGCGCTGTTCGGCGGCACCCGGAACCAGATCGCCGGGCCGACCGGCGCCTTCGTCGTCATCCTCGCCGGCGTCACCGCGAAATTCGGCGTCGACGGCC
>UEXO01000043.1_pt1 | contig 32824 bp, 27 predicted proteins | sample 4301131 | NCBI WGS metagenome assembly UEXO01 (sample SAMEA4773185, study PRJEB27434) | metagenome | biome: 2259; feature: agricultural soil; material: soil | place: USA | collected 2014-09 | depth 0.25 m | reverse complement strand
GAAACCATGTACCCGGACCAGTCGCTGTACGCGTACGACTCCGTGCCGACCATGGTTCGCCGCATCAACAACACCTTCAAGCGCGCCGACGAGATCCAGTGGTCGCGCGGCATCGAGCCGGGCTCGAAGGAATTCATCGACTACTTCCTGCCGATCGTCGCTGACGCGGAAGCCGGTTTCGGTGGCGTGCTGAACGCCTTCGAATTGATGAAGAACATGATCACCGCCGGCGCCGCTGGCGTTCACTTCGAAGACCAGCTCGCTGCGGTCAAGAAGTGCGGCCACATGGGCGGCAAGGTGCTGGTGCCGACCCAGGAAGCGATCGAGAAGCTGATCTCGGCCCGTTTCGCCGCCGACGTGCTGGGCGTGCCGACCATCGTGCTGGCCCGTACCGACGCCGAAGCCGCCAACCTGATCACCTCCGACCACGATGCGAACGACAAACCGTTCCTGACTGGCGAGCGCACCCAGGAAGGCTTCTACCGCGTCAAGAACGGTCTCGAGCAGGCCATCTCGCGCGGCGTTGCCTACGCCCCGTACGCCGACCTCGTCTGGTGCGAAACCGGCGTGCCGGACATCGGCTTCGCCCGTGAATTCGCGCAGGCCGTGCACGCTGCCTGCCCGGGCAAGCTGCTGTCGTACAACTGCTCGCCGTCGTTCAACTGGAAGAAGAACCTCAACGACAAGCAGATCGCCTCGTTCCAGGAAGATCTGTCGGCGCTGGGCTACAAGTACCAGTTCATCACCCTGGCCGGCATTCACATCAACTGGTTCAACACCTTCCAGTTCGCCCATGCCTACGCCCGCGGCGAAGGCATGAAGCACTACACGAACATGGTGCAGGAGCCGGAATTCGCGGCCCGCGACCAGGGTTACACCTTCGTGTCGCACCAGCAGGAAGTCGGCGCCGGCTACTTCGACGACGTGACCACTGTGATCCAGGGCGGTTCCTCGTCGGTCAAGGCCCTCACCGGCTCGACCGAAGAAGAGCAGTTCCACTAAGCAGCACGCATGGGGCCAGCAGCATCGGCCCCAAGCCTTGAAAGGAGCGCCCTCGTTGCGCTCTTTTCTTTTCCGGCGCCTGAAACGACTGCGCTTGAATCCGCTCCTGTCTAGGCGTACACCGACGCTGGGCAGATTGCGGGGAGAGGATTCATGAAAAGGCTGATCACGGTGCTCGCGGTGGTCATCGTCGGCTTCACCATCGGCCTGTGGTTCGCCGGGCCACATGATCCGGAAGTCCCTGCCGGCGGCGACGCTGGGCCAGCGCCGGCGGCGCCAGTGGGCGCAACCCTGCTGCCGGGGCTTGGCGACTATCGCTTTCCGGTCAGCAGCCAGCATCCGGAGGTGCAGCGCTGGTTCGATCAGGGCTTGGCGCTGGCCTACGGTTTCAACCATGAGGCGGCCGAGCGCTCCTTCCTGAAAGCCGCCGAACTCGACTCGGCCTGTGCGATGTGCTGGTGGGGCGCGGCGCTGGTGCTCGGTCCGCACGTCAATGCGCCGATGGACCCCGGCAACAACGGCAAGGCCTGGCAGCGCATGGTCAAGGCCCGGCAGCTGTCGGCGGTGGCGACGCCGCGCGAGCAGGCGTTCATCACGGCCCTGTCGGCCCGCTATGCCGAGCAGCCGCCGACCGATCGCAAGCCGCTGGACGAGGCCTATGCCGAGGCGCTGGCGACCTTGATCAAGGCGTTTCCCGACGATCTCGACGCCGCGGTCTTCCACGCCGAAGCGCTGATGGATCTGCAGCCCTGGAACTACTACGACCGACAAGGCCAGCCGCGCGGCCGCATCGACGAGGTGGTGAGCACGCTCGAATCGGTGATGCGGCGCAAGGCCGACCACGCCGGCGCGCTGCACCTGTACATCCATGCCGTCGAAGCTTCGAACGCCCCCGATCGCGGCGTCGTCGCGGCCGACCGGCTGCGCGAGCTGCTGCCCGGATCGGGCCATCTGGTGCACATGCCGTCGCACATCTATACCCGGGTCGGCCGCTACCACGACGCCGTGATCGCCAACCAGAAGGCAGTCGCCGCCGACGACGGCTTCCTCGCCACCTGCCGTCCGGGGGTGGCGGTCTATCCGCTCGCCTATGTGCCGCACAACCATCATTTCCTGTGGTGGGCCTCGTCGATGGAAGGCGCCAGCCAGGCGGCGATCGCAGCGGCCGACGAAACCGCGAAGCGGGCCAATGTGCCCCAGCTGCTGCGCCAGCCGGGCTTCATCTTCCTGCAGGACTTCATGGTCACGCCGCTGAAGGCGCGCACCCAGCTCGGCCGCTGGGACGAGATCGTGGCAACGCCGCAGCCGGACGCGGATCTCGCCTATCCGACCGCGATCTGGCACTACGCCCAGGGCATGGCGGCGGTGCGCCAGGCGCGGCTCGAAGCGGCGCGGCAGCATCTGACCGCACTGGCCGGCGCCGCTGCCGACCCGGCATGGGAACAGGCCTACATCGGGCCTCAGCATGCCCTGTCCGGTGTGCTGAAGATCGCCGAGCGGATGCTGGCCGGTGAACTGGCGGCGGCAGGCAAGGACTATCCGGCGGCGCTCGCATCGCTGCAGCAGGCGGCGACGCTCGAGGACGGCCTGGCCTACTACGAGCCGCCGGTCTGGCACCAGTCGGTGCGCCAGACGCTCGGCGCCGTGCAACTGGCGGCGGGGCAGGCGGCGGCGGCCGAGGTCAGCTATCGCGAGGATCTGGCCCGCTATCGTGACAACGGCTGGTCGCTGTTCGGCCTCGTCCAGGCTCTGCGCGCGCAGCGGAAAGACGGCGAAGCGGCGGCGGTGGAACAGCAGTACGCGCAGGCTTGGCAGCACGCCGATCTGAAGCTGGCGTCGTCGCGGATGTGAGCTTTCGAGCGGGCTTCGGGCGGGCTTCGGGCTGGCTGCCGCGGTGGTCGCCTTGCCGAGGACCGGCGGCGTACACTCGGTAGCGCCCAGACTGCGCCTTGGCTGCGCCATGGGGCCTCAAGACCCCGCCGAAAACACAACAAGGGAGATTGCAATGCGTCTGCTGATTCGCGTGGTCGTGTTCGTGATTGTGCTGCTCGTTGGTCTGGTGGGCATCGGCTTCCTGCTGTCGGAAAAGATCCACGTCGAGCGCAGTGCCCAGATTCATGCGTCGCCGGCGACGCTTTATGGCGTGCTGAACAGCTTTGAGCAGTTCGATCAATGGTCGCCGTGGGCGGACATCGATCCGAACGTCAAGGTCGAGAAGAGCGGCCCGGCTTCCGGAGTCGGCGCCAAGTACGCCTGGCATGGCAACGCCGATGTCGGCGCCGGCAGCCAGGAGATCATCGCGACCACGCCGGAGACCTCGGTGCAGATCCGCCTGATCTTCGAAGGCTTCGATCAGCCGAGCACCGCCAGCTTCACGATCACGCCGGAAGGCAACGGCAGCCTGGTGACCTGGGCGATGGACTCCGATCTCGGCAGCAATCCGGTCAACCGCTACTTCGGCCTGATGATGGACAAGTACATCGGCAAGGACTACGAGAAGGGGCTGGCCCGCCTGAAAACGCTGGCCGAGAACTTGCCACCGCCGGCCGCCGCCGCCCCGGCACCCGAAGCGGCGCCGGCTGCTGATCCTGCCGCCGCTCCTGCTGCCCCCGAAGCCGCCCCGGTCAGCTGAGTTTCAGGCTTTCGTCACCGGACGGCGCAAGGCCGTCCGGTGACGCTGCTGGCCGCGCGGGTCCCTGGTCGCCAGGGCGGCTGCCAAGGCGGTGGCTGCGCCGGTATCCTTCGCGCGATGAGCGACCAAGCAGCCTCCAGTGATCCCAGTGGTGCCCCTCCGTTTGACGCCAAGGCTTTCCTGTCGCAGCTGACCAGCTCGCCGGGCGTCTACCGCATGTACGACGCCGGCGACGAACTGCTCTACGTCGGCAAGGCGCGCAACCTGAAAAAGCGTGTCGGCAGCTACTTCCTGCGTGCCAGCGGCAATCCGCGCATCGAGTCGATGGTCGACCAGATCGCCCGCATCGAGGTGTCGCTGACCCACACCGAGGACGAGGCGCTGCTGCTGGAAGCGACGCTGATCAAGGAACAGAACCCCCGTTACAACGTCAGCCTCCGCGACGACAAGAGCTATCCGTACGTCAAGATCAGCAAGGGCCACGACTATCCCCGGATCGGCTTCCACCGTGGAGGCAAGGACAATGAGGCGCGTTACTTCGGGCCGTTTCCGAGCGCGACCGCGGTGCGCGAGACGCTGTACACCTTGCAGAAGCTGTTCAAGCTCCGCCCCTGCAACGACAGCTTCTTCGCCAACCGTCGCCGGCCCTGCCTGCAGCATCAGATCCGCCGCTGCTCGGCACCTTGCGTGAAGCTGATCTCGCCCGAGGATTACGCCCGCGACGTCAGCCGCGCAGTGCGCCTGCTCGAAGGCCGCGGCGACGAACTGGCGAAGGAGATCGGCACCGAGATGGAGGCTGCCGCGGAAGCGCTGGAGTTCGAGCGCGCCGCCAAGCTGCGCGATCAGATCGCGGCACTCGCCCGGGTCCGCGAGAACCGGGCGATCACCGGCGGCGCCGACGAGATCGACGTCATTGCCGTCGCCCAGCATCCGTCGTCGAGCTGCATCGTCGTCACCTCGGTACGCGATGGCCTGAACCTCGGCCACGGCAGCTTCTTCCCGAAGCATCCACACGGTATCGAAATCCCCGAGCTGCTAGGCAGCTTCCTGAGCCAGTACTACCTGAGCCGGCCGGTGCCGCCCGAGGTGCTGATCAGCCATCAGCCCGACGATCTCGAATGGATCGAGGCGACGCTGGCCCATGCCGCGGGACGCAAGGTCAAGATCAACGAGCCTCAGCGCGGCCCGAAGCAGCGGCTGATGGAAATGGCGATCAACACCGCCAACCAGGCGCTGTCGACCCGGCTGGTCGAGGCCGCGAGCATGGACCGGCGGCTGATCGAGCTGCAGCAGGCATTGGAGCTCGATGCGCCGCCACGGCGGCTGGAATGCTTCGACATCAGTCACTCGATGGGTGAGCTGCCGGTGGCGTCCTGCGTGGTGTTCAACGAGGAGGGGCCGCTGAAGATCGCCTACCGCAAGTTCAACATCGAAGGCATCACGCCCGGCGACGACTATGCAGCGATCAAGCAGGCGGTGTCGCGGCGTTTCGCGCGAGTCAAGAACGGCGAGGTGCAGGTGCCTGACGTGCTGTTCATCGACGGCGGCGCCGGACAGCTGGCCTCGGCCGTCGCGGCGCTGCAGGAACTCGATTTCGACGGCGTGCGCATCGTCGCCATCGCCAAGGGCCCGACCCGCAAGCCCGGGCTGGAGCAGTTGATTCTGCCCGAGCGCGACCAGCCGATCATGCTGCCGCCGGATTCGCCGGCACTGCACCTGATCCAGCGCATCCGCGACGAGGCACACCGTTTCGCGATCACCGGCCATCGCGCGCGCCGCGACAAGGCCCGTGTGACCTCTGGGCTGGAAGCGATCGAAGGCCTGGGGCCGGCGCGCCGCCGGGCGTTGCTGAACTCGCTCGGCGGGCTGGGGCAGATCAAGCGCGCCGGCATCGACGAACTGGCCAGGGTCGAAGGCATCAACCGCCGGCTCGCCGAGCGCATCTACGCCCACTTTCACTGAGCTGCAGTTGCCTCTGGCCGGTGTAGCCCGTCCGTTGTGCCAGGACTCCTGGCTTGAAACTGGCTAGCAGACACTAGCCACTGAGCACCGAAGCAGTGAAACTGCGGCCCTTATGCGGATCAATCTCCCCACTGCGCTGACCCTCGGCCGAGTCGCGATCATTCCAGTCGTGCTCGGCCTGTTCTATGTCGACTGGCAGCACGCCCGGCAGGCTTCGGCCGTGCTGTTCGTGATCGCCGCGATCACCGACTGGTTCGACGGCTGGCTGGCCCGGCGCTGGAACCAGACCTCGAATTTCGGCGCCTTCCTGGATCCGGTCGCCGACAAGCTGCTGGTCGCGGTGGCGCTGGTGATGCTGCTGCGCGATCACTCGACCGGGCTGATGGGCGTGCTGGTCGCGGTGATCATCGGCCGCGAGATCACCATCTCGGCGCTGCGCGAGTGGCTGGCCGAACTGGGCGAGCGCAAGCGTGTCGCGGTGAGCTGGATCGGCAAGGTCAAGACCGCGTTCCAGATGACCGCCATCAGCCTGATGTTGTGGAAACTACCGCTGGGCCCGATTCCGGTCTACGAGCTCGGTTACGGCCTGTTGTTCGCGGCCGCGGCGCTGACCATGTGGTCGATGATCATCTACCTGCGCGCGGCCTGGCCGGTGATGCGGGACGGGCTCTGAGTTCGCGTCATCCGGGCACGTTCCGCTTGCGCAGGTATTGCGTGGCCTGGCCGGTGATGCGGAACGGGAGGGTGAACGAAGAGCGCTGCGTCGCTTGAAGTAGAGGCAGCATCCAAGCCGCCCGGAGCGATCGGCGGCGTGCCGCAAAGGCTCCGTCTTCAAACGAGGCTTGGTCGGACTCGAGGATGGAGCGGGAAACGAGATTCGAACTCGCGACCTCAACCTTGGCAAGGTTGCGCTCTACCAGCTGAGCTATTCCCGCAGCGCACTGCCCATCAACATCAAAGGTGGAGGCTCGAGCCGGAATTGAACCGACGTACGGGGATTTGCAGTCCCCTGCATCACCACTCTGCCATCGAGCCAGCGGCGGTCGTTTTGCGCGAACCGCATGCAGCATGGAAGTCTTTTGGACTCCTGAAGCGAAAAAACCTCGTCACTGAACGAGGTTTTGTCTGTCGTCACGATGGAGCGGGAAACGAGATTCGAACTCGCGACCTCAACCTTGGCAAGGTTGCGCTCTACCAGCTGAGCTATTCCCGCACCGTGTTCCGAGGCGCGTATTCTAGTGCCTGATGGCGGAGTGTCAAGCAGTTTCGCGACATATACGGCGATGCGTCGATCCCCCTTCGGGCGGTTCGACACGCGATGCTCAGAGCAGCGACTTGAGGAAGTCGATCAGCAGCCGATTGGTCTCCTCCGGCCGCTCCTGCTGGATCCAGTGGCCGCAGCCCGGGAGCATGTGGGTGCCACGGTAGTTCGGCATCCGTTCGTGGGCGCGGGTGATCGCCTCGTACCCCCACATCGAGCCGACGTCGAACTCGCCGCCGATGAACAGCGCCGGCGGAGTCAGCGGCTTGCCGGACTGCCCGGCGAGATCCTGCCAACCGGCGTCGAGGTTGTGATAGAAGCTCAGTGGCCCGCCGAAGCCGGAGCGCTCGAACTCGGCGGCGAAGAAATCGAGATCGGCGTCGCTCATCCACACCGGCATCGTTTCCGGGTAAACGAAGGCGTCTTTCAGGCGGGCGCCGACCGGCATGCACAGCGGTCCGTTGCGCAGGGTCTCCACCGGGTCCATAGGCGCCATGCCGGCTGCCACCGCGGCGGCGACCTGCGGCGCGATCGCGTCGCCCGACACGGTCCAGATCAGGCCCTTGAGCCAGCCGCGCACGTCCTCCTCGATCTCGGTGATGATCCCGTCCTGCTCGGCGAAGTAGTCCTGGTAGAACTGCTTGCCGGGGCCGGCGAGTTCGAGGTGATAGTCGTTCGGCCGCTGCTCGCCGAACGGGCTGCCGGGCAGGCCGACCAGGGCGCGATCGGCGAACGGCACACTGATGCCGACCACGCCGCGACATTTGTCGGGGTGCAGCCAGGCGAAGGTCCAGGCTACCGGCGCCCCCCAGTCATGGCCGATCACGAATGCCGAGGAGACGCCGTAACTGTCGATGACGCCAGCCACGTCGGCGACCAGCTTGCCGATGCGATAGGCCTCCTGCACGCGAAACTTCGAGGACTGGCCGTAGCCGCGCTGGTCGATGGCCACGGCCTTGAAGCCGGCGGCGGCCAGCGCGGTCAGCTGATGCCGCCACGAGTACCAGGATTCCGGGAAGCCGTGGATCAGCACCACCAGCGGGCCGTTGCCTTCCTCGACCGCGTGGATCCGCGCGCCGTTGACCTTGAGCATCCTGTGCGTTCGCGACATGGGTTTCTCCTTATCGATTCGTGAAGGGCCGCAGGCTCAGCGCGGCGCGGGCTGAACCAGCGACGGCTTGCCGGCCGACTCCTGCGTGGTGCCGAAATTGCGTTCGATGAGCGTCTTGCGTCCGCTCAGCTTGGTCAGCAGCCATTTGCCGACGACTCTCACGATCATCGGCGGCGTCATCAGGATCAGCGGCGGCTTGACCAGATGGATGACGGCAAGAAATTTCCGGTATGAGGCGAGATCGTCGTGGACCAGTTCGACGAGACGGTCCATGTACCAGTTCAACGCGCGGAAATAGAACGGCCGCTTCTTCTCGACATCCTTGACCCAGGGGAAGCGCAGTGTCTGCTCGCGGATCACGAACCAGGCGCCGTCGGCGATCCTGCTGATCGCGCGGTAGTAGCGCCTGGGCAGCTCCGGGCTGGTCGGCGCGTGCTTGGCAAGCAGTTCACGCAGGCGCGCAACTTCCTGCAGGGTGATGGTCATGCCGAGACCGGCGACCGGATCGGTGCTGGTGTACGAGTCGCCGATCGTGACCAGCGCGTTGGGCAGCTTGCGCAGTTTCTCGTAGCGATAGCGCTGCATCCGCGGGCTGCGGAAGTTGTAGACCGGCGAGGCTGGCTCCAGCCCGTCGATCAGTTCGGCGACCACCGGCGACTGCATGCGCTTCGCGAACGCCTGGAACTCCGCGGCATTGCGCGGCGGCGAATAGCAGTTGTATTCGATCAGCGAGGTCGACAGGATCGTCCGGCTGCTGTCGGTGTAGTACTGCGCCGCATAGGTCTGCTCGTTCGGCCGGTAGGCGTAACAGATCACCATCACCTTGTCGGTCCAGCGGCGCTCCGGCGGCACATGGTGGCGCATCGTCGAGTAGAAACAGTTGAGGATGTCCTGTTCCAGTTCCGGTGCCCCGGTACCGATACGTTCGAGGAACTCCGGCAACCGCGTGTTCTTGCCCGAGGCGTCGACGACGAACTCGGCTGGAATCACCTGCAGGCCATCGGGGCGGTCGATGGCTACGCCGATCACCGCGTTGGTGATCGGGTCGTAGATCAGGTCCTGCATCTCGGCGTCGTAGCGGAAATCGACTTTCGGCTCGCTATCGAGCCGGCGCCGGACACACCATTCCAGCAGCGGCCGGCTTGCGCAGACGATCTCGATGCCGCCCTTGCAGGATTTCTTCCAGCTGCCGGCCAGCCGTAGCTGGTACTGCTCGGCCATGTCGACCTTGAACGCGCCCTCGCGAACCATGTCGTCGATGATGCCGGGGAAGATCCGCTCCAGTTCCTGCTGGCCGGCGGTCAGCAGATGGTGCAGATGCCAGCCCTGGGCCGCACCGGGACGGCCTTCGCGGCGGTCGTGCTGGCCGTCCTTTTCGAGCACCACGACCTTGCCGAAGCGCTCGCTCAACACCTTTGCCACCGAGATGCCGGCGATGCTGCCGCCGACCACCACCGCGGTGCCACGGCCTTCGCGGGCAATGGCGGCCAGGTCCAGAGACTTCACGTCGACCTGCCGCGCGGCGCGCGTGCGCAGACCAGCGCCGCTGGCGACGAATTTCTCGAAATACAGTCCAGCGCGCTGGATGCCTGCGCGGGCGAGCCAGCCGCGTGTCGCTTCCACCATCGCTGCCGGCCCGCACAGGTAGATGTCGACATCGCCATCGTTCAAGCTCGCCGCGTCGAGCAGATCGGTGACCACGCCAACCGGGCCGGTCCAGCGCGGATCCGGACGGGCAATGATGGTCCGGATGCCGAGCTTGGCTTGCTGACTGGCAAGCGCGCGCAACGCATCGAGCTTGCAAAGGTCCTCGTAGTGGGTGACGCCGTAGAGCAGCGTGACCGGATGATCGAGGCTGGTCGTGCTCAGGCTGTCCGCCATCGCCAGGATCGCCGACAGTCCAGTCCCACCGGCCATCAGCACCACCGGCCGCACCACCGGACGCAGATGGAAGCCACCCTTGCTGCAGCGCAGGGAAATGGAGTCGCCGATTTTCGCGGCGCCTCGAAGATAGTCCGACATCACGCCGTGTGGCAGCAGGCGAATGATGAACTCCAGTTGGTTGCCGGCGTTCGCCGGATGCGTGTATGAGTAGCTGCGCCATTGCTCGCTGCCCGGCACCTTGATCTGGGCGAACTGGCCCGGCTGGTAGTCGATCACTGTGCCCAGGCCCGAGGCGTCGATGCGCAGCAGCGCGGTCGTCGGCGACACCAGATCGACGCTGGTGACGCGCCCGTCGCCGCTCAGCAGCTGAGCCGCGTTGTCGCCGAGCGGGTATTGCAGTTCCAGCACGCAGTCCGAGCTCACCGTGGTCTGGCAGGTCAGCAGCTTGCCGGCCTCGCGCTCGACGTCGCTGAGCCCTTCGACGCGACCCATCTCGTAGCGGCCCGACAGGCAGGTGCCGACGCAGGTGCCGCAGACGCCGCTCTGGCACTCGCTGACGATCGGCAGGCCGTTGGCCTCCGCGGCTTCGAGAATGGTCAGGTCCGCTGCCATGCGCATCCGCTTCTCGATGCCGCCGAGATAGCGGATGGTGACTTCATGATTCATCGCCGACTCTCCCTGGAACGATGGCCCGCGAGCGATGCGGCAGGCCGACGAAATATTCGATTCGTCGATGCAGCATCGACCCCGCAGCACCGGCCCGCCATCACCCGAACCGGGGATCGCCGCAGCCCTTGAGGGTATTCGTGAAGCGCGATCACGACGCCAGGACTCAGGCCTGGGCAGGGGGCGACAGCTCGGCGCGGATCATCGCCCGCAGCAGGTCCTTGCGAATCTTTCCGGCGGCGGTGCGGGGCAGCTCGTCGACCAGTCGCAGATGCTCGGGGCACTTCTGTCTGGCGAGACCGGCGCTCAGCACGTGGGCCGCGAGTTCCTCTACGGAAATCCTGGCGCTGTCGCGGGTGCGGACATAGGCCGCGACGCTTTCGCCAAGGCGGGTACTGGGCGCCGACACGACGGCGGCCTCGACGATCAGCGGATGCCGTTGCAGCACGTCCTCGATCTCCTTCGCCGAGATGTTCTCGCCGCCGCGGATGATCAGGTCCTTCTTGCGGCCGGTGATGGTCAGCGTGTCGTCGGCGGCGCGGAAGCCCAGGTCGCCGGTGCGAAAAAAGCCGCTCTCGGTGAACGCTTCGCGCGTCGCCTCCGGATTCGAGTAGCCGAGGAACAGTCCATCGCCGCGAACCAGGATTTCGCCTTCGCTGCCTGCCATGACCTCATGGTCCTGGGCATCGACGATGCGCAGCTCGTAGCCGTTCAGGCGCCCGTCGGTGCGTGCACCGATCGCTTCGCAATCGTCCGGCCGGCGCCCGAAGGTGATGAAGGGCGATTCGGTCGAGCCATAGCCGCGACAGGCATAGCCGGTGAAACGCTTGCCGGCGTTCAGGATCAGGTCCGCGGGCACTGCTGCGCCGCCGCAGACGAACACTTTCAGCGGCAGGCTCGCGCTGCCGGCCGTGTCCATCGCGTCGAGCAATTCCTGCAGGAACGGCGTCGCCCCCACGGCTGCCGCGATGTGGTGCCGCTCGATCAGCTGGACTGCTTCGGCCGCGTTCCAGCGCTCCATCAGCACGGTCGTCAGGCCCAGCGAGAACGGCAGTTCGAGTCCGACCGTGTAACCGGTGGCGTGAGTCACCGGCGACGGCATCAGCAGGCTGTCGCCGCGCTGCAGGCCCCATTGCCGGACAGCCGCGAGCACCGCGACCGGCAGGCTGCGATGACTGTGCAGCACGCCTTTCGCCGGGCCGGTGGTGCCCGAGGTGTACATGATCAGCTTCACCGCATCGGCGGAGACGGCTGGCGGCTCGATGGATTGCCGGGCACCGGCCGCGAGCAAGTCCTCGTAGCGGTAGGGCGCGTCGCCACGAACGCCGATGACGAAGCTCAGTGATGGAAGCTGCGCGGCCAGTCGCTCCGCCATCGCGCCGTAGTCGACGCCGCGCCACACCCCGGGCACCAACAGCGCGCGGCTGCGGCAGTCGGCGAGGATCGCTGCCATTTCGGCGTCGCGGTAGATCGGCACGATCGGATTGCAGACGTAGCCGCCGAGGCTGGCCGCGAGATTGATCACCGCGGTCTCGGACCAGTTCGGCAACTGGAAGCTCAGCACGTCGCCGCAGCGAAGGCCCAGGCTCCATAGCGCGGCGGCGAGCCTGCAGGCTTCGTCGAAGACTGCCGCGAAGCTCAGTGCGCGCTGGCCATCGATGAAAGCAATGTCGTCGGGTGTCGCGCGGGCAGCGGTGCGCGCGAGCTCGGCGAGCGTGGCGGCCGGCGTGCTGGCGCCGGTTTGCCGCCGAGCAGCGAGGCGGTCCCAGTCGAGGCTTTGCATGAGTGCCGGGCCTACTTGCCGGTGAACACCGGCTTGCGCCGCTCGCGGAAGGCGTTCAAGCCTTCCTGGTGATCGGCGGTCAGGTTCGACAGGTTCTCGTAGGCCAGGCCGGTGTCGAAGATGGTGTGGGCGATCGCCTTCAGCGGCAGATTGGTCACCACCTTGGTCCAGCGGATCGCCTTGGTCGCACCTTCGGCGAGTTCGCGGGCCAGGCCGTAGACCGCGGTATCGAGTTCCTCGGGAGGCACCACCTTGTTGATCAGGCCGATGCGCTCGGCTTCCGCGGCCTTGGCCATCTTGCCGGTCAGCAGATATTCCTTGGCACGCGCGTAACCGACCAGTTGCGGCCAGATGATCGCGCCGCCGTCTCCTGCGACGAAGCCGACCGAGACGTGGGGGTCGCCGATCACCGCCGTGCTGCTGGCGATGATGATGTCGCAGAGCAGCGCGATCGAAGCGCCGAGGCCGGCGGCGGCGCCGTTGAGCCGGCAGATCAGCGGCTTTTCCAGATCGAGTTGGCCGAACAGGATGCGCTTGGCCTCGCAGGCGGTGTTCAGGAATACCGCCGGATCGTCGATCGCGGCCTGCAGCCAGACCAGGTCGCCGCCGGCGCAGAAGGCCTTGCCTTCGCCGGTCAGCACCAGCACGTCGGATTCGGCGTCGTCGGCCAGGTCGTGGAACAGCCGCGACAACTCCTCGTGCAGCGCGCCGTTGACGGCGTTCATCGCTTCCGGCCGCGCGATGCTCGCGGTCAGGATGCGGCCCTGGCGGCTGAACTTGATCGTGGTGTAGGTCTTGTCTTCGATACGCATGGGTTTCTCTTGCTTGTGCAGGGGGACGTCAATGAGGGGCTTGCAGGAGTTCGCTCAGCGCTTGCAGCGCCCAGTCGGCGGAGCCGTGCAGGCTGTCGAGCATCAGCGCGCGCCGGTAGTAGCGGCCGATGCGCAGCGCCTGAGTCACGCCCATGCCGCCGTGCAGCTGGATCGCCTCACCAGTGATGTGGCGCAGCGCGCGCGACACCTGCACGCGCAGCACCAGCAGCTGGCGGTCGAGGTCGGGGGCGCCGTCGTCGTAGGCCTCGGCCAGCGATGCCACCAGGGCCGCGCACTCGTGCTGGCGCATGCGCATCTCCACCAGCCGGTGCTGCAGTGCCTGGAAGCCGAGCAGGGCCTGGCCGAACTGCTTGCGCTCGCGCAGGTATTCGGTGCTGTCGCGATTGGCGCCGCGCATGATCCCGAGCGCCTCGGCGGCGGCGAGAATCGCGCCGCGCGCCTGCGCGCGCCGGGTCGCGGCGCTACCGCTGCAGAGTTTCTCGGCGGCGGTCTGCTCGAAGCTCAGATCGGCGGCGACCAGGTCGTCGAGGGTCCGATAGCGCTGCAGGCTCAGCCCCGGTGCACGGGCATCGACCAGAAACAGGCCGGTGTTTCCGGTCTCGGCTTCGACGGCCGAGACCAGGAACGCCGAGCAGGCGTCAACGCCGACGACCATCGCCTTGTGACCGGTCAGCGAGTAGCCGTCGGCAGTCCGCGTCGCCGTCGCCGCGATCTCGCCGGACCAGCCGTCGCCTGGCTCGCGGTGAGCGCAGGCAAGCGGGCGCTCGCCGGAGATCAGGCCTGCCAGCAGTTCCTGGCCGCGCCCAGGATCATCGGCGCAGGCCGCTGCCGCCGCGGCTTCGGCGAACACCGTGCCGATCGGTTCGCGCCACAGGGCTTCGCCGGCCGCCGAGTACAGCGGCAGCAGGTCGGCAAGCGGCGCGATGCCTGGTCCATCGTCCGGACGCAGCAGTTCGAACCAGCCCATCGCCTGCATCTCCAACCACAGCGTCGGCGAATAGCCTTCCGGCGACTGGCCGTACTCGGCCCACTGGCTGGCGTCGTAGCAGCCGTGGATGTAGCGGGCCAGCGTCGCCTCGAACAAGGCCTGCGATTCGCTATCCATCAGACCCCTAGCTCCGTCCTGGCGATGATGCCGCGCTGGATCTCGTTGCTGCCGCCGTAGATGCTCGCGGCGCGGCTGTGCAGATGCTCGTGGAGCAGGCCGGGCAGACGAGGTTCGCCGTGCCGGTAGCCGCTGATGTCGGCGCCGATGCCGGCGGTCTGGAACGCCAGACCGCCGCGCGCGAGCAGCTCGGTGATCGCATCGTGGATCGCCTGTTGCAGTTCCGAGCCGCGGATCTTCAGCAGCGATGCGTCGATGGCGTGCTCGCGTCCAGCCTCGGCTGCGAGCACTGCAGCGTAGGCGGTGGCGCGCAGCGTGCGGTACAGCACTTCCAGCTCGGCGGCGCGGCGGCGGAAGGCCACTGTATCGCCGAGCTTGCGCCGGTTGTCCTTGAGCGTCGCCGCGATCCCGTGCATTTCGCCCAGCAGATGGAAGGCTTTGCCGATTTCGGTGACCAGCAGCCGCTCGCGGCCGACGATGAATTTGGCGATCGTCCAGCCTTCGCCTTCCTGGCCGACGAGGTTTTCCACAGGCACTTCGACGTCATCGAAGAACACCTCGTTGACGTGCTGGCCGCCGTCGAAAGTCTCGATCGGCCGCACCGTCACGCCAGGGCTTTTCAGGTCGATCAGCAGGAAGGAGATACCGGCTTGCGGCTTGCCGCCGGCCTGAGTGCGAACCAGGCAGAAGATCCAGTCCGCCCACTGCGCCATCGTCGTCCAGGTCTTCTGGCCGTTGACGCGGTAATGGCTGGCGCCGCGCTCGGCGCGCAGCTTGAGCGACGCCAAGTCCGAGCCCGAGCCGGGTTCGGAAAAGCCCTGGCACCACCATTCCTCGGAGTCGCGGATCGGCCCCAGGAAGCGTGCGCGCTGCTCATCGTTGCCGAATGCGCACAGCACCGGGCCGAGGAAGGAGGTGCCGAAGTGGGTCAGCCAGGGGGTGCCGGCACGCTCCAGTTCTTCGACGAAGATGAACCGCTGCAGTGGTCCCCAGCCCTGGCCGCCGTGCGCCTTCGGCCAGTGTCCGACGAACCAGCCCTGCGCCTGCAGCAGGCGTTGCCAGCGGATGCGCTGCTCGCGACCGAAATACTGGTGCTTGTCGATCCGCTCGCGGATATCGTCCGGCACCCGGTCGCGGCAGAAGGCGCGCACTTCGGCCCGGAATCGGGCGGCGTCGAAGCCCGCGGCGGCGGCGGCCCGCTGCACCGAGCCGCTCTCCGGTTCGAGGATTGCCGCTGCCCTGCACTCCGCGTCTGCCCAGTTTCCGGACACTGCCTGCCTCCCCCTGCGAGCCCCAGCCATTGTTCGGCCGGGCGATGACGCGGGAAATCACGCAATCCAGTGCTGGTGGCGACCCATTCGGGGGATGGGACGGGCGTCGCGCCGGCCCGAAGCTGAGCGCGGCCAACGGTGACCGGCGGCAGTGCTGGTCAGCCTGGGCGCTGTGGCGGCAAAGTGCCGTCCCATGAAGCTCACCAACACTTCAGCCCTCCCGTCAGGAGTAGACCATGCCGGCCCATCGCTGGGGACGCACAGATATTCCGCTGGTCGAGCAGACCATCGGCGACTACTTCGAGGCGATGGTTCACCGGCTTCCCGAGCATGAGGCCCTGGTCATGCCGCACCAGCGGATCCGCTGGACCTATCGCCAGCTCAACGCGCAAGTCGATCGCGTCGCGCGCGGCCTGCTGGCGCGTGGCTATGACCGGGGCGATCGGATCGGCGTCTGGGCGCCCAACCTGGTCGAGTGGCTGCTGATGCAGTACGCCACCGCCAAGCTCGGTGTGATCCAGGTCAACATCAATCCGGCGTATCGCGCCCATGAGATGGCCCATGCGCTGCGGCAGTCCGGATGCCGAGGCATCGTCGCCGCGCGCCGCTTCAAGGGCAGCGACTACGCCGCGATGCTCGAGGAAGTGCGCGACGAGTGTCCGATGCTCGGCGAGGTGATCTTCATCGACGAGCCCGGTCGGCAAGGCGACTGGGCGCGGCTGCTGGCGGACGGCGAGCACCTGCCGCAGGCCGAGCTTGCCGCGCGCATGGAGACCCTGGCGGCGAACGATCCGATCAACATCCAGTACACCTCCGGCACCACCGGCACCCCGAAGGGGGCGACCCTCAGCCATCGCAACATTCTCAACAATGCCTACTTCGCCGGCGTGGTCATGGGCTTCACCGACCAGGACCGTCACTGCGTGCCGGTGCCGTTCTATCACTGCGCCGGCATGGTGATGGGCAGCTTGCTGTGCGCGGCGCACGGCGCCACGCTGGTGGTGCCGGCGGCCAGCTTCGATCCGGGCGAGACGCTGGCGGCGATCGCGCGCGAGCGCTGCACCTCGACGATGTGTGTGCCGACCATGCACATCGCCATGCTGGCGCACCCGGATTTCGCGAAGACCGACAAGTCCAGCCTGCGCACCGGCACGATCGGTGGCTCGCCGTGTCCGGTGGAAGTGATGAAGCGCCTGGTCGGCGACTTCCACATGCCGGAACTGACCATCATCTACGGCATGACCGAGACCTCGCCGCTATCGACCCAGACCGCGGCCGACGATCCGCTCGACAAGCGCGTCGGCACGGTCGGGCGCGTGCATCCGCATGTCGAGATCCGCATCGCCAGCCCCGATAGCGGCGAGACTTGCGGTCATGGAGAAACAGGCGAGTTCCAGACGCGTGGCTACTCGGTGATGCTTGGTTATTGGAACGACGACAAGCGCACCGCGGAGGCGATCACGCCGGAAGGCTGGATGCGCACCGGTGACCTCGCGACGATGGACGAGCAGGGCTACGTGAACATCGTCGGCCGCATCAAGGACATGATCATTCGCGGTGGCGAGAACATCTATCCGCGGGAGATCGAGGAGTTCCTCTACAGCCACCCGGACATTCTCGACGTGCAGATCATCGGCGTGCCGGACGAGAAGTACGGCGAGGAAGTGCTGGCCAGCGTGATCATGAGGAACGGCCGTCCGCCGCTGACGCTCGATGGGCTCAAGGCGTTCTGCAAGGACCGGCTTGCCCACTACAAGATTCCCCGCTATCTCGATGTGGTCGGCGAGTACCCGATGACGGTCAGCGGCAAGGTGCGCAAGGTGGAGATGCGCGAGCAGGTCGTGAAGAAGCTGGGCCTTGATGCGGTGGCGGCGATCAAGACGGCTTGAAACGAGCCGTCGGCGCGGCGCTTGCCGGCGGGGTGCGGCAGGCGTCCCGATGCGGCTGCTCAGGCCGTTTCGTCCGGCGTTCCGGCCGAGTGCCGACGCCGTAACAGCCTCCGCGACTGTGATCCTGTTCGCGTCGTCGGGCCGTGGCTTTCTGTCGATGGTTCACAGGCGCGCAGTCGCGGGCGATCATATGCGGGTAAGCAGGATTTCTGTCGGTTCGCTTGGATACCGGACCGTCGATTCCAGCCTGGCGATCAAGCCAATCAACGACAGGAGTGAACCTGGATCATGGATCCGACCGCCGCCGCCGTCATCGTCGTGTTCCTGTTGCTGCTGGTGATCATCTACTACAACCTGATCGTCGCCCGGAAGAATGAAGTGGAGCGGGCCTGGGCCAGCGTCATCACCTACGAGCGGCAGAAGAACCAGACGATCCCCAAGCTCGAAAGCATCACCGCCGATTTCAAGGAATACGAGCAGGGCCTGCAGACCCAGATCGTCAAGCTGCGCAACGCTGTTGCCGCCCTCGATCCGCAACGCGTGGGGCAGACGGATGCGCTTGCCGAAGTGGAGCGGGCGACGCGCTCGCTGCTGGGCAATCTCAAGCTGGCGGTGGAGGCCTATCCTGCGGTCACGGCTGCCGGTGTGGTCAAGAGCCTGATGGCCGAGATCGCGCGTCAGCAGGAGAACATCGCCGCCGCCATCGTGATCTTCAACCGCGCGGTGGAGCGCCACAACAACAGCATCGAGCAGTTCCCAGGCTCCATCGTCAATGCGGCGCTGAACCACCGGTCGCGGATCACGCCCTTCCACGATTCGGCGGCGTCCGCTGGCTTCGAGTACAAGCTGCCCTGATCGCGGTACCGTCCGGTGAGCAACCGAGCATTAAGGCAGGCCCTCATCGAGGGCCTCGACCGTTGTCAGAGCGCGTCCCGGCAGGAGCTGCTGGCGATCATCGACCGAGTGGTCGAAACCGGAACGCCGGTGAAATTCAGGATGTGGCGGACCTGGCTGCTGTCGCTGTTGCTGGCGGTCCTCGGGCTCTATCTGGTCGGTCTGGCGCTCGCCGGCGCGGCCTACGCGGATTACTGGCTGTTCGCGGGGCTGGCGGCACTGCTCGCGTCCTTGGTGGCCGTGGTGATGATCTGGAGATCCAGGCGGCTGCTGCCCCGCCTTTCCCAGTCGCTGTTCCTGAGGGCGCTGGCGCTCGATGCGCGGGTTCGCGACGGCGCGTCGCTCGACACCCAGGGCGTCTGCGAGTTCGGTCGCGGCAATTACAGCAATGAAATTCACGATCGCCTGGACTGCACGGTGGGCGGTCGGGACTACCAGGTGTTCCGCTACCACTATGTCGACCGGCGCGAGGAATCGCACGAGGAGCGCAACGCCGATGGCACGACTCACACTGTTTACAAGACGGTGTACGACCACTACGACCGCTACGGCTTCGTCACGGCGCTACCGCAACTGCACGGTATCCGCTTCGGGCTCTCGTCACCCGGCTTTCGGGGCGTTCGCTGGAAAGCCGAAAGCCACGACTACAACAAGCGGTTCACGTCGTTCGCGGACAACGAGATGCTCGCGGCCCTTTTCTACAAGCCGGCCATGCAGCTGATGCTGCTGTCGAGCGCGAGCCGCCTGTCCGGCCTGTGCGTGGAAGCCGATGGCGGCCTGCTATGGGTGACCGTCGGCTTCGGCCCGATGCTCTATTTGAAAGCTCCCCACAGCTTCAAGGCGCCGGAAGCGATGAAAAAGGCGCTGGCGCTGCACCAGAGTCCGCCGAGCATGGTCGCCCTGTGCGAGCTGGTCGACGAACTCGACCGCCTGACCAGGGACTATTTCGAGTAGTCCCCATCTGTTGATTGGTGCCAGTACGAACCGTGACCGCCCGCACTCTGAATGCCGCCCGCTCTAATCTGCAGCGCGAAGGTGGCGCCAGACGCCAAGCAGACCCAGCCCGAGCATGATGTGGACGCCGATCACCGGCGGCCAGCCGAACAGATAGATGATGTCGTTGGCGAGCCCGCCTTTGAATGGCGCGCCGCCGAACGATAGTCCACGGGTTCCGAACAAGGCGTTGAAGATCGTCGGCACCGTGAACAGCCACGCAGTCACCAGCGCAGACCAGAAGAACCAGGTGAACTGCCGCGCGCTCAGACGCAGGAAGCGGCCACCGGCGCCGAATGCCATCAGCATCAGGCCGTGGGTGATCCCCTCCATGTGCGCCATGCGCCAGGCGCGGCCGTCGTCAGGCACCGAGATCGGGATGTCGATCGGCAGAGGCCAGAGCACGATCTTGCCGAGCAGGGTGAAGAACCAGATCCAGCCGATCACCACGGCCAGCGCCAGCAGGCCGACACCATTCAGGAACAGCAGGGTCCGCATGCGCTCGGTCATGCTGGTGGCGGCGTCGATCGGTGGTCTCGTGTTCATCTGTTGGGGCCGGAGGACTGGTGGGATAGCGGAAGGGTTCAGCGGCGCCGAGGCGCCGATCGATCTCGTTCAAGCAGCCGAGTCCGGGCTGGATCCCTGGACCTGCCACCGGTCGTGTCGCGGCAGCAGGATCCGGAGCACCTTCGGAGCAAGCCCGCGAAGAATCCGCGATTTCGGCGTGCGCCGGCAAGGCAGGCGAGCTCACGATGAGTCCAGTGGCGGCATCGTTTGATTCGGGCCGGAGATTGTCAAGGAACCGGGGCTGCGTCCCAGGGTGACGCCGGGAAGTTGAATGCGCGCTGCGGATTGTCTGGCGCGATGGCGGAGTCGCGTCTCCTGCCCGGCGCCGCCCTCAGACCTTGGCGTCGGCGGTCCACTGGCCGATGCGAAGCATCAGGTACTCGGCGGGACGGCTCGGGGCGATGCCGATCAGGCAGATCATCCGGCCGTTGTCGAGATCATTCTGGCTCATCGTGCTGCGGTCGCAGCGCACGAAATAGGCCTCCTCGGGCTTGGCGCCGATCAGGGCGCCGTCGCGCCACAATCCCTGAAGAAAGTTCTCGATGCTGCTGCGGATAGAAACCCACAGACGCTCGCTGTTCGGCTCGAACACCACCCACTGCGTGGCCTTGTCGATCGAGTGCTCGATGTAGATGCACAGCCGCCGCAGGCTGACGTACTTCCACTCGGGGTCCGCGCTCATGGTGCGTGCGCCCCAGACGCGGTAGCCGCGTCCTTCGAAGTGCCGCAGGCAGTTGATGCCCTCGGCATTGAGCACATCCTGCTGTGACTTGCCGATATCGAATTCGAAGCGCGTCAGGCCACGAACGATCTCGTTGGCCGGTGCCTTGTGGACGCCGCGCTCGCTGTCGCTGCGGGCATAGATGCCGGCGATGAAGCCGGAAGGTGGCAGCAGCAGTGTTCGCGGCGATTCGCCCGGCGCCGGTGCGGCCAGCGGATCGGGAACCTCGACCCAGGGGTGATAGAGCGCCGCGTACTGGCTATCGAACTGGCCACGGAAGCTGCGCACGTCCGACAGCGAACTGTTCCGCGCGGCATCGACCAGTGCGATGCGATAGCGATGCTGCTCGGCATGGTGGATCAGCTGTCCGGCGACCGCCTGGACCTCGTCCGGCGTCGGCATGGTCCCGCCGTCGGGTAGCGCGACGATGGCGATGTCGTCGAATGCGCCGAGCGCGGCGAGGCCGCTTGCGGACTGGCCGGCGACCGCGGGATCGACCGCCGCTCCGCCGAACGCATCGGGGCTCGGTAGCTCGCCATCGACACCGCCGCCAAGGCACTTTTCGGCCGACTGCAGTCCGATCGCCAGCGCCGCTGCCGCGAAACGGTGGTCGCCAGGCGTCCAGTCCAGATGGACTGCGGCGTGCTCGTCTTCGGGGTTGTCGGGGCCCAGCAACTTGCCGATGAAGCGGCGCTGAGCCGGATGGGTGGCGAGTTGCCGGTAGATATCGACGCGGCCATCGGGGCCGGACACGGTCATCTGCAGTTCGACCAGCGACAGCTGCGAACCCGCAGGCAAAACCTCCGATGCGCCGCTGCTGTCGACGAAGCGCTGCCTGCCGTCCTGATCGAGCTCGACGACTCGCAGCCTGCCCGCCAGCAGCGGTGCGTTGTCGCTGGCCGGGGTCTCGCCGGAAGGGACGACCTCAAGCACCGCACCAGCGCTCACTCGCTTCGCCTGAAGACCCCAGCGGTCCCGGGCCTGGAGGTCGTTCGGATCGTGGGCGTGTTCGAAGGCCAGGTTCTCGCTACGCACCGCCTGCACGTCGATCACCACATTGCCGTCCTGGCCGGGCCAGCGCGCCCACCAGCGGGCGCTGCCCGTGGCGGTCGACACCAACAAGCTCGCGGTGCATTCCCGGACGCTCTTGCCGGCCGCCGGCACGTAAACCCGCGAGACGTACAAGCGCTGGCCGCCGTTGTCGAAGTAGGCTCGCGCCGCATGAGCGAGATAGGCGGTGCGCGTGCCACTTGCGAGCGCCAGCGGCGCCAGGCCGCCGTAGACGCGTTCGAACTCGAGGTAGGAGGTGACCAGCCGCGGCTGCGCTTCGCCGGGGCCATCCGGGTAGTGAACGGGCCCGTAGCGGGTCAGGCCGGCGAAGCCGCTGGTACTGGTCGGCACGCCTGCGATCGATCGGGAATGGAAGCTCGCTTCCTCGACGTAGATGCCTGGCGTCAGATATTCGGGCACGGTGTTTCCCTCTCCGGCTACAAATCTGCCAATCAAGGCGCATGCCAAATTTGGCAAGCACGGTCTGCAACGTCGCTGCGCAGCTTAGGCGAGCCCGGACCCGGAGTCTCGCAGCCGCGCTGCCATGGCTGCGTCGGTCGGCAGCAGTGCCCAGGCCTGCCCGGTGGTCGCCGGCAGCGGCAGGTCCAGGGCAAGCGTCGGCAGCAGCAGACGGTCGTTGCGGATGTAGCCGGCGAACAGGCGGCTCGGGTCATCGATCAGGCGGCGATAGCGTCGTCGGTGATCGCGGAAGCGGTCGCGGCTCAGGATCGCGCCGTGGCGGGCATTGGCCTGGCGCAGCAGGACCCGATCCGCCGGGATGCCGGACGGCACTTCGAAGGCGAGCGCATCGAGCATGATCAGCCGCCGATAATGCTCGTCGTCGTTCAGCTGGTGGCGGGCGCTGGCATCGAAACACAGCCGCGCATCGTGGCCGGCGGCCAGCAAGCCGGCGATCAGCGTGATCGGCAGTCGCAGCGAGGCTGGCTGGCCGCACCAGTAGGCGACATTCAGCGCATCGACGAACAGCGGTCGCCGGCCGTGGTCGGCGACCGCTTCGGCGGTGGGGTCGGCGTGCGACTGCTGGGGCATCGGCGTGATGGCGGACATGAATGAGCCGGCTCGGGGACGGCATTGTGCCCCGGCATGGCCTCTGCCGAGCCGCGCTGCGCGCTTGTACGGGGCGCTCCGGAAGCTTTTGCGGCACCGCTGCCGAGTCGGACAGAGGAGTTCCGGCGAACCACGCTCAGCCAATCAGCTGCTGCCTCAGGGCGATTGCCACTGCGTGCGCCCGGTCCGCCGCACCGAGCTTCTCGTAGATCTTCTTGAGATGGGATTTCACCGTTTCCTCGGTGATCGACAGCGTCTTGGCGATCATCTTGTTGCTCAGGCCATCGGCGAGCGCTTCGAGGATGTGCATCTCGCGCACCGACAGCGTGCCGCGGTCGTCAGCGGTACGGGCGTCCTGCACCAGGCGCTTGAGCAGCGGCATGGTGATCTCGGCCTGCAGGTAGGCGCCCCCGTTGGCGACCGAGCGCACCGCGCGCAGCAGGTCGATACCGGAGGCGCTTTTCAGCAGATAGCCGCGGGCGCCGGCGTTCATCGTGCTCCAGACGTAGCCGGGGTTGTCGTACATGGTGAAGACGATGATCTTGGTCTCCGGGTGGGCGGCCACGATCTCCGCGATCGCGCTCATGCCGCTCTGGCCCGGCATCTTCAAGTCGATGACCACGATCTCCGGAAACGGCAGCAGCGTCTTCATCGCGCGAATGCCGCTCTGGGCGTCGCCGGCCTGGCCGACGACGGCAAGGTCGGCTTCCTGATCGAGCATGCGTGCGATCGCCTGCCGCAGCACGTGGTGATCGTCGATCAGGAAGACTCGGGTCGGAGCGCTCATGCATCACCCCGCCGTGCAGCAGCGGGCAGGGTGGGTGGATGTCGCAGGCGGCAGTTGCGCGATGCCGACGTTCGGTGGTGCAGCCGCTGGGCGTTCATGGTTCGTTTCTCGGCAGGCGTACTTCGACTCGGGTGCCGCGTCGTCCGCTACCGGCCTCGACGGTCAGATGGCCACCCGCGGCCTCGGCGCGTTCGCGCATGGTCATCAGGCCGTAGTGGCCGATCGGAACCTGGTCGGGCTCGAAGCCGAGACCGTCGTCGGCGATGCTCAGCAGCACCTCGCTGCCGTGCGGCTCCAGGGCCACTTCGACCGCCGATGCCTGGGCATGCTTCTGGATGTTGAGGAGGGCTTCCTGCAACAGCCGGAACAGCATCGCGTCCTGCTTCGAACGCCAGTCGCGCAGCCGTGGATCGATGCGGCAGCTGAGGCGGTAGGAGGCGAGCTCGGAGTGACGCGCAAGATGTTCACTGGCGGCCTCGTAGAAGCCCAGCTCGTCGAGCACTGTCGGACGCAACTCGTTCATGATCGAACGCACGTCGTGGGTGCAGGCGCGAACCGTGACTTCCAGCTCGGCCAGCTTGTCGCGCAGCGCGGCGCGGTCGTCGAGGCCGCCCATGCATTGCTCCAGACCCTGGCGCAGGCCGAACAGGTGGCCGCTCATGCGGTCGTGCAGTTCGCCGGAGATGTTGCGTCGCTCTTCTTCCTGGACCTGCGCGAAGCGGCGCAGCACGGCCTGGTAGCGCTCGCCTGAATCCCGCAGCGTGCGGGCGTGCTCGAGGATGAGGCTGGCGTGCTCGCGCGCCCAGCCGGCGAGGATAGCGCCCATGAAGCCGGCGAAGCCGAGCAGGAAGAACTTGGTGACCAGCATCAGGGTGGTGGAGTGGCCGGCACCGGCGCCGACGCCGTAGACGCTGCTGTAGTGGGGCTCGGCGAAGAAGATCAGCACGGTCATGAAGCAGTTGAAGCCGGCGATCCCGATCGACTCCCAGACTCCGAAACGGATCGCCACCGACATCTGCGTGAAGTAGAAGAACGGGTAGAGGACCGAGTCGATGCCGCCGGTGACCAGACAGATCATGCCGGCGAGCACCGGATCACCGAAAGTGGTGACCACGGCGGTGCGGCGGATGTCGCGGGTGTATCCGGCCTGGAAGTGCGCCCAGACGCCGTAGACCACACCGGCGGTGTAGACCGCCCAGACCGGCGTGAAGCCGAGCGCGTAGCCGTGGCCGCGCAGCACCAGGAACCAGCCGATGAGGCCGATGTTGCGCAGCCAGCGGATGTCCTGCTCCGCACGGCGCAGGCGATGCTCGTCTCGCCCGGCCTCGACCCAGAGCGGCTCGCGCTCGAGCCGGAGCACATCGGAGGAGGCAGACCAGAAGCGCGTCATCGGCAGCCACCGGAATCGCAGGAAGCAGTCAGCATAACCTGCGGCGCGCACGCTTCTGTCGGCCTGCTGGCTATCGGCCGGCCTAGAGTTTCATGCCGCTCTGCCGCTCGAAATCGGCGAGGTCGAAGTAGTCGCTGAAGCGGACGATCCGGTCGTTGCGAACCTCGAACACGCCGGTCACCGGCAGGGTGATGCGGGTGCCGTCGCGCATCAGGAAGTGGTCGATGCGCTCGGCGATCACCAGCCCGGGCTCGGCGGCGAGGGTGATGATGTCGAGGCTGGCGGCCTCGAAGGCATCGAGGAAGGCGACGAAGATCTGTCGGATGCCGGCGATGCCCTTGATCGGCGTCACCGGCACGTTGTGGTACACCGCGTCGTCCGCGAAGTAGCCGCAGAGGGTGTCGATATCGCGACCGGTCCAGGCGCCGAGGAAGCTGCGCACCAGTTGCTCGGAGGTTTTCTTGGTGTCGGTAGTGGCGAGCATGCAGATCTCCGCTTGAACTTGCTTGGTGGGATTACTGGGAAACGAAGCCGCCATCGACGGCCAGGCAGTGGCCGGTGACGAAACTGGATTGATCCGAGGCCAGCCAGATCGCAGCGTTGGCGATGTCGTCCGGCGTTGCCAGCCGCTTCATCGGGTTCATCACCATCAGCGCTTCGCGCAGGCCGGGCTGATCCTTCGCGAGCGCATCGAGCATCGCGGTGTCGACCATGCCGGGGCATAGCGCATTGACCCGGATGCCCTTGTCGGCGACGTTCAGCGCCGTCGATTTCACCAGGCCGATCACCGCGTGCTTGCTGGCGACATAGGCGGCGAGGCCGGGCGCGCCGATCAGGCCGGCGACCGACGCGGTAGCGACGAGCACCCCCGAGCCGCGACGGACCATGCCTGGCAGCGCAGCCTTGAAGGTGCGGAAGCTGCCCATCAGGTTGATATCGATGACCCGCGCGAAGTCTGCTTCCGGACAGTCCCAGACATCGACCGGGGTGCCGAGGATGCCGGCGTTGGCGTAGACGATGTCCGGATGGCCGAAGGCTGCTGCACCCTTGGCGAACAGCGCATCGAGCGCAGCCTGCTGGCGCACATCGCAGAGAGCCGAGACTGCCGGCACGCCGATCGCGTCGAGCAGGGCGACGGTTTCGGCGAGGCCCGCTGCGGCGATATCGCCGACGATCAGCTTCGCCCCCGAGCGCCCGGCAGCCAGCGCGATCGCGCGGCCGATGCCGGAGGCAGCACCGGTGACCAGCACCGTCTGGTTGGCGAAGGACAGGTTCACGACAGCTGGCCGCTGGATTTTCGGATGAAGCCGTAATACTGGTTCGAGGGCTTGCCGCCGGCGGCGAGGTATTCGGCCTTGGCCCGGGCGAGCAGATCGTCGCGCCACGGCTGTTCGGCCATCTCCTTCTGCAGGTTGAACACGCCGGCGGCGTTGCCCGCGAAGATCGCCGACTTCAGCTTGCCGTCGGCCGGGCCCAGCGGTGCGAAGCCGTGCGCCTTCTGCATGCGCAGCGGAATCTCGATGCGCCGGAAGGCTTCGATCTGCCACTGCGGCGAGCCGTACCAGACCGAGTCCGTGCCCCAGACCACATGATCCGCACCCATGCCCTTGATCAGGGTGCCGAGCACGGCGGCGGCGAGCTTCGGATGGGTGACCGCGCAGCTGCCGAAGGTGGTGCCGAGTTCGGCGTAGACATTGCTGACGCCGAACTTCGCCGGCACTTCGGCGAGCTGGGTCACCCAGTCGATCTGACCGGTCTTGTCGAACTCGGCGAGCACCGGATCCGGGCTGGACAGGAAGTTGCGGAAGCCCGCGTGGTAGATCACGAACTTCAGGCCCGGCCAGTCCTTCGCGGCACGGCCGACATCGTCGACCATCGCGTTCCGCCAGTGCGTCATGGTCCGCTGGTAGTCGTCCGGCAGCAGACCCTTGTGGATGCAGACGGTGCGGATGCCCGACTTCATCATCTTGTCGTAGGCCGGATACATCAGCTTTTCGTCGTCGAGCCGCCAGGGGTACTGCGAGTTCTCGAAAGGATCGCCGAGCGTGTAGCCCTTCCAGCCGTCCGGCTTGTACAGCTCGATGGCCTTGTCGATCTCCTCCAGCCAGCCTTTCTGGCCGGGTGCTATGACGCTGTGGCTGAGCATGCGGCGCGAGCCGGCGGCTTCGTTGACCAGTCGCCGCGCCTGTTCCAGGCCGGCATTGCCGACGATCACGTTGTCGCCTTGCTCGGACGGCGCGGCGCTGACCAGGCCGATGGTGGTGTCGCTGTCGAAGTACACCTCCTTCAGGAAGTGGTCGAACTTGTAGCGTTCGATGCTGATGCCTTCGCGGGCCAGCACCGGGTTCCAGTTCTTGGCGTACTCGCCGAGCGCCAGCACGATGGTCTTCTGGTAGTCGTCGCGGACGAAGTGCAGCTGCACGTCGATGATGGTCTGGTCGCGCAGGCGCTTGCGAAGCGCGTTGGCGACATCGGGGTCGAGCGCGGCGGCATCGGCATCGTTGAAGTAGCTGCCGAACACGGTATTCATCGCCAGGAACGCGGCACTCATGCCGGCGCTGCTGCGCAGGAAGGCGCGACGGCTGACGCCGAGCTTGCGGCTGTGGCGGTCGGCGAGCTGGCCGAGTTCGTGCTCGACTCTTTTCTGCTGCGCGGTCTGCGCGATCGGCAGGAACTCGCCGTTGGAAATCATCTGGGTCGGCACCGGCCAGCCGCTGCTGCCATCGTCCAGCGAGGCTATTTCCTTGATCTGCCGTTCATCGAGCCACATGCGCGTCTCCCCCGTTCGTTCGATCGGCATGGGCCGCAGGGTACGGAGGCTCCGTTGCCGCTGCGGCTCATGCGCTCGGGCGAGTCCGGATCGGCGGCAGCGTGGTGGAGGTTGCAACGAAATCCGGCACTCGGCCGCCTGGCCCGCCCTGCCGGGAAGCATGTTGGGCGGGCGGCGCGGCGGGTATCACGCGACTCAGGGGTTGAATCGGCTCATTCGGGGGGCAGCGGTCTGGCATGCCGAGCCGGAGCGGGGCTCACTTCAGCGCGTGCACCCAGGGTGCGTGCTCGAAGGCGCGGTAGTCGCAGCTCAGTTCCTCGCCGGCGGCGATGTCCCGGGCGGCGATCGTCCGGGTGTCGTCCTCATAGCAGTTCGGCGTGTTGTCGTGGTTCATGAACTTGCCGTTGTCGCCGCAGAGCATGTAGACGCCGTCGACGTTCAGGTAGCTGTAGGCGCGTACCCGGCTGCGGAACGGTTCCGGCATCGCTTCCAGCTCGGCCGGGGTGATCGCCCAGTCGACGTCCGGGTTCAGGTCCCAGACCACGGTGCCGGCGGCGATCGCCACCGGCGTGAAAACGCCGAGGCCGTGGATGCGGCTGGGCGCGACATAGGTGGGCACCAGGAACATGCGGACTCCTCAGTCTGCGTTTTCCAAAGCGTGAGAAGGATTCGAAAGCGGTGGTTCAGAAGCCGGGTGTCGGCGTGGCGCCGGGCGCGTGCTGCTCGGATTGCGCCTGGGTGATGTTGCTGCCCGGCGGCACGCTGCGGGTCAGCCAGACGTTGCCGCCGATGCTGGAGCCGCGGCCGATGGTCACCCGGCCGAGGATGGTCGCGCCGGCGTAGATCACCACATCGTCCTCGACGATCGGATGGCGTGGCTGGCCCTTGATCAGGCTGCCGTCCTCGGCCGTCGCGAAGCGCTTGGCGCCGAGCGTCACCGCCTGGTAGAGGCGCACGTGATCGCCGATCACCGCGGTCTCGCCGATCACCACGCCGGTGCCGTGATCGATGAAGAAGCGGCTGCCGATCTGCGCGCCCGGGTGGATGTCGATGCCGGTCGCCGAATGCGACAGCTCGGCGATGATCCGCGCCAGCAGCGGCGCGTCGAGCTGGTACAGCTGATGGGCGAGGCGGTGATAGATCATCGCCATCACGCCGGGATAGCAGAGCAGCACCTCGTCGACGCTGCGCGCTGCCGGGTCGCCTTCGTAGGCGGCCTCGACGTCGGTGTCGAGCAGGCCTCGGGCAGTCGGCAGATAGGCCGCGAAGGCGTCGACGATGGCGCGCGAGCGCTGCGCCACCTCGGCGAGATCCAGACCCTGCTGGCGCGCCGTGTAGCTCAGTTCCAGCTGCACCTGGCCATGTAGCGCGTTCAGCGCGGTGTCGAGCGTGTGGCCGACGTAGTAGTCCTCGCTCTCGGCGCGCAGCTCGGCCGGGCCGAGGCGCATCGGGAACAGTGCGCCGCAGAGCTGATCCATGATCGTCTGCATCGCATCGCGAGCGGGAAACTCGCGGGCGCCTTCGCTGAGACTGCGCTGTCGGGCTTCGCGCCAGCGCCCGCGCTGTTCGCGCAGGCCGGCGACCACCTGGTCGAGATTCCAGTGCGACGGTGCAGCCGGCTTGGGCGTCATGATGGTCATGGCTTTCAGTGCGGACGCAGCGAACGGGCGGTCCAGCGCTGCAGCAGCACCTGCATCAGCGCCATGCCGAGCAGCACCAGACCGGTCTGCAGCCAGGATTTCGCCAGGTTGCGCTCGCGGCCCGTCTCGGCGCTCACCTCGCTGCGGATCGCCTCGCGCAGCTTCGGCAGTTCCTCGGCTGGCGGCTGGCGATCGGTGGGGATGCGGGCGAGATCGAGGCTCAGGTTCAGCTCGGTGGCCAGATCCAGGTCCTTGTCGGTGTAGACCGGCAGCGTCTGCAGGCGATAGCCGCCGTAGAGGCTCAGGCCCAGGCCGAGGGCGGCGAACAGCAGGGCAACGTGCAGACGGATATTGCGACGCATGATTTCCAGGGGACCTGGCACCCGCGAAGGTGCGTGAAAGTCCTGCGCTAGACTCGGCCATCGCAGGCCGTCACAGGAGTCGTTCCATGCTGATTGGCGTACCGAAAGAAATCAAGGTTCACGAGTATCGAGTCGGGCTGACGCCGGCCGGCGTCCGCGAGCTGAAGTCGCACGGTCATGAGCTGCTGGTGCAGGCGTCTGCCGGCCTGGGCATCGGCATCGCCGACAGCGCCTACGCCGCCGCCGGCGCCACCCTGATAGCGACCGCAGACGAGATCTTCTCCCGCGCGGAAATGATCGTGAAGGTCAAGGAGCCGCAGCCGGCCGAGTGCCAGCGACTGCGCGAAGGGCAGGTGCTGTTCACCTACCTGCACCTGGCACCGGATCCCGAGCAGACCGCGGCGCTGGTCGCCTCGAACTGCGTGGCGATTGCCTACGAGACGGTCAGCGACGGCCGCGGCGGCCTGCCGCTGTTGGCACCGATGAGCGAAGTCGCCGGGCGGATGTCGATCCAGGCCGGCGCCCATGCGATGGAAAAGGCCCAGGGCGGGATTGGCGTGCTGCTCGGCGGCGTGCCCGGCGTGGCGCCGGCAAACGTCGTGGTGATCGGCGGCGGCGTGGTCGGCTACAACGCGGCGCGGATCGCCGTCGGCATGGGCGCCAACGTCACCATTCTCGATCGTTCGCTGCCGCGGCTGGCCTGGCTCGACAGCGCGTTCGACGGCCGCCTGACCACGCTGTATTCGACCGCCGACGCCGTCGATACCGCGATCAGCCAGGCCGATCTGGTGATCGGTGCGGTGCTGGTGCCGGGCGCGGCGGCGCCGAAGCTGGTCAGTCGGGCGATGCTCCGGCACATGAAGCCGGGCACGGTGATCGTCGACGTGGCGATCGACCAGGGCGGCTGCTTCGAGACCTCGCGGCCGACCACCCATCAGCAGCCGACCTATGTCGAGGAAGGCATCGTCCACTACTGCGTCGCCAACATGCCGGGTGGGGTGGCGCGGACCTCTACCTTCGCACTGACCAACGCCACCTTGCCGTTCGTGCTGGCGCTAGCCGACAAGGGCTACAAGCGGGCGCTGCTCGATGATCCGAACCTGCGCGAAGGCCTGAACGTGCATCTGGGCCGGGTGACCTGCAAGGCGGTGGCCGAGGCGCTCGGCTACGAGCACCAGGCGACGAAAGAAGCGCTGAAGCCCTGGTGGGCCGCGGCGGACCTCTGAGGAAGCGCCGGACATTTCGGGGAGATCCGGGAAAGCCGAACAGGCCCCGATTCCCCGGGGTGAACTAGCTGGGCGGCAGGCCGGCGATCAGCACGTCGGCGATGGCTCCGAACATGGTCGTCGAACGCTGGGCGCGGGCCATCGTCCGCATGCCGCTCAGGGCAGCCATGACCGTTGCCGCGTAGGCGGTCGCTGCCTCGCGGGTCTTGAAGCGAAGCGCGACGCCGTCGGCGATCGCGGCGACCCAGCTCTGGACCACGGCGTTCACCGCATCGGCGATCGCGCGATTGTCTGACGACAGTTCGCCGCCGAGGTTCGAGGCGACGCAGCCGGCCGTGTAGTCGCTGGCCTGCAGTTCGCGCGCCGTGGCTTCGAACAGCGCTCGGATGAAGCCCGGCTCGTCCCCGGGGGCGGTCGCCGCCGCACGGCGCGCGATGCGGCCACGGATCTCCTCGCCGAACAGCTGCAGGGCTTCGAGTGCGAGTTGCTCCTTGCCGCCGGGAAAGTGGAAGTAGAACGAGCCTTTCGGCGCGCCGCTCTCCTCCAGCAATTGGGTCAGGCCGGTCGCCGAATAGCCCTGGGTGCGGAACAGCCGCACTGCTGCTTCGATCGCGTCCTGCCGGGCGTTGGAACTTCTGGCCATCACATCCTCCTTCCTGCTTCAGCTGACGAACGGCATTTGCATCATCGCTGACGATTATGTAGGGTGGTCACCATATTATGGTGATTGCCATAGTGTACCGGCAAGCGAACAGAACGCGATACCGGACATCAGGCAGGCGGGGCCGGCGATCCGGCCGATGCGGTGATCGAGGGTGGGGATTCGGCGATGAAAATCACGGAGCGGTTGTCCTTTGCGGCCTTGCTGCTGTCGGGTCTGGTGTTGATGATGATGGGGGCGCGTATCTGGTCTGCGCCCGACGTGTTCGCGTTCGAGATCGGCCAGGCGCGCCTGCCGGCGGCCGCGATCAGTAGCCTGGCGCTGAAGCATGGCGCACTGCTGCTCGGCCTGAGTCTGCTGGCGCTGGCAGCCGCTTTCTTGTCGCCGCTGCTGCGCTGGTTGTCGCTGGGCCTGCTGCTCGCCCTGGGGCTCGCGGCCTGGTTCGGCGTCTGGCAATTCAGCGCTACCGATGGCGCTATCTACGGTGCGGCGCTGAAGACCCTGATGGCCGCCGATGCCCTGTGCTTCGCCGCCATCACCCTGCGCCTCGATGTCGACCGTCCCGGCCCTCAGGCGGCCGACGCGCCGTTCCATTTCCGCTGGGGTTGATGCGAGCCGCCATGCGCTGGTTCGCTCGACGCCGGCTCGGCGGTTCAGCGTTCAGCCGCCGCAGCTTTTCCGGTTGGCGTCGACCTGCCGCTTGATCTGGGTGATCAGGCCGTCGAAACCACCAGCCTTGTAGATCTTGTCGTACTGGCTTGCACGGATCGCCAGATCGCTGACGCCGTCGGCGACGACGTTGACGATGCGCCAGCTGCCATTGGCGTCACGCAGCACGTAGTCGAAGTTCACCGGCGCGCCTTGGCCCGGCGTCAGCTTGGCGTTGACCAGGCGGGTACCGTCTGCCAGGTCACGGGTGGCAAGCGTTTCGAAGGATTCGCCGCCGAATTTGGCGAATTGGCTGGCATAGGTGGCCAGTACCAGTTCGCGGAAGGTGGCGATGAACTTCGTGCGCTGTTCCTCGCCGAGTTCCTTCCACTGCCGGCGTAGCACGCGCTGGGCGAGATAGGGCAGGTCGAAGCCCTCGTCGACGGCGCCGGCCATCTTGTCGATGCGACCGCTGCAGCGCAGCGCGGCACCATTCTTCATGTTGTCGATCAGCACGCCATGGAAGGCGGTGATGGTATCGGCCGGTGTGCCGGCGGCGAGCGCGGCGGGCGCCCAGAACAGCGAAGGCAGCAGGGACAGCAGCAGTACGAGAGGTTTCGGCATCGGCGACAATATCGGGCTATGGGG
>UEXO01000098.1_pt1 | contig 32855 bp, 33 predicted proteins | sample 4301131 | NCBI WGS metagenome assembly UEXO01 (sample SAMEA4773185, study PRJEB27434) | metagenome | biome: 2259; feature: agricultural soil; material: soil | place: USA | collected 2014-09 | depth 0.25 m | reverse complement strand
CCGCGACCATGAACTTCACCACGCTCAAGATCGAACTCGACGGTCCTGTCGCCCGCCTGCTGCTGAATCGCCCGGACAAGGCCAATGCGATGTCGGAAGCGATGTGGGCCGAACTGCCGCAGGCCGCCGCCTGGCTGAACACCCAGAAGCAGGTGCGGGTGGTGATCCTCGCCGGCAGCGGCAGGCACTTCACGGCCGGCATCGACCTCGAAGTCCTGACCGGTCTGAGCAAGCGGGTGCTGGGGCCGGGCTGCCCGGCGCGGGCGCGCGAATACCTGCGCGACTGGATTCTCGGCGCTCAGGCCAGCCTGAGCGCGATCGAGAGCATCCGGGTACCGGTGATCGCCGCGATCACCGGTGCCTGCGTCGGTGCCGGTGTCGACATGATCGCCGCTTGCGACCTGCGCTACGCGACGGCCGACGCCAAGTTCTGCATCAAGGAAGTCGACCTCGCCGTGGTCGCCGACGTCGGCACCGTGCAGCGCCTGCAGCCGATCATCGGCTACGGCCGGGTCGCCGAGCTGACCTATACCGCGGAAACCTTCGACGGCAGCAAGGCCGAGCGCATCGGCCTGGTCAATGCCACGTTTGCGACCGCCGAGGAATTGATGGCCTACGTCGAGACGCTGGCCCGGGACCTCGCCGCGAAATCGCCGATCACCATCCGTGGCGTCAAGAAGAGCCTGCTCTACTCGCGCGACCACACGATCGCCGAAGGGCTGGAATTCGTCGCCGGCTGGAACGCGGCGATGCTGATCTCGGAGGACATCCAGGAGGCGGTCGGCGCCTACCTGCAGAAGCGCAAGCCGACGTTCGCCGACTGATCAACGCCCGATCAGATCAGCCGCCTGCCAGCCGTTCAGTGCGGCCAGCAGCCGCTGGTGCAGGCCGCCGAAGTCGCCGTTACTCATCACCAACACGCGATCGCCGGGCTTTGCTTCCGCGGCGACCGCGGCGATCAGGGCGTCGAGCTCCCCGTGCAGGCGCAGGCGCGCGCCGACTGGCGCCAGCGCGCTACCGGCGTCCCACTTCAGGTCCGGGCGCGCGTAGACGTAGGCGAGATCGGCATCGGCGAGGCTGTCGGCGAGATCGCCGCCGGCATGACCGCCGAGGCGCATGGTGTTCGAACGTGGTTCGAGCACCGCGAGGATGCGCCCCGGGCCGCGCTCGCGCAGGCCGGCGATGGTTACCTGGATCGCGGTCGGGTGATGGGCGAAATCGTCGAACACTTCGACGCCGCGCGCGCTGCCGAGCAGTTCCAGCCGGCGCTTGATGCCGCGGAACGATGCCAGGCCACGCAGTGCTGTTTCCGGTGCCACGCCGATCCGGGCGGCGGCGGCGATCGCCGCCAGCGCGTTGGCGCGGTTGTGCGGGCCGGCCAGCGGCGTGCGGGCGCTGCCCAGCACCTGGCCCTGGCGCGCGAGCGTGAAGCCTTCGGCGCTGCGCGTGGCCTGCCAGCCGCGCGCGTCCTCGCCTTCGCCGTCGAACCAGTCGATGCCGGACCAGGCGCCCATCGCCAGCACCCGCGGCAGGTTGAGGTCGCGGGCGTTGACGATCAGCCGGCCCTCGCCGGGCACGGTGCGCACCAGGTGGTGGAACTGGCGTTCGATCGCACCTAGGTCCGGGAAAATGTCGGCGTGGTCGTATTCGAGGTTGTTGAGGATCGCCGTGCGCGGCCGGTAGTGGACGAACTTCGAGCGCTTGTCGAAGAACGCGGTGTCGTATTCGTCGGCCTCGATGACGAAGCACTTGCCGCGGCCAAGGCGCGCCGACAGGCCGAAGTTGACCGGCACGCCGCCGACCAGGAAACCCGGTTCCAGGCCGGCATCCTCAAGCAGCCAGGCGAGCAGGCTGGTGGTGGTGGTCTTGCCGTGAGTGCCGGCCACGGCCAGCACGTGGCGACCGCACAGCACGTTCTCGGCCAGCCACTGCGGGCCGGAGACGTACGGCAGGCCGGCATTCAGCACGTACTCCATCGCCGGGTTGCCGCGGCTGACGACGTTGCCGACGACGACGACATCGGGCGCCGGATCGAGGTGCTCGGGCTTGTAACCCGGCAGCACCGCGATGCCCAGTTGTTCGAGCTGGGTCGACATCGGCGGCCAGCCATTGGCGTCGGAACCGGTGACCGTGTGGCCGGCTTCGCGGGCGAGGGCGGCGATGCCGGCCATGAAGGTGCCGCAGATGCCGAGGATGTGCAGATGCATGTCAGCCCCCGCCGAACAGGAGCCGCAGCAGCGGGCCGGAGAACGCCACCAGGAGCACCACGTTGAACACGCAGAGCAGCGCCAGCAGGCCGGCGCCGAAGTAGCCGAGATTGCTCGCCTGGCGCAGCACGTGACTGGTCACGGCGAGGAACCAGATGGTCAGCAGATCGAGCAGCAGCGAAGCGCCGCCGGGGAGGTTCGCCGCCATCTGCTCCGGGTCGATCGCCGGCGCCGCGCCGGCGGCCGCCGTCTCCTGGGCGGTGCGCAGCGATTCGAGGAAGGCGCTCATGCCCGGCATGATCGCCGCCATCGGCAGGCTCATCAGCAACAGCAGCACCGAACCGGTCGCCAGCAGCGAGTTCCGGGTCTGCACGTAGCGGCTTTCGAGGCCGCGCAGGCGCAGTGTCGTGCGCACGAACATCGACAGGCCCGCGGTGGCGACCACGCCGCTCGCCAGCGCCATCGCCAGCGGCAGCATCTGGCCGAGCACGGCGGCGGTGGCGACGATGCCGAGCACGATGCAGCCGCGGCTCAGGCTGGCGTCCTCGCGATACGGAAAATCGGCCGGGCCGGCGCGGAACAGCAGGATCTTCAGCGTCGCCTGGAACGCCTCGCTCAGCATCGGAATAGGGATCGTCGGGTGCGGGGGAGCGACATTCTAAGCGGCCCGCCCGGCGCCCAGGCGGGTTGATCGTTCTGCCGCCCGCGATGGCGTCGGGCTGGTGATCGCCGCCGTCGGGCGTCGTCGGTCTGAGCCGTCGATGCTTCGTGCGAAACTGCCGGGCAAATTGTTGATGCGGCACCTTGACGTTGAACGTGGACCAGGCACTCGATTCAGCATCAGCTTTGCCTGCGAAGTGCCGAAGGTGCCACATCGATAATAAAAACAATGGTTTCTGGTTGTTGAGCCGGCATTTCGGCAGCCATTGGCGTGATCATCCGGTAGAACACGGCGCGCTCGCGTTCAATGTCAGCATGCCGGCCCAATAACGAGACCCGAACTTGAACGACGCTGTCGAACTGATCGTCACCGCCGACGCGCTGGCTGCGCGCGTCGCCAGCTGGAAACAGCGCCCCTGGCTGGCGCTGGACACCGAATTCCTTCGCGAGGACACCTACCACCCGATTCTTTGTCTGGTGCAGGTCGGCGATGGCGAGTCCGACGTCTGCATCGACACGCTGGCACTCGGCAACGAGGCGCTGCGGCCGTTGTGGTCATTGCTCGGCGACCCCGGTATCACCAAGGTGCTGCACGCGCCGTCACAGGATCTGGAGATCTTCGTCCGCCTCGGCGATGGTCTGGTGACGCCGATGTTCGATACCCAGATCGCCGCCGCGTTGCTCGGCCATGGCGATCAGCTGGGCTACGCAGCGCTGGTCGACAAGCTGCTCGGCATCAAGCTCGACAAGAGCCTGACTCGCACCGACTGGTCGCGCCGGCCGCTGACCGGCCCGGAGCTGGCCTATGCGGCGGCCGATGTCCGCCATCTCTCCGAAATCCATCCGCAGCTGCGCGAGGCGCTGGTCGCGCAGGGACGGCTGACCTGGCTGGAGGAGGACTGTGCACGGCTGGCCGAGCCTTCGCGCTACCGCAATCCGCCGATCGATGCTTGGAAGCGCCTGAAGGGGTTGGGGCGGATGGCGCCGTCGGCGCAGCCGGTGGCGATGGCGCTGGCCGCCTGGCGCGAGCAGATCGCCCAGGAACGCGACCGGCCGCGCAAATGGATCCTCGACGACGAGGCGCTGTACCGGATCGCCGAGCGGGCGCCGCGCGATATCGACGCGCTTGTCGCGCTGAAGCTGCTGCCGGCGAAGACCATCGAGCGTCACGGCGAGGCGCTGACCGAGCTGGTCGCCGCGGCGCAGTCGGCGCCGGCGCGCCCGGCCCTGGTCGACGAACCGCTCGGCGATCCGCAGAAGGCACAGCTGAAGCGCCTGCAGGATCGCCTGCGCGGTATCGCCGAGGCGCAGCTGCTGCCGGTGTCGCTGATCGCTCCCAGGGCTGATCTGGAAGCGCTGATCCGCTTCGGTGCGGCTGCCGAAGTCACGGTATTGCAGGGTTGGCGCCGCGAGCTGGCGGGCGAGGCGCTGCTGGCGCAGCTCTAGGCCTCCATGCCAGCCGCTGAAACGGGCGACGCCCGGACTCGCGAGGCGAGTCCGGGCGTCGGCTGCATCCGGCTGGCGCTTACAGAACCTGGGTGATGCGCTCGAAGATCTGGTCCATGGTGCCGATACCGTCAACGGATACCAGCTTGCCCTGCTTGCCGTAGTAGTCGAGCAGCGGGTGGGTCTCGGCGTTGTAGACGCTGATCCGGTGGCGGATCACGTCTTCCTTGTCGTCGTCGCGGCCTTCCTTCTGGGCGCGGTCGAGCAGGCGGCCGATGATTTCCTCATCGGCGACGGCGAGGTGCACGGCGCGGGTGATGCCCGGCTGGCCGAGGCGCACCAGCATGGCGTCCAGCACTTCGGCCTGGGCGGTGTTGCGCGGGAAGCCATCGAGGATGAAGCCCTTCCTGGCATCTTCCTGGCCGAGGCGTTCCTCGACGATGCCGATGACGATCTCATTGGCGACCAGCTGGCCGGCGTCCATCACCGCCTTGGCCTTCTTGCCGAGTTCGGTGCCGGCCTTGACGGCGGCGCGCAAGGCGTCACCGGTGGAAATCTTCGGAATGCCGTAATGCGCGACAAGCTTTTCGCCTTGCGTGCCCTTGCCCGAGCCGGGCGCACCCAGCAGGATGATTCTCATGGTGCAGACAGTCCCTGTGTGAGCCGCATGGATGCGGCTTCGTTTCGAAGAATAGCGGTGACGACAGAACTGGCCGTCTGGCGTGACTGGTGACGCCGACCGCAGCGGCAAGTGAGCGCGATGGCGAAACGGTACCCGCTGGACGCGCATCACGTCAACGCGGAAACCGTGCCAGCCCGGTTATACTTTTGTCGATCCAGTAGCGCCGGGCCCTCTTCCGGCAGCCAGCCTCCGGTCTTCCGCATCGCCATTTCCATGCCTTGCAATGCCTTTTACGCTCAGTCGGGTGGGGTTACGGCTGTCATCAACGTGTCCGCGGCCGGCGTCATCGAGACGGCCCGCCGCTACCCGGACAAGATCGGCAAGCTGTACGCGGGGCGTAACGGCATCATCGGCGCGCTGACCGAGGACTTGATCGATACCTCGCTGGAATCCGATGCCGCGATTTCAGCACTCCGTTACACGCCATCCGGCGCCTTCGGTTCCTGCCGTTACAAGCTCAAGGGCTACGACAAGGATCAGGCTCCCGAATTGGATCCCTACGAGCGCCTGATCGAAGTGTTCAAGGCTCACGACATCGGCTACTTCTTCTACAACGGCGGCGGCGATTCCGCCGACACCTGCCTGAAGATCAGCCAGCTGTCGGAAAAGATGGGCTACCCGATCCAGGCCATCCACGTGCCGAAGACGGTCGACAACGACCTGCCGATCACCGACTGCTGCCCGGGCTTCGGCTCGGTGGCCAAGTATGTCGCCGTATCGATCCGCGAAGCCGGCTACGACGTCGCCTCGATGGCCAAGACCTCGACCAAGGTCTTCATCCTGGAAGTGATGGGCCGCCATGCTGGCTGGATCGCCGCCGCCAGCGGCCTCGCCGCCGAGCGCGAAGGCGATAGCCCGCACATCATCCTGTTCCCGGAAGTGACGTTCGACGAAGCGGCATTCCTCGCGCGCGTCGAGCACTGTGTGGCGAGCTACGGCTACTGCACGATCGTCGCCAGCGAAGGCCTGCACGCGCCATCGGGCGAGTTCCTGTCCGAAGCCGGCGGCAAGGATGCCTTCGGCCACGCCCAGCTCGGCGGCCTGGCGCCGCTGCTGGCCGGCATCGTCAAGGACAAGCTCAAGTACAAGTATCACTGGGCGGTTGCCGACTATCTCCAGCGCGCCGCGCGCCATATCGCGTCGGCGACCGACGTCCAGCAGGCCTATGCGGTCGGCCAGGCGGCCGTCGAGATGGCGGTGGCTGGCCAGTCCGGGGTGATGCCGGCGATCATCCGCACCAGCGATTCACCCTACACCTGGAACATCGCCGCCGCGCCGCTGGTCAGCGTCGCCAACGTCGAGAAGAAGATGCCGCGCGACTTCATCAGCGCCGATGGTTTCCATATCACCGACGCCTGCCGCCGCTATCTGTCACCGCTGATCCAGGGCGAGGACTACCCGCCCTACGTCAATGGCCTGCCCGCCTATGTACGGTTGCAGAACGTCGCCGTGCCGAAGCTGACCGGCCGCGAGTTCAAGGTCTGAACTGCAGTATTCCGCTACACCGACAACCTCCACACAACAGGTAAGCAGACATGGGTTTTGAAGCACTGGGTCCGGGCGAAAAGGCCCCGAACGAGTTCTACGTCGTCATCGAAATCCCGGCCTACGGCCCGCCGGTGAAGTACGAAGTGGACAAGGAAACCGGCCTGCTGATGGTCGACCGTTTCATGAATGTGGCGATGAGCTACCCGGCGAACTACGGCTATGTGCCGAAGACGCTGGCCGGCGACGGCGATCCGGTCGACGTGCTGGTGATCACGCCGCACCCGGTCGTCGCCGGCTCGGTGATCAAGTGCCGCGCTGTCTGCGTGCTCGACACGGAAGACGAGAAGGGCACCGACGCCAAGCTGCTGGCCGTGCCGGTCGACAAGGTGTCGAACGGCGCCTACGACAATCTCCGCGACCTGGCCGACGTGCCGGAGCGGGTCAAGAACGAGATCCACCACTTCTACAGCTCCTACAAGGCGCTGGAGAAGGGCAAGTGGGTCAAGATCGCCGGCTGGCGCGACGCCGCCGCCGCCCGTGGCGAGATCGAGAAGGGCATCGCGGACTACAAGGGCTGATCAGCCTGCAGTCCAAGCCGTACCGCTGATCGGAAAAGGCAGGCCGCGCGCCTGCCTTTTTCTTGTCCAAGGCAGACTCGCCTCACGATTCAGGAATGTCACGCATGAAGCAGCCCGACGCCCCGCAGAAAGTCCTCGTCATCGGCAACGGTGGCCGCGAACACGCCATCGCCTGGAAGCTGGTGCAGTCCACCGGCGTGGCCGAGGTGCTGGTCGCGCCGGGCAATGCCGGCACCGCGACCGAGGCCGGCTGCCGCAACTGCCCGGTGGCGGTCGAGGACATCGCCGGCCTGCTCAAGCTGGCGGCCGACGAAGGCGTGGCGTTCACCGTGGTCGGGCCGGAAGTGCCGCTGTCGAAGGGTGTCGTCGACGCCTTCCGCGCCGCTGGCCGGCGCATCTTCGGGCCGACTCGGGCGGCCGCGCAGCTCGAATCGAGCAAGGCTTTCACCAAGGCTTTCCTCGCTCGCCACCGGATTCCGACGGCGCAGTACCAGGTGTTCACCGAGGTGCAGCCGGCGCTCGACTACGTCGCCGGCCGTGGTGCGCCGATCGTGGTCAAGGCCGATGGCCTTGCCGCCGGCAAGGGCGTGGTGGTCGCCGAAACGGTGGCCGAAGCGCAAGCGGCGATCCGCGACATGCTTGGCGGTGCCTTCGGCGGCGCCGGAGCAAGAGTCGTGATCGAAGACTTCCTGCAGGGCGAGGAAGCCAGCTACATCGTCGTCGCCGCCGGCACGAAGTATGTGCCGCTGGCCTCGGCGCAGGATCACAAGCGCATCTTCGACGCCGACCAGGGGCCGAACACCGGCGGCATGGGCGCCTACTCGCCGGCGCCGGTGGTCACCGCCGAAGTCGATGCCCGCGTGCGAGCGCTGGTCATCGAGCCGACCCTGGCCGGCATGGCTGCCGAAGGCAACCCGTTCACCGGCTTCCTGTACGCCGGCCTGATGATCGACGAGCGCGGCATGCCCAGCGTCGTCGAGTTCAACGCCCGCCTCGGCGACCCGGAGACCCAGCCGATCCTGATGCGCCTGGACTCCGACCTGCTGGCCCTGCTCGAAGCCGCGGTCGACGGCGATCCGAACGTGGCGCCACCGAGCTGGAATCCGCAGGTCGCCCTCGGCGTGGTGCTTGCCGCCGGCGGTTATCCGGGCGAGATCCGCAAGGGCGACGAGATCTTCGGGCTCGACGCCGAATTCGGGCCCAAGGCCAAGGTCTTCCATGCCGGCACCACGCTCAATGCGGCCGGCAAGGTCGCGACTTCGGGCGGTCGCGTGCTCTGCGTCACTGGCCTCGGCGATACGGCGGCGACGGCGCAGGCCGCGGCCTACGTAGCGGTCGGCAAGCTCGACTGGACCGGAGTGCAATTTCGCAAGGACATCGGCTATCGGGCCGTGGCTCGGGAAAAGGAAACCGGATGAAACGGGCGGCGGCCGCAGTGCTCGCTGCACTGATCGTCGCATCGACGGCCAGGGCGGAGACCTATGGCCGCTCCGAACGGGTGCGGGTGCTCGGCAATCCCGGCATTGAAGTCAGCAGCCGCCTCGAGCCCGAGGCCAAGGGCTCATCGCTGCGCGCCATCAACGTCAAGTATTTCAACCGCGACGGCGGCACCTGGGTGCGCTTCACGATCGACAACGGCAGCGTGCTGCCGGGCAGCCGCGTCACGCTCGAACGGCCAGTGCTGAAGGACGTCAAGCTGAAGCAGCGCGACGGCGGTGTCGAGCATCGGGCACAGATCGCGCTGGCCTTGTGCGTCGGCCGCACGGTGCTGGAAACCACGCTGATGGTTTCCGATCGCTCCGGCTACACCGCGCCGCTGACCATCGGCGGCAACGATGTCCGCCGGTTGGGAGCGGTTGATCCCGGACGCGAGTACACGATCGAACCGAACTGTCCGTTGCAGGCGAGGGTGGCCCCGGAACCGCACAACGCCCCGCAGCCGTCACCCCGGTATTGAGCTTCGCATTAGGCGGAAAAGGGCAATAAAAAAGCCGCAGCAAGCTGCGGCTTTTTGCGTCCGGCAAACGATCAGTTGCGCTTCATCGAATCGAAGAAGTCGGAATTGGTCTTGGTGCCTCTGAGACGATCAAACAGCAGTTCCATCGCCGCCAGTTCGTCCATCTGGTGCAGCAGCTTGCGCAGGATCCAGACCTTCTGCAGCTCGGCCGGATCGACCATCAGTTCTTCCTTGCGAGTGCCGGAACGGTTGATGTTGATCGCCGGGAACACGCGCTTCTCGGCGATGCGGCGCTCGAGGTGGAGTTCCATGTTGCCGGTGCCCTTGAACTCCTCGTAGATGACCTCGTCCATCTTCGAGCCGGTGTCGATCAGCGCCGTGGCGATGATCGTCAGCGAACCGCCTTCCTCGACGTTGCGCGCGGCACCGAAGAAGCGTTTCGGTTTCTGCAGCGCGTTGGCGTCGACGCCGCCGGACAGCACCTTGCCCGACGACGGCGCCACGGTGTTGTAGGCGCGCGCGAGGCGGGTGATCGAGTCGAGCAGGATGACCACGTCGCGCTTGTGCTCGACCAGGCGCTTGGCCTTCTCGATCACCATGTCGGCGACCTGCACGTGGCGCTGGGCCGGCTCGTCGAAGGTCGAGGAAATCACTTCGCCGCGCACCGTGCGCTGCATGTCGGTGACTTCTTCCGGGCGCTCGTCGATCAGCAGGACGATCAGGTAGACGTCCGGGTAGTTCGCCGCGATCGACTGCGCGACGTTCTGCATCAGGATGGTCTTGCCGGCCTTCGGCGGGCTGACGATCAGGCCACGCTGGCCCTTGCCGAATGGCGCGACGATGTCGATCACGCGGGCGGTGATGTCTTCGGTCGTGCCGTTGCCGCGCTCCATCACGAAGCGTTCGTCGGCGAACAGCGGCGTCAGGTTCTCGAAGTTGACCTTCTTCTTCGAGACTTCCGGCGCCTCGTAGTTGATGGTGTCGACCTTGAGCAGCGCGAAGTAGCGCTCGTTGTCCTTCGGCGAACGGACGCGGCCGGCGACGGTGTCGCCGGTGCGCAGGCCGAAGCGGCGGATCTGGCTCGGGCTGATGTAGACGTCGTCCGGGCCGGCCAGGTAGCTGGCATCGGCGCCGCGCAGGAAGCCGTAGCCGTCCGGCATGATTTCCAGCACGCCATCGGCCTGGATGAAGTCGCCGCGGCGGGCGGCGGCACGCAGCAGGTTGAAGACGATGTCGGTCTTGCGGGCGCGGGAGATATTCTCCAGGCCCATCGCTTCTGCGGTTTCGTACAGCTCGGCTGCGGTCTTCTTCTTCAGATCCGAGATGTGCAGGATCTTCGGCTCGCGCGGCGGCAATGGCTCGCCGTTGGGGCCGAAGGCCGGCGCTTCTTCGATCGGCTCATCGCCAGGCCCGAAGTTGCCGCCGACATTGCCGTCACGATCAGGACGCTGGCGCTCGCCGTTGTTCTGGTTGCCGCGCTCGGCCTGGCCGTTGTTGTGGCCGCCGCCGTTGTTGCGGTTCTGATGGCCGCCGCCATTCTGCTGGTGGCGACGACGCTGGTTGTTGTTCTGCTGCTGTGGACGTTGCTGCTGCTGTGAGGGGGGCGGGGCGGCGACTACCGCAGCGGCCTCGCCACCACCGCCGCCGCCACCTTCACCGCCTTCAAGCACGTCGATGTCGGCCGGCAGTCCCTCGAGGCGTTCGCCGCGATCCTGGTTGCCATTCTGGCCGTTGTTGCCATTGCCTCCGTTGTTCTGGCCATTGGAGTAATGCGGACGGCGACGATGCTTGATCATTTTTGGAGCGGGAAGTTTCAGGCGGTCGCGAGGTGCGGCTGCACGAACGCAGCGAGTTGGGCCTTGTGCACGGCACCAACCTGGGTGGCGGCAGGCGCGCCATTCTTGAACAGGATCAGCGTCGGGATGCCGCGGATCGCGAACTTTGGCGGCGTGCCCGGGTTTTCATCGACATTGAGCTTGACGATCTTCAGCTTGCCCTTGGTTTCAACGGCAATCTGTTCGAGGACCGGCGCAATCATCTTGCAAGGCCCGCACCATTCGGCCCAGAAATCGACGAGAACCGGCACGTCGCTGTTCAGGACGTCGGCTTCAAAGCTGGCGTCGGTGACGGCCGAAATGTTTTCGCTCATTTACGAACTCCGATGGTGTCTGCCGCGAGGATCGGCAGACGGATAGTTGCGGTGTCTGGGACGGATCGGGTGTGGGCTCCGCACAAGGCGGCAGCCGCGATACGTCAGTGGGGTCGGGCCGGACGCATTCAATGCGCATGCCCCGACGATCTGCTTTAATAACTGGAAGAATTTCTGCGATTTCGACTGTGATTGCGCGACGCGTGGTGCGCTTCAGTCGTTGTGATTGCTCTTATTTCAATCCAAGTCCCGATCAAATGCAAGCCTCGACTGACGCCCATGCTCCAGCAGCACCGCGTCCCCAGCACCTCAGCGATACCTCTTTCGACAGCTTGCCGCTGCACGAAACCCTGAAGTCGAGTCTGGTGGCCATGGGTTACTCCCATTGCACGCCGATCCAGGCCGCGACGCTGCCGCTGGCCCTGCAGGGCAAGGATCTCGCCGGTCAGGCACAGACCGGCACTGGCAAGACCGCAGCCTTCCTGCTGGCGACCATGCATCACCTGCTGACTCAGCCGCGCAGCGGTGAGGAAGGTCAGCCGCGCGCCTACATCCTGGCGCCGACGCGCGAGCTGGCGCTGCAGATCTACAACGACGCGCTGCAACTCGGCGCCCACACCGGCCTCAAAATGACTGCCGTCTATGGCGGCACCGGCTACGACACGCAGAAGACCGCGATCGCCGAAGGTGTCGACATCCTGATCGGCACGCCGGGCCGGATGATCGATTTCTTCAAGCAGGGTCTGTACAAGCTCAATGGCATCGAGGTGCTGGTGCTCGACGAGGCGGATCGGATGTTCGATCTCGGCTTCATCGCCGACATCCGCTTCCTGATGCGGCGCATGCCGCGCCCGGGTTCGCGCCTCAACTACCTGTTCTCGGCCACGCTTTCGCACCGCGTGCTGGAACTGGCCTACGAGCACATGAACAGCCCGGAGCGCATCGAGATCGAACCCGAGCAGGTCACCGCCGAGCGGGTGCGCCAGTCGCTGATCCACGTCGCCAACGAGGACAAGCTGCCGATGCTGGTTGGCCTGATGCGCCATCACGCACCGATCCGCACCCTGGTGTTCGTCAACACCAAGCGCGGCGCCGAAGATGTCGAGGCGGCACTGAAGGCCAATGGCTTCAACGCTGGTGTCTTGTCCGGCGATGTGCCGCAGAACAAGCGCGAGCGCCTGCTGGCCGAGTTCAAGCTTGGCGAACTGCCGGTGCTGGTGGCGACCGACGTCGCCGCTCGCGGCCTGCACATTCCCGAGGTGTCGCACGTCATCAATTACGACCTGCCGCAGGACGGCGAGGACTATGTGCACCGCATCGGCCGCACCGCGCGCGCCGGCGCTTCGGGCGATGCGATCTCGCTGTGCTGCGAAACCTGGGTCTATTCGCTGCCGATCATCGAGAAGGCCATCGGCATGCGCATCCCACAGTCGCTGAATCCCGACGACCTGATGCCGCAGGACTACATCAAGCCCAAGCACGTGCATCGCGATCGCAGTGGTGCGCCACCGCGTCGCAATGGTGGTGGCGGTCGCCCGGGTGGCGGCCGTCCAGGCGGCAGCGGTCGTCCGCGCTCGACGCGTCCTACACGCTGACAGTCTGCTGCTGGCCGCGCTATCGGCGTTTCGGTAGTGGCAACAGTTCCGGCAGTCGGTTCACCGCGTTGAAGCCTTCGATCACGCGCGGCGCAGCGGTGGAGTCCGGATGCCGGATCGCGATCACTTCGCGGATGCCATGGTCGCGCGCCGCGTGCAGCACCGGAAGGCTGTCGTCGGCAAACAGGGTGCGCTTGGCATCGAAAGGATGCTGGGCCTGCAGCGATGGCCAGAAGCGCGCGTCCTCTTTCGGCATGCCGAAGTTGTGCGAGGAAATCACTCGATCGAAATACTGGCCGATGCCGGTTTTGGCCAGCTTGATGGTCCAGCTGCCCGGATGAGCATTGGTCACCAGCCACAGCGGCCGGCCGCTGGCGCGCACCGCGGTCAGAAAATCCTCGCTGCCCGGCAGCACCTGCATGCGGTGCTGCATCTCCATCTTCATTGCGACGACGTCGAGCCCGGTCCAGCGGCTCCAGTAATCGAGGCAGTACCAGTTCAGCGTGCCGCGTGTGGCGTGGAACTCGGGTTCCATGCGGGCCAGCGATTCGGCGAGGCTTATTCCCTGCAATTCGGCATAGCGTTGAGGCAGCAGTTCAAGCCAGAAGTGGTTGTCGAAGGCGAGGTCGAGAATCGTCCCGTCCATGTCCAGCAGCACCTGGTCGATGGTCGACCAGTCGATAGTCAGTGCAGTCATGCCGTTATCATAAAGCCAGCTCCCAAACGACTTGCCATGAGCCTCGAACAAACTGCCGACCTGAATCTTGCCGCGCTGCTGGAGCCGGTTCTTGCCATCGCGATCGCCGCGGGTGACGCGATCATGGAAGTCTACGAATCGGACTTCGTGGTCAGCACCAAGGACGATGCGTCGCCGCTGACCCAGGCCGACCTGCGCGCGCACCGGGCGATCATCGACGGACTGCGCAAGCTCACTCCGGACATTCCCTGCCTCAGCGAGGAAGATGCCGACATCCCCTACGACACGCGCAGCGGTTGGACGCGTTACTGGCTGATCGATCCCCTCGACGGCACCAAGGAATTCATCAAGCGCAACGGCGATTTCACCGTCAACATCGCATTGATCGACCGGCACGAAGCGGTGCTTGGCGTCGTCCACGTGCCGGTTACCCGGACCAGTTACCTCGCCGCGCGCGGTGTCGGCGCCGCGGTGATCCGCGAGGGTGTGAGGACGGCGATCCGCACGCGGCCGACGCCGGCGAAGCCCTCGCTGGTGGTCACCAAATCGCATCGCGACGCGGCGCTCGACGAATTCCTGGCCCATGCGCCGGAGCACGAGCAGGTCAGTCGCGGTTCCTCGCTGAAGTTCTGCATGGTGGCTGAAGGCCTGGCCGACTTCTATCCGCGCACCGGCCCGACCAGCGAATGGGATACGGCCGCTGCCCAGTGCCTGGCCGAAGTCGCCGGCGCCACCGTGCTGCGCCTGCCGGACTGGCAGCCGTTGCGCTACAACACCAAGGACTCGCTGCTCAATCCGGGCTTCGTGGTGATCGGCGATCCGGCCTACGGCTGGCGCGAGCGGTTGCAGGCCGGCTGATGGCGGCGCGCTTGCCAGCGGCGTATCGGGCGCGCGTCCTGGCCTTCTGGCAGGAACTCGGCATCTCGCCGCGGACGGTGAAAGCGCGACGACTGCCGGTCTATGTCGAGGCGCAGCGCCTGCAGCCGCTCGGACTGGGCACCGACGGCCGCGACAAGCTGCTGGTGCCCGCCGCCGCGGCCGCCTGGGTGGCGATGCGCATGGCCGCGGGCGAGGACGGCGTCGACCTGTTGCTGGTGTCGGCGTTCCGCAGCATCGATTACCAGGCGAGCCTGATCCGCGGCAAGCTCGCGAAGGGGCGAGTCATCGAGGAAATCCTGACCGTCAACGCGCCGCCGGGCTGCAGCGAGCATCACACCGGCCGCGCCGTCGACATCGGCGAAGCCGGTTGCCCGCCGCTCGAGGAAGTTTTCGACCAGACCACGGCCTTTCACTGGCTGACGGCGAATGCGGCGCGCTACGGCTTCACGATGACCTATCCGAAAGGTAATCCGGAAGGCTATCTGTACGAGCCCTGGCACTGGTGCTGGAACAAGCTCGGTTCCGGCGAGCAGGGTGGCGCGCTCGCCACGGAAGCCGCGGTACCGACTCAGTCGACGGCGACTTCGGAAAAATCCTTCGCCTGAGGGTGGGCCGGGAACGGCTTCGCTTTGGCGTCGCGGATCAGCTGGCAGGTGCGCATGCCGGCTGCGCGGGCGGCGTCGAGTTCCTCGCCGATATCGGACAGGAACAGCGTCGCGTCGCCCGGCAGGGCGATCCGCTCGAGGATCGTCCGGTACGAAGCGACCTCGCGCTTCATGCCGATCCGGGTGTCGAAGTAGCCGGAGAACAGCGGCGTTAGATCGCCGGCATCCGAGTGGCCGAAGATCAACTTCTGAGCCGCTTCCGAGCCCGAGGAATAGACGTAGAGCTGCTTGCCGGCGGCGTGCCACTGGCGCAGGAACAGGGGCGTGTCGGCGTAGACATGGCCGCTGAGTTCACCAGCTGCATAGCCTTCCGCCCAGATCAGGCCCTGCAGTTCCTTCAGCGGGTTCGCTTTCCGGTCCTCGGCGATCCAGCGTTCGAGGACATCGGCGGCATCGTCGATGCTCGCCAGGACGCGGCCTTCGAGGGCTGCGGTCGCGGTGATCTGCGCCTGCACCTGCGGGCTGCCGGCGTGGGCGCGCAGGTAACGACGCAGGTGCTGCTGCGCATACGGGAACAGTGTCTGGTGGACGAAGTCGATCGAGGAGGTGGTTCCTTCGATGTCGGTGACGATGGCGCGGATGGGCATGGCAGATGTTGTTGGTGATGGCTTCGGTGACAACGAAAAGCCCTGAAACACGAAGGCCGCCAGCTGGCGGCCTCCGATGAAACGCGAAGGATCTACGCTGCCTGTCGGTAATGCGGCGCTTCGAGGCGCGGGAAGCTATCGGCGATCTTGTCGCCGGTGAAGTTGGCGACCCAGCCGTCCGGCGTGATGAATAGGCGGATGGCCTTGAAGCTCGGGTTCGGGCCCATGTCGAACCAGTGGCGGACATTGGCCGGCACCGAGATCAGGTCGCCTTTCGAGCACAGCACGCCGTGCACCTTGCCGGCGTCACGAATGTAGAACAGCGCCTCGCCGTCGACGAAGAAGCGCACTTCGAACTCGTCGTGGCGATGCTCGCTGAGGAACTTCGCCCGCAGCACATCCTTCTGTGGATGCGCCGGATGCAGGCTGATGACGTCGACCGACTTGAAGCCGTACTGATTCATCAGGCGGTTCACCGAGCCGCGATAGGCTTCGATGATCTCGTCCTGCGTCGCCTGGGAATCGAGCTGCTGCTCGGCCTCCCAGCGCTCGAACTGGACCCCGATCGCGTCCAGCCGATCGCGGATGTCCTCGAACCGGGTATAGCTGGCCACCGGCTGACCGTTCTCTTCGTAAATCCGGAGTTCACTCATGATTTCCTACCTCTCGTTCCACAACTCGCACTCGAACATGAATTCCAGGGCTTCCAGGCGATGCCGCGCCTCACGTACCGATGTGCCCCATGTATATAGCCCGTGCCCCGCTATCAGATAGGCCGGGATGCTGCCGGGTTCCCGCATTCTTGCGTCCACTTGTCGGCTCAGGCGGGCAATGTCCTGATCGTTGCCGAACACCGGGATGTCGACGGTGACCGACGGCTCGACGATTCCCGGCAGGATCTTCATCAGCTCGTAGCCGCTCAGCCGGATCTGCGGATGGCGCCGCGACAGTACCGTGTTGGCGATGCTGTGCACGTGCAGCACCGACTGTATCTCCGGATCATGGCGATACAACTGCGTGTGCAGCCCGGTTTCGTAGGACGACTTGCGTCCTGCTTCGAGCGCCTGGCCATCGACGTCGACGACCATGAAGTCAGCCCGGGTCAGCTCGCCCTTGTGGACGCCCGACGCGGTGATCAGCAGGTGACGGGCGTCGAGCCGTGCCGAGAAATTACCGCCAGTGGCCGGGACCCAGCCGCGGTCGTGGAACAGCCGACAGGCATCGATCAGCTGGTCAGCCAGCTGGTCGACGAGGGCCTCGGCGCCCGGGAAATCAGGATGCATCATCGACCTCCGGACGGACGGCCAGGAAAACGGATCGGCACATTAGGACAAGCCCTAGGCGTATGCAACGACCGGGAAGTTCTTCAGATCAGCACCAGCGTCGCCAGGCCCAGGAAGATCAGGAAGCCCATGCTGTCGGTCAGCGCGGTCAGGATGACGCTGGAGCCGAGCACCGGATCGCGGCCAAAGCGTTCCAGCGACACCGGAATGATCGCGCCGGCCGCCGCCGCGACCAGCAGTTCGAACAGGGTCGCCGCGGCGATGACCATGCCGAGCTTGATGTCGTGGTAGATCGCGAAGGTCACCGCGCCGAGTGCCGAGCCCCAGATCGCGCCATTCATCGCGGCGATCAGCAGCTCCTTGATCAGCATCTTCTGCAGCAGAGGGCCGCCGAGCTGGCCGAGGCTCAGGGCGCGGATCACCAGCGCCATGGTCTGGTTGCCGGTGTTGCCACCGATGCTGGCGACGATCGGCATCAGCGTCGCCAGCGCCACCAGCTTCTCGATCGTCGGTTCGTAGAAGCCGATCACCCGGGAGGCGGCAAATGCCGTGAACAGGTTCAGCGCCAGCCAGGGCCAGCGATTGCGGCCGCTCTGCCAGACCGGCGCGAACAGGTCTTCGTCCTCGCGCAGACCGACCTTGCGCAGCGAATCGCGCTCCTGCTGATCCTTGATCGCGTCGACGATCTCGTCGACGGTGATCCGGCCGACGACTTCGCGGTGCAGGTTCACCACCGGTGCGGAAATCAGGTCGTAGCGCTCGAAGGCATCGATCGCGTCGGGTACCGCGTCGTCGGTATAGAAGAACTGCGGGTTCACCGTCATCACCTCGGCCACCGTCTGCTCTGGCTCGCTGAGCAGCAGCTGTTCCAGGGTCAGCACGCCTCTGAGCACCTTGGCGCGGTCGACGACGATGATCTGGTTGGTTTCCGCCGGCAGTTTCTTGCGCCGGCGCAGGAAGCGCAGTACCGCTTCCAGCGAGGCATCGTCGCGGACCGGGATGAAGTCGAGGTCCATCAGGGCGCCGACCGTGCCCTCCGGGAATGAGAGTACCGAACGGACTTCAGCCTGATCGGCGGAATCGAGCCGGGCCAGCACTTCGGCACCGGTGTCCGGCGGCAGCGAGGCGATCAGCTCGGCGATGTCGTCCGATTCGAGGTGGTGGAAGGCGGCGGCGATGTCGCCGGGCTCCATGTCCTCGATCAACGAGCGGCGGACCGCATCGGAAGTTTCCAGCAGCACCGAGCCGCGGCGCTCGGCGCGGACCAGCTGCCAGGCCATTTCTCGGGCGTCTGGCGGCAGGCTCTCGAGGACGAAAGCGATGTCGGCTGGATGGAAGCGGGCAAGGCGCTGTTCGAGCGCGGCGTTCTGCTGGCGCGCGACCAGCTGGCTGACCACATCGATCGGCGCGCCGCTGTGGGCTTCGCTTTTCGAAACCAGTTCGCGCTCGACCGCCTGCCGGGTCAGCATCTCGATCACCTGGGCGCGCGCGTGCTCCAGGTTGCGGTGATGCGGGCTATCGCGGCTGGTGGGGTCCATAGGCTCGGCATCATACGGGCGGGCCATCTCAAAACCGAGACAGCGCGGACTGCAGAAACGAGAAGGCCCGCAAGTAGCGGGCCTTCTGGACCCCGGCACGAAGCCGGGACGATTGCTCGGCCTGGGCCGAGGGCATCGTTACTTGATCTTGCCTTCCTTGAAAGGCACGTGCTTGCGCACGATCGGATCGTACTTGGAGAACTCGAACTTGTCCGGCGTGTTCTTCTTGTTCTTGGTCGTCGTGTAGAAGAAGCCTGTCCCGGCGGTCGAGATGAGCTTGATCTTTTCGCGGTCTTTCTTGCCCTTGGCCATTTCTTACACCTTCTCGCCGCGCGAGCGGAGGTCGGCGATGATCGCCTCCACGCCCTTCTTGTCAATGATGCGCATGCCATTGGCGGACACGCGCAGGCTCACGAATCGCTTCTCGGCTTCGAACCAGAAACGATGGGTATGCAGATTGGGCAGGAAGCGACGGCGACGCTTGTTGTTAGCGTGCGAGACCGTGTTACCCACGATCGGCTTCTTGCCGGTGACTTGGCAGACTCTGGACATGACACGACCTCGAAACTGGGGAGGTACCGCGAAAAAGGACGCGAAATGTACCAGCATGATCCGGCAGGGGCAAGCGCTGGCGACATAAAAGCATTCTCAGGAGCACGCGGTGGCCTGTTTTTGCCGCTTCAGAGCCAGCCGCGTTCGGCGAAGGATACCGGTTGTCCCTCGCCAATGACGAAATGATCGAGCACCCGGATGTCGACCAGGGCCAGGGCATCGCGCAATCGATTGGTCAGGCTGCGATCGGCGAGGCTCGGTTCGGTAACGCCCGAGGGGTGATTGTGAGCAAAGATCACCGCCGCCGCCTGCGCCCGCAGCGCGCTCTTCACCACTTCACGCGGATAGACATTGGCGGCGTTGATGGTGCCGACGGCCAGTGTCTCGAAGCCGAGCACCCGGTGCTGGCTGTCGAGAAACAGCGCGGCGAACACTTCTTGGTCGAGGTCGCGCAGTTTCAGGCACAGGAACTCGCGCGTCGCCGCCGGATCGCGCAACGCGCTGCGCTCGCCGAGGCCTTCGGCCAGATGTCGCCGGGCGATCTCCATCACCGCCTGCAGCTGGGCGTACTTGGCCGCGCCGAGGCCGTGCGCGGCGCAGAAATCCTCGCGGCCCGCTTTCAGCAGTGCGCGCAGGCCGCCGAAGCGGCTCAGCAGATCGCGGGCCAGATCGACGGCGCTGTGGCCGGTGACGCCGGTGCGCAGGAAGATCGCCAGCAGTTCGGCGTCGGACAACGCGGCGGCGCCTCGTTGCAGCAGCTTTTCACGGGGACGCTCGTCTTCGGGCCAGTCGGTGATCGGCATCTGCGGCGCCTCCGCAAGAGCAAGCGGAACCAGGGAAGATCCTGTGGCCGAGGCTAACGCGGCCAGCGGCTACAATTCCGCGCGGCAAATCACAAGCCGCTTCCGCTTGATCGCCCTGTCCGCTGTCCGGTCCGAATCCATGTCCTCCTCCCCGAATCCCGGCCCGCGCATCCTGCTGGCCTTGTCAGGCGGCATCGCCGCCTACAAGTCCGCCGAGCTGGCTCGCCGTTTCATCAAGGCCGGCTGCGAAGTGCAGGTGGTGATGACCGATGCAGCGCTGCGCTTCATCGGTGCCCAGACCTTCCAGGCGCTGACCGGAAAGCCGGTGCGCAGCTCGCTGTGGGACGAAGCGGCCGAAGCCGCGATGGGGCACATCGAACTCGCCCGCTGGCCGGACGCCGTCGTCATCGCGCCGGCCACCGCCAACACGCTGGCCAAGATCGCCCATGGCTATGCCGACGACCTGCTGACTACGCTGGTGCTGGCCACCGACAAGCCGATCTTCGTCGCTCCGGCGATGAACCGCCTGATGTGGGCGAATGCCGCGACCCAGGCCAACATGGCGACCTTGCGCAGCCGTGGCTATCAGGTGATCGGCCCCGGCAGCGGCGCCCAGGCCTGCGGCGAAGTCGGCGAGGGCCGCGTCGCCGAGCCGGAGGACATCACCGCGGTGGTGCTGGCGGCGCTCGCCGCTGGTCATGCCGCCGCAGCCGTCGACGGGCCGCTGTCGGGCCGCCGCGCCGTGGTCACCGCCGGCCCTACCCGCGAGCCGATCGACCCGGTGCGCTTCATCACCAATCGCTCATCCGGCAAGCAGGGCTATGCGGTGGCCGCGGCGCTGCGCGCGCTCGGCGCCGACGTCACCCTGGTCAGCGGCCCGGTGAATCTCGCCACTCCGGCCGGCGTGCAGCGCGTCGACTGCGAAACCGCGCAGCAGATGCTCGATGCGACGCTGGCCGCCTGTGCCTCGGCCGACATCCTGGTCGGCACTGCGGCGGTGGCCGATTACCGCTGCCTCGAGATCGCCGGCCAGAAGATCAAGAAGCAGGCCGACCGACTGGCGCTGCAGCTGACCAGGAACGCCGACATCCTCACCGAACTGCGCGCGGCGCAGCCGCAGCTGTTCATCGTCGGCTTCGCGGCGGAGACCGAGAAGCTCGCCGAGCACGCGCGCGGCAAGCTCGAGCGCAAACAGCTCAACCTGATCGCGGCGAACTGGGTCGGCGAGGGCCGCGCCTTCGATCGCGACGACAACCAGCTCAACGTCTACTGGGCCGAGGGCGAACTGGCGATCGGCCCGGCCGACAAGAGCGAGATCGCGGCCCGGCTGGCCAACCTGATCGCCGAACGCTATGCGGCAGGCAATGCCACACAACCCGCGAAAGCCCCAACCCCGGCGCGCAAGAAGAAATAGACCCATGAGCAACAAGGCGATCCAGTTGAAGATTCTCGACCCCAGAGTCGGCCGCGACCTGCCGTTGCCGGCCTATGCGACCGCTGGCTCCGCCGGCCTCGACCTGCGCGCCCTGCTCGACGAGCCGCTGAGCCTGGCACCGGGCGCGACGAGCCTGATTCGCACCGGGCTGGCGATCCACATCGAGGACCCCGGTTTCGCTGCGGTCATCCTTCCGCGCTCAGGCCTCGGTCACAAGCACGGCATCGTGCTCGGCAACCTGGTCGGCCTGATCGACTCCGACTACCAGGGCGAACTGATGGTCAGCTGCTGGAACCGCGGCCAGACGCTGTTCGTCATCGAGCCCGGCGAGCGCATCGCCCAGCTGGTGATCGTGCCGGTGGTGCGCGCCGAGTTCGAGCTGGTTTCCGAATTCGGCAGCAGCGAGCGCGGCGCCGGCGGCTTCGGCCACACCGGCAGACACTGATTCCCATCCCCCACTGATTGCCATGACCGTCGACAAAGCCAACCCTTCGACCATCGCCCAGGTCCTGACCGAAGCGCTGCCGTACATCCGCCGTTTCGCCGGCAAGACCCTCGTCGTCAAGTACGGCGGCAACGCGATGGGCGACGACGAGATGATCGATTCCTTCGCCCGCGACATCGTGCTGATGAAAGCGGTCGGCATGAACCCGGTGGTCGTCCACGGCGGCGGGCCGCAGATCGGCAAGCACCTGGAACGGCTCGGCAAGAAGAGCGAGTTCATCGACGGCATGCGAGTCACCGACGCCGAAACCATGGACGTCGTCGAGATGATGCTCGGCGGCCTGGTCAACAAGGCCGTGGTCAACGCGATCAACCAGCAGGGTGGCCGCGCCGTCGGCCTGACCGGCAAGGACGGCGGCCTGATCCGCGCCAAGAAGCTGTACGTGCAGGGCGGCGACATCGGCCAGGTCGGTGAAGTCGAAGCGATCGACCCGAGAGTCGTCGATCATCTCGAAGCCGGCGGCTTCATCCCGGTGATCGCACCGATCGGTGTCGGTGCCAAGGGCGAGGCCTACAACATCAACGCCGATCTGGTCGCCGGCAAGCTGGCGGCGGTGCTGAAGGCCGAAAAGCTGATGCTGCTGACCAATGTCCGCGGCCTGATGGACAAGGCCGGCACGGTGCTGACCGGGCTGACGGTCGCCCAGGTCCATGCCCTGATCGCCGACGGCACGGTCTATGGCGGCATGCTGCCGAAGGTCGCCTGCGCGCTCGACGCAGTGACCAGCGGCGTCAAGAACTCGGTGATCATCGATGGCCGGCTCGAGCACGCGGTGCTGCTGGAACTGTTCACCGACGAAGGCATCGGCACCCTGATCCGCGCCTGAAGCGAGGAACCCGGGTCAGCGCGCCGCGGCTTCGATCGCGGCGCGCAGCTGGCGGTAGCCCTCGACGACCCGCGGCCCGGGCCGGCCGAGGAATTCCTCGCTGATCGCGACGATCTGCTGCCTGGCCACTGCGGGCACGGCTGCCCAGCCGGGGCGACGGCTGACCACGTCGGCGCGGTAGTTGGCGACCTTGACGCCGCACCAGCTCATCGCCACCACATCCGGCGGGGTTTCCAGCACCTGCTCGTCGCTCAGCGGCGCGCTCTTGGCGTCGATGTGGGCCCAGGGATTGACGCCGCCGGCCAGCTCGATCAGATCGGTCGCCCAGGCCCGCCGGGTCGGGCTGATCACCGGTTTTGGCCACCATTCGATCAGCACTTTCGGGCCATTCGGATCGGCGCGGGACGGCATCGCCGTCTGCATCTCAGCGATCAATTTCTCGCCACGTTCGGCAATGCCGAGTGCCGCGGCGATCCGGCGGATGTCGCCGTAGATGTCGGCCAAGCTCAGCGGATCGCAGACCAGGGTACGGATGCCGGCGGAGCGAAAAGCATCGACGATGCGCTCGTGGCCGGGCACGGTCAGCGAGGTCAGCACCAGGTCCGGCCGCATCGCGATCACTTCATCGACCCGGAGATCGAGATCGCGGCCGAGCTTGGGAATCGCCGCGACCACGTCGACCGGAAAGTCGGAATCGTCATCGCAGCCGATCAGGCAGTCGGCGGCCCCGAGTGCGGACACGATCTCGGTGTTCGAACAGGTATGGGAAAAGACGCGCATCAGGGTGGAGTCTCGCCGACGAACTTCGGGAAGTAGCCGAGCGTGTCGTGAGCGCCGGCGTCGTGTGCTGGCACGATGACCAGCCCGGGATTGGCGTCGCGCAGGCCGCGCAGCTTCAGCACCGCCTGCCAGACGGCTTCGCGGTCGGCATCGACGATCAGGCTGGAGAGGCTGAACTTCGGTGCTGGCCGGTCGACGCCGAGATGGTGCCAGACGGTGTCGCCGACGAAGAAATAGCGGCGGCCATCAGCAAGGCTCAGCAGCAGGCCGGTCGATCCGGCGGTGTGGCCGGGTAGCGGCAGCAGCACGACGCTGCCGTCGCCAAACAGACCGAGGCTGGCCGGGTAGCCGGCATAGGCCGGGCCGTCGAACGCGAACGGCTGCCAGCGGGTGGCCGGGCAATTCAGTTGCGACGGCAGGAAGGCAGGCGGATGGCCGTTCACGGCTGTTTCTCGCTCGGCGGCTGGCAGCCAGATTTCAGCCTTCGGGAAGTCGACCAGCGCGCTCGCGTGATCCCAGTGCGCGTGCGACAGGAAAATGCGCGGCGGTGCCTTGATGCCGGCAGCCTGCAACTGCGTGACCGCCGGATTGACGTGCTTGAAAGCGAAGATTGGTTTTGCCCAGAACGACATCTCGCCGAACTGCTGATCGACCTGGGTGCCGAGGCCGCCGTCGAACAGGAGGCGGCCCTGCGGATGCTCGACCAGCACCGCGATGTGGCCGATCCGCGTCGGGCGGAAGAGGCTGCCGTCGGCTACCACCATCGCTTCCAGGGTTGTCGCTACACCGGTCTTGATCAGCGCAAAGCGCAGGCCGGCCGGCGCCTGCGCTTCGGGCAGCGGCTCGCCGACCGGAATCACCGCGGCCGGCAACGGCCACAGGCGCCAGACGGCGAGAGCGGCGAGCACGATCAGCAGTAGTAGCTTGCCCATGGCGCGGGTCCGGGAGGCACGGCCAAGGATGATAGCGGGGCCTCGGGTGCTTCCCGCGTACAATCCGCCCCGGGAGTCGGCCAGACAACCGCTGCCGTCGAAAGACGGGGGAGGAAAGTCCGGGCTCCGCAGGGCGATGTGCCAGCTAACGGCTGGGCGGCGCAAGCCGACGGAAAGTGCAACAGAAAGATACCGCCGATGGACGCGTGCCTGCATGCGTCACAGGCAAGGGTGAAATGGTGCGGTAAGAGCGCACCGCGAGTTCAGCAATGAACCGGCACGGCAAACCCCACATGGAGCAAGGCCAAATAGGGAGGGAGGTCGCTGCGCAAGCGGTGGCAACACGCGGCCCGCGTGCTCTCCGGGTAGGCTGCTGAAGACGGCGAGTGATCGTCGTCGTAGAGGAATGGTTGTCTCGGCGGCGTCGCGCGCAAGCGGGGCGCCGGTAGACAGAACCCGGCTTATCGGCCGGCTCCCCTTAATTCCTTCGTTTGAGAGATCCCGCCCCGTCGTCACCGACGGGGCGTTCGGACCCGCTGCGAGCCGTGCTCGCAAAGCAGTGGCTTTTCACCCGGCTTATCGGCCGACCCCCTTGATTCAAAAAGGCCCGCTGCGAGTTCTCGCTGCGGGCTTTTTCAGTTACGGCGTCGCGCATCCGTCCCGCGATCCATCGAGCCAGCCCGGTCGCACCGTACCAACTGCGAGGCCTTTCAGGACGCGAACCAGTTCACGTTTGTTTACCGGTTGTCTGCCGCAAATGCCCACTCTTCCGGGTAGCAAGTTCCCAGGTCACATGAGCTAGCGCAGCTAAATCATTGTTTTTGATGATTTAGAAGGATTCATTCATTTTCTGTTAAGCCCTTGTCCCAGCAGGGATTTTGGCCGGAATCCTGCTTGCGGGGTGGTGTAGGGTGGCATATAGTGGTTTTAACGGGGGGCAAGTGGTGACACTTGGGCTCCCTGCACGCCATTGTGGGGCTGAACACCATGTTTGCTGGTTCCAACCGACTGACGATTGACGACAAGGGGCGCCTCGCGATCCCCGCGCGTCTTCGCGCCCAGCTCGGCGAGGAGTACGGCAAGAACGTCGCGGTGACCCTCGGCCCGGAATGCGTCGAGATCTACCCGGCGCCGGTGTTCCGCAAGATGGCCGAGCAGATCCCGAAGATCGCCGACCGCGCCAAGCGCGTGCTGGTGCAGCGTCTGTTCCTCGGCAATGCCGTGGAATCCGAGATCGATGGCCAGGGCCGGATCAGCGTGCCGCCGCTGCTGCGCGACATGAAGGCGCTCGGCACCGATGTCGTGCTGGTCGGCGCCTACGATCACTTCGAGCTGTGGTCCTACGCGCAGTGGCAGGCCAACAATACCGAAGGCCAGATGAACTACGCCGACGCCTTCGCGGCGCTGGCCGTGCCATGAGGCCGCCGCGTGCTGCCTGCATCGCCCGCACGATCTTCGACAGGGGCTGCTAGCCGGATGTTCACCCACCGGCCAGTCCTGCTCGATGAAGCCCTGGCCGGACTCGCGATCCGCCCAGACGGTATCTACGTGGACGGCACGTTCGGCCGCGGCGGCCATTCCGGCGCGATCTTCGAACGGCTCGCCGAAGGCGGCCAGCTGCACGCGCTGGACCGTGATCCGGAAGCCGGCCGGCACGCCTGGAAAAGCTTTGCCGGCAAGACGAACTTTCATTTCCACGCCGCCAACTTTGCCGACCTGGCGCGGGTCGCGGCCGATGCCGGCATCGCCGGCCGCATAGCCGGGATCCTGCTCGACCTCGGCGTTTCCAGCCCACAGTTCGATGATGCCTCGCGTGGCTTCAGCTTTCAGAACGACGGCCCGCTGGATATGCGCATGGACCCCTCGTCGGGAGTATCGGCGGCGGACTGGCTGGCGCGTGCCGATGAGGCCGAGATCGCTGACGTGCTCTACACGCTCGGCGAGGAACGCAACAGCCGGCGGATCGCCAAGAAGATCGTCGAGTCGCGCGTCGCCGCACCGCTGAAGACCACCGCCCAGCTCGCCGCGCTGATTGCCAGCGTGCCCGGTCCGCGCTCGTTCAAGATTCACCCGGCGACGCGCGCCTTCCAGGCGCTGCGCATCCACGTCAACGGCGAGCTGTCGGCCCTGGAAACCGTGCTGGCGGCGGCACCGGCATTGCTGGCGCCGGGCGGCCGGCTGGCGGTGATCAGCTTCCACTCGCTGGAGGATCGCATCGTCAAGCGCTTTCTCCGCGATGCCGAAGGCACCGAGCGCGACGTGCTGACCGGCCAGCGCCTGAACAGCGACGGCGCGCCGCAGTTGAAGCGTGTCGAACGCCGCTTTCCGACCGCGGCCGAGACCGATGCCAATCCGCGCGCCCGTTCGGCGGTGCTGCGGGTCGCCGAACGCACGGCGGAGGCAGTCCGGTGAGCGCGACGCCGCGCAACGACAACAAGGTCCGCGGCGCCGGCGGCACGCTGGTGCCGATCACTCTCGGCCTGTTCGTGGTGATCAGCGCGCTCGCCGTGGTGCAGATCAAGAACGAGCACCGCCGCCTGACCGTCAAGGCCGAGGCCTTGCGGGTCGACAACGAGCGTCTCGACCTGGAATGGGCGCAGCTGCAGCTCGAGGAAGCGACTCTCGCCCAGCAGGCGCGCATCGAACCGATCGCCCGCGCCCAGTTCAGCCTGGTCGAGCCCTCGGCTTACCAGATCATCGAAGCCGAACGGCATCCGGCACCGCTCGCCACGCCGTTGACCGCAGGCTCCGCCGAAGCCGCATCGGCGCCGGGCGGCACGCCGTGAAGGGGCCGGTGAATCCCGCCCAGCGTTCGCTGCCCGACGCCCCGGAAGGCTGGCGCCGCACCGTTGTGCTCGGCGTGCTCGGCGTGTTCTCGCTGGCAATCACTGCCCGCGCTTTCCACCTGCAGATCCTCAGCAACGACGCCTACAGCAAGAAGGGCGACAACCAGTACGTGCGCATGCAGCAGATGCGCGCCCACCGCGGCGCGGTGCGCGACCGCAACGGCGAGCCGCTGGCGCTGTCGGCACCGGTGGTATCGATCATCGCCGACCCGGAACGGCTGCTGGCGGCGCCGGAAAGCCACGCTGCGCTCGCCAGCGTGCTGCAGGAAAAGCAGGGCACGCTGCTGGCCCGCGTCACCAAGCTGCGCAAGCAGGGCCAGATCTACCTCAAGCATCACATGACGCCGGAAGACGGCCAGCAGGTGATGGCGCTGAAGGTGCCGGGTGTCGGTCTCGAACAGGACTACCGGCGCTTCTACCCGGCCGGCGAAGTCGCCGCCCATGTGGTCGGCTTCCTCGATTTCGAAGGCAATGCCGCCACCGGCGTCGAACGTACCGCCGACGAGCGCCTGGCCGGCACGCCGGGCAAGCGCCGGGTGATCCGCGACAACAAGAAGCGCATCGTCGAAGATCCGACCGAACTGACCCCTGCCCAGCCCGGCGACGATGTCGAAGTCACCCTGGACCTGCGCCTGCAATATCTCGCCTATCGCGAGCTGAAGGCGGCGGTGACCGAGAACCGCGCCAAGGGTGGCCTGATCGTGCTGGTCGACGCGCACAGCGGTGACATCCTGGCGCTGGCCAGCCAGCCCGGCTTCAACCCGAACCGTTCCGATGTCCGCGATCCGGAAGCGCTGCGCAACCGAGCCGTGGCGATGACCTTCGAGCCGGGCTCGACGGTCAAGCCGCTGCTGGTCGCCCAGGCGCTGGACACCGGCGCGATCGGCCCGAACTACACCGTCGATACCGGCAATGGCTTCCTGAAGGTTGCCGACGTGTCGGTGCGCGATGTCCACGCCGCCGGTGTCGTCGATCTGGCGACCTTGCTGGCCAAGTCCTCGAACGTCGGCGCCGTGCACATCGGCCAGAAGATGGGCACCGAATCGATCTGGAACGGCTACACCAAGTTCGGTTTCGGCGACAAAGTCGGCTCCGGCCTGCCCGGCGAGGAGCGCACCGTGCTTCGCGATTATCACCGCTGGCGCGCCTCCGACACCGTCACCGCGTCCTACGGCTACTCGTTTACCGCCAATGCCCTGCAACTGGTGCGTGCTTACTGCGCGATCGCCAACGATGGCCTGATGCCGGCGGTCAGCATCTTGAAGCGCGACAATGCCGTGCCGCCGCAGCGGGTGGTGTCGGCGCGCACCGCCCAACTGGTGCGCGGCATGCTCGAAGGGGTGACCGTCAAGGGCGGCACCGGTACCAAGGCCGCGGTGCCCGGCTACCGCGTTGCCGGCAAGACCGGCACGGTCAAAAAGAACGGCAAGGGTGGCTACATCAAGGGCGCCTACCAGTCGGCGTTCATCGGCATGATGCCGGCGCAGAATCCCAGCCTGGTCGCGCTGGTGATGATCGACGAGCCCGGCAACGGCGATTACTACGGTGGCGCGGTGTCGGCGCCGATCTTCGGCCGGGTGATGGCCGGCGCCGCGCGCCTGCTGCAGATCAAGCCGGATCAGATGCCGCCGGAGCCGGCTCCGGTCCCGGCCCCGAGCGTGCCGACCCAGCGCGTCGACACCAGCCTGCCGATCGCGAGGGCGCAGCCGTGAACGCCGCGCTCGCGACCCGTAGCCTGCGTACCTTGCTCGACGGCTATGCCAGCGACGTCCCGGAAGTCGCGGTCACCGGGCTGGCGCTCGACAGCCGCCAGATCCAGCCCGGGGCGCTGTTCCTTGCCGTGCGCGGTTCCGCAGCTCACGGTCTGCGCCATGTCGAGGCTGCCTTGCAGCGCGGCGCGATCGCCGTCGCCTGGGAGCCTGCCGACGGGCTCGCCGTTCCGCCGCTGTCGGTACCGATGGTCGCGGTGCCAGAGCTGTCCCGCCACGCCGGCGAGATCGCTGCGCGCTGGTATCGCCAGCCGAGTGCCGCGCTGTACACCGTCGGCATCACCGGCACCGACGGCAAGACTTCCACTGCGCATCTGATCGCCCAGGCGCTCGATCGTCTCGGCGCGCCTTGCGCCTATTTCGGCACGCTCGGCTATGGCCGCCTCGGCCGGCTCGCCGATGCCTCGCACACGACGCCGGACCCGGTGCGCCTGCAGGCGCTGCTTGCCGACAGCCGCGATGCCGGCGCGGAAGCCTGCGCGATGGAAGTCTCCTCGCACGCGCTCGACCAGGCCCGTATCGCCGGTGTCGCCTTCGACGTCGCGGTGCTGACCAACGTCGGCCGCGATCACCTCGACTACCACGGCACGGTCGAGCACTACGCCGCCGCCAAGCGCCGCCTGTTCACGCTCGATGGCCTGAAGGCCGCGGTGCTGAACCGCGACGACAGCCACGGCGCGCGCTGGGCCGCCGAGCTGCTGGCCGCAGGCCGCACGCCAGTCGTCGTCTACGGCCTCGACGGCGAGGCGCCGGTTCGGGGTCAGTACCTGATCGGTCGCGCGTTGCGCCTGCACGCGGCCGGCCTGTCGATGGTGATCGACAGCAGCTGGGGGCGGGCGCAGCTCGACTGCCGCCTGCTCGGCCGCTTCAACGCCGACAACCTGCTCGCCGCGCTCGCCGTGCTGCTGGTCAAGGGCGTGGCGCTCGTCGATGCGGTCAACGCAGTCGCGCAGTCGCAGACCGTGCCCGGCCGCATCGAAGCCTTCCGCGCCGAGCACGGCCCGCTGGTGGTGGTCGATTACGCGCATACGCCGCAGGCGCTCGATGCGGTACTGCGCGCCGTTCGCGCCCACACCGCCGGCAAGCTGGCTTGCGTGTTCGGCTGCGGTGGCGATCGTGATCGCGGCAAGCGGCCGCTGATGGGCGCCGCCGCGTACCTCGGCGCCGATGCGGTGATCGTCACCGATGACAACCCCCGTTCCGAATCTCCGATGTCGATTGCCGAAGAAATCCTCGCTGGCCTGCCTCAGGGCGCCGCCGTCCGCGTGATCCACGACCGCGCCGCCGCCATCCGCATCGCGATCGCCGAATCTGGCGATGCCGATGTCGTGCTGGTCGCCGGCAAGGGCCACGAGGACTACCAGCTTTACGGTGCCGAACGGCGCGCGTTCTCGGATCGCGCCTACGTCGCTGAAACGCTCGGCCTGGCGGTGCGCCCATGAACGCCACGATGGAGCGCTTGAGCGATGTCGCCCGCCGCCTCGGCGCCGGCCTGCACGGCGCCGACGCCGGGTTCACCCGGGTAGTCACCGACACCCGCCAGCTGCAGCCGGGCGATCTGTTCGTGGCCTTGAAAGGCGATCGCTTCGACGGTCACGACTACGTCACAAGGGCGATGAGCCTCGGCGCGGTGGGCAGCCTGGTATCGCGGCTGGTCGAAGGCGGCGGTGCGCAGATCCTGGTCGAGGACACCCTGGACGGCCTGCAGCGCTACGCGCACAGCTGGCGCAATGATTTCGCCATCCCGGTGATCGGCATCACCGGCTCCAGCGGCAAGACCACGACCAAGCAGATGGTCGCCGCCGTGGTCGCCGCGCGTGGCCCGGTGCTGGCCACCGTCGGCAACCTCAACAATCACATCGGCGTGCCGCTGACCCTGCTGAGCCTGCGCGCCGAGCACCGCAGCGCGGTGATCGAGATGGGCGCCAGCGGCCCCGGCGAGATCGCGCTGCTGGCGAAGCTGGCGCGGCCGCAGATCGGCATCGTCACCCAGGCCGGCGATGCCCACCTGGAAGGCTTCGGTTCGCGCCAAGGCGTGGCCCACGCCAAGGGCGAGCTGTTCGCGGCCATCGCCGATAGTGCCGGTGGCGGCGTGGCGATCATCAACGCCGACGACCCCTATGCGCCGCTGTGGCGGCAGCTCGCCGGCCAGGCCGCTGTCCTCAGCTTCGGCCTGGCCGAGGACGCCGATGTGCGCGCCGAGGATCTGGTCGGCGTGCCCGAGCACGCACCGGAAGCCACCGCCTTCACGCTGGTGACGCCGCAGGGCGGCGCCCGCATCGAGCTGGCACTGCCGGGCGCTCACAACGTGCAGAACGCGCTGTCGGCGGCCGCGGTCGGCATCGCGCTGAACCTCGGCATCGAGCAGATCGCCAAGGGTCTGGCATCTGTCGAGCCGGTCGCTGGCCGGCTGAACTGGAAGACCACGCGCGAAGGCGCGCGCCTGCTCGACGATAGCTACAACGCCAACCCGACCAGCTTGCGCGCCGCGCTGAACCTGCTCGCAGCGCTGCCGGGGAGCCGCTGGCTGGTACTCGGCGAGATGCGCGAGCTGGGGCCGGATGCCGCCGGCATTCACGAGGATGCCGGCCGCGCCGCGCGCTCGGTCGGCATCGACCGCCTGTACACGCTGGGTGCGATGGCGCGCCACGCCGCCGACGGCTATGGCAGCGCCGCGCACAGCTACGAGCAGCTCGACGACCTGATCGCCGCGCTGCGCGAAGGCTTGACCGAGGCCGGGAAAGCGGGCGTGACGGTGCTGGTCAAGGGTTCGCGTGGCGCGCGCATGGAACGGGTGGTGACGGCTTTGACCGGCGTGGCCGTCGAGGGAGCGCACTGATGCTCTACGCGCTCTTCCATCATCTGGAGCACTACGTCAGCGGCTTCAACCTGTTCGGCTACCTGACCTTCCGGGCCATTCTCGGCGTGCTGACCGCGCTGATCTTCTGCTTTGTCGCCGGCCCGGCGATCATCCGCCGCCTGCAGGTGCTCAAGTTCGGCCAGGTGATCCGCACCGACGGTCCGCAGTCGCATCTGAAGAAGACCGGTACCCCGACCATGGGGGGCTCGATGATCATCGCCGGCATCGCCATCGCCACGCTTCTGTGGGCCGACCTCAGCAACCGCTTCGTCTGGTTCGCGCTGATCGTGACCCTGGCCTTCGGCGTCGTCGGCTTCTTCGACGACTACCTGAAGATCACCAAGAAGAACACCAAGGGCCTGGTCGCCCGCAAGAAGTACTTCTGGCTGTCGCTGGCCGGCTTCGGCACCGCGGTGGCGATCTACATGACCGCCCGGACGCCGATCGAGACCAGCCTGATCGTGCCCTTTGTCAAGGATGTGACCATTCCGCTCGGCCTGTTCTTCATTCCCTGGACCTATCTGGTCATCGTCGGTTCGTCGAACGCGGTCAACCTGACCGACGGCCTCGACGGCCTGGCGATCATGCCGACCGTGCTGGTCGCCTCCGCGCTCGCGGTGTTCGCCTACTGCACCGGCAATGTCAAGATCGCCGGCTACCTCGGCATTCCCTACATTCAGGGCGTCGGCGAACTGGCGGTGTTCTGCACCGCGATCGCCGGTGCCGGCCTGGGCTTCCTGTGGTTCAACGCTTATCCGGCCGAAGTGTTCATGGGCGACGTCGGCGCGCTGGCGCTCGGTGCCGCGCTCGGCGTGGTCGCGGTGCTGGTGCGCCAGGAAATCGTGCTGGCGATCATGGGCGGCGTGTTCGTCGCCGAGACGCTGTCGGTGGCGATCCAGGTCACCTATTTCAAGTACTCGGGCGGCAAGCGCATCTTCCGGATGGCGCCGCTGCACCACCACTACGAGCTTAAGGGCTGGCCGGAGCCGAAGATCATCGTCCGCTTCTGGATCATCACGCTGATTCTCGTGCTGATCGGCCTGTCGACGCTGAAGGTGCGCTGATGACACGGTTCCGCGAAGCGTGGGTGCGGGAATCAGCGCAACGCGCCGACAGCATGGCCGTCGCGGGCGATT
>UEXO01000101.1_pt1 | contig 33524 bp, 26 predicted proteins | sample 4301131 | NCBI WGS metagenome assembly UEXO01 (sample SAMEA4773185, study PRJEB27434) | metagenome | biome: 2259; feature: agricultural soil; material: soil | place: USA | collected 2014-09 | depth 0.25 m | reverse complement strand
GTCGACTGGGACCTGAATTTCCGCGCCGACGCGCTGTACTTCGGCAGCAGCGGCGGCAGCCCGGCGGCACCGTCCGGCAAGCTGTTCAAGCTCGACTTCAATCTGGCGGCGACGATCGGCGGCGAAGGCGCGGACCCTTCCGGCTGGCGCACGCCGGCGCTGCTGCTCGACGGCCGGCGCCCGCTGCTGGCGGCGCCATCGCTGACCCAGGACCGCAGCGGCCGCCGCTGGCTGCTGGCCGGCACCGGCCGCTTCCTCGCCCCCGGCGACAAGCGCGGCGCCGCCGGCCAGGCGCTGTTCGGCCTGATCGACCCACCCCCGGGCGGCGCGGCACCGCTCTTCGATGGCCTGATCGACACTTCGGCCGCGGTCGTCGCGACTTCGGGAGCGATTTCCGGCGTCACCGGCGTCAGCAGCGAAACCGGGCTGATCGCTGCCGCAGTCGCCGCTGGCGGCTGGCGCTATTCACTGGCCGCCGGCGCCGGCCAGCCGGCCGAGCGCAACCTCGACCGCAGCCTGCTGATCGACGGCCTGCTGCTGGCCAGCAGCTACACGCCTTCAGCCTCGTTGTGTTCGGGCGACGGCAGCAGCCGGCTGTTCGGCTTCAACTTCCAGACCGGCGCGCCGCGCGCCCAGCGGCCGGCTTTCGGCAGCCGCCGGGCGGTGGTCAACCGGGTCGAGATCGACAGCGCCGCCGGCGTGCTCGATCTCGGCCTGGGCCTCGGCTCGGCGCCGTCCCTGCACGTCGACCACAGCGACGGCAGCGGCCCCGGCCAGGTGACGGTCAAGGTGCAGACCACGCGCGGCGCCGTCGCCGAGCAGGACATCAAGGTATCCGCTGGCGTCCGCTCCGGCGAGATCGACTGGCGACAAACTCATCGGCAGCCATGAACCACACAATCCTTCGCCGCGACCGCGGTCTGACCCTGATCGAACTGCTGATCGCGCTGCTGATCCTGACCATCCTGGTGGTGGTTGCCTTGCCCAGCTACCAGTCGTACCGACTGAAGACGGCGCGCAATGCCGGTGTCGAATGCCTGCTCGAAGCGCAGCGGCGCATGGAAACCCTGTACGCCCGGCTCGGCCGCTATCCACCCGCCGGCGTCGGCACCGCGGCCCTCGGCTACACCGACGATCCCCATGCCTGCGATGCCGACGGCCTGTACCACCTGAGCCTGGATATGGAACACGGTCCCGACCGCTACCGGCTGACCGCGACCGCGCGCGGCCGGCAGCGCGCCGATGGCGACCTGCTGCTCGACGTCGATCCCGGCCAGGCCAATCCGAACCAGCGCATGAACAAGCAGCACCGCCGCCCCGATGGCAGCCTGGTGCCCGGCTGGACCTTCAAGCCCGGTCGCTGATCAAGCACATGACTAGCCGCCACCGGGCCTGCGCCGGCTTCACGCTGACCGAGCTGATGATCGCGGTCGCGGTGCTGGCCCTGCTGACCAGCCTCGCCCTGCCCGCGTACCGCGGTCACCTGCTGCGTACGCATCGGGCGTTGGCCAGGGCGACCTTGGTCGACCTCGCCGCGAAGATGGAAGTGGAAGCGCTGAGGAGCGGCGCCTATCCGGCGGATTTCGATTTCCACCTGGCCGGCAGCGACGCCGCGATGAGCGGCCTGAGCCGCTATGCGATCACTGCCGATGGCCTGGTGCAGGCGGCGCCCGATGCCCGGAGCGTCTACGAGATCGACGTCGTGGTCGATGCGGCCGCCGGAAGCGGGCGCAGCTTCGGGCTGACCGCGACCGCAGTCAACGGCCAGGCCGATGACCGCGACTGCGCGGTGCTGAGTCTCGATTCCGCCGGCCGCCGGTTGCCGGTTGCCGGCAGCGGCCCCGGTGGCGATTGCTGGACCCGCTGAGCCACGGCCTGGCCTGCCCTTCATCCGGATAGCGGGGCCGCTGGTCCGCCAGGACCACGTCGCATTTCCGGCATGACGGGAATCGCGATACCTTCCCGCCGACTTGTCGCAGCCGTTCAGGCCATGTCCCAACAACGGGGTTTCACCTTGCTGGAGCTGATGATCGTCGTGGTCATTGCCGCGGTGCTGATGACGCTTGCCGGCCCCGGCCTGCGCAGCTTTTTCCTGGCCGGCGCCCGCGGCGATGCCGCTTCGGCCCTTTACGGCGCCATGGTCCAGGCGCGCGCCGAAGCGATCAGCCGCAACAGCACCATCACCCTGTGCCCGCGCGCGGCCACCAGCAGCGGCAGCTATCCGCGCTGCGGCAGCGCCAGCGAAGCCAACTGGGCCGAGGGCTGGGTGATCTATCGCGACAGCGCACCGAATCTCACCAGCGGCAAGCCTGTCGCGGCCGACGATGTGCTGGCGGTCGGCGAGCCGATCGACGCCGCCTTCGACTATCTGGTCGAACCGGCCTCGACCAGCGTCGTCCAGTTCGAACCATCCGGCCGTCTCGGCGCCACTTCGCGAATACTGCTGCGCCTGTGCAAGTCCGGCGACAGCAGCTTCGAAGGCCGGCGCATCAGCATCGACCCGAACGGCCGTATCCGCCTGGCCCGCGACAGCGGCTGCCTCGGCTGATGCAGGCAGTTCCCGGTCATCGCGCGGCACACGGCTTCACCCTGATCGAGGTGATGGTCACCGTGTTCGTGGTCGCCGTCGGACTGCTCGGCGTCGCCGGCCTGCAGGCCTACGCGAAGAAGTCGAACTTCGACGCCGTCCAGCGTACCCAGGCGGCGGCGCTGGCCCAGGATCTGATCGAGCGGATGCGCGCCAATCCCGGCCAGGGCGCCGACTACCTGACCGATGCCGGCGACGGCATCAGCCTCGACGCGCCGCCGCCAGTGCCGACGACCGCCTGCACCGCGAGCAGCAGCGGCGGCTCACCGGCCTGCACGCCGGTCCAGGTGGTCGCCTTCGATCGCTACGAGTGGTCGCGGGCGCTGTTCGGCGATGTCGAACTCAGCGAGGGCGAAGCCAGCGGCGGCTTGAGCGAACCGACCGCCTGCGTCACCAACAGCAGCGCGCCCTGCGGCGTCTACACGATCGCGATCGCCTGGCGCGGCATCACGCCATTGCCGCCGGCCGACCCGGACGACAGCGCCGACCCGGCGAACAATCCCTGCGGCGCCGACAACGCCGCTTACGACGATGCCTCGACCCCGGGCGACGACGCGCGCCTGCGCCGGATCATCGTCGTGCGCACGGTGATCGACGATCACAGCGGCCAGTGCGTCGCGGCGGCCAGCCGATGAGCCGCGCAGCCCGGCAGGCCGGCCTGTCGCTGGTCGAGCTGATGATCGCGGTGACCTTGGGGCTGATCGTGCTGACCGCGATCCTCGCCGTGTTCAGCCAGAACAGCCGCAGCTTCCGACAGACCGAAACCGTTGCCCGGATGCAGGACAGCGCCCGCTTCGCGCTCGACAGCCTGGCCCGCGACCTGAGCATGGCCGGCTACTACGGCGGCATGTACGGCGCCGCGGACATCGCGACACCGGGAACCGCCCCGAGCAACGACTGCGGTGTCGCCGACAACAGCACCAGCCCGGCGACGCCCTGGGCATTCCGGCTGCGCCGACGAGTCGAGTTCCGCAATCACAGCTCGACGACCGCAGTCGGCAGCGCCTTCCCATGCCTCGGCGGCGCAACCACCCCGGTCGCCGCCGATACCGACATCGTCGCGATCCGCCGGGTCGCCGGCCAGGCCACGGCGGAGCTCGCCAGCGGCTCCTCGGTCAACCTGCGCGCCGGACATTTCTACCTGAAGACCAATGGCACGGTCGGCTCGCTGATCCACAACGGCAACAGCAGCAGCTACGCGCTGGCCTCGAGTACCGACCAGCCGCTGCAGGCGCCGGTGGCATTCTGGAAATACCTGCCGCGCGTCTACTTCATCCGCAGCTATGCCGACACCCCCGGCGACGGCATCCCGGCGCTGTGCCGGATGGAACTGCAGCAGGTCGCCAATGCCTCGATGGCGGTCGAATGCCTGGCCGACGGCGTCGAGAACCTGCAGGTCGAATGGGGACTGGACGCCGACAACGACTGCGTCGTCGACACCTACACCTCGAATCCGGGCGCCGATGCGCTGGCCGACACCGCGATCACCGCGCGGCTCTGGCTGCTGGTGCGCAGCACCGATGTCGACGGCGGCTACACCGACGACAAGACCTTCGACTTCGGCGACTACCAGCGCGCCGACGCCGAGGCCGACGCCTTCCACCGGCGCGTCTATTCGACCACCGTGCAGCTGCGCAATCCGGTCGGCGACCGTGGCCCCTGCAGCAGCCCGGCGAGCACCGCGGCGGTGAGCCGGTGAGCGGCCGGCGACACCAGGGCGGCGCGGCGCTGGCGACGTCGCTGCTGATCCTGACCGTGCTGACCCTGCTCGGCCTCGCTGCGATGCGCGGCAGCAAGATGGAGCTGCGCCTGTCGCAGAACGCCGAGAGCCGGGTCAATGCGCTGCAGTCGGCGCAGGCGATCGCCGACGGCGTCACCCAGAACGACGCCAATCTGGCGGTCGGCAACGGCCCCGGCTACAGCGCCTGCTATGTGCCGGGCAGCGACGCGCCTGACAGCCTGCCGTTCACCTGCGCCACGGCGACGCTCGCGGCACCGGGCGACGCGGCCCTCCAGGCCTGGACCTACGCCCGGGTGCTGCGCGAGGACCCGGAGTTCATCAGCGCCGCGGCGCTGCGCGGCGCCGGCAACAGTGGCCGCTCCTACGACTACGCGCGCTTCACCATCACCGGCGGCTACGATCATTCGGCCGCAGGATTCGGCGCCGCGGAAGTCGTTCAGGGCGTGCTCAAGCTGCACGCGAAAACGACCGGAGTGAACTACCAGTGAACCGATCGCGAGACCTGCCCAAGAAGCTGAAGAGCTGGCTCCAGGCGCTGGCGGTGACCGTGCTGATGCTGTGCGCCGGGCTGCCCGCGTGCGCCGACGATATCGACATCTACTCGAATCCGGATACCAGCACGCTGCAACCGCCGTACACGGTGATCGTGCTCGACCTGAATCTGCTCGGCATCTGCAACAGCGTGGTGACCCAGACCAGCAATCCGAACAACCCGGACTCGCCGCAGCTCTGTCTCAACATCACCAGCAGCATCATCCTGAGCGACCTGCTCGCCGGCATCACCAGCAATCCGACCCAGTTCCTGAGCACGCTGCTGCTCGGCACCGGAAGCACCGATGCCGGGCGCGCCCAGGCGCTGTGCAATCTCTACGGCATTCTCGGCATCAATTCGCCGGTGGTGGCCCTGCCGGCCGTGGGCCTGGTGCTCCAACTGCTGCTCGGCGGCGTCTCGACCCTGAGCTGCGGCACCCTCAATTTCCTGCTCGGCATCCCGCTGCTGAGCAGCATCCTCAACCCGCTGCTGAGCGGCTTTGTCGGACAGTTGGTCACCGGCCTGCTGAGCCCCTTGCTGACGACGGCGGTCGGCCAGCTTCCAGGGACGGTCGTCGGCCTGCTCAACACCACGTTCAGCGGCATCCTCAACGCCGGGCAAGTCAACCTGATCTCGCTGCTCGAAGCGATCCTCAGCAACCTGATCAATACCAACGTCGCGATCATGGTGTCGCACGCCGACCGCAGCAACGCCAGCGGCTCGCCGGGCAGCACCTGCAGCTTCGCCGACGTCGCGAGCATCCCCGGCGCGCGTCGGACCACCGCCGGCTGCAGCAACGGCGCCTACATGCTGGTCGGCTTCACGCCGCTGGTGAACCAGGGATCGGTCACCGCGCTGCTGAGCAGGGTCACCACCCTGCTGACCAATACCCTGAACCCCACCAACCTGCTGAACTCGGTGACGGCCATCCTGAGCACCGCGGTGACCACGCCGACGCAGCTGCTGCCGCCCTACCAGGGCAAGGAAGCCTATGCCGAGCTGATGCACTACCTCGGCGGCAAGGACGTCTACAACGCGCCGCTGGCGCGCTGGGACGGGCTCACCGGCCTGCTGACGCGCGACACCACGATCGAGCTGGGCAACGGCAACTACAGCAAGCCGGCGCTGGAATGCCGCACCGCGAACGTGCTCAACGTGATGCTGACCAACAACATCCGCGACAGCGAATCCGACGCCACGCTGCGCGCCTATCTGCCGGGCCTTCCCGCCACCGGGGCAATCACGCTCGCCGACGTGGTGCGCCAGACCTCGAGTCCCAACTCCTTCAAGGACAAGGACAACAACGACATCAACCTGCGCTCTTTCTTCCTGATCCAGAACCTGCTGACCAGCATGGCGACGCTCGCCAACACCGGCGCAACGGTGCTGAGCTATGCCAACAGCCTCGGATTGCTGGGGCTCGGGCAGAGCTTTGCCTCGCTGCTCAAGCCGACGCTGGTCACCGATGCATCGCTGGTCACGCCGACCGTGGCGACCAGCCGGCTGTCGGCAACCGGCTTGCTGGAGCCCAGCTATTTCGCGCAGTTCCAGCCGCGTGACGGCGGGCGTCCCGGCTGGGCCGGCAACGTCAAGCGCCTGAACTACGCCCGCAACGCGGCGGGAACGCTGGCCTTCCGGGACAGCAGCGGCACGGCGGCGATCGCCAGCGACGGCCGCATCGCCAGCGGCGCGCTGACCGTGTGGACCAACTCCAGCAAGCTCGGTGGCGCCGGCGCCGACGGCCGTAACACCCAGCTCGGTGGCGCCGGCCAGAACATCCCCGGCTTCCAGTTCGGCGGCGGCGGCAACCCGGGGCGGATCAATGCCGATGCCAGGCGCATGTTGTATTACGACGCGCTCAGCGCCGGCAACATACCGTCGCTGGCCGCGCTCGACGCCGATACCCAGGCCGTACGCGATGCCCTGAAGACCGATCTCGGCGTGACCGGCGCGACTACCGCCGACGACACGCTGCGCCGGGCGCTGCTGCTCCACGCCCGCGGCTTCAACGTCGGCACCACGGCGAATCCGGTCGGCACCGGCAGCGGCCTGACCGGCGTCACCGGCCGCCCCTGGCTGCTCGGCGCGGTGCTGCATTCGCGGCCAGTGGCAGTGAACTACGGCGCGCGCAGCGGCTACACCGCCGCGGCGCCGGACATCCGCGTGCTGTTCGGCAGCAGTGACGGCTACCTGCATTCGCTGCGCAACGGCACGGCGGCGGCCCCGAGCGGAGCCGAAGCCTGGGCGTTCATGCCGCGGGCGACGATAGCCAACCTGAAGACCTTGCGCGACGACCAGTACACACCGCAGTTTCCTTACGGCGTCGACGGCGCGCCGTCGGTGCTGATCATCGATCGAGGCACCAGCAGCACACTCCCCGAAGGCGGCCCGGCCGACGGTGTGATCAACGCCAGCAACAGCAACGACCACGCATACGCGTTCTTCGGCCTGCGCCGCGGCGGCCGCCATTACTACGGCCTCGACATCACCAACCCGGATACACCGAGCCTGATGTGGCGGATCGGCCCGGACGGCCTGTACAGCGCGACCGCGTCAGCTCCGGGGCTGATCAGCGGCTCGGCCACCCAGTTCGCCGAACTGGCGATGAGCTTCGGCATGCCGGTGGTCGGCCGCATGAAGTTCAGCACCGGGCCGAACACCGTCGTCACCCGGCCGGTGCTGCTGTTCGGCGGTGGCTACAACGGTGGCGTCAATGCCAGCGGCCTGCGCAGCGGCAAGGATCTGAACAACAGCCGCAATGCCGTGGCGACCGCCCAGGTCGGCGTCGACGATGGCAGCGGCAACGCGCTGTTCATCATCGACGCGGTGACCGGCGAGCTGGTCTGGAAAGCCAGCCGCAGCGCCGGCACCAGCATCACCGCCTACGACAGCAGCAGCCGCAGCTTCCGCCATCCGCTGCTGCAGGACGGCATCGCTTCCGACGTCACCGCGCTCGACACCGATGGCGACGGTCTCACCGATCGCCTCTATGTCGGCGACACCGGCGGACGAGTCTGGCGTGCCGATTTCCCGGGCAGCGACCGCAGTGCCTGGACCCTGGGTCCGATCGCCAGCCTCGGTCGCACGCACCCGGTCGGCATCGCCACGCCCGATCTCAGCAATGCCAACGATCGCCGCTTCTTCCACGCACCGGACTACGTGCCCGGCCGCGACGCCAGCGGCGGCTTCGACGCGGTGGTGATCGGCAGCGGCGACCGCGAGGACCCGTTCAACACCGGGACCGGCAACTGGCTGTACACGATCCGCGACCGCGATACGGTCAGCGGCAAGACGCTCGCCGACACCGGCGTCAACGGCGTGATCGCCAGCGAGGCCGATACCCGGCTGGTCCGTCAGAGCAGCCTCACCGACATCACCACCAGTTGTGCCGCCGCCGGCAGTGTCGCCTGCGCGGCCGGCGCGACGGCGGTCAACGGCTGGCGCCTGCAGCTGACCGGCGGCGGCGAGAAAGCGGTGTCGGCACCGGTGACGATCGGCAGCACGGTGAGCTTCTCGACCTTCGTGCCGCCGGCGGTCGGCGGCAGCAGCTGCAGCCCCAGCGAAGGCACCAGCCGCATCTACGGCATCAACCTCGCCGACGGTCGCCCCTCGGTGACCCAGTTCATCAACGACGGCGACGGCAGTGCCCGCAGTACGGTCGCCAAGGCGCCGGGGATCGCCGGCGAAGTCGCGGCACTGAGCCCGCAATTGCTGGTGATCAACGCCGAGACGCTGAATACGACCGTTCCGCTGATCTATCGCACTTTCTGGCGCGAGCGTCGCGAGGATGAAGAGCGTCCAGTGGCACAATGACGCGCCCCACACTTTGATTCACGGAACGACACCATCAATGTCTCGGATGCGCGGCTACTCGCTGATTGAGCTGATGGTTGCCGTGGTCGTCGTCGCCATCCTGGCGACGGTTGCGCTGCCCTCGTTCCGGCAGTACTCGGTGCGTACCAACCGGGTGGTCGCCAAGACCGTGCTGAGCCAGATCGCTCAGCAGCAGGAGGCCTGGTTCAGTGACCGCAAGACCTACGCCTCGCGCCTGAGTCTGCTGGGCTACCCGGCCGACGCGCTGTACGTCGATTCCTCCGGCGAGATGCATACCGGCGCTACCAATACCAGCATCTACCGGATCAGCCTCGCCGGCGTCGGTACCGGTGACTTCTCCCGCTGCTCGGCCAATCCCTCGGCATCGGCACCGACGCGCTTCTCCTGGGTACTACTCGCCGAGCCGCAGAACACCCAGGTGGCCGGCGATTTCGTCTGCGGCACGCTGTGCCTGTATTCGACCGGCCAGCGGGGTGCGACCAGCCCGGTCGACGCCGACCAGATGTTCAAGCAGTGCTGGGCGAAGTGAGCTAGGCCGACTTCGCAGGCCGCAGCGACTGCAGCAGCAGGTCGAGAATCATCAGGCCGGCCCCGAGCGTGATCGCCATGTCGGCGACATTGAACGCCGCGAAGTGCCATTCGCCGACGAAGAACTGGATGAAGTCGAGCACATAGCCGCGCGTCGCGCGGTCGATGGCATTGCCGAGCGCGCCGCCGAGCACCAACACGAAGGCCAGGGCATTGAGCAACTGGCCGTGCCGATTGGCGCGCAGCCACCACAGGATGCCGATGCTGACCGCCGCGCTGAGCAGGATGAACATCGCCGCCGGCGCCTGATTCAACATCGAGAACGCGGCACCCGTGTTGTGCAGGCGCACCAGGTTGAAATGAGCGATCACCGGGATCGAGTCGTAGAGCAGCAGCGCCTTGGCGACGAAATACTTGCTCAGCTGATCGACCACGATCACCAGCGCGGCGATCCACAGCAGGCGCAGGTTGTCGAAGACCGGCTTGGCCTGACTCACCACCGATGGCTGTGGCTCAGACATGGTGGCGCGCCTCGCCTGCTCCATCGACGTTGGCCACGCAGCGGCCGCAGAGCGCGGGGTGCGCTGCATCGCTGCCGACATCCGGACGGCGCTGCCAGCAGCGGCCGCACTTGTCCGCCGTGGTTGCCGTGGCGGCGATCCAGATCGTCTGGCCGTTGGCCAGTTTCGCCTCGGCGGCAGTCGCCGGCTTCAACGACAGTGGCTGCGCAGAGGCGCCCGAGGTGATGAACCAGAAGCGCAGTTCGTCGCCGACTCTGGCCAGCGCCGCTTCAGCGTCACCATCCGCGTACAGCGCGACATCGGCATCGAGCGCCGAGCCGATGGTGCCGGCTGCACGCAGGGTTTCCAGTTCCTTCTTGACCGCTTCACGGGCCGCCAGCAGGGTCGTCCAGTCGCCGTTGGCGACGCCGCCGCCGGAGGCCACCGGCACCGGGTACCAGGTCTGGACGAACACGGTCTGGCTGCGGTCGCCCGGCAGCAGCTTCCAGATCTCGTCGGCGGTGAACGACAGGATCGGCGCGATCCAGCGCACCATCGCCTCGGCGATGTGCAGCAGCACGGTCTGCGCCGAGCGCCGGGCGTGGCTCGCTTCCGGCAAGGTGTACAGCCGGTCCTTGAGCACGTCGAGATACAGGCTGCCGAGGTCGACCGCGCAGTAGTTGTGCAACTGCTGGTAGACCTGATGGAACTGCTTGGCGTGATACGAGGCCTTGATCTCGCCCTGCACGCGCGCCAGTTCCGACAGCGCCCAGCGATCGATCGACAGCATCTGCTCCGGTGCCACCGCCTGCAGCGTCGGGTCGAAGCCGTGCAGGTTCGACAGCAGATAGCGCACGGTATTGCGGATGCGGCGATAGGCATCGGCGATGCGCTTGAGCAGGTTATCGCTGATCGCGATCTCGCCCGAGTAATCGCTGGCCGCGACCCAGAGGCGCAGCACGTCGGCACCGAGCGTCTTGGTCACCGTCTGCGGGGCGACGACATTGCCCAGCGACTTCGACATCTTGTTGCCCTTCTCGTCGACCGTGAAGCCGTGGGTCAGCACCGCCTTGTACGGCGCGCGACCGCGCATCGCGACCGAGGTCAGCAAGCTGGACTGGAACCAGCCGCGATGCTGGTCCGAGCCTTCCAGATACATATCGGCCTGCGGCGCCAGACCGTCGGCATCGAGCTTGTCTGGATGGTTGGCGACAAAGCTGCACTGGTGCACCGAGCCCGAGTCGAACCAGACATCGAGCGTGTCCGGGCACTTGTCGTAGTGCTCGGCATCCTCGCTGATCCAGTCGGACACGCTGGAGCCGAACCAGGCTTCGAGACCGTTGGCTTCGACGGCGTCGGCGACGCGTCCGAGCAGCGCTTCGGAATCCGGATGCAGGGTCTGCGTGCGGCGATCGACGAGTACGGCCATCGGCACGCCCCAGGTGCGCTGGCGCGAGATGCACCAGTCCGGACGCTCGGCGACCATGCCGCGAATGCGGTCCTCGCCCCAGCCGGGAATCCATTCAGTCTTGCTGATCGCGGCTAGCGCCTGCTGGCGCAGACCGTTGCCGTCCATCGACACGAACCACTGCGGCGTGGCACGGAAGATCAGCGGCGTCTTGTGGCGCCAGCAATGCGGATAACTGTGGTCGAACTTGGTGACGTGGACCAGCGCGCCGGCTTCCTTGAGCGCATTGATCACCGGCTCGTCGACCTTGCGCACGTACAGGCCGCCGACCACCGGCGTGCCGGCGACATAGACGCCGGTACCCATCAGCGGGCTTTCGACCGGAATGCCGTTAGCCACGCCGATGTTGTAGTCATCGACGCCATGCGCGGGCGCGGTGTGGACCAGGCCGGTGCCGGCATCGAGGGTGACGTGCTCGCCGCAGAGGATCGGCAGAGCCGCGCTCGCGGTATCGAAGGGATGCACGTAGGTCCTGCCGCCGAGTTCCGCGCCCTTCACACGACCGAGGATGGCCGGCGCAGCCACGCCGTAGCGCTTCGCGCAAGCCTCCAGCAGGCCTTCGGCCAGCACCAGACGACCGTGCTCGCCCATCTCGACCAGCACGTAGTCCAGCTCCGGATTGACCGAAGTCGCCTTGTTCGCCGGGATGGTCCACGGCGTGGTGGTCCAGATGACGTAGCGAACGGGCGCAGCCCTGGCGGCACCGAACAGCGCCGCCAGGGCTGCCGGATCGTTCGCCGCGAAGCCGACATCGATCGCGAAGCTGGTCTTGTCCTGATACTCCACTTCCGCTTCGGCGAGCGAAGAGCCGCAGTCCAGACACCAGTGCACCGGCTTGAAGCCTCGGGTGACGTGGCCGTTGGCGACGATCCGCGACAGCACCCGCAGCTGCTCGGCCTCGAACTTCGGGTCCATCGTCAGATAGGGCTTTTCCCAGTCGGCGAGCACGCCGAGGCGCTTGAAATCGGCGCGCTGGCGAGCGATCTGTTCGCCCGCGTACTTGCGGCACTCGGCGCGAAAGGCGGAGGCATCGAGCTTGTCACCGACCTTGCCGAACTTCTTTTCCACCTGCAGTTCGATCGGCAGGCCGTGGCAGTCCCAGCCCGGCGTGAACGGCGCATGGAAGCCGTCGAGGCGCGCAGCCTTGACGATCATGTCCTTGAGCACCTTGTTGACCGCATGGCCGATGTGGATATCGCCGTTCGCGTACGGCGGGCCGTCGACAAACCAGTAGTCCGGCCTTCCTTTCGTCGCCGCGTCGATCTGCGCGTACAGGCCCTCGCCTTCCCATTGCTCGAGCATCTTCGGCTCGCGCACGGCGAGGCCGGCCTGCATCGGAAATTCGGTCTGCGGCAGGTTCAGCGTCTGCTTGTAGTCGATGCCCGCGCTGGCAGCAGCGGCCGGGTCTTTCACGGTGTCGTTCACGAGGGAATCAGGTCTTGAGAAAAATGGTTGCGCGCCGCCAGGCCATCGGCCTGCATCTGGGCGGCCAGCGAGTCGAGGCCGTCGAAGGTCAGCTGCGGACGCAGGAACTTGTGGAATTCGACGGCGACTTCCTGGCCGTAAAGATCAGGCCTGGCATCGAAGACATGGGTTTCCAGCAGGCAGGCAGTCAAGCCCAGGGTTGGCCGAACGCCAAGGCTGGCGACCCCCGGCAGGCCGTCCGGTGCATCCGGCCAGGCCAGCCGCACCGCGTAGACACCGTGGGCCAAAGCCGGCGGCCGGCGCAGATGGACGTTGGCGGTGGCCATGCCTAGCTCGCGACCGAGCTTCAGGCCGTGGCGGACGCGGCCGACGATACGGTAGCGGCGATCGAGCAGGCGTTCGACCTTGTCGAGATCGGGCTGGGCCAGTGCCGCGCGCAGCGCCGTCGAGCTGGAGCGCTCACCCTCGATCTCCACCGTGCCGAGGCCTTCGGCGGTGAAACCGGCGACAGCCCCCATGGCCTGCAGCAACGTCAGGTCGCCAGCGCGCTTCTGGCCATATCGGAAATCGTCGCCAACGATCACCGCGCGAGCGCCGAGGCCGTCGATCAGCACGGTCTGCACGAAGGCTGCCGCCGACATCGCCGCCAGTCGGGCACCGAACGGCAGCACCACGACGCGGTCGACGCCGAACATCTCCAGGTCGCGCAGCTTGCCGCGCAGGTCGGCGATCCGCGGGGGCGCTGCCGCGCCCAGGAAGAACTCGCGCGGCATCGGCTCGAAGCAGACCACCGTGGCCGGCAGGCGATGCTCTGCGGCCAGCACCCGCAGCCTGGTGATCAGCGCCTGGTGACCGCGGTGCAGACCGTCGAAATTGCCGATCGACACCACGCTGCCGCGGTGTCGCGGCGCGAAGTTGTGCAATCCGCGGATCAGCTCCATGGCGTCGATGCTCGGAAAACGCTGATTATAAAGGCCAGGCCAGAGGGGATCAGCGGCGGGCGGCGCGGAAATGGTTCGCCCTCAGCCCGCTGGCCGCCAGCACTGCGAAGTAGACGGCGATCGCCGCGCCGATCAGCAGCAGCATCCGGCCGCCTCTGGCCCACTCGCCGGCCGTCAGCCAGCCGGCCAGATCGCCGGCCAACCAGAGCACGGCGCTGCCCATCAGCAGGTTGGCGACGATCAGGCGCAGCCAAAACAGGCCCCAGCCCGGCTCGGCGCGATAGATGCCATCGCGACGCAGGCGCCAGAACAGCAGGCCACCGTTGATGCAGGCGGTCAGCGAGGTCGAAGCGGCCAGCCCGACATGAGCCGCTTCGAAAGCGTAGAACTTCGACGCCGCGAACAGGCCGAGGCTCAGCGCCATGCCGATGACCAGACTGGTGATCGCGTAGCGCACCGGAATCCGCGTCTCCTGGCGCGCGTAGAAGCCGGGCACCAGCACTTTCACGAACGAGAAACCCATGAAGCCGGCGCCGTAGGCCCACAGCGCATAGGTGGTCATCCGCACGTCCTCGGCGCTGAAGGCGCCATGGCCATAGACGGTGGACACCAGCGGTCCGGCCAGCAGGACCATGCCCAGCGCCGCCGGCAGGCCGATCACCAGGATCACCCGCAGGCTCCAGTCCAGGGTCGACGAGAACGCTTCGGGCGTCCTCGACGCGTGCTGGGCCGACAGTGCCGGCAGGATCGCGGTGCCGACGGCGATCGAAAAGATGCCGAGCGGGAACTCCATCAGCCGGTTCGCGTAATAGAGCCAGCTGACCGAACCGTTGCCGACATGGGTCGACAGGTTGGTGTTCAGCAGCAGGGAAATCTGCGCGACCGAGGAGCCGATCATCACCGGAATCATCAAGGACAGGATGCGCTTGACCCGGCCATCGCCCCAGGCCCAGCGCGGCCGCGGCAGCAGCCGCAGCCTGGCCATCAGCGGCAGCTGGAAGGCGAACTGGAGAATGCCGGCGGCAAAAACCGCATAGGCCAGCACCTGCACCGAACCGGCGTCGATGAACGCGGTGGCGATCAGGCAGAGGTTGAGGATCACCGGCGTGAACGCCGGTACCGCGAACTTGCCGTAGGCATTGAGCACGCCGCCGGCCATCGAGGTCAGCGAGATGAACATCAGATAGGGGAAAGTCCAGCGCAGCAGCTCGGTAGCGAGCGCGGCCTGCCCAGGATCAGCCGTGAAACCGGAGGCGAACAGCCAGACCAGCAGCGGCGCACCGAGGCAGCCGATCACCGTGATGATGCTCAGCACCCCGCCAAGCGTGCCCATCACCACGGCGACCATGTCGCGCGCCTCATCGTGCGTGCCGGTGGTCTTGATCTCGGTGAACACCGGCACGAAAGCCTGCGAGAACGCACCTTCGGCGAACATCCGGCGGCCAAAGTTGGGGATCATCAGCGCGACCAGGAAGGCGTCCATCGCCGCCCCGGCCCCGAAAGCAGTGGCCAGCATGATCTCGCGGACGAAGCCGAGCAGACGCGACAACAGGGTCAGCAGGCTGACCACGCCGCTGGACTTGAGCAGGCTTTTCGACATTCTGGGGACGGGCGGAAAGATTCGGGTGTCAGGCAGCGCCCGGACCGGGTGCGTTGACAGAGGGCGGGTCGGCGAAGATACTAGCGCGCTTCGATTTTGTCAGTCACCGCTTGCCGGTCCTGGCAAATCGCACTTCCCGCTATACCGAACCGCTTCAGGAGCTTTACCTTGGCCAACACCCCGCAGGCGCGCAAGCGCGCACGCCAGTCCGAACAGAACCGCGAGCGCAATGCCAGCCAGCGCTCGATGATCCGCAGCACCATCAAGAAGGTCGTCGCCGCCATCGAAGCGAAGACCAAGGCCGAAGCGGAAACCGCTTACACGGCCATGGTTCCGGTACTCGATCGCTACGCAAACCGTGGCCTGATCCACAAGAACAAGGCTGCTCGCCACAAGAGCCGTCTGCTGGCGCACATTCAGGCACTCGCCTAAATCGCATCGGCAGCACGAAAAACGCGACCCTCGGGTCGCGTTTTTCGTTGCAGCGGCCGATTCCGCCGCTCAGTCGTCGCGACGCTGAGCCCTCGGACTGGCCAGCGGCGTGCCGCCAGCTGTCGGGCGATTGCCGGGGTGGTCGTCTTCCGGAGCGCCGAACCAGCGCGTCGCCCGCTCGCCGATCCGCTGCAGGTAGGTGAACAGCACCGGCACCACGACCAGGGTCAGCAGGCTGGAGGTGATCACGCCGCCGATCACCGCGCGGCCCATCGCCGCATTGGTTTCCCCGCCCGCTCCGGCGCCGATCGCCATCGGCAGCATGCCGAAGATCATCGCCAGCGTGGTCATGATGATCGGCCGCAGGCGCACCTGGCCGGCTTCGAGCAGCGCTGCGCGCAAGCTCCGTCCTTCGCGCAACCCCTGGTTGGCGAAGTCGACCAGCAGGATCGCGTTCTTGGTCACCAAGCCCATCAGCATGATGAAGCCGATGATCGAAAACATGTTCAGGGTGGTGCCGGTCACCAGCAGCGCGATGAACACCCCGGCCAGCGACAACGGCAGCGACACCATGATCGCGATCGGCTGCAGGAAGCTGCCGAACTGCGAGGCGAGGATCAGGTAGATGAAGATGACCGCCAGGCCGAGCGCGGCCAGCGCCGCCTTGCCGGATTCGTCCTGGTCGGCCTGCTGGCCTCCGATGTCCCAGCGATAGCCCGGCGGCAGCGGCCAGTTGTTGATGATCTTCTTGACGTCCTCGCCGACGTCGCCGGCCGGACGACCTTCGGCATTGGCGTAGATCGACACCCGGCGCTGCAGGTTCTGGCGCTTGATCTGCTGCGGGCTGGTGGTCGGCAGCAGATCGGCGACCTGGCGCAACGGCACCAGCATCGGCGTGCCATCGGCATTGCTGCGGGTGCTGGTCAGCGCCAGATTGCCGAGATCGCTGGCGATCTCGCGGCTCGCGCGCGGCAGGCGAACGATCACTTCGTAATTCTGGCCATCCGGCGCCAGCCAGTAGCTGATCTGGTCGCCTGCGACCAGCGGCCGTAGCGCCGCGCCGATGCGGGCATTGCTCAGGCCCAGGTCGCTGGCCAGTTCCTGGTTGATGCGCACGGCCAATCCCGGGCTTTCGCCCTTTTCACTGCTTTCGAGGTCGGAAATGCCCTTGATCTTGGCCATCTCGGCCATCACCGCCCGGGTGATCTCGGTCAGCTTGGTGGCATCCGGGCCGAGCAGCGAGATGAAGATCGAACCGCCGAAGCCGACCGTCAGATCGACACCGGCCACACTCTTGATCCGCTCACGCACCGCTTTCTCGACATCCTTCTGCGGCCGGCGATGGGTCTTCTGGCGATCGCTCAGCCGCAGGTTCAGGCGCGCGTAGTTCTTGCCCTCCTCGGTGCCGACTTCGGTGGCGATGGTTTCCACTTCCGGGAACTCGCGCAGGATCGCCTCGACCTGATGCGCCTTGGCGTCGGTGTACTCCAGGCTCGAACCGAGTGGCGTGTTGATGCGCAAGGACGTGAAGCCGTCGTCGCCGCGCGGGAAGAATTCGCTGCCGATGAACGGCAGCAGGCCGAAGCTGCCGAAAAAGGTGAAGGCGGCGATCCACAGCACGATGCCGCGGTTCGACACCGTGCCGATCTGCCGCCAGTCCAGATTGCGCGCGGCGTGGGCTAGGCCGAAGACCGGTAGCCAGACGCGCCGTCGCTCGGTGCGCAGCGCCCAGGCGAGCACCCGGCCGTAGACGCGATGCAGCGCTTCGACGCCGTGCTCGACTCGCTCCATCAGCCGGCCCAGCCAGGGCGCGTACTTGAAGCGGTTCTGCGGCGGATCGCGCCAGACCGCCGACAGCATCGGATCGAGCGTGAAGCTGACGAACAGCGAGACCAGCACGGCGACCGCGACGGTAATGCCGAACTGGAAGAAGAAGCGGCCGATGATGCCGCTCATGAACGCTACCGGCACGAACACGGCGAGGATCGCGAAGGTCGTCGCCATCACCGCCAGACCGATTTCCTGGGTGCCGTCGAGGGCGGCGCGGACATGGCTCTTGCCCATCGCCAGATGGCGGACGATGTTCTCGCGGACCACGATCGCATCGTCGATCAACAGACCGATGCACAGGCTCAGCGCCATCAGGGTCAGGAAGTTCAGCGTGAAGCCGAAGGCGTGCAGCGCGATGAAGGTCGCGATCACCGAGATCGGCAAGGTCAGGCCGGTGATGATCGTCGAGCGCCAGGAATGCAGGAACAGGAAGACGATCAGCACGGTCAGCAGGCCACCTTCGATGATCGTTTCCTTGACCTGCTCGACCGACGCAGTGATGTCGTCGGCGGTCGCGTAGATCTTGACGATCCTGACGTCGGCCGGCAGTTCGGCGCGCAGGCGTTCGATCGCTTTGGCGACCCCTTCGGCGGCGCTGACGATGTTGGCGCCCTGCACCTTGAAGATGTCGATGCCGACCGAGCGCTTGCCGTCGACCCGGGAGATCGAGGTTTCCTCGGCTTCGCCGTCGACGATCTCGGCGACCTGATCGAGATGCACCGCCGAGCCGCCCCGCATCGCGACGACGATGCGCGCGAACGCTGCCGGCTCCTTGATCTTGCCTTCGATGCGCACCAGCTGTTCGACCGCGCCACGGCTGATCGAGCCGGCCGGCAGGTCCTGGTTCGCCGCCTGCACCGCGGCGATCACCTGATCGACGCCGACTCGCCAGGCTTCCAGCGCCTCCGGTTTCAGGAAGATCTGGATCTGCCGCTCGGACTGGCCGTTGACCTGGATGCTGCCGACACCGAGCACATTCTGCAGCCGCTTGACCACCACCTGATCGACCAGGGTCGACACTTCGCGCAAGGACCGGGTATCCGAGTACAGCGCCAGATTGATGATCGGCTGCTGGTTCTCGTCGTTGTTGGTGCGGGTGATCAGCGCCGGCTTGGCGTCGCGCGGGAAGCTCGGCTGGATCTGGGCGACCTTGTCACGGGTCTCCTGGGTCGCGCGGCCGACGTCGACCGACAGGTCGAACTCGATCTGGATGAAACCCAGGCCTTCACGCGCCGTGCCCCAGATGCGCTTGACACCTTCGACCGAGTTGACCACTTCCTCGATCGGCTTGAGCAGGTCGTTCTCGACCGCTTCCGGCGAAGCACCCGGATACTCGATCGACACGCTGAGCACCGGCACCGAGACATCCGGCAGCTTCTCGACCGGCAGGCGCTGGTAGGAAAACACGCCGAGCACCAGCAGCGCGACCATCACCATGGTCGCGAATACCGGCTGGTTGACGCTGGTCTTGGTGATCCACATGGCTGATTCCTCGCGCCGCCGCCGGGATCAGCGGGATGCCGCCGGTGCCTGGACCGGCGATTGGGCCGGCGTTCTGGCCGGCGGCGCGAAGACGATCGTCGAGCCGTCGTTCAGCGTATCGATCTTCGCTGCCAGCACCTGGGTACCAAGCGCCACGCCGTCGCGCACTTCGACGAACGAGTTGTCGTCGGTCCTCAGGCCCAGGGTCACGGTCCTGCGGACCAGCTTGCCCTGGTCGACCGCCAGCACGTAGTTGACGCCGCTGTCGCTGCGGATCGCCGACGTCGGCACCGTCGGCGACGGCGCGCTCTGGTCGAGCACCAGTTCGCCCTGGGCGAACATGCCACCGCGCAGCGCGCCGTCGGCGTTGTCCACGGAAAGATAAAGCTTGATCGAGCGGGTGCCGGCATCGGTGGCCGGATTGATCCGCTCGACTCGCGCCGCGAACAAGCGCTCGCCGTAGCCGCCGACCTTGAAGCTGGCGGCCTGGCCGATCCTCACCGCCGGAATCTCGGAAGCCGGCGCCGGTGCTTCCAATTCGAGATGGCTGAGGTCGACGATCGCCAGCAGCGGCGAGTCCGGCGACACCTTCTCTCCCGGCTGCGCCAGGCGCTGTGACACGACACCGGCAATCGGCGCCCGCACCACCGCGTCGTCGAGACCGATCTGCGCCAGCCGCGCCTGTGCCTCGGCGACCCTGACGCTGGCGGCGGCGGCGTCATAGGCGCTCTGCGCCGAATCGTAGGCGTTCTGCGAGATGAATTTCTGCTCCAGCATCTTGGCGCTGGTATCGCGGTTAGTCCTGGCCAGCGCCAGATCGGCGCGCGCCTTTTCCAGCGCCGCGCGCTGAGCGTCGTATTGGGCACCGAGGTTGCGGATGTCGATGCGCGCCAGCACCTCGCCCTTGCCCACCGTCTGACCCTCGCGGACCAGTACTTCCAGCACGTCGCCTGAGACGCGGGACTTCACCGTCGCCTGCACCAGCGGCGTCAGCGAGCCGGACAGCGGCAGCGAACGCGACAACGCCCTCTGCTCGACCACGGCGACATCGGCCGGCGCCAGTTCGAACGGCCCGGTATAGGCCTTGGAGTTCTTGTCGACCGCCGGCTTGCTGTTCGCCGAGCCCTGGGTCGCCAGCCAGAGGCCACCAAGCGCGGCGGCGACCAGCAGGATGGCAAGCACAGGCTTGAATCGGCCGCGGACGCTGTCGGCGTGGCGGTTGCGGGTGATGGCGCTCATGCGAAGAATTCCCCTGCGGCGCACCAGCAGAGGCGGGCGCGCCGGTCGAACGATGAATGACTGCCTAGGATGCAGCCACAATGCGCCTTGGATGCGCCAGTCGTCGTTCGGGTTTGATCCAGCGCACGGAAAGCGTCCGGAAACGCCCTCGCGACCTCAGGTCGTCAAGACCCCATCAGCACAAGATTGTCGCGATGGATCAGTTCAGGCTCGCCCGGATAGCCCAGGCGAACTTCGATCTCGGCACTCGGTGCTCCGATGATCCGGGCCGCCTCGCCGGCGCCGTAGTTGCTCAGGCCGCGGGCGATCTCGCGGCCTTCGGCATCGAGGCAGAGCACCAGATCGCCGCGATCGAAGTCGCCGCTGACCTGGCGCACGCCGACCGGCAGCAGGCTGCGGCCCTGCTCGCGCAGCACTTTCACGGCGCCGTCGTCGAGCGTCAGCCGGCCGCGAACCTGCAGCTGGCCGGCGATCCAGCGCTTGCGCGATGCCATCACCGACTGCGCCGGCCGCAGCAGGGTACCGATCGACTCGCCGCTGGCGATCTTCAGCAGCGCATCCGGCTCGCGGCCATAGGCGATCACTGTCGAGGCCCCGGAACGGGCCGCCCAGTGCGCGGCGGTCAGCTTGGTACGCATGCCGCCGCGGCCGAGTTCGCCCTTGCTGTCACCCGCCATGCCGCCGAGGTTGGGATCGGACAGATCGGCTTCGGACAGCAGCTTGGCGTCCGGATTGGTCCGTGGGTCGGAGTCGTACAGGCCCTGCTGGTCGGTGAGGATCACCAGCAGGTCGGCTTCGATCAGGTTGACGGTCAGCGCACCCAGGGTGTCGTTGTCGCCAAGGCGGATCTCGTCGGTAGCCACCGTGTCGTTCTCGTTGACCACCGGCACCACGCCCAGTTCCAGCAAGGTGTTCAGAGTGCCGCGGGCGTTGAGATAGCGGCCGCGATCGGAGACGTCCTCGTGGGTCAGCAGGATCTGCGCGGCGCGGATGCCGTGCTTCTCGAATTCGGTCTCGTAAGCGCGGACCAGGCCCATCTGGCCGACGGCGGCAGTCGCCTGCAGGCCGTGCAAGCTGGTAGGCCGTTTCGCCAGGCCGAGCCGGGCCATGCCTTCGGCGACTGCGCCGGACGATACCAGCACGACCTGCCGACCCTGGGCGCGAAGGGTGGCGATCTGCGCACACCAGTCGGCGATCGCTTCACGATCCAGCCCGCGGCCACGGGCGGTGACCATCGCGCTGCCGACCTTGATGACCCAGCGGCGGCTGGTGTTGAGCGTCTCGCGGCTCTTGTTCTGCGTCATGGCTTCAATCGGCGTCGTGATCGTCGTCAGCGTCGGCATCGGTGATGGCGGGTGCGGCTGGTGGCACGTCTTCGAGCAACTGGTAGTCAGGCACGACACGCTCGGGTGCATGCGCCTCGACCCACTCCATCGCGTCCTTGCACAGCGGTTCGAGATTGCGGCGCGCCGCAGCGGAGATGCGGTAGTGGCGACCGGTCCAGCCGAGGCGTTCGATGGCGCCGTCGATCAACGCTTCGGCCTCGTCGTCCGGCATCAGGTCGATCTTGTTGAACAGCAGCCACTGCTCGCGACCGGCCAGTTCCTCGCTGAATTCGGCGAGTTCGGCATTGATCGTTTCGATGTTGTCGACGATGTCGCTGCCGTCCGGCGGGACGATGTCGACCAGATGCAGCAGCAGGCGGGTACGCTGCAGGTGCTTCAGGAAGCGGATGCCGAGACCGGCGCCTTCGGCCGCGCCCTCGATGATGCCGGGGATGTCGACCATCACGAAGCTGCGGTTCAGACCGACCGAGACCACGCCGGGCTGCGGGTACAAGGTCGTGAACGGATAGTCGGCGATCTTCGGACGAGCCGCCGAGACAGCGCCGAGCAGGGTCGACTTGCCGGCGTTCGGCATGCCGAGCAGACCGACGTCGGCGAGCACGCTCAGTTCCAGACGCAGGTCGCGGCGTTCGCCGGGCGAACCCGGGCTGGCCCGACGCGGCGCGCGGTTGGTCGAGGACTTGAAACGGGTATTGCCGAGGCCGTGGAAGCCGCCGGCTGCGACCTTGATCCTCTGGCCCTTGGCGGTCAGCTCACCGATCAGTTCCTCGGTGTCGACATCGAACACCTGGGTACCGAGCGGCATCGGGATTTCGATGTCGTCGCCGGCGCCGCCCTTGCAGTCGGAGCCAGTGCCGTTCTCGCCGCGCTTGGCGCGGAACACACGGTTGAAACGGAAATCGGCCAGCGAGTTCAGGTTCGGCTCGGCGGTCACCCAGACCGTGCCGCCGTCGCCGCCGTCGCCGCCATCCGGGCCGCCGAAGGGCATCGCCCGCTCGCGCCGGAAGCTGACGCAACCATTGCCACCATCGCCGGCTTCGACGCGGATCGTGGCTTCGTCAACGAATTTCATGTCTGGGTTTGCTTCTCGGGTTCAGCCTGGAGATTCCGCGACTGCAAATGACAAGGCCCCGTCTTGCGGGGCCTTGTCGCAACGTCGGCGCGGATCAGGCCGCGACGATATCGACGAACTTGCGGCTGTTCGGACCACGGGTGACGAACTTCACGTGGCCGTCGATCTTCGCGAACAGCGTGTGATCGGTGCCGATGCCGACGTTGACACCCGGGTGCACCTGGGTGCCGCGCTGACGAATGATGATGTTGCCCGCGATCACCGCTTCGCCGCCGAAGCGCTTGACGCCAAGGCGCTTGGCCTTCGAATCGCGACCGTTACGGGTACTACCACCAGCTTTCTTGTGTGCCATTTCTGTACTCCTGCGTCGAGAGCGCCGCCCTTAGGCGACGATCTCCTTGATCGTGATCGCGGTGAAATTCTGCCGGTGGCCCTGTTCCTTGTGGTAGTGCTTGCGGCGGCGGTGCTTGATGATGCGGATCTTGTCGCCGCGGCCGTGGGCCGTGACTTCCGCCTTGACGATGGCACCGGAGACGATCGGGGCGCCGACCTTCACGTTCTCGCCATCGGCAACCATCAGCACTTCGCTGAAGCTGACCGTGTCGCCGACATTGGCGACGATCGTTTCCACCTTGAGGGACTCGCCCGGGGTCACCCGGTACTGCTTGCCACCAGTCTTGATGACTGCGTACATGATTGATGCTCCAAAAAAGTGCGACTGTCTAGTTGCTTTTGTAAGGCTCGGACGCAACGACACACCAACGCGACCGGCCCCGTGAACCCGACATTCTAGTTTTGCCGCGCGACGAGGTCAAACCGGCCTCAGGCCGCCGACAGATGTTCCTCGACCAGCCTCGCCATCAGGTCCGGCGCTTCCAGCGCCACCCAGTGGCCGACTTCAGCCAGCACCTTGACGTCAGCCGAACCGAAGCGGCGCGCGAAGGCGAGTGGGATGAACGGGTCCTGCAGCCCCCAGATCACCCGGGTCGGCCGCACGGCGATGGTCGCCAGCAGGGATTCCGTCCAGATCGCGAACTTCTTCGGATCGGCCTCTCGGTAGATGCGCAGCACCTGGGCGCGTGCGCTTGCATGGAAGTTCACGAAGGCATCTTCGATCTGAGCAGCGCCCAGGCCAGGCCCACCCTGATGCATGGTGATACCGTGCCCTGCCCGACCAAGCAGCGGCCAATCGAAGGCCCGCATCGCCAGTTCGCCGAAACGGGAGCGCCAGACCCGCGCCCAGAAATGCCAGCGGTAGTCGGCGTGCAGCAGGGTATTGCTGATCACCAGGCGGTGAAGACGCTGCGGATTGCGTGCCGCCCAGGCCAGCCCGTAGAAGCCACCGATATCGTGGACGATCAGATCGATCGGCGCCTCGATCCGGAGCGCCGACAGCAGCGCATCGACCCAGCGCACGAAGCCGGCCAGCGTGACATCGTTGTCTGGCGGAATGGCCGAAGCTCCGAAGCCGGGCAGGTCCGGCGCGATGCAGTCATGGCGGTCGCGCAGGCGCTCGATCAGCGGCAGCCACAGGCGGTGGCTGTCCGGATTGCCGTGCAGCATCAGCAACGGCCGACCGCAGCCCTGGCGATGCACGCAGATCTCGGCACCCTGTACTTGGATCATTCCTTCCTTCTCCATGCGTCATTTGCCCCCGGAGCCAACCAGTGTTGACGCTATGCTGTGGCGGCAGCCCTTAAGGGCAGCAACCGCCCTGCAAGGCGCTACCTGCTGCCACCCTCTCCCACCTCAGCCCTATCGTGACCGGCACCTCGACCCTTGTTCTCGGCTTCCTGCTAGGCATGCGCCACGCGACCGAGGCGGATCACCTGGTCGCCGTCGCAACACTGGCGACCCGTCATGGCACCCTGCCGGAAGCGTTGCGGCAGGGCCTCGCCTGGGGAGCCGGACACACGTTGACCTTGTTCCTGATTGGCGGCGCGGTATTGACTCTCGACCAGGTCTTGCCGGCGCGCCTGGAACACTGGCTGGAAATGGCCGTCGGCCTGATGCTGATCCTGCTCGGCGTCGACGTGCTGAGGCGCAGCCTGATCGAGCGCCCGCATTTCCACTTGCACTGCCATGCTCCCGGCGAGCCTCCGCATCTGCATGAACATAGCCATTCGCAGGCCGCTGCCGGTGGCAACCCCACGTTCGCGACCTTGCAGTTCCGTCCGGCCGCCGCCCACGAGACCCTGCCGCACGTTCATGGCCATCCACCTCGGCTGCCGCTGCGGGCGCTGCTGGTCGGCGCGATACATGGCATGGCGGGCTCGGCAGCCTTGATCGCCTTGAGCGCCGGCAGTGCGGAATCAACCGCTGCCGGCCTGCTCTACATCGTGCTGTTCGGCATCGGCTCGATGCTTGGCATGGCCTTGCTGTCGACGCTGATCGCAGTGCCTCTGCGCCTGTCGGCGACTTCGATGCAGCGCCTGCATCGGGCGCTGACCATCGTCATCGGCGGTCTCAGCATCAGCCTGGGATTGCTGACGGTGATCGTGATCGGCCGACAACTGTAGAGCGGTCGCCTACCAGCGCAGCAGCACCGTCCCCCAGGTCATGCCGCCACCGACGCCCTGCAGCATCACCAGATCGCTCGGCTTGATACGGCCGTCCTTGACGGCGGCGTCGAGCGCCAACGGCACCGAGGCTGCCGAAGTATTGCCCTGCCGGGCAACAGTGACCACGACCTTCTCCTTCGGCACACCGACCTTGTCGGCGAGCGTGTTGATGATCCGGATGTTGGCCTGGTGCGGCACATACCAATCCAGTGCCGAAGCCTTGAGATTGTTCTTCTCCAGGGCTTCCTGGGCGCATTCGCTCAAGCTCTTCACGGCGACGCGGTAGACGGCCTGGCCATCCATCTCGAGGTAGGGCGAGCCACGCAGCTGGCCGCTGCTGATGCCACCCGGCACCTTCAGGATGTGGCTGAAGCTGCCATCGGCATGGAGATGCGACGACAGGATGCCCGGCGCCTCTGAAGTCTTCAGCACCACGGCGCCGGAACCGTCGCCGAACAGCACGCAGGTGCGCCGGTCGTTCCAGTCCAGGATGCGCGAAAACACTTCGGCGCCGATCACCAGCGCGCACTTATGCTGGCCGCAGGCGACCAGCTTGTCGGCGATCGCCAGCGCGTAGATGAAGCCGGTGCAGACCGCCTGGACGTCGAAGGCCGCGCCCCTGGTCACCCCGAGCTTGGCCTGCACCAGGCAGGCGGTCGATGGGAAGACCATGTCCGGCGTCGTCGTCGCGACGATGATCAGGTCGACATCGTCGGCGCTGATGCTCGCCGCCGCCATCGCCGCACGCGCCGCATGCACCGCCAGATCGCTGGTCAGCTCGTCATCGGCGGCGACATGGCGTGCCTCGATACCGGTTCGGCTGACGATCCAGTCGTCACTGGTCTCGATCCGGCCTTCGAGTTCGCGATTGGTGACGATGCGCTTCGGCAGATAGCTGCCGGTTCCGACGATGCGTGAGTAGGTCATGTAACGAAGTTTACCGTGGCGCCAGGCTACTCAAGAAGACTTGCCTCTCAAGCAGGCTCATTCGAGCTCGACCAAGAGGTCACGAGTGTTCACTGTCGAACCCGGCTTGGCGTGGATGGCCTTGACCTTGCCATCGCGCGGCGCCCCCAGGACGGTCTCCATCTTCATCGCTTCGAGCGCCAGCAGCGGCTCGCCCTTGGAAACCACCTGCCCCTTCTGCACCGCGACTCGGACCACCATGCCCGGCATCGGAGCGCCGACATGGCTGCTATTGCCCTCGTCGGCCTTCGGTGTCTCGAACTGCGCGGTGGCGCCGGCCTTTGGCACGCGCACCTGGCGCGACTGACCGTTGAGCTCGAAGAACAGCTTGACCAGACCTTCGTCTTCGGCCTCGGTGCGGCTGAGCAGACGGATCACCAGCGTCTTGCCGGTATCGATGTCGACGCTGATCTCCTCCTGATCCTTCAGGCCGTAGAAGAAGGTCGGTGTCGGCAGGGTCGAGACGTCGCCGTAGAGCTTGCGGTGCTCGACGAAGTCGCGGAACACTTTCGGATACATCAAATAAGAAGCCAGATCGGCATCGCTGAGCGGCTCGCCAACCAGAATCTCGGCGTCAGCCTTCGCCTTGGCCAGATCGACGGGAGCCATCGAGGCGCCCGGCCGTCCGACCAGGGGCGGCTTGCCCTTGAGAATTTTCGCCTGCAGCGCCTGCGGCCAGCCGTCCGGTGGCACGCCGAGCTCACCCTTGAACAGACTGACGACTGACTCCGGGAAATCGATGTCGCGATCCGGATTGTTGACGTCGTCCGCGGTCAGACCGTTGCCGACCATGAACAGCGCCATATCGCCGACCACCTTGGAAGTCGGCGTCACCTTGACGATATCGCCGAACAGCTGGTTGACCGTGGCGTAAGCACGCGACACCTCCGGCCAGCGCGCTTCCAGGCCCAGCGCCCGGCCCTGCTCGCGCAGGTTGGTGTACTGACCACCCGGCATCTCGTGGCGATAGACATCTGCTGTGCCGGAGCGGATGTCGGCCTCGAACGGCGTGTAGTAGCGGCGCACACCTTCCCAGTAGTCGGACAAGGACTGCATGGCGTCGAAGTCGATCGCCGGATCGCGATCGGAGCCGGACAAGGCCGCAGCGATCGCGCCGAGATTCGGCTGCGAGGTCAGACCGGACATCGCGTCCATCGCGCCATCAACCGCATCGCAGCCGGCTTCGATCGCTGCCAGCACACTGGCGGCGGCGATACCACTGGTGTCGTGGGTGTGGAAATGGATCGGCAGACCGATCTCCTGCTTCAGCGTCTTGACCAGCTCACGCGCCGCACGCGGCTTGCAGATGCCGGCCATGTCCTTGATGCCGAGGATATGGGCGCCCGCCTTCTCCAGCTGCTTGGCCATGTCCACGTAGTACTTCAGGTTGTACTTCGGCCGGCTGCTGTCGAACAGATCGCCGGTGTAGCAGATCGTGCCTTCGCAGACCGCACCACTGGCAATCACCGCATCCATCGCCACCCGCATGTTGTCGACCGCATTCAGCGAATCGAAGACGCGGAAGATGTCGATTCCATTGTTTGCCGCCTGACTGACAAAGTATTCGACGACATTGTCCGGATAGTTGGTGTAGCCGACCGCGTTCGCCGACCGCAGCAGCATCTGGAACGGAATGTTCGGCACCGCGGCGCGCAGCATCGAAAGACGCTGCCATGGGTCTTCCTTCAAGAAACGCATCGCCACGTCGAAAGTTGCGCCGCCCCAGCACTCCAGCGACAGCAGGCCCGGTGCCAGCCGCGCGTAGTACGGCGCGATATCGGCCATGTCGCGGGTGCGCATGCGCGTCGCGAACAGGCTCTGGTGCGCATCGCGCATCGTGGTGTCGGTCAGCAGCACGCGCGGCTGGGCCTTGATCCAGTCCGCGAAGCCTTTCGGACCGCGCGCCTTCAGCTCGTCGCGCAGGCCTTTCGGCGGCGGCAGCATCAGGTCGACTTTCGGCTTCGGCGGCAGCGCCAGCATCCCTTCCGGCGCCTTGCGGCCCTTCATTTCCGGATTGCCGTTGACCGCGACGTCACCAATGAAGCGCAACACCTTGGTTGCACGATCGCGACGCGCCGTGAACCGGAACAGTTCCGGCGTGGTGTCGATGAAGCGCGTCGTGCAATCGCCGGACTTGAACAGCGGATGGAGGATGACGTTTTCGAGGAACTGCAGATTGGTTGAAACACCACGAATCCGGAACTCGCGCAGTGCGCGGTCCATTCGCGAGATCGCCTCCAGTGCAGTCGGCGCCCAGGCGGTGACTTTCACCAGCAGCGAATCGTAGTAAGGGGTGATCACCGCACCCGAATAGGAGGTGCCGCCATCGAGACGCAGACCGAAGCCAGCCGGGCTGCGGTAGGCGAGGATGCGACCATAGTCCGGAGTGAAGCCGTTCTCAGGGTCCTCGGTGGTGACCCGGCACTGCAGGGCGAAACCATCCAGCTTGACCTTGTCCTGAGCCGGCAGCAGGCCGTCACCGGCGCCGATCATCGCGCCTTCAGACACCCGGATCTGGGCCTTGACGATGTCGACACCCGTTACCTCCTCGGTGACCGTGTGCTCGACCTGGATGCGCGGATTGACTTCGATGAAATAGAACTTGTCGGTGTCGGCATCCATCAGGAATTCGACAGTGCCGGCATGTGTGTAGCCGACCTGCTTGCACAGGCGCACCGCGGCATCGCACAGCTCCACTCTGCGCTCCGGCGTCAGGTAGTGGGCTGGCGCCCGCTCGACGACCTTCTGGTTGCGGCGCTGTACCGAACAATCGCGCTCGAAGAGATGGATCAGGTTGCCGTGCTGATCGCCGAGTACCTGCACTTCGACGTGGCGGGCACGACGGATGAGCTTCTCGAAATAGGCTTCGTCATTGCCGAACGCGGCCAGCGACTCGCGACGCGCCGACTCCACCGCCGATGGCAACTCGGCCTCGTTCTCGATCGCTCTCATGCCACGGCCACCACCGCCCCAGCTCGCTTTCAGCATCACCGGATAGCCGATCTCGGCGGCAATCTTCTTCACCTCCTCGATGTCCCGCGGCAGCGCTTCGGATGCCGATAGCACCGGCACCTTGGCCGCCTGGGCAGCGGCGCGCGCCGCGACCTTGTCGCCGAGCGCACGCAATACGTCAGGCTTCGGGCCGACGAACAGGATGCCGGCCGCAGCGCAGGCCTCGGCAAAGTTCGGGTTCTCGGACAGGAAGCCGTAACCCGGATGGATCGCGTCGACGCCGGCATTCTTGGCGATCCGGATGATGTCCGGGATATCGAGATAGGCCGCAATCGGCTTCTGCCCAGCGCCGACCAGATAACTTTCGTCCGCCTTGAAGCGGTGCAGCGCGAAACGATCCTCGTGGGCGTAGATCGATACGGTGCGCACGCCCATCTCGGCGGCAGCGCGCATGACACGGATCGCGATTTCGCCACGGTTGGCGACCAGCAGCTTGCGGATAGACATGGTCCTGGGGAATTTCTGTTGGCGGAACGAGTGAGGGCAAACGGATGAAAGCAGCGCGGCGCGTGCTTTGCGCACTTATTACAGCACAGGGAATGCCGGCCGCCCCCGCCATTGGTCGAGGATGCGGGTCAACCCTAGGCCGGCCTGGCTGGCGCTATCGGTTACGACCAGACAGGCCAGACGCACATTCCGGATAGTAGATCATCCTGCCGAATGACGACGATTTCGCACTGATCAGAGTCGGCTCCAGACTGACTATCGTTGCCGCCGTCAATACTTGTGTATTGGACTGATATATCATTGTATTGTGGATGCCCGAACTCGAATACAAACGGCATCGTGTTGCATCCATCCCTTGGAGTTGAGCTTGAAAACCAAAACCCGTTCCAAAAAGGCAGGCAAAGTCATGACATCGGAAACCTCCGCCCCCCGCCGCAAGCGCCAGAGTGGAGTTCGCGGTCGTATTGTCGAAATGCTGGGTACGGGCCCGTTGCTCGCCCAGGATATTCTCGAGCGCGGCGGCTTCTCGCCTGCCTCGCTGTATCTGAATCTGAAGGCACTGAAAGCCGAAGGTGTGGTCGACACCACTCGCGAAGGCCGCTCGGTGCGCTACACGCTGACCGGTGACAGCGCCAGCGAAGCCAGCCCGGCTGCGGTCGCCAGTGAACCCAAGACGCGCAAGAAGGCAGGCCGCAAGGCTGGCAGCAAGAATGTCGCGAAGCCGGCGGTCGGCGATCTGAAGGGCGCCCTCGGCGTGCTGATGGCCCGTCTCGCGCCGATCGACAAGGTCGACGAGAAGCTGATGGTGCTCGAACAGCTGGCCGGCTCCCTGCCGGGTCCGGTATCCGGCATCCTGAAGTCGGTGATCGACGACCTCAGCCGCCTGTCCGGAAAAAGCTGATGCGATGAATCCAGTTCCGCTGCAAGCCCTGATCTTCGATATCGACGGCACACTCGCCGACACCGAACGAGATGGGCACCGTGTCGCTTTCAACGCAGCGTTCACGGCAGCGGGACTGGACTGGCATTGGGATGTGGAGCGGTACGGCGAGCTGCTCGCCGTCACCGGTGGCAAGGAACGCATTCGCCATTTCCTGAAGCAGAGCCATCCGGCATTGCTTCAGGATGCCGGCATTGATGCGCGCATCACAGCACTCCACAAGGCGAAAACCGGGTTCTACCGCGAACTCGTCGCCGCTGGCGGTCTGTCGCTGAGGCCCGGTGTCGCCCGGCTGATTACCGAGGCACGAGCCGCCGGCCTGCGCCTGGCGATCGCCACCACGACCACGCCCGAGAATGTCGAAGTGCTGCTGGAGCACTCTCTGGCACCGGGCAGCAGCGCCTGGTTCGCGGTGATCGGTGCTGGCGACGTGGTGCCGGAAAAGAAGCCGGCAGCGGACATCTATCACTGGGTGCTCGAACGGCTGAATCTCCCGGCTGCGGCCTGCCTGGCCTTCGAGGATTCCGAGAATGGCCTGCGCGCCGCGCGCGGCGCCGTCCTGCCGACCATCGTCACCATCAACGACTACACGGCGAACCAGCGCTTCGACGAGGCGCTGACCGTGCTGTCCGATCTCGGCGAAGCGGCGCAGCCATTCCGGCGCCTTTCAGGCGATCCGGGACCGGCAGCAGGTCAGATCGACATCGAAACCCTGCGTCACTGGCATTCCCGGCTGACGGCCTGAACGCCGCAGCAGCGACAGCCTTGGGCCGCTTCTAGCGGGAAACCGGCAGCCGTTCCAGCGGCTCCGGCGTGTCGGCCAGCCACCAGGCCAGGGCCGCCGTCACCGCGACATTGCGGCGCAGATGCTCGGGCTCGACCTTGTCGAGTGTGTCGGCCGCCGTGTGGTGATAGTCGAGGTAATGGCGGGTATCGAGCTTGGGCTCGAAGCCGGGCGCGCCGGCCGCCTGCAGCGGCGAAACATCGGCGCCGACCGGCCGCTCGCTGCGCTCGATCACCGGGGCGCCGATCGCCAGCAGCACCTGACGGAGCGGCTCCAGCCGCACCACCGAGGACGGCGTGACATTGGCGACCAAGCCGAGCGGACGCCCTGCCCCGGTATCGCTTTCGATCACTGCGATCTGCCGGTCCAGCTGCTCCTTGCAGGACGCGAAATACGCCGCCGAACCGCGCAGGCCGTTCTCCTCGTTCATGAAGGCAACGAGACGGATCGTCCGCCGTGGCTGCAAGCCGAGATCCTTGATCAGCTTGATGGCCGCCATGGCGACGACCAGACCGGCACCGGCGCGATCGACGACGGTGCCGAGATCCCAGGAATCAAGATGGCCGGACACCACCACGATCTCCTCGGGCCGTTCACGGCCCGGCCAATCGGCGATGACGTTGTAGCTGTCGACGTCGGGCAGTGTCTTCGGCGTCAGAGTCAGCCGCATCGTCACTGGACCTTTGGCGGCCAGGCGCTCGATCAGCAGCGCATCCTCGACGGTCACCGCCGCCGCCGGCACCCGCCGTCCGCCGTCGCCCCAGCGGGTGTCGCCGGTATGCGGCAGACGATAGTTGGCGCCGCCGATCGAACGCACCAGCACCGCAGCCGCGCCCAGCCTGGCGGCGGCCGCCGGTCCGCGCAGGCGCGGTTCGAGACCCTGCAGGTAGGCGGCGCCGGCCTGGCCGTTATCGGCCAGATGCTGGTCGAAAGGCACGCTGATCAGCACGATGCGGTCGCGTACCCGCTCCTCGTTCAGGCTCAGTTCGGCGAGGCTGCGAACCACCAGCACCTCGCGCTTGAGTCCCTTGGCCGGTGTCGCCGTCGATCCGCCGAGCGCGGTCAGCGCGATACGCTGAACGACGTCATCCGGGCGACCCGCGTAGTCGACAAGTTCGGCACGCTCTTCGCCACGCACCCAGTGGGGCGCCTTGACCGGCTGCAGGCTCACCGTCGCGCCGAGCGCCCGCATCGCGTCAGCGACCAGGCCGACGGCGGCGGCGGCTTGCGGCGAACCGCTCAGCCGCGGGCCGATCGTGTCGCTGAGCAGAGTCAGCTGATCCATCGCGTAATCGCTGCGTAGCGCAGCGTCGCGCAGGTCGGCCAGCACCGCGGTGCGCGCCTGGATCGAAACGGCATCCTCCTCGGCCGCGAGCGGCCAACACAAGGAAGACAGCAGCAGCGCGGCGACAGCCGCCGTACAGCGGGAGAGGAACATGGGATGGGCGGTCATGACTGAAAGCAGTGTTTCGCAAGCGGCAGGCCAGAACAAGATCGGCAGTGGCCCGAAGCGCATCGCTGGGGCGATCACCGCGGCCGAGCCGCTGAGCGCCAGGGAAAACCGGACGGAAACGGGCGGGAACGCCGGTCTGGCAGGCGCGGCGCGGCATCTGTATAGTGCGCGGCTCGCTGCGTCTGGTCGCGGACGCGGCTTTTGCTGCAATACCCCGGAGATTCACATGAAACAGTCATTTGTCATCAGTGCCGAAGTCCGCACGATGCACGGGAAGGGTGCGAGCCGCCGCCTGCGTCACGAGGGCAAGGTACCCGCCATCATTTACGGTGGTTCCGAGAATCCGCAGTCGATCCAGGTCAGCGCCAACGAGCTGATGAAGAGCCTGAAGCATGAAAGCTTCTACTCGGCGATCCTGAACGTCGACATCGCCGGCAAGACCGAACAGGCCGTGCTCAAGGATCTGCACCGTCACCCGGTTCGCAACGACGTCATGCACATGGACCTCCAGCGCGTGCTGGCCAACGTCCTGCTGCGCATGCACATCCCGCTGCACTTCAAGGGCGGCGAACTGGCCCCGGGCGTGAAGACCGGCGGCGGCGTCGTCGAACACCAGCAGATCCAGGTCGAAGTCGAGTGCCTGCCGAAGGACCTGCCGGAATTCATCGAAGTCGACCTGTCCGGTCTGAACGTCAATGAGTCCGTGCATCTGTCGCAGCTGACCTCGCAGCTGGCCGAAGGCGCCAGCTTCTACGAGCTGAAGCACGGCAACGACATCTCGGTCGCCGCGATCCACCTGCCGCG
>UEXO01000102.1_pt1 | contig 33682 bp, 16 predicted proteins | sample 4301131 | NCBI WGS metagenome assembly UEXO01 (sample SAMEA4773185, study PRJEB27434) | metagenome | biome: 2259; feature: agricultural soil; material: soil | place: USA | collected 2014-09 | depth 0.25 m | reverse complement strand
AAGCGGGTCGAAATCCTCGGCGCGCTGCAGAAGGCGCTGCCGGCGAGCCAGGCCGATGCGATGCAGGCCGGCATGGAGCTGTTCACGCGTGCCCGCACACTGAACACGATTCTCGATGCCGCGGAGTCGCTGGCACCTGCATCGGCAGCCCCGGTCGCCGTGGCGCTCGCCGTCGCTGCGCCGGCTCCGGCAGCTGTCGCCGTGGCCGCAGCGCTCGATCGCGGCGCGCTGAGCGCGCTGCTGCTCGGCATCGTCGCCGATCGCACCGGCTACCCGACCGACATGCTCGGCCTCGATCAGGATCTGGAAGCCGAACTCGGCATCGATTCGATCAAGCGCGTGGAAATCCTCGGCGCGCTGCAAAAGTCATTGCCAGCGGCCCACGGCGATGCGATGCAGGCCGGCATGGAACGCTTCACCCGTGCCCGCTCGCTGAACGCGATCCTCGATGCCGTGTCGGCACTCGCGGCACCAGCCGCCGCCGCGCCGGTCGCTGCCGCAGCCGCGGTGGCAGTCGCTGCTGCCACGAGCACGGCCAGCGAGACCATTCCGCGCTTCGTGCCGCGCTCCCGTCGCGTGCCGCTGCCGGCCAAGCGCCATGCGATCGCCGGCCTCTACCTGCTGACCGCCGACGCCGATGGCATCGCCGCCAAGCTCGCCAGGCGCATCGACAAGGCCGGCGGCAAGGCCGCGGTGATCGCCGCCGCCGACGCCACCGATCCGGCCGCGCTGGCAAAGACCCTCGACGCGCTGCGCAAGCAGCACGGCAAGGTCGCCGGTCTGGTGCACCTGGCGCCGCTGGACGTCGTCGACACCCGCGATCTCGCTTCCTGGAAGCTGCAGAGCTCGCTGCAGGCCAAGGCGCTGTTCTGGCTGCTGCAGCAGACGATGAGCGAACTGGCGGCCGGTCCCTCGGTCGCCCTCGCCGCCAGCCGCTTCGGCGGCAGTCTCGGCCGTGAAGCCGAAGGCAGCAGCCAGCCGCAGGCTGGTGCCGCGGTCGGCCTGTTCAACTGCGCGACCCAGGAAATCCCGAGCCTGCGCGCCCGCCTGGTCGACTTCGAAGCGACCGCGACCACCGACGCCATCGTCGATGCGCTGCTCGATGAGCTCGCCGTCGACGAGGCGCGCACCGAGATCGGCTACGCCGACGGCCAGCGCCACGGCTACACCCACGCGCCGGAAGACCTCGCCGACCATCCGTTCGCTCCACATCTGGCGCCGAGCGGCGACTGGGTGGTGCTGATCACCGGCGGCGCCCGCGGCATCACCGCCGAGATCGCCGAGGAGCTGGTCCGTCCCGGCATGCGTCTGGTGCTGCTCGGCCGCACCGCGCTGCCGGGCGTCGAAAGCGCCAGCACTGCCGGCATCGCCACGGAAGCCGCGCTCAAGAAAACCCTGCTGACGCAAGCACTGGCAGCCGGCCGCAAGCCGACGCCGGTGGAGCTGGAACGCGAACTGCGCGCGATGCTCGCCGACCGCGAGATCCGCGGCAACATCGCCAAGCTCACCGCTCGCGGCGCCGTCGTCGACTACCGGGCCTGCGACGTCCGCAACCCGGCGGTGTTCGGCCCGCTGATCGACGCGCTGTACGGCCAGTACGGCCGCATCGACGCGGTACTGCACGGCGCCGGTGTGATCGAAGACAAGCGCATTCCGGACAAGACACCGGATTCGTTCGATCGTGTCTACGACACCAAGGTCGACAGTGCCTGGACCCTGGCGACCAGGCTGCGCCCCGAAGGCCTGCAGCTGCTGGCGCTGTTCACCAGCGTCTCCGGCCGCTTCGGCAACACCGGCCAGTCCGACTACGCTGCCGCCAACGAGACGCTGAACCGCCTCGCTTGGCAGTTGCAACAGCGCTGGAACGGCGTCCGCGTGATCTCGGTGAACTGGGGCCCCTGGGACGCCGGCATGGCCAGCCAGCAGGTCCGCGATGCCTTCCGCGCCCGCAACATCACGCCGATCCCGGTCGCCGCCGGTCGCCGCTGGTTCATCGACGAACTGGCTTATGGCCAGCGCAAGGACGTCGAACTGGTGGCCGGTGCCGGCCCCTGGGATCGCGACCGCGGTGCCGATGCCGCGGAGGCCGCCGCTGCCGATACCGGCGGCGGCCCGCTGCCGCTGATCCGTGAAGCGCTGAAGATGGGCGCCGGTGGCGCCGTGGTGCTCGAACAGGTGATCAGCCTGGTGAGCGACCCCTACCTCGGCGATCACCGCCTCGACGCCAAGCCGGTGATGCCGGCGGCGACGGCGCTGGAATACATCGCCCAGTTCGCCGCGGCCGGCTGGCCGGAGTGGCAGGTCGTCGAGATCCGCGATCTGCGGGCGTTCTCCGGCATCGTCCTCGATGGTGACGGCAGCGAGAAGACCCTGCTGCTCAAGGCGCGCTCGTCGACCCATTCGGACGCCGGCTCGCAAGCGGTCACCGTCGAACTGTTCGATCCGCCGCGCAAGACACCGAACTACCGCGCCAGCGTCATCCTGCGGCCGCAGGTGCCCGAGGCGCCGCTCGCCGAGCCGGTCGCGGCGCTGACCACCGGCGCGCCGATGGACACGGCAAAGATGTACGCCGAGCACCTGTTCCACGGCCCGCAGTTCCAGCTGGTCACCGAAGTCGCCTGCATGTCGATGGAAGGCATCGATGCGACGGTGGTCGCCACCTCGCCGGCAGCGATGCTCGGCGCCGGCGGCCACGGCCGCGACTGGCTGTTCGACTTCGGCCTGGTCGACACCGGCCCGCAGCTGGCCCTGGTCTGGGGTCGGGTGATGCACGGCAAGACGGCGCTGCCGTCGAGCTTCGGCAAGGTCGCCCGCTACGGCAACGGCCCGGTCAGCGGCCCGCTGCGCATCGTCATCCGCATGAAGCCGGCGGCCCACGATGCCGGGGTCCGCTACGACATGCAGTTCATCGATGCCAGCGGCCGCGTGCGCCTCAAGTTCAGCGACGCCGAAAGCACGATGAGCGCGGCGCTGAACCGGCTCGCCGGCAACAGCTGAACGTGCCCGACTCCGCAAGCCGGCAGACGCCGCTCCGAACGTCCGAACCGACCATGAGCCAGGCTCTCGACATCGCGATCATCGGCATGGCCGGCGCCTATGCCGGCGCCAAGGACGCGACGACCTACTGGCAAAACATCTTGAACGGCGTCGACGCCGTCGCCGAGGCCGGGCCGGAATGGGCCGGCCCCTATGTCGACGCCGAGGCCAGGAGCAACGACCGCATCTACACGACGCGCGGCGGCTTCCTGCGCGATCTCGCCGAAGTCGATCTTTCCGAACTCGGGGTGATGCCGAACACGCTCGACGGCGGCGAACCGGATCACATGCTGGCGCTGCGCTTCGCCCGCGATGCGCTGGTCGATTCCGGCTACCTGAAGAAGGATTTCGATCGCGAGCGATGCGGCATCGTGCTCGGCCGTGGCACCTATGTGAATCGCGGCATCCTGACCATGGTCCAGCATGGCCTGATCATGGACCAGACCATGGAGCTGATCCGCGGCCTGCGCCCGGATCTGAGCGCCGAGGAACTGGCCAAGCTCAAGGCCCAATTCAAGAAGCAGCTGCCGCCGTACAACGCCGAGATGGTTGGCCTGCTGACGCCGAACGTGATCGCCGGCCTGATCGCCAACCGCCTCGACCTGATGGGGCCGAACTTCATCGTCGACGCCGCCTGCGCCTCGAGCCTGATCGCCATCGAACTGGCGACCCGCGAGATCAACTCCGGCCGCTGCGACATGATGATCACCGGCGGCGTGCAGGCCCAGTGCCCGCCCCAGCTGTACATGCAGTTCTGTCAGATCAACGCGCTGTCGCACGGCCAGCTGCGGCCGTTCCAGAAAGGTGCCGACGGCACCCTGCTCGGCGAGGGTGTCGGCGTCATCGTGTTGAAGAAGCTGGCGCTGGCCGAAGCCGATGGCGACCGCATCTACGCGGTGATCAAGGGCATAGGCTCGGCCAGCGACGGCAAGGCCAAGGGCCTGCTGACGCCGCGCCTGGAAGGCGAAGTGCTGGCGCTGAAGCGCGCCTATGAATCGAGCGGCATCGACCCTTCGACGATCGGCCTGATCGAAGCGCACGGCACCGGCACCCGGGTCGGCGACAAGACCGAGATCCAGTCGCTGGCGACCCAGTTCGGCCCCCGGGTCGGCGATCTGCCGAGCATCGCGCTCGGCTCGGTGAAGTCGATGATCTCGCACTGCCTGCCGGCTTCCGGCAGCGCCTCGATCATCAAGACCGCGCTGGCGCTGCACCACAAGGTGCTGCCGCCGATGCTCTGCGACGAGGTCGATCCCGATCTCGGCATCGAGCGTACGCCGTTCTACATCAACACCCAGGCCCGGCCGTGGATCCACGGCGGGCCGCAGCCGCGCCGCGCCGGTGTCAACGCCTTCGGCTTCGGCGGCATCAACGCCCACATCATTCTCGAGGAGTACCGGCCGCCGTTGGCGCGGCGCAGCGATGCCGCGCTGATGCACGTGCCCGGCCATTCGGAGCTGGTGACGCTGGCGGCCGACAGCGTCGCCGCGCTGACCGCGCTCGCCCAGCAGCTCGCCGGCCACGCCAGGGCGGCGTCGACGCCGAGCCTGGCGATGCTCGCCAAGGCGGCCAGCCTGCAGGCGAGCGGCTCGCACCGCCTGGCGATCGTCGCCACCGATCCCGCCGATCTCGCCGCCAAGCTCGACCAGGCGCTGGCCAAGCTCGACCACGCCGAAGCCGCGCCGTTCAAGCTGCGCGCCGGCGTCCACTACGGCCGGGGCGCAGTGCCGGGCAAGGTCTGCTTCGTGTTCCCGGGCGAAGGCGCGCAGTACCCGAACATGCTCGCCGACCTGTGCATGAACTTCCCGCAGATCCGCGAGTGGTTCGATTTCATCGAGGAAACCTCGGCCCGTCGCGGCGGCTCGGCGCGGGCACCGATCGTCTTCCCGGCGCCGACCTGCGTGCCGGCCGCGACTCGCGAGCGCCTCGAATCGGAACTATTCGAGACCGACGTCGCCGCCGAATCGGTGTTCGCCGCCAGCATCGGTCTGTACACCCTGCTCGATGAACTCGGCTTCAGGCCGGATGCAATGCTCGGCCATTCGACCGGCGAGAACACCGCGATCACCGCCAGCGGCGTGCGCCGCTACCAACAGCGCGAGGAGATCGCCGACACCGTCCGCGACCTGAACCGCATCTACAGCGAACTGGACCGCGAGGGCCGCATCGTCGAAGGCAGCCTGCTGACCATCGGCGCGCTCAAGCCGGCGGCGCGCGCGGCGCTGCTCGCCGAATACGGCGGCGGCGACCTGCCCATTCGCGTCGCGATGGACAACTGCCCGAACCAGCTGGTGCTGTTCGGCTCGCGCTTCGACGTCGCCGAGCTGAAGGAAAAGCTCGCCGCCGATGGCGCCATCTGCGCCGAGCTGCCGTTCGGCCGCGCCTATCACACCTCGCTGTTCCATCCGGTCGCCGAGGCCTATCGCGAGTACTACGAATCGCTGGACTTCGGCCCTGGTCGCACGACCTTGTACAGCGCCTGCAGCGTCGGCCCGTTCCCGGACGACGCCGATGACATCCGCGAGCTGGCCTGTCTGCAGTGGGAAGCGCCGGTGCGCTTCACCGAGACGGTCGAGAAGCTCTACGCCGACGGCGTCCGCGTGTTCGTCGAGATCGGCCCCAGCGCCAACCTGACTTCGTTCATCGACGACGTGCTGCGCCAACAGCGCGATGTCGTCGCGCTGAGCACCAACAGCCGCCGCAAGTCCGGCGTCACCCACCTGCAGCAGACTCTGGCGCAATTGTTCGCGCTCGGCGTCGGCTTCGACCCGGCCAAGCTGTTCGAACAGCGCAGCATCCCGACGCTGGTCCTCGATGCCGCGCCGGGTATCGCGCCGCGCCAGAAGCCGCGCATCAAGCTGCAGATGCCGCTGGTGCACCTGCCGGCCGACGTGCCGCCGATGCCGGCCGCCAAACCGGCCGCCACGGTTGCCCCCCCGATGCCGACGGCGCCGCTGCCGACGGCCGCCGCACAGGCCAAGGTGGTGCCGATCGAAACCGCTCCGGCACGGCGCGGCGAGCCGGTCGATGCCCGCCTCGAAGCGCTGAAGGACCACTTCGCGCTGATGCAGGATTTCCTCGACAGTCAGGCTCGCGTGCTCGGCTTCGCCGGGGCGGCGTCGGCCGTCGATGCAGTGGCCGCCGAACGCGCAGATCCTTCACGCGCCGATCCGGACCGCTATCCGCTGCTCGGCCGGATTACCGGCCGGGACGCCGACCGCGTCACTTGCGAGCGCCGCTACGACCTGGCCAGCGACCTGTTCCTGCGCGACCACGCGCTCGGCTCCGCGCCGAGCAGCCGCCAGTCGACACTGCTGGCCTTGAGCGTCATCCCGTTCACTTTCAGCATGGAAATCGTCGCCGAAGCGGCCTGCCTGCTGACCGGCGACAGACTGCGCCTGATCGGCCTGGACAGTTCGCGCGGCCATCGCTGGCTGGGCCTCGACGGCGGCACGCTGGATCTGCGCATCGTCGCCGAGAGAGTCGCTGCGGATCCGGCACAGCCGGGCGTCGAGCGAGTCTCGGTGCGTCTCTTTCAGAATGGTGTTGGCGGTCCGGCCGGTGGCGTGCTGGTGTTCGAAGCGATCGCCCTGCTCGGCGCCGCGTTCCCGGCCGCACCGGCGCCGCGGCCCTGGATCGCCAGCGAAAGCCGGCCGTCGCGCAGCAATCCGGATGGCGAGCTGTACAGCCGCGGCATGTTCCACGGCCCGCGCCTGCAGGGCGTCACCTCGATCCGTCGCTGGGCCGACGAAGCGATCGAAGCCGACATGGTGACCATCGCGACGCACGACTATTTCCGCTTCACGAACAAGCCGCAGTTCCGCACCGACCCGGCGCTGCTCGACGCCGCCGGCCAGGTGGTCGGCTATTGGCTGACCGAGCGCTTTGCCTGGGGCTTCAACTGCTTCCCGTACCACGTCGGAGCATTCCGCCAGTACGCGCCGATGCCGCCGGCCGGAACCAAGCTCATCTGCCGCTGCGATGTGAAGATGACCGATCCGCTGCGGATCGAAGCCCACCTCGACGTGCTCGATGCCGACGGCCGACTGCTGATGCGGGCGACCCACTGGGAAGACCGCAAGTTCACCGTGCCGGAGGCGTACTACGCGTTCCGCATGGCGCCACAGACCGGCTTCCTGAGCCAGCCGTTCCAGGCCGAGACGCTGGCCGCGGCCGGCGTCGTCGCCCGCCGGCTGCCGGCCTTCGAGGACGGCTTCCTCGATCAGGGCTTCGCCATCTGGAAGCGGGTGCTGGCCAATCTGGTGCTCAACGAGGACGAGCGCCGCGACTGGTACGCAATACCGGTCACCGGCCCGCAGCGCGAGGCCTGGCTGCTGGGCCGGGTCGCCGCCAAGGACGCGGTGCGGGTCTGGCTGCAGCAGACCCAGGGCCTGCTGGTCGCCGCCTCGGACATCGCCATCGCCGGCAGCGCCGACGGTGGCCTGCAGCTGCTGCGTGTCGAAGGCCTCGACCTCGCCGCGTTGCCGTCGATCTCGATCAGCGAGCACGGCGGTCATGCACTGGCGGCCTGCGTGGCACCGGGTCTGGCGATCGGCATCGACTACCAGCGACTCGACGGCCCGACCAGTGCCGACCTCGCGGCAATCGGCGACGGCGAGCGCCAGCGCTTCCTGAGTGGCCTGACCGGCAACGAGCAGGATCGCGCCCTCGTCGCGCTGGCCAGCGCCAGGCGTGCGGCGGCCCGCGCCGCCGGCCTCGCCGTCGCTACCGATGCCGTCCGGGACTGGCAGCTGGTCGACGGTGCAGTACCGCGTGCGGCGGCGCCGGTCGGCGCGGTGCTGGTCCGCCATCGCGGCTCCGATCATCCGGTCGCCCTGCACCTGGGGCCGGACGAGGTGTTCGCCTTGTCGCTGCTGCCGCTGTCATCCAGCAGCGGTCCGCGTGCCGCCGTGGCCTAGATTCTGCTTGCCGCCCCCCAGCCGCGGACAACCCCAGTCAACCCCAGAACAGCTGTCCCTCACCCAACGGATTCAGGCGGACCCCAGATGACCACCAAGACCCTCTTCATCGGCATGGACGGCTGCACGTTCACCGTGCTGAACGAAATGACCCGCGATCTCCCCGGTGAAGGCGTGACCATGCCCTTCCTGGCCGGCCTGATGGCCCAGGGCTCGCGCGCCAACCTGCGCTCGACGCCGAATCCGCTGACGCCGCCGGCCTGGACTTCGATCATGACCGGCCGTGGCCCCGGCCAGCACGGTGTGTTCGACTTCATCCGCGCCGAGGACAAGGGCGGCGAGGTCTACTGGACCCTGTACGACTCCCGCGATGTCGATTCGGAAATGATCTGGTCGATCGCTTCGCGTCAGGGCAAGAGCATCGCCGCGCTGAACTTCCCGCTCACCGCGCCACCGCCGAAGCATGTCAACGGTTCGATCGTGCCGGGCTTCATCCCGGCCAAGCACCTGCGCCGCAATTCCACTCCGGGCCTGTTCGAGCGCCTCAAGGAAGCGATTCCGGGCTTCGACGCCAAGGAACTGGCCTGGGACTTCGACAACGAGAAGCAGGCGCTGGAGGTGCTCAACGACAACGACATGGAACAGTGGGTGCGCTACCACCTGCCCCGCGAGGAGCAGTGGTTCAACATCGCCGAGTACATCCTCGCCAACGACAAGCCGGACCTGATGGCGGTGATGTTCGACGGCACCGACAAGATCCAGCACCAGGCCTGGCAGTTCGTCGACCCGAACCTGGTGCCGGCCGAGCGCAGCGAGTTCTACGAGCGGATGCGCGCCGTCTGCCGCGAGTACTTCGCCAACGTCGATCGCTACATCGAGAAGCTGGTGACCATGGCCGGCCCGGAATGCCAGGTGTTCTTCGCTTCCGACCACGGCTTCACCGCCACCGTCGAGACGCTGCGCATCAACGCCTTCCTGGAAGAGCTGGGCTACCTGAAGTGGGCGGAGAACGACGGCAGCGAACAGGCGATCCGCCGCGAAGCCAGCGACTTCGCCAACCTCGACTGGGCCAACACCACGGCCTATTGCCGCACGCCGTCGTCGAACGGCATCCACATCCGCCAGTCGACCAAGCCGGGCGAGCCAGGCATCGATCCGAAAGACTACGTGGCGTTCCGCGACAAGCTGATCGAAGACTTGAAGACCCTGCGCAACGACGACGGCGAGCCGGTGATCGTCGACGTGCTGAAGCGCGAGGAATGGTTCCCGGGCCAGCACATGGAACGCGCCTGCGATCTCACCCTGGTGCTGCGCGACAACGGCTTCGTGTCGATCCGCAATCTCAAGCCGGTGGTGATCAAGCGTCCGAGCCCGGCTGGCACCCACCATCCGGACGGCATCTTCATGGCCTACGGCCGTGGCATCGCCGCCAACGGCCTGGTCGAACGCCTCGACATCCGCGATGTCTGCCCGACCCTGCTGTACAGCCTGGGCCTGCCGGTGCCGAGCGATTTCGAAGGCAAGGCGGCGGAACCGTTCTTCACCGCCAACTGGCTGGCCGAGCATCCAGTCAAGATCGGCAAGCCGACCGTCGGCAGCGGCGAAAAGGCCAAGGCCGAGGACATGGACGACGAGGAAAAACGCCAGATCATCGAGCAGCTGCAGATGCTCGGCTACATGGAATAAGAGGGCTATCGATGCTCGTGCAGAGAACCATGGCCCAGCAAGAAGGTCTGTCCGCTGCCGACCTGCTCGCATACGGGGTCTGCATCGACGAAGGCAACAACAAGACGTTCGAATTTCGTTTCGAACGTCCGGCGATGATTCACGGACACCGGCTGAAAGCCTGCTCGATGGGCGCGTTCGGCTTCTACAACGCCGCCGGACTCGCCAGCGCCTACCGGACTCACTTCGGTCGTTATTCGCAGGTCGGCGAGTCGACCATCGTCGGCCCGCCTGAGCATCCGATGGACATGTTCAGCACCCATCCGTTCGCGTTCTCGCGGCCTTCGCACATGCCGAAGATGTATCAGATGCCGGACTTCGCCAGACTGTCGCCGGGCGAGGACGCCGGGCCTTCCTGGGCCGACAACGACACCGCGACCGACACCTATGTCGGCCACGAGGCCTACATCGGTGCCGGCAGTTTCGTGCGTCGCGGCGTCACCATCGGCGTCGGCGCGGTGATCGGTGCCCGCAGTGTCGTCACCCGCGACGTGCCGCCGTACGCGATCGTCGCCGGTTCCCCGGCGCGAGTGCTGCGCTACCGCTACCCCGACGCGATGATCGAACGCTTTCTGAAGCTTGCCTGGTGGGACTACGATCTCGCGCCGATCAAGCGCGACGTCAACTGGGCGGACGTCGAGCGCACGCTCGACTTCCTGGAGCAGAGGGTCGCCGATGGCGCGCTGGCCAAACTGATGCCCGACACCTACGTGGTCAGCAGCGTCGGCAACCGTTACACGCTGCAGAAACTCGATTCGCCGCTCTTCTAGTACCCAACGAAACCACCCCCCAAACATGTCCGCCGCTTACGACAGCTACGTCAAGCAACTCATCGTCCTGCTCGAGGATTTCACCCAGGATTGGGACCACGAGTTCGAGGGCCGCATGGACGCGGATACCCGCCTGCTCGGCGATCTCGGCTTCGAGTCCATCGACATCATCCAATTGGTCGTCGCGATCGAGGAAGACATCTCGAAGAAGAAGGTGCCGTTCGACAAGCTGCTGATGCGCGACGGCCGCTACGTCGACGACCTGAGCATCGGCCAGATCGCCGACTTCCTGGTCGGCTTCGTCTGAGGCCCTGCTGCCGGCAGGCAACGGTTCCGCCGCTGCAACAAAAAAGCCCGGGCACGCCAGTGCCCGGGCTTTTTTCCGTTGCGGCGCCCGCGCGCCGGCCGGAAGGCTCGACGGCTAATGAGCCCGGCTGGTCGCGTCGATCACGCCGCAGGCGGTCAGCGAAGCACGCTGGCTGCGGTCGATCAGGCCGGCGGTCTCGTAGTCACGCGCCAGACCGGCGATGCACAGGCCATAGCTGCGCGGACTGGCGATGGCCTGGCAGGCTTCGATCTTCGGCTTGACCAGATCACCGTTGGCCAGCGAACCCGGCACCGTCGACGTGCAGGAGCCGAGTGCCACCGGTTCCGGCTTCCAGCCGATATCGAACATCAGCGCTGGTGTCAGGTCGAGGTTGCGGCTGGCCTTCAGCGTCTCGGTGATCGCCGGCTCCATCAGCAGGTTCGGCGACGCCGCGGTGTCGAAGTGCGAGATCGACGAACCCGGTTGCGGAACTCCCGGCGCGAACAGGCGCACATAGCCTTCCGCCGCGCCGGCCTTGCGGCTCGGGTCGGAGAAGTACTGTGCCCCGACACCCGGCAACGCCGCCCGGATATCGGCACCGTCCTCGAAGGAGATGCCGAGGGTCGGAATGGTCACTGCCGGGTCGGCACCGCCCAGCGCGATCGCTCCGGCCCCTGGCGCGTTGTTGGCGATCAGCAGCGCGACAGCGCCGGCCGCCTGGGCATTGGCCGCCTTGACCGCGAAGGCGCAACTGCCACGGTCGGCAAGCACCACCTTGCCGCGCACGTTGTTGGTCAGCGGTCCGCAGGCATCGCTGGGATTCGGCGTGCCGTCGTTGTCCACTGCCGCGACGATAGCCCCGACCCGCATGCTCGGCGACGGCGCGGCACCGAACGACGCGGTACCGAAGTCCAGCTCGCGCGTCAGCTTGCCGCTGACGCGCAGGCCTTCGAACGGCCCGAGCACGCCCTGAGACCCCGCCGTCACATTGGGGCCATCCCAGACCACGCGGCCGGTGTTGATGCCGGAGAAGTACCGCTCTTCATCGTTCATCGCATTCCAGCGAACGCCGAGATCGAGATCCAGCGTGAACGCGGTGTAGACGTCCGGAACATCAACCAGCAAGGTGCCGTCCAGTTCGCTGACGAAGTTCTGGAAGCCGAGGCCATGCGCGACTTCGTGCATGAAGGTATTCAGGAAGTCGGTCGCTCCAGGTGGCGGGCTGTTGTCGAGGCCGTAGTAGAAGCCAGGCCCGGCGATGCAGTCCGGCTGGCCGACCGCTCCGTTGAAGTTGGCGACGATGTCGGCGTAGCCCGGATCGAGGTCTTCACCGGCAATGGCATCGGCAAGCGCACCGCCATACCAGTGGCCGGCCAAGGGCGCGCCCGGGAAGTCCGAGAACACCGACGTGGCACCGGCCTGCGCCAGGGTGCCGCCGGTGGCATTGCAGTTCAGGCGCGCGAACGAGCCCTGGACGATGACCGGGACATTGCTCTTCAGCACGCTGCCCCAGAGATCCAGCGCCCGCTGGTAAGCGATCAGGCGTTGCTCGCCGACCGTGGTACCGGGGTTGCCGCCAACCGGAACTGCCGGCGTCGGATCGTTGAAACCAATGCCCGGATCGTCGACGTTGAACAATACGAGTTGGGCCGCGCCGACCGGAGCGGCGAACAGCGCCGCGCCCAGGGATGCCGTCAACAGCATTTTTCTGATCATGGGCTTACTCCGTCGGCAGCGCGGCGCTGGCGCCGTGCTCCATGCTGGTCTGAGCGTGGCGGGTCACGAGCCGGCCGCTGCCGTCGCGTGTCGCTTCGGCGCTGATCAGGTATTCGGCCGGCAGACGCACCGACTTCATGCCATTGGGCGCCACCTGGACGACTACCGGCTTCGGCTTGCCCGGCTTCGCCGCACTGGCTTCCAGCGCCTTGAATTCAGAAGGCGTCGGAGCTCGCAGCTTGCCGCTTTCCGCATCGCGCACCACGTACAGCGACTCGGTTGCCCCACCGAGCTTCTCCGTCGTTGTCGCCGCTTCCGCCGCCACGGCGGCTGGTACTGCCGCCATGCCGCAAACCCATGCCATCGTTACCAGAGACGTGTTCATGAACTCCCTCCGATCGAATAGATACAAGGTGCAGGTCCTGGTGCTCGCGGCTGCCTGCGAACCGCGTTGCGTTGTCGTGTTACGAGGCCACCGAGATCGGCCTTCGTTCCGCGCGGATACCGGCCAGGCACGGAAACTGTATGCCCACCGAGTATTACACTGGGCGCCCGCCGTTCAACAAGCTGGCAGCCGCCCTTGGCGCGGTTTCGAGACGCCGTTCGCAGCCTGCGGCGAGTCTTGTCGCCGGCTTCGCTTCCACCGACACCAGTGCCGCCATCCCAAGGTCCGCGCGGCCCTCAGACTCCGATCCCCATGCCCGACGTAACGCTGAACGATGTGACCATTGCCTACCAGCAGCTGGGCGAAGGCCCGGATCTGGTGTTCGTTCACGGCCTGGCGGCCAGCCGCGCGTTCTGGTTTCTGCAGTACGCGCTACCGTTGGCCAAGCACTTCCGGATCACCCTGTTCGACCTGCGCGGCCACGGCTACAGCAGCATGCCGGCCAGTGGCTACGAAGCGCTGCGCGCCGCCGAGGACATCACCGGCCTGCTCGATCACCTCGGCATCGCCAGCTGCCTGCTGGTCGGTCACAGCTACGGCGGTGGCGTGGCACTGGAATTCGCCGGCCGGCACCCGCAGCGGGTCGCCAAGCTGGTGGTGCTCGATACCAAGATCAATGCGCTGCAGCCGGCGCAGCGGCTCGGTGATTCGCCGCACCTGTCGCCGTTCGAAATCGAGGTGTCGCGCACTTCCGGACACGACTGGGACAACGAAGCTCAGGTCGGCCTGCTGTTCCTCGAAGTGCTGGCGCGCTGGAAGGTCAGCGGCGGCGGTTCGGAGGCGAAGGACGTGTTCACGCCGTTCGGCGAAGGCCGCGGCGCCCAGCGCACCGCCAAGCAGTTCGTCGAACTGCTCGACACCACGACGGCGATGCAGGAAGTGGTGCTGCCGGGCATCGACGGCCCGGCTATCGCCGGCCTGCCGATGCCCTGCCTCTGGGTCTACGGCGACTGGTCACGCAGCATGCCGAGCTGCCGGAAGCTGCAGGCGGTCCGCCCGGCCGGCGAATTCCGCATCGTACCGGAGGGCGGTCACTTCTTTCCGATCAGCAATGCGCCGCTGGTGCTGAGCTGGCTGAAGCCTTTCCTCGGCGTCGACGATGCCGCGCTGTCGCCAGTCACGGCCTGATCGCAGGCCTCGGCTGCTTCAATGCCGGCCGGCTCAGCGGTACTGGTAGCGCGCGGCCAGGGACAGCACTTCGGGCGTGAGGCCGGGGACTTCCGGCCGCCATTCCAGCGCGCCGTCGAGGCTGTCCGATGAGCGCAGGCGACGCGCGAACGACGGATCGGCGAGGAAGCGCTCGTCGGCACCGTACAAGGCGCTGCTCGGCCCGAAGCCGGCGAAGGCGCTGAACTCCGGCCGCTGCATGGCCAGCAGTTCGGCGTCGGCGGCCGACCAGCCCAGCCACTCGCAGATGCCGGCCAGCGCGGCGTCTGGTCGCGCCAGCAGCGCCTCGACATTGACCACCCGGTACTGCGTGCCCGGCAGCCACTGGCCGGCATCGGCGATATTGCCGTGCACCCGCAACCAAGCCAACTGCGGATCGACCGCTGGCGGCGAGGCCGCGTAATCCTTGTAGTCCGGGGCGACGAACAGGCGGCCTTCGAGTGCCGCCGCGGTGTCGCGGCACCAGCGCCGCGGATGCTCGACGAGATGCAGCAGGCGGATGTCCGGCACCTCGTCGAGCAGGCGGTCGAGGAAATCCGGCCGCCAGCCGATCGCGGTATCGGCGCTGACCAGAGTCTTCGGCGCCAGGCGCTGGACGAACTCGGCGAGCAGCATTGAGCCTTGCCAGTCACTGCGGCGGGCCAGCCAGCGCTCGGCATCGGTGATCGCGACGTCGTGCTGCGAACCGAAATGAAGCGCGGCGATCGCCCGCCGCAATCCCTGCGAAGTCAGTCCGTCGGACAAAGCACTGATTTCGCTCAGGCCGGCGACGGTCCTGGCCATGAACAGGCCCAGCTCAGGCAGGTCCTGGGCACGGCTGTGCTGGCCCAGCATCGCCGCCAGTCGCGAGGCGTGAGCGCCGGGAGGCGCGACGATCAGCAGCGGCGCATCGAGCATGTCAGCGGACCGGCGGCTTGACTGCCGGGATGCCGAGGAAGATCTCGCAACCGCCGCGGTTGTTGTCGACGTACTTCCACTCACCGCGCTCCTGGACGGCGACGCGCGGCCCGAAGGGATTCGCGGTGCCGACGAACAGGCCGTGCTCGGTCGATGCGAAATTGCGCACGCCCCAGTTGAACTTGTTGCCGAAGCCGCTGCGCGTGACGCACTCCCAGCGGACGCCGTCGTGAGTGCGCCACAGGCCGAAGCCGCCGTAATTGCGGGTCAGATGTTCCATGCCCCAGGTGTGCATCAGCTTCACCACGTCTTCCGGCCACTTGTCGGAGGGCATGAACGGCAGCGAATTCGCCCAGGAGAAGGTGCCGGCGTAGAGGTAGTCGCCGTGCACGCACATGCGCCAGATGTAGCCGTTGAACAGGTTGTCGAAGCCGGCCGTGTAGCCGGACAGCGGCACCTTGGCGCCCTCCGGCGTGACCCGCGGCTGGCCGACGAGGATTTCCCAGCTGTCGTCCGGATAGACGCGCAGGATCTCGGCCGCCGCAGGGCCGATCTTGAAGGCACGGTGGTAGCCGCCGTTGACGATGCCGGTGCCGACGATCAGCGCGCCCTTGAACTCGCAGAGGCTGACCACGAGTTCGTTGAGCGGTCCGCGCCAGGCGCCGCGCTGGAGCACGCGCGTCCACTGGTATGGCGGCCCGCCGTTGCCATTGGTCTTCCACAGCTCGAAGCCGGTATGGGGATTGACGGTGCCGGCGTAGAGATGGTCGTTGAACACCCCCATTTCGAACACGGTGAGGTTGCGCGGATCGCCGAAGCTGTCCGGATTGGTGGCCTGCCAGATGCCCGTGGGCAGGTCGTCGCTGGCGTAGATGACGGCCTCCGATCCCAGGCACTCGGCCGCCTTGCCGCCGACGTTGGAGCCGGTGGGCGTGGTGTGCACGCGGCCCTTGAACACCTGCAGCGTGCGGAACGAGCGCACCGAGGGGCCCCAGGGCGGCCGCTTGACGATGGTGAACTCCTCGCCGTCCTCGCTGCGCAGGATGTCCGGCGGCTCGGCCTGGGCCGGGGCCCAGGTCGAGACGTACAGGCAGGGCTTGTGATCGCTGGGCCCCTGGAACACGGTCATGCCGCGCAGGCCGACATAGCGCGGCACCAGGCGCTTGATAGTCCGCCCCGGCACTTCGGGGGCACGGAACATCATGTCCCAGCGATCGCGCTCCGGGGTGTAGCGCCAGATCTGCACACGCCGGTCGATCTCGTAGACATCATCCGGCGATTCCACCGGCCAGGGCTTAATGTCCGGCGGCGGGTGCAGCAGCTTCATGCCCGGCATCGTCGCCCGCGTGGTGCCGACGTACAGCTTGCCCTCGAACCAGGCCATGCTGTGGGCATAGGAATTCCAGCCGTCGCCGAAGCCGCTTTCGCAGGTCAGCCGGAAATCGGCTTCGTCGAGCCGGCCGTTCTCCGGCGCCGCGGGGCGCCGCCGGAGCACAGGATGGACGCCATCGGCCGGCAGGTTCATTACGGCAGCCAGGACCAGAATTCGATCAGGAAGAAGCGCAGCAGCGGCCGCGTGAAGGCGACGATCAGCGGCACGCGGTCGGCTTCCACCTTGGCGTAGCCGGTCATCTCCGGCAACAGCTTGCCATCGGGCCGATCGATGGTCATCAGCACGCGCACGACCTTGCCGTAATCGTTCTTCTCGGCACTCGGCGCGATCTCGCGCACCACGCCCGAGTAACCGGCATCCGGGAACGCCCAGGCCTTGGCCCAGGCCTTGGCGCCGATGGTGATGGTGCCGACGTCGGTCTCCGGCAGGCGGATCTCGACCAGCAGCTGCGAGGAATCCTCGACGGTCGCCAGCAGCTCGCCGCGCTGCAGGAAATCGCCAACCGCGTAGCGCAGCTTGCCGGACAGCACGCGGCCGGCGATCGGCGCCTTGACCTGGGCGTTCTCGACCGCCTTCTGGTGCAATTCCAGCTGGGCCTGCTCGCGGGCGATCTCGGCTTCGATCGCCTGCACCTGCTCGGCACGCACCGGACTCGACACCAGTGCCAGCTTGCGGCGCGCTTCCAGCAGGCGTTGCTGATCCAGTTCCGCGACCGAACGCGCCCGCTGGTATTCCTGATCCGATACCGCACGACGGGTGAAAGCCTTGTTCAGGCGCTCGGCTTCCGCGCGGCTGAATTCCAGCTTCTTCTGCGCGGTGGCAACTTCCTCGCGGGCCTGATCGATTTCCTCGGTCTTCGCACCCTTCTTGGCGATCGACATGTTGGCGCGCAGACGAGCCAGAGAAGCCTCGCTGGAAGCGACCGCGGTCCGCTCCTCGTCGTCGGTGATCCGGGCGATGACCTGCCCGGCCTGGACCTTGTCGCCTTCCTTGGCGAACACTTCGCGGACGTCGCCGGCGGTCAGCGCGCGGACATCGGCGCGGGCGTTCGGCAGCACGGTGAATTCGCCACTCGGCTCGTAGGTGTACGGGAACAGTGCCAGCACCACGAGCATCGCGATGATCACCAGATCGACCGTCTTCGGCGGCGCCAGGTTCAGCTTGCCGGCGCCGATCGAGCCGCGCGCCGCCTTGGTCCTGCGAGCATTGGTCAGCACCGACCAGAGGAGCAGCAAGGCGACGATGACGACTCCGGCGCTGCCGAAGGCGCCGGACAACCAGCGGCCCGGGAACAGGACGACCCAGACCATCATCCAGAACGTGTAGGCCAGGCAGGCGAAGAAATACCAGCGCATCACCGACGGCGACAGCTGCTTCGCTTCGTTCCACGGCCGCTGGTAGTTCATCACCGCATAGAGCGCCTGCTCGCGCAGGTCCGAGGCCTGGAACCACTGGACCAGCCAGTTGTAGCCGTCACGCTTGACCAGCGGATTGACCTGCAGCAGGAAGAAGGCGCTGGCGATCAGCGCCATTGCCGCGAACAGCGACGGCAGCACCGAATGGCTGTGCCGGAACACCAGCCACAGGCCGATGAAGCTCACCAGCAAGGTCAGCTGGGCGACCAGCGGCGCACCGACGATGTGCAGGCGCTGCTCGCGCGGCGCGCTTTCGGCCGGACCGCTGGTGTCGGTATGGAAGCGCGGGATCAGCGCCGTGCCGAGCAAGATGCCGAACGCCGGCGTCGAGCGGGTCAGCCGGTGGATCGCCGCGGCACGGGCGATTTCGGACAGCAGGTTCATCAGCAGCGCGCCGCCGACCAGGGTCAGCAGCAGCGGCCAGGGCTCGGCCAGACGCAGCAGATCGGCGCCCATTTCCAGGCGCTTGTTCCACATCACCGCGATGGCGCCGATGACCAGCGCGAGCAGCGCCAACAGGCCAATCGAACCGGCGAGCAGCGGCAGGTTGAGCAGCCCGCCAACCGGCAGCAGCGGCCCGGCCGGCAACCGCACGCGCGGCGCCGCGACGACACCGCGGAACGCGCCCCAGAGGCCGTTCAGCGAGCCCGGCAGGCCGGGCCCGCTCAGCGAGCCCGGCACCGTCGACGGCGCAGCCGTTTCCGAGCCGACACCGACTGGCCTTGGGCCGCGTGACCAGCCGGCGATCGCCGCCTCGGCATCGGTCAGCGCCGGCACCGGCAGCGGTTCGTGGCTGCCGGCGGCGAGCAGATCGCTGGTCGCCAGCTCGTTGCAGAAGCGCTCCAGGTCATCGCCGCTCAGCTCGGCGCCCAAGGTGGCGGCGGCAGCCTGGCGGACGGTCGCGGCATCGCGGCTGCCGTCCATCAACCGGGCGAGTTCGAACTCACCCGGCTCCAGGCGGATCGGCCGGCCATGGCGAGCGCCGGTCAGGGCGTAATACAGGCCGTCGGCGGATCGGGTGGCGGAACCGAAGACGAATTTGCGAAACGGATGACGAGGGCTTTCCATCAAGGAGCTCGGAGCAAGCGGAACAGAATACGGTCGGATCGGAGAGGCTTGCGCCCCGCGTTACTGCAACACGCTGTTGATGCTCAGCAGATCGGCGTGACTCAGGCTGCCAGCCGCCGCCCGCAGGCGCAGCGTATTGGTGATGGTCTCGAAGCGGGCCATCGCGAAATCGCGTTCGGCCTTGTAGCGGCTGCGCAGCGCCAGCATCAGCTCGCCGTTGGTGCGGGTGCCGATCTCGTAGCCGACCCGCATCGCTTCTTCCGAGGCGCGTGTCGATTCGATCGCCCGTTTCAGCGCGTGGACGCGGGCGATGCCGGCGCTGGAATTCAGGAAGGCGATCTGGACCTTGCGGGACGCGTCGTTGCGCTTCGCCGCTTCGTCGGCCTCGGCCCGCACCAGCCCGGCCTGCGCGGCTCGGATGCCGGAGCTGATGGCGCCTCCGGCGAAGATCGGCACCCGCAGTTGGATGCCGACGCGTTCGTCGGTCGAGCGGCTGCTCTCGGCACCGATGCCGTTGGAAATGCCGCCCTGGGCGTAGTCGTAGGTATAGGCGGCCAGCGCATTGAGCTTCGGCCAGCGAAGGCCATAGGCCTTGTCGACGTTCTTCTTTGCCAGTTCCACGGCCAGCTGGCCAGCCTTGACCTGCAGGTTCTGGGTGCCGGCCCGCTCCATCCAGACACCGATCTGATTCGGTTCCGGCGCCGCCGGCACATAGCTGGGCGCCAGCGGCTTGAGCACGCCAAGATCGCCGCCGCCGGTCAGCAGCGACAGCTGGGTGCGGGTCACCGAGACATTGTTCTTCGCTGCGATCAGTGCGGCGTCGGCGAGATCGAGCTGGGCCTGCGCGGTCTTCAGCTCGGCGTCGGGAAGGATGCCGCTGCCGACCTTGTCGCGGGTCTGGGTCAGGATCGCTTCGATCGCCGATTTCTCGGCGCTGGCGAAACGCACTTCCTCGTCGGCCGAGAGCGCCGCGAAGTAGGCCTCGACGACGCCGATGCGCAGCAGATCCTGGGCATCGTAGATCAGCAGCGCGGCGCGGCTGACTTCCAGCTCGGCGCTGTCCAGCGACAGGTAGAGCCCACGGTCGAACAGCACCTGGGTCAGGCCGACCTGGTAGCCGACGCTGTTGAACGAGTCGTCGCGATTGACGTCGCTGCCGTTCGGAAACTGCGGACTGGCGCCGACGAAGAAGCGGCCGCTCAGCGACTGGTTGACCGCCGCCACATCCCCGTTGACGCCGATCTGCGGCAGCAGTTTGGCCAGCGCCTGCGGCTTGGCTTCGAGCGCCTGCTGATAGCCGGCCATCGCCGACTGGTATTCCGCGTTGCCATCCAACGCCTTGGTATAGACCGAAACCAGGTCCTCGGCTCTCGCCGTCGACGACAGTGCGACAGACAGCAACAGCGATCCGCTCAACAGCGGACGCAGCAGATTCTTCATGAGCTCCCTGTCCTCGGCCCCGTTGTCCGGGGCTTCAATATCTTTGGATTATCACTCACGGATGAGGAGGTAGTCGCGGCCAAGTTGCGATGTTTTTTCGATCGGCGGTTCAAAGCTAGGGGTCATACGCAGGAATCGCGCCCGATGCCGGCAATTTTTCAAGAATCGACCAGATCTCTACTCGCTTTGCTCGACCCTGCAATCGGTCGCCGGTCTGGCCTCCCGGTACAGGATCTCGGTCACCCGCCCGTCGGCGTCGAGCCTAAGCTCGATGCCCTGAGCCGGGTACAGACGCCGCCCAGCCACCTCGTCCCGACAGCCGGCTTCATCGCCAGCGACCGGCTTCGATCGGGCGCGGTCGGGCGCCGCAGGGGGCAGTCCCTCCGCCTGCTCGACCTGTGGCAGCGACAGGGCCGGCGCCAGCCTCAGGCTCAGCACCTCGATTCGCTGGCTCTCCTCATCTGCCCGCACGAACAGGACGCCACGCGAGTCGACCGACCGACCGTAGTCGAGCCGCCGCCGCCGCGTTTCGGCGGTCGAAAGTTCAGGCGCCATGCTGGCATCCGCGGATGGAGCTGACATGACAGGCGGCTGGCCGTAGCGCTGCTGCCAGTCCGCAACCGTCATCGTGCCAAGCGTCTGACCGCGGTAGCGGGCCGGCTGCCAGGGTTCGGCGGTGGTCTTCGCTCGCCGGGCAGGTAGTGACGGCACGAACACACCCTCATTCATGTCGGGAGGATTCGCCGACGCTGTCTCAGGCGGGATCTCTGCGGCAGGCACGGCCGGTGGCGCCAGGGACGCGCCGGCCGCCGCCGTGGATGGCGCTGGCGGGGCGAGCAAGGCTTGCGGCGGCGGCTCGCGCCTAGCGTTCGACGTGCGTCGCCCGGTCTCCGCTTCCGTCCTCAGCGGCGGCTCGACGGCAGCCTGGCGCTTCACTTCCGCCCGCGGCGCCGGCGCCGGCGCCAGTGCCGGTGCCGGTTCGACCGGCGGTGCCACTGCAGCGGCGACCGCCAGCGCGTCGGCAGATTGCGGCAACGGCGCCGGCAGCTGTCGCGCCTCGCGCAACACGCCGATGCCGACCAGCATCGACGCCGCCAGACTCAGCGGGAGGCGCCAACGGCGCCAGCGGCGCGTCATCGGCTTGCCGGTGACGGCGGCGGCCGTCTGCGCCGCTGCCAGCACCGCGGCATCGAGCGCAGCCGGCGCCCGGACATTCGCCGCGTCGTCGCGATACAGGCGCGACAGCTCGCTGCGCCCGGCGAGGAAATCGTCGAGCTCGCGGTCGTCGTCAGGGCCTAGCGGTGGCTGCTGTTCAGACATCGGCGAGAGCCTCGCGCAGCTTGCTCAGCGCATAGCGCAGCCGGCTCTTGACCGTTTCGCGGCCGACGCCGCTGGCGGCCGCGATCTCGTCGAGCGTCATGCCGCTTTCCTCGTGAAGCAGAAACGCCTCGCGTTGCTCGTCCGGCAAGGCCGCCAGCGCGCGGCGCAGCCGCAGGCCGCGCTCGCCGGACAATTGCTGCTCCTCGGGACGTTCGCGCTGCGGCGCCCACAGGGCCGGCGGCAAGCTGGCCGCACCGCCCTCGCCGTCGTCATCGCCCTCTTCCGGCAGGGGCACCTGACCCGGCGGCGCGCTGCGCCAGGCATCGACCAGCCGGTTGTGGGCGATGCGGTACAGCCAGGTCGCGAAGCGGGCGCGCGGCTGCCAGTCGGCCCGCGCCCGCACCACGCCGATCCAGACTTCCTGGAACAACTCGCCCGCCAGCTCCGGCCGCGAGCAGCCGCGCAGCAGGTAACGATAGACGCCGTCCCGATGCCGACGGTAGAGCGGTTCGAAGGCCGTGGCTTCGCCGTCGCGATAACGCTGCATCAGCTGTTCATCGCTCGGCGTCGCGGCCAGCGGTTCGCGGGCATTCAGTCAGTCGTCTCCACATCGGGGCGGTTGGCGGCGGTCGTCGCTTGCAGGCTGGCGGCCAGCTTCGCCAGCTCGATGAACTCGGCGCTGCGGCCGCTGACCTGATCGGCCTGTCCGGCCAGCGCCGATCTTGCCAGCGCCACGGCGTCGCGCAACTGGTAGCCGCCGACATATTCGCCGCCGCGCAGGATCTGACCGTAGGCGGCAACCGCTGCCGCCAGCCTGAATGCCGGCGAGGTCCGCGCCGCGACCACCGCTTCCTCCGGCCGCACCACCCGCTCGATCAACCGGCTGGCGGCCTTGATACCCTCGTCCGGATGCTTGTAGCGCAGGCGCAGCAACGCCAGCTCGGAACTCGATTCACCGGTCCTGGCGGCGCTCGGCTTGCGCGCTTTCTGGCCGTAGCGCAGGTCGTCGATCTTCTCGCCGCCACTGCCGACCCGGGTGATCTCATACAGCGCCGTGACCCGATGTCCGGCGCCGATGTCGCCGGCATCGATTGCATCGTTGTTGAAGTCCTCGCGCCGCAGCAGGCGGTTCTCGTAGCCGATCAGCCGGTATTCGGCGACCAGCGCCGGGTTGAATTCGATCTGGATCTTGATGTCCCTGGCGATCGTTTCCAGCGCCGAGGCGCGCTCGTCGACGAACACCCGGCGCGCTTCGGTCAGCGAGTCGATGTACTGGTAGTGGCCGTTGCCGACGTCGGCGATCTGCTCCATCAACTGGTCGTTGTAGTTGCCGGTGCCGAAGCCCAGGGTCGACAGTGCCACGCCGCTCCGGCGCTGCTGCTCGACCATCTTCTTCAGCTCATCGACGTCGCTGATGCCGACATTGAAATCGCCGTCGGTCGCCAGCAGCACCCGATTGTTGCCGTCCGCCATGAAGGCCTGCCTGGCCAGCTGGTAGGCGAGCTGGATGCCGCCGGCGCCATTGGTCGAACCGCCGGCTTCGAGGCGATCGAGCGCGGCGACGATGGTCGCGGTCTGGTCGCCCGGCGTCGGCTCCAGCACCACTTCCGTGCGTCCGGCGTAGACGACCAGGCTGATCCGATCGCGTGCCGTCAGTTCCCCGGCGAGCAGCTTCAGGCTCGACTTGACCAGCGGCAGCTTGTCGCGATCCTGCATCGAGCCGGACACGTCAACCAGGAACACCAGATTCGACGGCCGGCTGCTCGCGGTCGCCGGCTTCCAGCCCTGGATACCGATCGCCAGCAGTTCGGTCTTCGCGTTCCACGGCGTCGGCCCCAGTTCGGTATGCACGGCGAACGGCGTCGCCCGGTCCTTCGGCCCGGTGTAGGCGTAGTCGAAGTAATTGATCAGCTCCTCGACCCGCACCGCATCGGTCGGCGGCAGCCGGCCTTCGTTGAGCAGGCGCCGAACGTTGGAGTAGGAACCGGTATCGACGTCGACGCTGAACGTCGACACCGGCGTCTCGGCGGCGCGGACCAGCGGATTGGCCCGCACTTCGGCGTACTGCTCGCGGTCTTCGGCCGGCAGCGACTGTGGCCGGTACAACGACGTGCCAGGCGCCACCATGGGCGACCGCATCTTTGCCTGCGCCGAATTCGACAGGCGCAGCGTGCGCTCCTCGATCATCGGCGCCTCGCTGGACGCAGCCGATGGCGCTACCGTCACATAGGCTGGCGGCGGGGCATTCGCCGCAGCACCCGTCGCCTGATCAGCCGCAACCGGCTGCGACGATGGCAGCGGCGCGGCCTCCGCCCTCGGCGAGGGCAGAGGCTTCGGTTCAGCGGGCTGCGGCGTGGAGCAGGCGGACAGCGCGATCGCCGCGCCCAGCAGACTGGACGCAACGACGAGGGGCAGATGGCGGTGCATGGCGAAACCTCCGTGGGGTGTGATGACTCAAACGGAGCGCATCGCCCAACGGGGTTAGACCGTCGAAAAAAATCTCGTTGCGAAACGTAGCGGGAGCCAGTCGATCCAAGCTGGCTCCCGTGTTCCGCCGCGCTGATCAGCCCTGCGCGGCTGCCAGCGCCGAATTGAACGTCTGGCTGGGCCGCATCACGGCTTCCATCCTGGCCAGGTCGGGCTTGTAGTAGCCGCCGATATCGGCCGGCTTGCCCTGCACGGCGGCCAGTTCCGCGACGATGGCCTTCTCGTTCGCAGCCAGCGCCTCGGCAAGCGCCGCGAACCGCTTCTGCAGCGCCGGATTCTCGGTCTGCTTGCTGAGTTCCTGCGCCCAGTACAGCGCCAGGTAGTACTGGCTGCCGCGGTTGTCGAGCTGGCCGGTCTTCGGCGACGGGTTCTTGTTGTTATCGAGCAGCTTGCCGGTCGCGGCGTCGAGCGTCTTCGCCAGCAGCTTGGCCTGGGCGTTGCCGTGCTTGATGCCGAGATCCTCGAGGCTCACGGCGAGCGCCAGGAATTCACCGAGCGAATCCCAGCGCAGATGGTTCTCTTCGACCAGCTGCTGGACGTGCTTGGGCGCAGAGCCGCCGGCGCCGGTCTCGTACATGCCGCCGCCGGCCATCAGCGGCACGATCGACAGCATCTTGGCGCTGGTACCCAGTTCCATGATCGGGAACAGATCGGTCAGGTAGTCGCGCAGGATGTTGCCGGTCGCCGAGATCGTGTCCAGGCCGCGGATCACCCGCTCCAGCGTGTACCGCATGGCGCGCACCTGGGACATGATCTGGATGTCGAGCCCGGCGGTGTCGTGCTCGTGCAGGTACATCTTGACCTTGCGGATCAGCTGCGCTTCGTGCGGGCGGTAGGAATCCAGCCAGAACACTACCGGCATGCCCGAGTTACGGGCGCGGTTGACGGCCAGCTTGACCCAGTCGCGGATCGCCGCGTCCTTGACCTGGCACATGCGCCAGATATCGCCCTGCTCGACGTTCTGGCTGAGCAGCACTTCGCCGGTGGCCAGATCAGTGATGTTGGCCACACCGTCCTCGGAAATCTCGAAGGTCTTGTCGTGCGAGCCGTATTCCTCGGCCTGCTGCGCCATCAGGCCGACGTTCGGCACCGTGCCCATGGTCCGCGGATCGAAGGCGCCGTGCCATTTGCAGAAGTTGATGATCTCCTGGTAGATGCGGGCGAAGGTCGACTCCGGCATCACCGCCTTGGCGTCCTTCAGGCGGCCGTCGGCGCCCCACATCTTGCCGCCGTTGCGGATCATCGCCGGCATCGAGGCGTCGACGATGACGTCGTTCGGCGAGTGGAAATTGGTGATGCCCTTGGCCGAATCGACCATCGCCAGTTCCGGGCGGTGCTCGTGGCAGGCGTGCAGGTCGCGCTTGATCTCGTCCTGCATGCTCTGCGGCAGCTTGGCGATCTTGTTGTACAGGTCGACCATGCCGTTGTTGACGTTGACGCCCAACTCCTCGAACAGCTTGCCGTGCTTGGCGAAGGCTTCGCGGTAGAAGATCTTCACGCAGTGGCCGAAGACGATCGGGTGGGACACCTTCATCATCGTCGCCTTGACGTGCAGCGAGAACATCACGCCGGTCTTGTGGGCGTCCTCGATCTGCTCTTCGTAGAAATCGAGCAGCGCCTTCTTGCTCATGAACATGCTGTCGATCACTTCACGATCGAGCAGCGACACCTTCGGCTTCAGGACGATGGTCTTGCCGGACTTGGTGATCAGTTCCAGCTTGACGTCGCGCGGGCGCTCGACGGTCATCGACTTCTCGCCGTGATAGAAGTCGCCGTGATGCATGTGCGAGACATGAGTGCGCGAGGCCTGGCTCCACTCGGCCATGCTGTGCGGGTTCTTGCGGGCGTACTCCTTGACCGCGCGCGGCGCGCGGCGATCGGAATTGCCTTCGCGCAGCACCGGATTGACGGCCGAGCCGGTGACCCTGGAGTAGCGCGCCCGGATCGCTTTCTCCTCGTCGGTCTTCGGCGCCTCGGGATAGTCCGGCACCGCATAGCCCTTGGCCTGCAGTTCCTTGATCGCCGCCACCAGCTGCGACACCGAGGCGCTGATGTTCGGCAGCTTGATGATGTTGGTATCGGGCAGCAGGGTCAGCCGGCCGAGTTCGGCCAGGTTGTCCGGCACCCGCTGTGCCTCGCTTAAGTATTCCGGGAACTCGCCGAGGATGCGGGCGGCCACCGAGATATCGCTGGTCGTGACCTTGATGCCGGCCGGTTCGGTGAACGCCCGAACGATCGGCAAGAACGCGCAAGTGGCGAGCAGCGGGGCTTCATCGGTCAAGGTGTAGATGATGGTCGGCTGCTGAGTGCTCATGGCTTGGTGTCTGTATGGGTTCGCCCCGGCCGGCACATGGTTCCGCAACTTCGGCCGGATCTGGCCGGCGAAGCGCGGTCATGGTTGCTGGAGCTTTATTGGATTTATGTTCGCAAGGCTCTCGAGGACTTTCGACGGCGTCGGTCGGCGCTTTCGACAACGCGACGGGGTACGGCAAGTCGACCCGTATGGTACGCGGCTGACCGGGCGAATCAATCGTCGGCGGCTTGATCCGGCGCAATGCCGGTGCGCATCGTGGCAGGGACAACGGTCGCCAGCAGGCCGGAGCCTGGCAAGGCCCGGCCGCCGGCAACGGACGCCGGCCACAAAAAAGCCCGCGCGAGGCGGGCTGGTTTTCTACCTGGCTCCCTGAGTAGGACTCGAACCTACGACCCAGTGATTAACAGTCACTTGCTCTACCGACTGAGCTATCAGGGAATTCGGCAGGCGCGCATTCTAACGGATGTCGGCGGCAAAGCAACCGATTTTTTCAGGTCCGAGTATCGATCATCCCGACACCCGCGCGGCGGTCGCCGGCCATCACGACAGGGGCGACGACACCTGCCCCGCCGATGCCGGAGCCCCCCGCGATAGACCCGGATCGCCCGCTCGCGAACCGGTCGCGCAGCCAGGGCCACCAGGATCGCGGCGGTCCGGCGACGGCCAGCGCCTGCATCGGCAGGACGCTGGCCGTCCGGTACCGCTACCCCGGCTTCAGCCGCGTGCGTATTCGTCGATCCGCTTCAGGCTTTCCACCAGCACCTTGTCGCTGGTCGCGAACGACAGACGCATGTGGCCCGGCGTGCCGAAGGCCGAGCCCGGCACCAGCGCCACCAGCTTGTCCTTGAGCAGCGCGTCGGACAGCTGCAGGTCGTCGGCAAAGCCCTTCGCCAGCATCAGGCCGGAAACGTCCGGGAAGGCGTAGAAAGTACCGTCGCCGGGCAGGCACTTGATGCCCGGAATCTTGTTCAAGCCGTCGACCAGCAGGTCGTGCCGGCGCTTGAAGGCGACGGTCATCTCGGCCACGCAGGCCTGGTCGCCGTTGAGCGCAGTCTCGGCGGCGACCTGGGCGATCGAGGTCGGGTTCGAGGTGCTCTGACTCTGGATGTCGGCCATCGCGGTGATCAGCCACTTCGGGCCGCAGGACCAGCCGAGACGCCAGCCGGTCATCGCATAGGTCTTCGACACCGCGTGGATCAGGATCGTCCGCTCGTAGAGATCCGGGCAGGCATTGACGATGTTGGCGAACGGCTCCGGCGCCCAGAGGATCTTTTCGTACATGTCATCGCTGGCGATGATCACCCGTGGATGCTTGCGCAGTACCTCGCCGAGCGCGGTCAGCTCGGCCTTGGTGTAGGCCATGCCCGACGGGTTCGACGGCGAGTTCAGGAAGATCAGCCGCGTCTTCGGCGTGATCGCCGCTTCCAGCTGCGGCGCCGTGATCTTGTAACGGGTGGTCGCATCGGTCGGCAGGATCACCGGCTTGCCGTCGGCGAGCAGGACCATGTCCGGATAGCTGACCCAGAACGGCGCCGGGATGATCACCTCGTCGCCGTCGTTGAGCAGGGCCTGGCACAGGTTGTAGCAGGCCTGCTTGCCGCCGACCGAAGCCAGCACCTGGTTCGGGGCGTATTCGAGGCCGTTGTCGCGCTGGTGCTTGGCGATGATCGCCTTCTTGAGCGAAGGCGTGCCGCCGACCGGCGTGTACTTGGTGAAACCGTCGGCGATCGCCTTGGTGGCAGCCGCCTTGACATGGGCCGGCGTATCGAAGTCCGGCTCACCGGCACCGAGGCTCAGCACATCGAGACCCTGCGCCTTCAGTTCACCGGCCTTGGCGGTGACGGCGAGAGTCGGAGAGGGCTTGATACGGCCCACGCGGGCGGCGAGCGTCTGGTCCACGGTATGTCCTGTCAGGTCGTGCTGCGGCAGCAGCGGTGAAGGCGGCAAAAAAGCGCGCGAAGGATACTTGAACTGCGCTTTGCTGCGAAATGCAGCAAACCATCGCGCAACAAAAAAAGCCGGACGGTCCTATGACCGTCCGGCCTGATGGGCTCGCAAGCTCAATCGTTGTCGATGACCGTCACCGTGCTGCTGCCATTGCCGATCCGGGCATTGGTAGCGCTCATGATGGTGACTGTCGCCTGCTCGCTGGCTTCGGCAACGGTGTCATCAACCGGCGTCAAGGTAATGGACGCACTCAGTTGCCCCGCGGGGATCGTCACCGTATCCAATGGCCGACGGAAGTCCCGTGCGTTGGCGGCCGCGCCGCTGAACGTCAGCCTCAACGTCACCGGCACATTGGTCGGCGCCGACAAGGTGAAGACAGCGGCAACGGCCGCCCCCCCTTCGTTGACCGCCGGGATCGGCTGGATGGAAACCGTCGGCGACTCGTTGTCGATCACCGTTAGCGTGCTGCTGCTCGACGTGCCGACCCGGGCATTGACCGCGCTGACGATCGACACCGTCGCCGCCTCGCTGCCCTCGACCAGATCGTCGTCGATCGGCACCAGCGTGATCGAGCTGCTCAGCGTTCCCGCCCTGATCGTCACCGTGCTCGGCGGACGCTGGAAGTCCGCCAGGTTCGCCGCCGTGCCGGCAAAGCCGATCCGCACCGTCACCGGCAGGCTGCTGATTTCCGACAGCGTGAACGTCGCGGCGACGCCTGGACCGCCCTCGTTGACCGACGGGATCGGCGCGATGCTGACCGTTGGCTGGTTGCCCGACGTCGGATCGTCATCGATGACGGTCAGCACAGCCGTTGCCGGTGTGCCGAGCGTCGCGCCCGTCACGTTGCTCAAGGCGATGTTGACCGTTTCATCCGGCTCGTCAGTTGGATCCTGAATGACTGGGATGCTGACCGTCTTCGCAGCACTGTCGCCGTTAGCCCAGTTGACCGACGCCGTCGTGGCCGTGTAGTCCCCGCCTGCCGTCGCCGTGCCGTTGCTGGTCGCCACCGTCACGCTGGCCGCACCGAAGCTGCCACCGGTACGGGTCAGCGTGATCACCGCGTTGCCGGCCGCTTCACCAGCGCTGTAAGTCGCAGTGCTCAGCTGAACGCTGCCGGATGGCGCATCGTCGTCATCGACGATGGTCAGCACGGCCGTTGCCGGGCTGCCGAGCGTTGCACCCGTAACACCAGAAAGCGCCAGGCTGACTGTTTCGTTCGGCTCATCGGCGCTGTCCTGAATCACTGGGACACTGACCGTCTTCGCAGCGGCATCACCATCCGTCCAGTTGACGATAACGCTGGTCGCCGTGTAATCCGCCCCAGCCGTCGCCGTGCCGTTGCTGGTTGCCAGACGAACACTGGCTGCACCGAAGCTGCCCCCGGTACGGGTCAGCGTGATCAGCGCGTTGCCAGCAGCTTCACCGGCGCTGTACGTCGCAGAACTCAAAGCAACGCTACCCGCTGGTGCGTCATCGTCGTCGACGACCGTCAGCACTGCCGCTGCCGGGCTGCCGACCGTCGCGCCAGTGGCGTCCGAGAGCGCGAGGTTGACGGTCTCGTTCGGCTCATCGACGGCATCCTGCAGCACCGGGATGCTGACCGTCTTCGCGGCGGTATCACCATCGGTCCAGGTCACGGTGCGGGTCGTGGCGGTGTAGTCGCTGGCCGCCGTCGCCGTGCCATTGCTGGTCGTCACCCGAACGCTCGCGTCACCGAAGCTGCCGCCGGTGCGGGTGACCGTCACGATCGCCGTGCCGGCCGCTTCGCCGGCGCTGTAGCTGCTTGCGTTGAACTGCACGCTGCCGGCCGGTGGGTTGTCATCGTCGACGATGGTCAGCACAGCGGTCGCCGGGCTGCCGAGCGTCGCGCCGCTGACATTGCTCAGCGCGATGTTGACCGACTCTTCCGGCTCGTCGGTAGTGTCCTGGATCACTGGAATGCTGACCGTCTTCGCGGCCGTATCACCATCCGCCCAGCTGACCGTCGCTGTGGTTGCCGTGTAGTCGCTGCCGGCGGTCGCCGTGCCGTTGCTGGTCGCCAGTCGCACGCTTGCCGCACCGAAGCTGCCGTCGGTACGGGTCAGCGTGATCAGGGCATTGCCGGACGCTTCGCCAGCGCTGTAGCTCGCGGCGCTGAGCTGCACCGAACCGGCGGGCGGGTTGTCGTCATCGACGATGGTCAGCACGCCCGTTGCCGGGCTGCCCAGCGTCGCACCGCTGACAGCTGACAGCGCCAGGTTGACGGTTTCGTTCGGCTCATCGGTCGGGTCCTGGATCACCGAGATGCTGACCGTCTTGGCCGCCGTGTCGCCATCGATCCAGCTGACGGTGGTGGTGGTCGCCGTGTAGTCGGCGCCGGCAGTGGCCGTGCCGTTGCTGGTGGCCAGCAGCACGCTGGCGGCACCGAAGCTGCCGCCGCTGCGGGTCAGCGTGATCACCGCATTGCCGGCCGCTTCACCGGCACTGTAGGTGGCGGCACTGAGCTGCACCGAGCCAGCCGGCGGGTTGTCGTCGTCGACGATGGTCAGCAACGCCGTTGCCGGTGTGCCGAGCGTCGCACCGGTGACGCTGCCCAGCGCGAGGTTGACGGTTTCATCCGGCTCGTCGGTAGCGTCCTGAATGACCGGGATGCTGACTGTCTTCGCGGCGGCGTCGCCATCCGTCCAATTCACCGTGACGCTGGTGGCCGTGTAGTCGGCACCGGTCGTTGCTGTGCCGTTGCTGGTGTTCAGGCGAACGCTGGCTGCACCGAAGCTGCCGCCAGTGCGGGTCAGCGTGACTACCGCGTTGCCGGCTGCTTCACCGGCGCTATAGCTCGCAGCACTGAGCTGCACCGAACCCGCCGGGGCATCGTCGTCATCGACGATAGTCAGCACGCCCGTTGCCGGGCTGCCGAGCGCGGCACCGGTGACGGCACTCAGAGCCAGGTTGACGGTCTCGTTCGGCTCGTCGGTGCTGTCCTGTAGCACCGGGATGTTGACCGTCTTGGTGGCGGCATCGCCGTCGGCCCAGCTGACCGTCGCCGTCGTCGCCGTGTAGTCGGCACCGGCGGTAGCCGAGCCATTGCTGGTGGCCAGCAGCACGCTGGCTGCACCGAAACTGCCACCGGTGCGGGTCAGCGTGATCACCGCATTACCGGCCGCTTCACCGGCGCTGTAGCTCGCAGCACTCAGCTGCACGCTGCCGGCAGGCGCATCGTCGTCATCGATGATGGTCAGCACCGCGGTCGCCGGACTGCCGAGGCTGGCACCACTGGCGCTGCCGAGCGTGAGGTGAACCGTCTCGTCCGGCTCGTCGGCCGTGTCCTGGAGGATCGCGATGCTGACCGTCTTCGCGGCGCTGTCGCCATCAGCCCAGTTCACCGTGACGTTGCGCGCGGTGTAGTCGGAGCCGGCGATGGCGATGCCGTTGCTGGTGGCCAGGTTGACGCTGGCAGCGCCGAAGCTGCCGCCGCTGCGGGTCAGCGTGATCACCGCATTGCCGCCGGCCTCGCTGACGCTGTAGTTGGTGGCGCTGAGCTGCACGCTGCCGGCCGGTGCGTTGTCGTCGTCGACCAGGCTCAGCACCGCCGACGAGGGGCTGCCGAGGGTGGCGCCGCTGATGTTGCTGAGCGTCAGGTTGACCGTTTCGTCCGGATCGTCGGTCGTGTCCTGGGTCACCGGGATGCTGACCGTCTTCGCCGCCGTATCGCCGTCCGCCCAGTTCAGGGTCTGGGTCACCGCGCTGTAGTCGCTGCCGGCCGCGGCCGTGCCGTTGCTGGTGGCCACACGCACGCTGGCGGCGCCGAAGCTGCCATCGGTACGGGTCACGGTGATCACCGCATTGCCGGCGCCTTCGCCGGCGCTGTAGCTAGCGGCGCTGAACTGCAGGCTGCCGCCGGCCGGATTGTCGTCGTCGACGACGGTCAGCACGCCAGTGGCCGGGCTGCCGAGGGTGGCGCCGCTGACATTGCTCAGCGTGAGGTTGACCGTCTCGTTCGGCTCGTCGGTCGTGTCCTGCGTGATCGGGATGCTGACCGTTTTCGCGGCCGCATCGCCGTTGGCCCAATTCAGGGTCTGGGTCACGGCCGTGTAGTCGCTGCCGGCAGTCGCCGTACCGTTGCTGGTGGCCAGGCGGACGCTGGCCGCACCGGCCGCGCCACCGCTGCGGGTCACGGTGATGACAGCGTTGCCGCCGCTCTCGTCGACGCTGTAGCTGGACGCGCTCAGCTGCACGAAGCCGGCCGATTCATCGTCATCGAGGATGGTCAGCGTGGCACTGGCCGGGCTACCCAGGGTGGCGCCGCCGACATTGCTCAACGTCAGGCTGAGGGTTTCGTCCGGCTCGTCGGTCGTGTCCTGGATCACCGGGATGCTCACCGTCTTCGCGGTCGCATCGCCATTGGCCCAGTTCACCGTCTGGGTCACCGCGGTGTAGTCGGCTCCGGCGGTCGCCGTGCCGTTGCTGGTCGCCAGCACGACGCTGGCGGCACCGAAGCTGCCATCGTTGCGGGTCAGCGTGATCACGGCATTGCCGCCGCCCTCGTTGACGCTGTAGCTCGAAGCACTCAGCTGCACGGTGCCAGGATTCTGCGGCTCGGTGATGGTGACGTAGGCCGTCGGGCTGCCGCCGAGGATCAGGCCATTGGTCGGGTTCGACAAGGTGGCCAGGAACAGCTCGTCCGGCTCCGCACCGGCGGTGACCAGGATCGGCACCGAGAAGGTTTTCGGCGCGACATCGCCACTGGCCCAGCTCAGCGTGCCGCTGCGCGACGTGTAGTCGGAACCCGCCAGCGCCGAACTGTTCTGCGTTGCATAGCTCACCGCCACCGCGCCACTGCTGCCGCCGGTGCGGGTGGCCGTCAGGGTGACGCTGCCGCCGTTCTCGTTGACCGTGTAGCCGGCCGGGTTGAACTGCACGACGCCGGCACTGGCGAACTCGCGGATGGTGACGAAGGAGTTCTGCAGGTTGCCGATCTGGGCGCCATTGCTCGGGTTCGACAGATTCACGTAGAAGTTTTCGTCGCCCTCGGTGCTGCTGTCGTTGAGGATCGGCACGACGATGTTCTTCGGCGCCAGATCGCCGTCCGCCCAGGTCAAGGTGCCGCTCTGGGCGCCGTAGTCGGTACCGGCCTGCGCGGAATTGTTCTGGGTGGCGTAGACGATGCTGACCTCGCCGGCGCTGCCGCCCAGGCGTTGCACGGTCAGGGTGGCCGAACCGCCGGATTCGGCGACGACGTAGCTGTCGCGCATGAAGCTCAGACGGCCGCCGCTGGTCGATTCGATGATGTAGCCCCAGGCGAACGATGTCCCCAGCGCCGCGCCGCCGGTCGGGTTG
>UEXO01000096.1_pt1 | contig 33798 bp, 31 predicted proteins | sample 4301131 | NCBI WGS metagenome assembly UEXO01 (sample SAMEA4773185, study PRJEB27434) | metagenome | biome: 2259; feature: agricultural soil; material: soil | place: USA | collected 2014-09 | depth 0.25 m | reverse complement strand
CCTCTCGTCGCTGAGCACGATGACCGTGTCGCCGGCCGCCCCGGCGAAGCCGGCTGGCAACTGCACCGGCAGCGGCGCAGCGTCGAGCGCGCCCAGCCAGTAGTGGCGGCCAGCGACGCGGCCACCGACGCCGGCCCCGGCGACCTGCTTCAGCGCCTCGGCCTGCAGCGGCGTGACGATGCTGGCGAAGGCAGAGGCGATCGGATGACGGCTGCCTCGCTCCAGCGCGGCGGCGATCTCGGTCAACGCGCCGGCGTCGCCGCCGTTCAGCGGCTGCACCCGGGTCAGCTGCATCTGCCTGTCGGTCAGCGTGCCGGTCTTGTCGAACAGCACGCGGTCGATTGCCGCCAGCGGCTGCAGTGCACCGGCATTGGCGACCAGCACGCCGCTCCGGGCGAGGCGCGAAGTCGCTGCCGCCAGTGCCACCGGTACCGCCAGCGACAGGGCGCAGGGACAACTGGCAACCAGCACCGCGAGGGCAATGCCGAAGGCGACGTCGCCGCTGGCACCGCGGTAAAGCGCGAGTGCCGCAGCAATCGTCGCCAGCACTAGGACTGCGGCGATGAAATGGCCGGCGATCCGGTCGGCGAGCTGCTGCAACTTCGGCTTGCCGGTCTGGGCATGGTCGAGCAGCTGGGTGATCTGGGCAAGCACGGTGCCCGCGCCGAGGCGTTCGACCTTCAGCAACAGCGGTGCGCTGCCGAGGTTCAGGGTGCCGGCGAGCACGGTCTGGCCGGGCTGGCGCAGCTGCGGTCGCGACTCGCCGCTGAGCAGTGCTTCGTCGAGTTCCGCCGCCTGATCGAGCAGAGCGCCATCGGCGGGCAGGGTCTCGCCGGGCGCGACCACGGCTTCGTCGCCGAGCGCCAGTTCGCCGATGGCAATGGTTTCGACCTGGCTCCCATCGGGGCCATGGACCCGGCGCTGCGCGGTCAAGGCCCGGCGGCCGGCGAGCAGGCGCAGCCGTTCGCTGGCCCGGGCCCGGGTACGGCCTTCGAGGTAGCGGCCGACGGTCAGGAACCAGACGAACATCGTCGCGGTATCGAAATACAGGTCGCCGCTGCCGAGCAGCACCCGGATGGTCGATGCGGAAAATGCCGCAAAGAGGGCGAGAGCGACCGGCACGTCCATGTCCAGCTGACGGTTGCCGATCGCCCGCCAGGCGTTGACGAAGAACGGCCAGCCGGCCCAGAGCACGCCGGGAACCGACAGCAGCAGTTGCGACCAGCGCAGCAGCTGGGTCACGCCGGCATCGATATCGGCAACGAAGTAGGTCGGCCAGGCCAGCATCATGACCTGCATCGCGCAGATGGTCGCCACGCCGATGCGCGCGAACGCGATGCGACGGGCCTTCCTGTCGCGCTCGGCCGAGTTCTCCGCAGCGAGGATGCGCGGATCGAGCCCGGCGCCATCCAGCGCGGCGAGCAGCGACGACAGTCGCGTGGTCTGCGGATCGAAGCGGAAGCGCGCGGTCTTCGCCGCGACATTGATGTGGATGTCCGCCGCCTGGCCAGCGAGCTGCTTCGTCGCCCGGCCGGCGCAGGCGGCGCAGTGCATGCCGTCCAGCGCCAGCATCACCTCGCAACCGTTGCCGCTGGTCGTGCCGAAGCCGGCCCTGAGTTCCGGGCGGTCGTAGACGGTCCAGTCGCGGCGTTCGCTCATACGCTCAATGTCGTGCCACGACCGCCGCCGGCGTATGGGCGACTTCGGTGAAGCCGCGCGTATAGGCGACGAAGGCCATGACACTGCCGACAGCGATCGACAGCAGCGGCAGGCCGATGGTCAGAAACAGTTCCAGCGACATCGCGCCCCTGTTGGGGGCGGCAGCAAGCTTGTTCATCAATGGTCTCCAGTTAGGAAGCGGGCGTTGCGGTGGGCGCTGATCGAGGGATCGTCGTCGCGCCTGATTTCGACGATCACGTGCTCGACCATCGTCCAGTCGTTGCCCTTGGCATTTCGTGGCGGCGTCCGCAGGGTCACGGTCGTCGCGGCGGTCTGCTGACCGTCGCGCCACAGTTCGGCAGGCTCGACGACCAATGGCGTGCCGTCCTCGAAGCGGGCGGTGACGGAATACCGGCGCGTCTCATGGTCGTCGTTGGTGACTTTCAGTACGTAAACGTTCTCGATCGCGCCGCTGGCCAGTTCCCGGTACAGGGTGTGGCGATCGCGAAGCACATCGAAACGCATCGGCGCATGGGTCAGCACGAGCACGGCGAAGCCCGTGCAAGCCATGAGCCAGACCAGGCCATAGCCGATCGTCCGAGGTCGCAGCAGCCGGAAGCCGCCGCCGGCGTCGTGATTGGAACTGGTGTAGCGGATCAGGCCGCGCGGCTTGTGGACAGAATCCATCACCGAGTCACAGGCGTCGATGCAGGCCGCGCAGGCGATGCACTCATATTGCAGGCCCTGGCGGATATCGATGCCGACCGGGCAGACCTGCACGCACAACGAGCAGTCGACACAGTCGCCCGCCGGTGCGCCTTGCTGCTTTGCCAACGTCTTGCGCGGTTCGCCGCGCCTTTCGTCGTAGCCGATGATCAGGGTGTCGCGGTCGAACATCGCGCTCTGGAAGCGCGCATAGGGGCACATGTACTTGCAGACCTGCTCGCGCATGAAGCCGGCATTGCCCCAGGTCGCGAAGCCGTAGAACAGCACCCAGAAGGTCGCCCAGCCGCCGAGCTGCAGGTTGATCGCTGCCGGGAACAATTCGCGCGCCGGCACGAAATAGGCGACGAAGCTGATGCCGGTAAACATTGCGAAGCTGCCCCAGAGCAGGTGCTTGGCACTCTTGCGCAGGATCTTTTCCCGCCCCCATGGGGCGCGGTCGAGCCGCATCCGCGCATAGCGGTCGCCTTCGCAGAGCTGCTCCATCCACAGGAAGGCCTCGGTCCACACCGTCTGCGGACAGGCATAGCCACACCAGAGACGTCCGGCCAGCGAGGTGAAGAAGAACAGGGTCAGCGCTGCGAGCAGCAGCAGCAGCGCGAGCAGCAGCAGATCCTGCGGCACCAGGGTCAGCGTGAAGATGTGGAAGCGACGATGCGGCAGGTCGAACAGCAGCAGCGGCTCACCGTGCCAGCTCAGCCACGGCAGCAGGTAGTAGAGACCGAGCAGCGCCAGCATCGTCAGCACCCGCAGGCTGGCAAAGCGCCCCTTGGCCCGGCGCGGGTAGATCTTTACCGCCGATTCGTACATCAGCTTGGAGTCCGCCATCACGGCGGCCGAAGCTGGTTGTCGCGAGCAGGGTCTGGTTTTGGAAGTCACGGCTTGGGTTCAGTCCGGCTTGCGCGGGTGATCGCAGTAGAGGACTCCGGCGACCAGCGCCGGAATCGATGACAGCAGCCAGATCAGCCCGAACACCTGGGCCTGATCGCGCAGCGAGACTGGCGGCAGCAGCCAGTGCTCGGGCATCAGCGCCAGCACGCCGGTGGTGACGGCGGCGCCGAGGAAGCTGGCCCAGAGCACGACGCTGAACTTGCGCAGGCCCGGATTGACGCCCAGCATCCGCGGCGGCGGCGCGCCTTCGTCATCGGCCGGTGCTGGCGGTGGTTCGATCATGGCGCGTCGGCCGGCGTCGCCAGGCTGTAGATATAGGCGGCGACGACGCGGATCTCGTCCTGATTCAGCAGGCCGTCATGGGCCGGCATCTGACCGTGCAGGCCAGCTTCGATCGCATGGCGGACCCGCTCGCGGCCAGCGCCGTAGAGCCAGATATCGTCGCTCAGATTCGGCGCGCCCAGCGCCTGGTTGCCGTGGCCGTCGGCGCCATGACAACCGGCGCAGGTGACCGCGAACTGCTTCAGGCCGGCTTCGCGCTTGGCCGGATCGAGCGTGGCGTCCGACCAGAACGGCACGAACTCGACCAACGCCACCAGACCTTCCGGCGTCAGCGCCGCTTTCATCGGCGGCATCATCACGTTGCGGCCCTTGGCAATGCTGGCCAGGATCGCGTCCGGCGTGCCACCGAACTTCCAGTCGCCATCGGTCAGGTTCGGGAAACCGATCGCACCGCGGGCGTCGGCACCGTGGCAGCCGGCGCAGTTGCCGAGATAGACCGCACGGCCAAGGCCCAGTGCCGATTCATCACGCGCCAGCGCCGGAATGTCCTTGCCGGCCAGCGAGGCGTAGGCAGCATGGCGCCTGGCATTCAGACGATCGAGCCCGGCCTGCATTTCGCTGGTCGAAGTCCAGCCGAGCTTGCCGGACAGATTGCCGAGCCCCGGATACAGCGCCAGGTAGCCGGCGGCGAAGATCACCGTGATCACGAACAGGTTCAGCCACCAGCGCGGCAGCGGGTTGTTGTACTCGCGCAGGTCGTCGTCCCAGACATGACCGGTGTTCTCGCCCGGCGTGCCGCGGGCGTTGGCGAACAGCAGCCACAGGCAGGCGAGCATCATCAGCACGCTGATGACGATGATGAAGTAGCTCCAAAACTGACTCATGAGGCGCTCCGGCGGCAGCAGGGCGGGAGATGGTCGTCGGTGGACGACGGGGACACCGCAATCACCTCCTCGTCGGCCAGCGGCAGGCGCGAGGCTTCATCGAAACGGGCTGTGTTGCGGCGCGAGTACGCCCACCAAGTGATGCCGGCGAACGCGGTCATCGCGGCGATGGTGAAGATTCCGCTGATCATTTCGCGGCCTCCGGGCTGCTCTCGACGGCTGCGACCACCGGCGTCATCGCGGCGGCCACCGGCGCCGCCGGCGGTTGGTGGAACTTCAGCGACTGCAGGAAGGCGATCAGGGCATCGGCCTTGGTCTTGCCGGCAACGTCGTTGTCGGCGGCGGCGATCGCGGCGGCGTCGAACGGCACGCCGACGGTCTTCAGCGCCCGCATCATCGCCGGCACTTCCCCAGGCTCGAAGCCCTGCCTGGCCAGCCAGGGATAACCGGGCATGTTCGATTCGGCGACCACATCGCGCGGATTGTTCAGGTGGATGCGGTGCCACTCGTCGCTGTAGCGGCCGCCGACGCGCGCCAGGTCCGGCCCGGTACGCTTGCTGCCCCACTGGAACGGGTGGTCCCAGACCGATTCGCCAGCCTGGGAGGCCGGGCCGTAGCGCAGCACTTCCTCGGCCAGCGAGCGGATCATCTGCGAATGGCAGCCGTAGCAGCCTTCGCGGATGTAGACGTCGCGACCAGCCACTTCCAGCGCGGTGCGGATCGGCAGCCCCGGCTGCACCTCGGTCGCCGCCTTGTCGTTCATCAGCGGCACGATCTCGACCAGGCCGCCGAAGCTGATCGCGACCGCGGTCAGCACGGCCAGCAGGCCAACGTTCTTTTCGATCAGTTCGTGTTTCATGCGCGGGCCTCCAGGCCGACCGGGACTTTTCGGGTCGCGGCCGGAGCAATGGTTTTCCAGACGTTCCAGGCCATCACCAGCATTCCCGAGAAGAACATCAGGCCGCCGGCGAGACGCACGGCGTAGAACGGATAGGTGGCTTTCAGCGATTCGACGAAGCTGTAGGTCAGCGTGCCGTCGGCTTCGGTCGCTCTCCACATCAGACCCTGCATCAGGCCGGCGCTCCACATCGCGGTGATGTACATCACGGTGCCGATCGTCGACATCCAGAAATGGAGGTTGATCGCCGGAATGGAGTGCATCGCCGGCTTGCCGAAGGCTTTCGGGATCAGCGCGTACATGGAGCCGATCGAGATCATCGCCACCCAGCCGAGCGCACCGCTATGGACGTGGCCGATGCCCCAGTCGGTGTAGTGGCTGAGCGCGTTGACGGTCTTGATCGACATCATCGGACCTTCGAAGGTCGACATGCCGTAGAACGACAGCGACACGATCAGGAACTTCAGGATCGGATCGTCGCGCAGCTTATGCCAGGCTCCGCTCAGGGTCATGATGCCGTTGATCATGCCGCCCCAGCTCGGCGCCAGCAGGATCAGCGAGAAGGCCATGCCCAGCGACTGCACCCAGTCCGGCAGCGCGGTGTAGTGGAGATGATGCGGGCCGGCCCACATGTAGACCGCGATCAGTGCCCAGAAGTGGACGATCGACAGCCGGTACGAGTAGATCGGCTTGCCGACCTGCTTGGGCACGAAGTAGTACATCATTCCGAGGAAGCCGGCGGTCAGGAAGAAGCCGACCGCGTTGTGGCCATACCACCACTGCACCATCGCGTCGGTGGCGCCGCTGTAGGCCGAGTAGGACTTGGTCAGTCCGATCGGGATCGCGAGACTGTTGACGATGTGCAGCACCGCCACCGTAATGATGAAGGCGCCGAAGAACCAGTTGGCGACATAGATGTGGCTGACGGTTCTTTTCGCGATGGTGCCGAAGAACACCACGGCGTAGGACACCCAGACGATGGCGATCAGCAGGTCGATCGGCCACTCCAGTTCCGCGTACTCCTTGCCCTGGGTCATGCCCAGCGGCAGGGTAATCGCAGCAAGGACGATGACCAGCGTCCAGCCCCAGAACGTGAACTTGGACAACCAGGGCAGAAACAGCGGCGCCCGGCAGGTGCGCTGCACGCACCAGTAGCTCGAAGCGAACAGCGCGCTGCCACCGAAGGCGAAAATCACCGCATTGGTGTGCAGTGGCCGCAGCCGCCCGTAGCTCAGGTATTCGATATCGAAGTTCAGCGCCGGCCAGAGCAGCTGTGCGGCGATCCAGACGCCGACCAGCATGCCGACGATGCCCCAGACGACGGTCATCAGCGCGAAGCCGCGCAGCGCGGTGTCCTCGTAGTGAATGACGGCTTTTGTAGGTTCCATCTATGTTCCCCTGTTTGACGGGCGCCAGCATCCGCGCATTGCAAACCGGGCTCTTTGATCTGGGTCAAAGCAGTGCGGATGTGTGCTGACGATACTTTTGGCCATACCGGGAATGACCCTGTTCCCGGCCTGATGCCAGCGCTCTGGCGGGTCACGAACATGAACAAGATGAACAGCATTCTGGTGTTGATGCCGCCCGACGTGTCGGCCAGCCCGGCCCTGCATCGAGCGATGGCTTGGGCGCGTCGCAGCGGGGCGACGCTGTACCTGAATCTGTTCGTTCACTACGAGCCGATCGACTACGCCGGTGTCGTGTTCGGCGAGGAAGTGGCCGACCGGGCCCGCCGCGATTTCATCGGCGAGCGCATGCAGCGCTTGGCCACGCTGGCCGCCGGTCTGGCGGATAACGGCCTGAGCGTCGAATGCGACGTGATCTGGGCGCGGGAGCCGGCGCGGGCGATCGTCGCCTGCTGCAACAAGCTGCGCCCGGATCTGGTGTTCAAGGACATCCCGGTGGCTTCCGGCCACCTTCATCCTGAGTCGCTGGACTGGAAGCTGCTGCGCCTGCTGCCGGCACCGTTGATGCTGGTACGTCCTGCAGCGAAGCTCGATGCGCAGCGGGTGTTGGCGGCGATCGACGTCAGCATCCCCGGAGCGGCGGCACGACTCAACGAGCGCGTCTTCGAAGCCGCCCAGCTGTGCGCGAGCGTGCCGCATGCCCAGCTCAAGATCGGCTCGGTGTTTTCCTGCTCGCCGATGATCGGCTACGACGCCGGCTTCATTGCCGAAACCTGGGCGCTGATGGATCGTGCCCATGAGGAAGCGCTGCAGCAGTTTGCCGAGGCGCACGGTCAGAAGGTCGCCAGCACCCTGCGCGGCCACAGTGTCGACACCGCCGACGGCATCGTCCGGCTGGCCGAAGACAGCGGCTCGGATCTGGTGGTGCTCGGCTCCGGCTACCACGGCGTCATCGATCGCCTGCTGTTCGGCACCACGGTCGAATCGGTGATTCGCAAGCTCTCGGCCGACCTGTTGCTGATCAAGCCGGCGGACTTCGGCATCTCCAGCGAGGAACTGCCCAAACGTGCGCGGCGGATGCCGGTCGCTCGGCGCTCGGCATCCGGCATGTCGCCCTGAAATTTCCTTCTCCCCCGGCCATGACCCATGGCCACGCTGAGCTGGCGGCCCATGTGGCCGCCTTTTTTGTATCTGTCGCCGCCATGGCGCGATGACAATGTCGGCACTGCGGGCGCCGCAATGATCAGGGTCAAAGCGGCAGGAGGCGGTTGAATCGACGATGGTGAGGACATCAAGCCGATGCCGACCCGCCGCCAGATCTCCATGAACAAGTCCGCCCTGTTTTCCCTGTTCGCCGCACCGCTGCTGCTGGTGCCGGCGCTTGCCCACGCCAGCTGCTTCGACCAGGCGCGGCCGTGGTCCCTGCGTCTTGGTGGTCACAATATCGACGCCAGCGATGGCTCCAGCCGCACGGCGGCCGGCGAGATCTCGGTGCGCAGCAAGGCCGCGGTCACCTTCAATGTCGACTACCGGCTCTGCGACGTGTTGACCGTCGATCTGCTGGCGGCACTGCCGGTGACTCAGGGCATCGCCATCAATGGCAGTCGCGTCGCCTCGACCCAGCACCTGCCGCCGACCCTCACCCTGCAGTACCACCCGCGTGGAGCGGCGACCCTCGATCCCTATGTCGGCGTCGGCGTCAATCACACCTTCTTCTTCCGCGAGTCCCTGCCGGGCGCGAAGCTGCAGTTGTCCGATACCTGGGGCTATGCCGGCCAGATCGGTGTCGACTGGCACTTCCGGCCGAACTGGGCGGTCGGCGTCGATGTCCGCTACCTCTACATCGCGCCGGACGCCAGTGTCGACGGTGCGCCGATCGGCAAGGTCGACATCAATCCACTGGCCTGGGGCGGCACGGTCAGCTACCGCTTCTGAAACTCGACTGATCCGCCATTGCCGCTGTGCGGCAATGGCGGGGGCAGCTCAGGCCAGCGCCGCCAGCCGCTCGCGCAGGAACGCGAACTCGAAGGTCTTGTGGCCGCGCCGCTGTTCGAGACGGTCCGCGAGGCTGCCGAGGCGGTGCGGCAGCGCCATCAGCTGGTCGCGGGCTCGCCGGGCTTCGCCGCCCGCCGGCTCGCAGTCGCCGATACCCCAGTGAGTCAGGGATTCGGCGACCAGGGCAGCGTACTCGCGCGGCCCGAAGATGCCGGCCTGACGCTCGACCTCCGCCATCATCAGATAGCCGGGAATGCTGCCGCCGGGCATCGCCAGCCGGGGAGCCACGGCCAGCAGTTCCAGCAGCGCATTGTCCGGGTCCGCAGCCAGCGCCAGCGCGAAGGCATCTCGATAGAAAGCACAGTGCCGGGCTTCGTCGCCTGCCAGATGGGCCAGCACTCGCTGCAGCAACGGCTCCTCGGGCCCGGCGAGCCGCGCGGTATTGGCGTGCGCCATCTGCGTCGCCCGCTCCTGCAGGCTGGTGTAGGCGAGCAGGCGGTAAGGGCTGCCGGCCCATTCGGGGTCGAAACCCGAATTCAGATAGTCGAACTGCAAGCAGTCGAGCGCCGTCGGCTCGAACAGCGCGGCATCGCGGCTGTAGTCGCGCATCACGTTGCCGTGGCGATCCTCCTCGGCGGTCCACAGGCTCGTCCAACGCTCCCACACGGCCAGCGTGCCGACATGTTCGGAAATGATCCGGTGGAAATGCGGCAGGCCTTCCTCGGTCAGCAGGTTGAGCATCACCGCGACCTTGATCGCCGGAGTCAGGCCCCGGGCACGCTGCCGAAGCTGGCGCAGGTCGTGCAGTTGCTCGTCGTCGCTGAAGTCGATCAGCTCGCCCGGATGCCATTGGCGGCGCGTGGCGATATGGCGGTCGATCAGGGCGGTGATCCTCGGCGCCAGCGCGTCGAGAGTCGATAGCTGGGCGGCGAAGGCGGTGGGTCGGCAGCATGCGTGCATGGGTTGGTCTCCTGGGCGAAGCCCACAGTGAGGACTCCTGCCGCCGGCCGGACTTTGACCTGGGTCAAGGCCGCTACAATCCATTCGTGCACGCCTACCTCGCCAATGCTGCCGCAGCAGCTGCAACAGCCGCCGATGCCGAAGCGCTCTGAAGGCCTGCGCAGCAGCCGGATTTCCGATGATCGCCTCGGCGCCCTGCTGTCGGCGGCGGTCGATCCGATCGTGCTGATCGACCTCGAAGGCCGGATCAGCGGCTTCAACCGCGCCGCCGAGTCGGTATTCGGTTATCGCGAGGAGGAGGTGCGCGGCCGGCCGGTATCGATGCTGATGCCCGGGCCATACCGCGACGAGCACGACGGCTACATGAGCCGCTACCTGGCCACCGGCCAGCGCCGGATCATCGGCATCGGCCGCGAGGTCACGGCGCTGCGCCGCGACGGCAGTACCTTCCCGATCGATCTGTCGGTCGGCGAGTTCGTCAACGGCGGCGAGCACGGCTTTGTCGGCATCCTGCGCGACATCACCCGGCGCAAGGCTCAGGAAGCCGAGCTGCAGAAGACCACGGCGGAATTGCGGCTGATCTTCGCCAACACGCCGACGGCGATCGCCATCCTCGACCAGAGCGGCGTCATCATCGACGCCAACCATGCCTGCGAAGGTTTGCTCGGCTATGCCGCAGAAGCACTGCGCGGCCGTCTGCATGCCGGCCTGGTGGTCGACGAGGATCGCGAGGCGGTGGTCGCCGGACTGGCGGCGATCGCCCGCAACGGCGAGCGGCTAAGCCTGGAGCTGCGCTACCTGCGAGTCGACGGCGAACGCCTGCAGGCCCAGTTGCAGGCCGGCGTCGCGCTCGATGCCGAGGGCGCGCCGCTGCTGACCATCTGCGAGATCGTCGACCGCCGGCCGCTCTACGAAGCGACCCGCGAGGCCGAGGATCTGCGTACCCGGCTGGCCCATGTCGCTCGCATCGGCACGCTCGGCGAGATGGTCAGCGGCATTGCCCACGAGGTGAACCAGCCGCTCACCGCGATCGCCAACTACGCCAGCGCCGCCCGCCGCTTCCTGCGTACCGGGTTCGGCGATATCGAGGAACTGGCCGCAATCCTCGACAAGATCGCCACCCAGGCCGAGCGTGCTGGCCAGGTGATCCGTGGCCTGCGTTCCCTGAGCCGTCGCCGCGACGCGGTGCGCGAGCGGCTCGAGGTTGGCGCCCTGATCGCCGAAGTCGCGCGGCTGGTCGAGTTCGAGCTGCGCGCTCGCGGCTGGCGGCTGCAGATCGACGTCGAGGACGCCTTGCCCGCGGTCAGCGGCGACGCCGTGCAGATCCAGCAGGTGCTGCTGAACCTGATCCGCAACGGCCTCGAAGCGATGGCCGAGCAAGCCAGCGGCGAGGCTGTTGAAGTACGGGCGGCGCGGGCCGGCAGCGGCTGGGTCGAGGTCCGGGTCCGCGACAGCGGGCCGGGCGTGTCGTCCGACGTCGAGGACCGGCTGTTCGAGCCGTTCTACACGACCAAGGCGCAGGGGATGGGCCTGGGCCTGTCGATCTGCCAGTCGATCATGAGCGCCCACGGCGGTGAGCTGCGCTACCGTCGCGGCGAGCACGGCGCTGGCGCGGAATTCGTCATGCGCCTGCCGGTCGCGATGCGCGCCGAACAGGCCGAACTGGAGGGTGTCGATGGCTGAACAGCCGGTGGAAACCGGGACCGTATTCATCGTCGACGACGAGGAGCCGGTGCGCGACAGCATCGGCCTGCTGCTCCGTTCGGTCGGCCTGCGCTCGCGTGGTTATCCCGACGCCCGGGCCTTTCTCGATACCTACCAGCCGGGCCAGCCTGGCTGTCTGGTGCTCGACATCCGCATGCCGCGGATGAGCGGCATGGAACTGCAGCAGGAATTGAATCGACGCGGCTGGGGCATCCCGCTGATCTTCATCACCGGCCACGGCGATGTGCCGATGGCGGTCGAAGCCATGCGTGCCGGCGCCGTCGATTTCCTGCAGAAGCCATTCAAGGACGACGACCTGATCCGTCGTGTCCAGAAGGCGCTCGAACAGGACCTGCGTCTGCGCGAGCAGCTCGGCGCCCGGGAGCAGATCCGCAGCCGCTACGGCAGCCTGACGCCACGCGAGCGCGAAATCGCCGAGCGACTGGTCGCCGGCGACGCCAACAAGGTGATCGCGATCGATCTGGGACTCAGCGAGCGCACCGTTGAGCTTCACCGCGCCCACATCATGCAGAAGATGGAAGCGCGCGGCATCGCGCCGCTGGTGCAGTTGCTGCTGCAGCTCAAGACGGCCGGCTAGGGTCTGTTGACACGACTTTGGTCGCCGCGTTGCCGGTCAAAAGCCGCCGGGCGAGGCGCGAACCGCAGGCTAATGTCAACAGACCCTAGTCCGGCTGCCTGGTTTCGACCACTTCGGCCGCGAAGCCACCGCGGGCCAGCCGCACCGACACCTGTTCGCCGGCCGCCACCTCGGCGCCATCGCGCAGGATGCGGCCGTCGGCGCCGGTGGCCAGTGCGTAGCCGCGGTCCAGCACCGCCGAGGGGTTCAGGCTGTTCAGCAGCGCTTCGGCCTGGCGCAGCCGGGCTCGGCGCTCGCCGAGAACATTGCCGCCGGCGCGATTCAGGCGATCGGCGAGCAGGCGCAGCTGGCCTTGGCGCAGGACGATCCGGGCCAGCGGCGCCGCCGTCTCGAAGCGCTGCTGATTGCGTCGCAGACGTTCGCTGGCGGTGCCGAGCCGCGCGCTCATCGCGTGGCGCAGGCGTTCGTCGAGTTCATCGAGGCGTTGCGCGCGTTCCTGCAGGCGGCGCCCCGGATGCAGGGTCTGCAGGCGGCCGGACAGCTGGGCGAGGCGCTCGCGCGACTGCTGCAGCCGGCGGTTGATGTTGCCGATCAGGCCGATGTCCAGGCTGTCGACCCGCGAGTACAGCTCGGCGATGTCCGGCGTCGCCAGTTCGGCGGCGGCGGTCGGCGTCGCGGCGCGGACATCGGCAGCGAAGTCGGCGATGGTGAAATCGATGTCGTGGCCGACGCCGCTGACCACCGGCACTGCGCAGGCGCGGATCGCCCGCGCCACCGCTTCATCGTTGAACGCCCACAGGTCTTCGAGCGAGCCGCCGCCGCGAGCGAGCAGGATCAGGTCGACCGGCGCGTGCTGGGGCAATTCGCGCAGCGCCCGGACGATCGCCGGCGGCGCTTGGCTGCCCTGCACCGGCACCGGGTACAGCGCGACCTCGGTCAGCGGCCAGCGCCGGCGCAGCGCGTTGAGGATGTCCTGCAGCGCAGCGCCGGTGCCCGAGGTGATGACGCCGATCCGCCGTGGCAGCTTCGGCAGCGGGCGCTTCAGACCGGCGTCGAACAAGCCTTCCGCGGCGAGCCTCGCTTTCAGTAGCTCGAAGGCCCGTAGCAGCGCCCCGGTGCCGGCGGCCTCGAGGTGCTCGACGATCATCTGCAGCTCGCCACGCGCGGGGTAGATGCCGATCTTGGCGCGCACCAGCACGGCGTCGCCGTCCTTGGGCTGCGGCCGCACGTAGTAGTTGTTGTTCTTGAACATCGCGCAACGCAGCTGGGCGCGCTCGTCCTTCAAGGTGAAGTACCAGTGGCCGGAGGCCGGGCGGGAGAAATTCGAGATCTCGCCGGACACCCAGACGCTCGGCAGGCTGTCTTCGAGCAGGCCGCGCAGGATGTCGGCGAGTTCGGATACGGAGTAGGTGGTGCGCGCCTGGGCACCGCGGTTGGCATCGATCATCGGTGCAGCCTAGCGATATTCGGCCTGCGACGGCGGCCGGCCGGGCTCGGATTCGTTGCTGTGGAATCGCAGCCCGGCCTGCTCGGGCCTGGCCTGGAACGGCTCAGGGCTTGTACCAGCGGAGTTCGACGCCGCCGTTGATCGCCCGTCCCTGGTCCAGCCGCTGGGTGGCTCCCAGGCGCAAGTCGATGCGCAGCGGGCCGGCGCGCAGATCGCGGATCGCCAGGCCGAGGCCGCGGATCCGGTAGGTCGGATCGGCATTGACCCAGGCTTCCGGGCCGACCGCCCAGCCGCGGTTGCCGCGGTAGCCGGCGAAGCCGATCAGGGCATAGCTGTGGCGGTTGGCCAGGCTGCGGCCGGACAACTCGTCCGCGAGCCGGTTGGCAAGGCTGCCTTGGGACTGCAGTTGTGGGCCGGCACCGAACACCAATCCCCGGTTGACGGCCTGGCTCGGCAGGCGCCAGCCGCCATGGTGGCGGAACACGAGATCGAGACCATGGCGGTCGGATATCGCTTCGAAGGTTTGCCCGGCACCGGTCCGCGCGCTCGCGATCCGCACGTCGGGCCGCACGGTCGGCAGCGTCAATACGAGGCTGCCGAGAGCAGGATCGCTACCCGGTGTCAGGCGCTGCCGATAAGTCACTCGCGCATCGAGCATGGTGTCGCCCGACCTCGCGTCGGCCTGCCCGGGTAGCTGTGGCGCCAGCCCGAGCAGGGCGGTCACCAGCAGCGCGTCCAGACGGACCGGCGCGAGGCGGTTCATGACGGTGCTGCACCGAAATGTCGCGTCGGGATCTCGCTGCTCATCGCTTCCAGGATCGGTGCCGTTTTGACTTCGGTCAGATATAGCATCGCGGTCGGCGTCGCCAGCCGGGCCAGTTCGCGTCGTGGCGTGATTCTGAGACCCTGCGGCTGACGGCGGGAAAACTTGCTGGCCTGGATCGGCTCGGTCAGCGGTAGCGGATGCTCGGTGACCACGACCCTCGGTCCCGGCGAGGACGCAATCGAGATCAGGCCGTGGCCAGGCTCGCCGTCGGCATCGTATCGGATTGCCGCCCAGTACTTGCCGGCCAGCGGGTCGGGTGGCGCCCGACTGAACAGCGCGGTGATGTGCTCGCGACTGGTATTGCCGAGGCAATCCGGGCGCTGGAACTGCCACTCCAGGTCCGAGCCATACAGGAACAGGTTCAGCCGGTCTTCGGCGCGGCGATCCGGCCAGCGGAACGCTATGCCCAGTGCTGCGTGGTACTGGCCGTCCTCGCTGGGCTTGTCCGGTTTCAGCAAGGCGGCGACGGTACCGGTGAACGGCAAGCTGTCGCCGGGCAGATAGAGCTCGCCGGCAATCGCATCACCCGGCTTCAGATGGCTCGGGAAATCGCCGTACAGACGGGCACCGGTCGAAGAAATATTGTCGACCGTCATGGTGATCGCCCCGCCGTCGACGCTGATGCTGGCCGGCAGCGGAATCGCGAAGCGCCGTGCCTGGCGCTGCTCATCAGGCCGGTCGGCGGTCTGGCGCATCGCCCGCACCGCGATCAGCACGTTCAGGCCGGCCCAGATCGTCGCGGCGATCAAGCCGTCGGCGGGCAGCGCCCGGGCGCTGCCTCGATAGGCGAGGAACAGACCGACCGTGATCGCGCCGAGGTTGAGTCCGGCGACCAGCAGCTGCGGCCAGATCCGACGCACGACCGCAGGAGCCAGCCGCACCGCCGGGGCGCGCGCCGGTGCTACCGACGCCGTGGGCAGCGCCTGCGGCCGGCCGCGGTTGCGCCGGAGCAGTGATTCCAGGAGTTGCAGATCCTGGGCGGCGATCAGCCTCCGGCGGCCCTGTCCTCGGTCGGCCTCCTCGTCGGCCAGCACGCGCAGCAGCTGGAAGGGCAGGAACAAACTGGCAAAAAGCCCCAGGTCGGCGACCAGCGGCAGGTTGCCGGACAGCAGCATCCAGACCGGTGCGGTGCAGCACAAGGCCTGCTGCCAGCCGTTCAGGCTGGCCAGCGCCGAGGTTAGATAGCTCAGCCGCTGCGCAGGGGTCAAGCGGCCGCGCAGGAACAGGACTTCCCGCAGCAGCAGGCGTAGCGCGCCGCGATCGCGTTGCCGTTGGATCTGGCGCGCCGCGCGGGCGTCTGGCGGAGCGATGCCGAAAGCCAGCGGCTCGGCGACATAAACCGAGCGCAGCCCGGCCTTGTGGACCGCCAGCGAGGTGTCCAGCTCGGCTCCCGGCCGGTCTTCCGGGAAACCGCCGATGGTCGCCAGCGCGCTGCGCCGGAACACGGCGCAGCTGCCGCGGTAGAGCGCGGCATTCGCGGCATCGTGACCGCGCTGGGTGATCCGGTAGAACAGCGAAGTATCGGATCGCCGTCCTCCGTCGAGGCGAGACGGCGCAGCGTCGGCATCGAGGAAGTCCTGCGCGGCCTGGACGAAGGCGACGCGTGGATCGCGGAAATGGCCGAGGGTGGCGTCGAGGAAGCTGCGCTTGGCAGCGTGGTCGGCATCGAAGATCGCCACGAAGTCGGCGTCGCACTGGCTGAGTGCCTGATTCAGCCGCAGGTTGCGGCCGGCTTGCGGGTCGCGGCTCGGCAGGTGGCGGACCGCCAGTTCCTCGGCCAACGCCCGCAGTTCGGGGCGGTCGGCGGCATCAAGCAGCCAGGTCGCATGCGGGTAGTCGACATTGCGGGCGGCGAGCAGGCTATGGCGGATCCGCTCCAGGGGCTCGCCGCCGGCGACGATGAACAGGTCGACGGCGAGGCCGGGTTCGGCGACGACGGCGTCGCGCCGGCTCAGCCTGCGGACCAGGAACAGCTTGAGCAGGCTCAGGCCGAAGGCCAGCAGTTCCGTACCGTAGATCAGCCATGAGAAAATCGGCGCGACCGGATTCAGCGTCGTCGCTCGCCAGCCGAGGTAGGCCACGGCAGCCAGCAGGTACAGGAGCACGATCAGCTGCGCGGGACGGCTCAGCGCTTCGGCCGACGGCTCGACGCGCGAGTCGCTGGCCAGTTCGCTGTCGCTGTCCATGCTGCTGTTCATCGGGTGCACCGCCACGGCGTGTCGGCGAGGTCTGGCCGGATCGTCGAATGTATCGGTGCCGTGATCCGGTCGTATGGACCCTTTTTCCCGATCGGTAGCGTTGGCCTGAGCAACGGAACCCGAGCGTTTTTTTTATACTGTGTGATGGATACCAAGATCACTGATTCCCGCATCGACCTCGAAGCCCTGACGTTCGACGACGTCCTGCTGCAACCGGCCTATTCCGAGGTCCTTCCACGCCAGGTCGACCTGCGCACCCCGCTGACGCCCCGGATCACCCTGAACATCCCGCTGCTGTCGGCGGCGATGGACACGGTGACCGAATCCGGCCTGGCGATCGCCCTGGCCCAGGAAGGCGGCATCGGCATCATCCACAAGAACATGACTCCGGCCCGGCAGGCGGCCGAGGTCCGGGCGGTGAAGAAGTACGAGAGTGGCATCATCGCCGACCCTATCACCGTGCCGCCGGCGATGACCATCGCCGACGTGCTGGCCCTGACCCGCGCCAACCACATCAGCGGCGTGCCGGTGGTCGATGGCGACAAGCTGGTCGGCATCGTCACCAGCCGCGACCTGCGCTTCGAGACGCGCATGGACCAGCCGGTGTCGAAGATCATGACCCCGCAGCCGCGCCTGGTGACGGTCAAGGAAGGCGCGCCGCGCACCGAGGTCATCGAACTGCTGCACGAGCACCGCATCGAGAAGGTGCTGGTGGTCAACGAGGCCTTCCAGCTGCGCGGCATGATCACCGTCAAGGACATCCAGAAGTCCACCGAACACCCGCTGGCCTGCAAGGACGAGCACGGTCGCCTGCGGGTCGGCGCGGCGGTCGGCACCGGTGGTGATACCGACGAGCGCGTCGCAGCACTCGTCGAAGCCGGCGTCGATGTCATCGTCGTCGACACCGCCCACGGTCATTCCAAGGGCGTCATCGACCGGGTCCGCCAGATCAAGCAGACCTACGGCGACCGGGTGCAGATCATCGGCGGCAACATCGCCACCGGCGCCGCGGCGCTGGCGCTGGTCGAAGCGGGCGCCGACGCGGTCAAGGTCGGCATCGGCCCGGGCTCGATCTGCACCACTCGTATCGTCGCCGGCGTCGGCGTGCCGCAGATCAGCGCGGTGATGGCGGTGGCCGCGGCGCTCAAGGACAAGGGCATTCCGCTGATCGCCGATGGCGGCGTCCGCTACTCGGGCGACTTCGCCAAGGCGCTCGCCGCTGGCGCCTACGCTGTGATGGTCGGCTCGATGCTGGCCGGCACCGAGGAAGCGCCGGGCGACGTCGAGCTGTACCAGGGCCGCTCGTACAAGAGCTATCGCGGCATGGGCTCGCTGGGCGCGATGGCGCAAGGTTCAAAGGATCGCTACTTCCAGGACACCACCGCGGAAGTCGAGAAGCTGGTGCCGGAAGGCATCGAGGGCCGCGTGCCGTACAAGGGACCGATGGCGGCGATCGTCCACCAGCTGATCGGCGGCCTGCGCGCCAGCATGGGCTATACCGGCTGCCAGACGACACAGGAACTGCGCACCCAGACCCGCTTCGTGAAGATCACCTCGGCCGGCATGCGTGAAAGCCATGTCCACGATGTGACGATCACCAAGGAAGCGCCGAACTACCGTACCCAGAGCTGATCCCCCGATGACCGCTGCTGCCGCTGCCGTGAAGCCGACTCCGACTCCGGCCCCTACGCCGGATATCCACGCCGACCGCATCCTGATCCTCGATTTCGGCTCGCAGTACACGCAGCTGATTGCCCGCCGGGTCCGCGAGCTGGGCGTCTACTGCGAACTGCATCCCTGGGACATCTCCGACGACGACATCCGCGCCTTCGGCCCGAAGGGCGTGATCCTGTCCGGTGGTCCGGAATCGGTCACCCAATTGAAGGCCCCGCGCGTGCGCGACGCGGTCTGGGAGCTGAAGGTGCCGGTGCTCGGCATCTGCTACGGCCTGCAGGCGATGGCTCATCAGCTCGGCGGCAGGGTCGAGGCGCACGATTCCAAGGAATTCGGCTATGCCGAGATCCGCGCCCGCGGCCATTCCGAACTGCTGCGCGACATCGAGGACCGGGTCAGCGAGGAAGGCCACGGCCTGCTCGACGTCTGGATGAGCCACGGCGACCGCGTTGTCGAGATTCCGCAGGGCTTCAAGCTGATCGCCAGTACCCGCGACGTGCCGATCGCCGGCATCGCCGATGAGGAACGCCGCTACTACGGCCTGCAGTTCCACCCGGAAGTCACCCACACGACTCAAGGCACGCGCATCTACTCGCGCTTCGTCCATGAACTCTGTGGCTGCGGCAACGCCTGGACCGCCGACAACATCATCCATGACGCCATCGACAAGGTCCGTGCCCAGGTCGGCAAGGGCCGGGTGCTGCTCGGCCTGTCCGGTGGTGTGGACTCCTCGGTGGTCGCGGCGATGCTGCACAAGGCGATCGGCGACCAGCTGACCTGCGTGTTCGTCGATCACGGCCTGCTGCGCCATCAGGAAGGCGACCAGGTGATGCAGATCTTTGCCAAGAATCTGGGCGTGAAGGTCATCAGAGTCGACGCCGAAGCGCGATTCCTCGGCGAACTCAAAGGCGTGTCCGACCCTGAAGCCAAGCGCAAGATCATCGGCCGCCTGTTCGTCGAAGTGTTCGACGAGGAGGCACAGAAGATCACTGCCGCCGCCGAGGCACGAGGCGGTCAAGGCAAAGTCGATTTTTTGGCGCAGGGCACGATCTACCCGGACGTGATCGAGTCTGCTGGCGCCAAGACCGGCAAGGCGCACCTGATCAAGAGCCATCACAACGTCGGCGGCCTGCCCGAGCACATGAAGATGAAGCTCGTCGAGCCGCTGCGCGAGCTGTTCAAGGACGAGGTTCGCGCCATCGGCGTCGAACTCGGCCTGCCGCGCGACATGGTCTACCGTCACCCGTTCCCGGGGCCTGGGCTTGGCGTGCGCATCCTCTGCGAGGTGACCAAGGAAGCTGCCGATACCTTGCGCCTCGCCGACCACATCTTCATCGAGGAACTGCGCGCCGCCGGCTGGTATGACAAGACCAGCCAGGCTTTCGCGGTGTTCCTGCCGGTGAAGTCGGTCGGTGTCACCGGCGACGGCCGTCGCTACGCGCCGGTGATCGCGATCCGCGCGGTCGAAACCATCGATTTCATGACCGCCCGCTGGGCACGGCTGCCGTATGAACTGCTCGAAAAGGTGAGCTTGCGGATCGTCAACGAGATCGGCGGCGTGTCGAGAGTCGTCTACGATATTTCCGGCAAGCCGCCGGCGACGATCGAGTGGGAGTAGTCGGCAACTGGCCCGACATCGCGCAGAGGGCGGGATAGCGACTTTGCCGCGTCTCCCGCCGCCACCCTCTACTTCCCGCCAAACTCCCACAGAAACGTCAGTCCGAAGTTGCTCGCATTCGCCGAGCCGCTGACATTCGAGGCGCGGTAGCGGAGGTTGCTGTAGCTGACGACGACCCACTTCCAGCCGGTTTCGAGTTTGAAGCCGGCGGTGTCCCGAAACTTCACGTTGTCGAAGAAGCCGTCACCGTCGAGCTTGATGGCCGTGTGATACACGAGGCCTGTTCCGACTCGCGCGCCATTGTTGAAGTGGTAGCTGCCGATCAATTCCAGCGGCACGCGACCGAAACCGATGCTGGCGTTGGAGGCTTTCGTGGTGTTGTACTTGTAGCCAGCCGTCGCGCGTACTGACCAGGGACTCAGCGGGCTCGGGCGGAAGCTGCCGCCGGCGAAACCGCTCAATCCCTGTCCCGCACGGATGTTCTGCGTGCTGCCATCGTCAAAGGCAACGGTGGCGATCTTGTCGCCGCCGAATTCCACGGCACCACCCAGCACGAAGTTGAACTGCGGGCCGCTGTCCTGCGGCTTGGCTTTCGAGATCGGCTGATCGGCGTGGGCCGGAAGGAAGGCCAGGCTGGCGAGCGCGAAGATGCAGCCAGACCCGAGTCTGATGGACATGAATCGCTTCCCTAGTTGTTTTGGATTGAATTGAATGGATAGCTGCGCTTCGCCATCCCGGACCAGCATCGATTGGATTCGTCCCCAGCGAAGCGCTGGCAGCAGAAATCTTCTGCGGCGGCGGCAAGCCTAACGTGGGAGCGACCGTGAGCAGACGGCCGGTCCCACCCGTTGTGAGCAACAGGTCTCAATTGGACCAGCCGAATACTTCAGCCTGCTGCGCCACGTGACCTGGGGACTGGCCGAAGTGGTTCGATGCGGGTTGAGCGTATTGGCGCCCGTCGGCTCGATACGCATCGAGCAGACGCGACCATTCCATCCTTCGCCCTCGACTCGATTCCCGAATTCAAAAGCAAGCTCCGGAGTGTCGCCACGCCGGCCGCTGCCTAAAGTCCCTCCATCGCTCAAGATGAGTACTGGAGAGCCCCGATGACCAAGTCGAATACCGCTGAACTTCTCGCCACCATGACCACGCGCGATCCGCGCTGGGCCGCAGTCCAGGCCCGCGATGCCAGCGCCGACGGCCAGTTCGTCTATGCGGTGCGGACCACCGGCGTCTACTGCCGGCCGTCCTGTGCGGCGCGCCCGGCGCGGCCGGAGAACGTCGCGTTTCATCTGAATCCGGCGGAAGCCGAGGCTGCCGGCTTCCGCGCCTGCAAGCGCTGCAAGCCGGACCAGGCACCGCTGGCCGAGCAGCATGCCGAGTTGATCGCAACGCTGTGCCGCGTTATCGAACGCGCCGAAGTGACCCCGACCTTGGAAGAGCTGGCCACCCAGGCGGCGATGAGCAGCTTCCATCTGCATCGCCTGTTCAAGGCGGTGACAGGGCTGACGCCGCGCGCCTATGCAGCGGCGCATCGCGCCAAGCGGGTGCGCAGCGAATTGAACCGGGCCGGATCGTCGGTAACCGATGCGATCTACGACGCCGGCTACAACTCCAATGGCCGCTTCTACGCCGAGGCCGATGGCCTGCTCGGCATGACGCCGAGCGACTACCGGGCCGGCGGCAGCAACACCGAAATCCGCTTCGCGGTCGGCCAGTGCTCGCTGGGTGCGATCCTGGTCGCGGCGAGCGCGCGCGGCGTCTGCGCGATCCTGCTCGGCGAAGATCCGGATGCCCTGGCCCGCGAGCTCCAGGACCGCTTTCCGAAAGCGAGCTTGATCGGTGCCGATGCCGCGTTCGAGACGACGGTGGCCCGGGTCGTCGGCCTGGTCGAAGCGCCGCGCCTGGGTCACGACCTGCCGCTGGACGTGCGCGGCACGGCGTTCCAGCAACGGGTCTGGCAAGCCCTGAGAGAGATCCCGGCCGGCGAGACCGCCAGCTATGCTGAAGTCGCCCGCCGCATCGGCGCACCGACGTCGATGCGCGCCGTCGCCCGGGCCTGTGGCGCGAATGCACTGGCAGTCGCGATTCCCTGCCACCGCGTCGTCCGCAGCGACGGCGCGCTGTCCGGCTATCGCTGGGGTGTCGAGCGCAAGCGCCAGCTGCTCGACCGTGAAGCGCAGCCGTGACCGCCGTCGCTGCCATCGACTGGCCGCGGCTGCTGGCCGAACTCGACGCTCGGGGCGCGGCCGTCATCGACGGCCTGCTCGATGCCGACGAGTGCCGGACGATGGCGGCGCGCTACCAGGACGCCGAGGGCTTTCGCAGCCGCGTGCTGATGCAGCGTCACGGCTACGGTCAGGGCGAGTACCGCTATTTCGACTATCCGTTGCCGGACGTGGTCAGCAAGCTTCGGACGGCGATCTATCCGCAGCTGGTGCCGCTGGCCAATCGCTGGAATGAGCGGATGAACCTCGATACCTGCTACCCAGCCGAGCACGCGGACTATCTGGCGCGCTGCCACGCCGCCGGTCAGATCCGGTCGACGCCGCTGCTGCTGCAGTACCGCGCTGGCGACTACAACTGCCTGCACCAGGACCTGTACGGCGAGCAGGTGTTTCCGCTGCAGGTCGCGGTGCTGCTGTCGGCACCGGGCAGCGATTTCACCGGTGGCGAATTCGTGCTGACCGAACAGCGGCCGCGCATGCAGTCGCGGCCCGAGGTCGTGCCGTTGCGTCAGGGTGATGCCGCGGTGTTCGCGGTGCATCACCGGCCGGTCGCCGGCTCGCGCGGCAGCTATCGGGTGAACCTGAGGCACGGCGTCAGCCGCATTCGCAGCGGCCAGCGCCACACGCTCGGCATCATCTTTCACGATGCAGCCTGAGCCGGTGCGATGACGACGCTGGCGCTGTTCGACGATGGGCCGGAAGCCGCGCACGAGCCGCGACCGATCGCCGACGGCGCGCTGCTGCTGCCGGGCTTCGCACTGATGATCGATCGTCAGCTGCTGGCAGCCGTCGAGGCGATCGTCGCGGCCGCGCCGTTCCGGCATCTGGAAACGCCGGGCGGGCTGCGCATGTCGGTGGCGATGACCAATGCCGGCAGCTGCGGCTGGGTGTCGGATCGGCGCGGCTATCGCTACGAGAGCTGCGATCCCCTCAGTGGCCAGCGATGGCCGGTGATGCCGCCGCTGTTTCTGGCGCTCGCCGGCGAGGCTGCCGCAGCGGCGGGCTTCGAGGGCTTCCGGCCCGACGCCTGCCTGATCAACCGCTATCTGCCGGGCGCGAAGCTGTCGCTGCATCAGGATCGCGACGAGCGCGACTTCAGCGCGCCGATCGTGTCGGTGTCGCTCGGCCTGCCGGCGAGCTTCCAGTTCGGTGGCATCAAGCGGAGCGACCCGGTGCAGCGTCTGCCGCTTGCCCACGGCGATGTCGTGGTCTGGGGCGGGCCGGCGCGGCTGCGCTTCCACGGCGTGCCGGCACTGAAAGACGGCGAGCACCCGCTGCTCGGCGGGCAGCGTCTCAACCTGACCTTTCGCCGCGCGCGCTGAGCTTCATTTCTGCAGGTCGGCTACCGCCTGCGCCAGCGCTACCACGGTCAGCGGTGCCGAGCCTTCGGCCTTGTTGCTGATCGTCACATAGGCCTTGTAGCCGGCCGCCGTGGTGCCGGTGATCACCCTGGCCAGGGTCGCGCGGATTTCCAGGTCGGGATCGATCAGCTGGTCGTAAGGCGAGTACAGCTCGCGTGCTTCCTCGTAGCCGTAGGCGCCGTGCACGCGATGCAGGTTCCAGCGGCAGACCAGAGGGCCGGGCCACAGCGCGCGCAGCATCGGCAGTTGCTCGGCGATCGGCGGCATCTTGGCGTGCAGGCCGAGACAGAAAGTGGCGCCGGCTTCGCGCAGCAGGCCGGCCAGCCGCGTCGCATACGGCGGCTGCAGGAACAGCGGATCGCGGACCTCGACGGCGACCACGGCATCCGGCGCCGCCGGCAGCAGCGCGGGCAGGGCGGCGAGCATCGCGGCGAACTGGTCGAGCACCCGATCAAGGCGGTTCAGCCAGGCGTCCGGCAGCGGGCTGAGCTGGAACACCAGCGCGCCGAGCTTGTGCCCCAGCCCGGCCAGCGCCGGCTCGACGAAGTCGCGAATCGCCAGCTCGGGATCGAGGAAGTTGCGGTTCAGGGTCATGCCGCGGCCGGTCTCGTCGCGGACCAGGGCGTCGCTGACCAGGCTCGGCGCCTTGATCGTGAAGCGGAAATCGTCCGGCACCTGCAAGGCGTAGGCGGCGTACTGGCTGACCGTCAGCGGCCGGTAGAAAGCACGGTCGACGCTGACCGCGCGCATCAGCGGATGCTGCGAGTAGGCGCGCAGGCCTTCCTTCGACAGCTTCGCCTCCGGGTAGTCCTCGGCCCAGACCAGGCCGGTCCAGCCGGGATAGGTCCACGACGACGAGCCCAGATGCAGGGCCTTCGGCAACGCTGCCGCCATTGCTTGATGCTCGGGCCTGGGCTCGGCCGGCTGCACCGAAGTCGCCGTCTTGCGACGCGGTGCCGGCGCGGGTGAGGGCGCAGGCGGCGGGACGGCGTCCGGGAACAGGGAATCTTGCATGGCGGCAATGGTAGTTCGCGATTGGCCGCGGATGTCATGCTTCGCGCCCTCGCTGATCGCTCCGCCACCTTCGAATGATGAACTGCGCGCACTACACTGCCGGCCGCTGCCGCTCCTGCTCGGAGCTGGAACGGCCGTACGCCGAGCAGCTGGCGGCCAAGCAGGCGCATTGCCAGTCCTTGCTCGCCGCGCACGCCGGCCTCGACTGGCTGGCGCCGCTGGCCAGCGCCGAGGCCGGCTTCCGCAACAAGGCGAAGATGGTGGTCAGCGGCACGGCGGCGGCACCGGTGCTCGGCATTCGCGATCCGGCCGGGCAGGGTGTCGATCTATCCGACTGCCCCTTGTATCCGCCGTCGATGCAGGCCTGCTTCCCGGCGATCGCCGCGTTCATCGTCCGCGCCGCGCTCGATCCCTATGAGCTCGCCAGCCGGCGCGGCGAGCTGAAGTACGTGCTGCTGACCGAGGGCTCAGACGGCGCGCTGCTGTTGCGCTTCGTGCTGCGCTCGGAAGCGACCGTTGCCCGTATCCGCAAGCATCTGCCGAGCCTGCTGGCCGCGCTGCCGCAGCTCCGCGTCGTCTCGGCAAACCTGCAGCCCGAGCACAAGGCGGTGCTCGAAGGCGAGCGCGAGATTCTGCTGACCGAGACCTCGCGGCTCGCCATCGCCGTCAACGAATTCAAGCTGCAGCTGCGGCCGCAGAGCTTCTTCCAGACCAATACCGCGGTCGCCTCGGCGCTCTACGAGCAGGCGCGGAACTGGATTGACGAAGTCCAGCCGGCCAGCGTCTGGGACCTGTACTGCGGTGTCGGCGGCTTCGCGCTGCACGCCGCGGCGGCTGGTCGCAGCGTCACCGGCATCGAACTGGAAGCCGAAGCGATCGCCAGCGCCGAGTTGAGCCTGGCCGATCTGGCAAGCGGTGGCCGCGCGCTTGGCGATCTGCGCTTCGCCAGTGCCGACGCAACGACCTGGGCGCTGGCCCAGCCCGAGGCGGCCGAACTGGTGATCGTCAACCCGCCGCGGCGCGGCATCGGCGAGACCCTGAGCCGCCATCTGGAAGCGGCCAGTCGAATGCGCTGGCTGATCTATTCCAGCTGCAACGCCGAGTCGCTGGCCCGCGATCTGGCGCTGATGCCGTCGTTGCGCCCGCGCAAGGCGCGCCTGCTCGACATGTTTCCGCAGACCCGGCATTACGAAGTGATCGTGCTGCTGGAGCGCGTCTGAGCGCATCGCGGACAATACGGCGATGAGCGAAATCCCCGAATCCATCCGCCCGGTCGATGAGGCCGACGAGCGCTGGCTGCGCCATGCGATGAGCCTGGCCGAGCGCGCCGCCAGCGAAGGCGAAGTGCCGGTCGGCGCAGTGCTGGTCGGCGCCGACGGGACCCTGCTCGCCGAAGGCTGGAACCGACCGATCGCGCTGCACGATCCGACCGCCCATGCCGAGATCATGGCGATGAGGCTGGGAGCGGCGGCGCTCGGCAATTACCGGCTGACCGGCAGCACCCTGTACGTGACGCTGGAGCCCTGCGCGATGTGTGCCGGGGCGATCATCCACGCCAGAGTCGGGCGTCTGGTCTATGGCGCCCAGGACCCGAAAGCCGGCGCGGTGCACTCGGTCTATGACCTGATCGCCCGGCCGCAGCTGAACCACGTCGTCGCCTGGCAGGGCGGCGTGCTGGAAGCGGAATGCGCCGAGCAGTTGCGCGTCTTCTTCCGGGCCCGGCGCGGGGCACGCAAGGACTGAAGCCAAAAAAGGCCCGATCCGTCGCCGGGACGGATCGGGCCTCGCAGCACAGCCGCGGGCATTGAGCGCAAGTGCCCCGGCGCAGGCCTTCAGCCCTTGTTGAACACCAGCCCGCTGTCGCCGACCTCGACCTGCACAGTGTCGCCGGCGGCAAACTTGCCATTGAGGATCAAGTTCGCCAGCGGATTCTCGATCAGGGTCTGGATCGCCCGCTTCAGCGGACGGGCGCCGTACACCGGGTCGTAGCCGGCTTCCGCCAGCTTCGCCAATGCCGCGTCGCTGAAGCTGATGCCGATCGAGCGCTCGGCCAGCCGCTTGTGCAGATAAGCGGTCTGGATGCCGGCGATCGCCCGGATCTGCGCGGCCGCCAGGGGTTTGAACACCACGGCCTCGTCGATACGGTTGATGAACTCCGGCCGGAAATGCTGGCCGACGACGTTCATCACGCCTTCCTTGATCGCAGCATAGTCGTCACGAGTCGCGGCATTACCCATCAGCTCCTGGATCAGCTGCGAACCGAGGTTCGAGGTCATCACCACCACGGTGTTGCGGAAGTCCACGGTACGGCCCTGGCCATCGGTCAGGCGGCCGTCGTCGAGCACCTGCAGCAGTACGTTGAACACGTCCGGGTGGGCCTTCTCGACCTCGTCGAGCAGCACCAGCGAATACGGCCGGCGGCGCACGGCCTCGGTCAGGTAGCCACCCTCGTCATAGCCGACATAGCCTGGAGGCGCACCGATCAGGCGGGCCACGGAATGCTTCTCCATGAACTCGCTCATGTCGATGCGCACCATCGCTTCCTCGGTATCGAACAGGAAGCCGGCCAGCGACTTGCACAGCTCGGTCTTGCCGACGCCGGTGGGGCCCAGGAACAGGAACGAGCCGATCGGCCGGTTCGGGTCGGACAGGCCGGCGCGTGAACGGCGGATCGCATTGGCGACCGAAGTCAGCGCCTCTTCCTGGCCGACGACTCTCTGGCGCAGCGTGTCTTCAAGCCGCAGCAGCTTGTCGCGCTCGCCTTCGAGCAGCTTCGAGACCGGAATGCCGGTCCAACGGCCGACGACCTCGGCGATCTCTTCCTCGGTGACGCGGGTGCGCAGCAGCTCGAACTTGGTCTGGGTTGTCGTCGACGCGGCGGCCAGCTTTTTCTCCAGCTCAGGAATCTTGCCGTATTGCAGCTCGGCCATCTTGGCGAGATCACCCGAGCGGCGCGCCGCTTCCAGTTCGACCTTGACCCGCTCCAGCTCCTCGCGGACCCCCGCGCTGCCGGCGACACTGGCCTTCTCGGCCTTCCACTTTTCCTCGAGATCCGAGTACTCGCGCTCCAGCTTGGCGATCTCGGCATCGAGCGTTTCCAGCGAGCGCTTGGCACCCTCGTCGGTCTCGCTCTTCAGCGCCTCGCGCTGGATCTTGAGACTGATCAGACGACGTTCCAGGCGATCCATCGACTCCGGCTTGGAATCGCTCTCGATGCGCACGCGGCTGGCGGCTTCATCGACGAGGTCGATCGCCTTGTCCGGCAGGTTGCGGTCGGTGATGTAGCGGTGGCTGAGCTTGGCGGCTGCGATCAGGGCGCCGTCGGTGATCTCGACGTTGTGATGGGTTTCGTAGCGGTCTTTCAGGCCGCGCAGGATGCCGACCGTGTCTTCGACGCTCGGTTCGCCGACCAGCACCTTCTGGAAGCGACGTTCGAGCGCGGCGTCCTTCTCGACGTACTTGCGGTATTCGTCGAGCGTGGTCGCGCCGATGCAGTGCAGCTCGCCACGGGCGAGCGCTGGCTTCAGCATGTTGCCGGCGTCCATCGAGCCTTCGGCCTTGCCGGCGCCAACCAGGGTATGGATCTCGTCGATGAACAGGATCACCGTGCCGTCGGTCTTGCCGAGGTCGTTGAGCAGGGCCTTCAGGCGCTCCTCGAACTCGCCACGGAACTTGGCGCCAGCGATCAGCGCGCCCAGATCGAGCGACAGCAGGCGCCGGTTCTTCAGGCCTTCCGGCACTTCGCCGTTGACGATGCGCTGGGCCAGGCCTTCGACGATCGCGGTCTTGCCGACGCCGGGCTCGCCGATGATCACCGGGTTGTTCTTGGTGCGCCGTGACAGCACCTGGATGACGCGGCGAATCTCTTCATCGCGGCCGATGACGGGATCGAGCTTGCCGGCCATCGCACGCGCGGTGAGGTCGACCGTGTACTTCTCCAGCGCCTGGCGCTGTTCCTCGGCGTTCGCCGAATCGACCTTCTGGCCACCGCGCATCGCATCGATCGCCCGCTCGATGCCGTCTTTCTTCGCGCCGGAATCGCGCAGCGCCTTGCCGAGTGCGGACTTGTCGTCGATCACCGCGAGCACGAACAGCTCGGTGGAGATGAACTGATCCTTGCGCTGCTGGGCCAGCTTGTCGGTCAGATTGAGCAGGCGCGCGAGGTCGCTGCCGACACTGACCTCGCCGGTCGGCATGCCGATCTTCGGCAGGTTGTCGAGCAGAGCGGCGAGCTTGGCGCGGAAGCTGTCGACATTGGCGCCGCTCTGGGCCAGCAGCGGCAGGGTCGAGCCACCGTCCTGCTCGATCAGCGCCTGGAGCACGTGGGCGGGATCGATCTGGTTGTGGTCGCGGCCGACAGCCAGGCTCTGCGCATCGGCGAGCGCTTGCTGGAAGCGGCTGGTGAATTTGTCCATTCGCATGGTTGGACCTCGTGTGGAATTACGGATGACAGCAAGCTGCGGACGCTGCAGGGGCTTTCAAGCAGGTCGATGCCGTGCTTGAAACCGCTGAAGACGGCGCCATCATCCGCCTATCCGGTTGAGGGCTCATTGACCTCCGCGCTTTACAATCGGCACCTTCTTCAGATCCGACCCGGATGAACACCAGCCAAGATCCCACCGCTCCGCCGGATGCTGCCTTCCCGAGTCGGGTGCCGGTCACGCTGCAGTCGATAGCGGCTTATGTCGCCGATTCGATCGCGGTGAAACAGCAGCTGCTCGCCGACGAGGCGCTGCTGGCCAAGGTCGCCGAGGTGGTCAGTCTGTGCATCGCGACCTATCGCGCCGGCGGCAAGATCCTGGTTGGCGGCAATGGCGGTTCGGCGGCCGACGCCCAGCATCTGGCGGCGGAACTGGTGGCCCGCTTCGAGTACGACCGGCCGGGTCTGCCTGCGATCTCTCTGTCTACGGACACTTCTGCGCTGACCGCGATCGGCAACGACTACGGCTACGAATTCCTGTTCGCTCGCCAGCTCCAGGCGCTGTCGCGCCCGGGCGACCTGTTCATCGGCATCACCACCTCCGGCAACTCGAAGAACGTGCTCAAGGCTTTCGAAGTGGCGCCGAAGCTTGGCGTCACCCGCATTGCCCTGTGCGGCAGCGCCGGCAAGGCGCGCGACATCGCCGAACACGCGCTGTGTGTGCCGTCGACGCACACGCCACGGATTCAGGAGTGCCACATCCTGATCATCCATATCCTTTGCGCGCTGCTCGAAGAGAACCTGTTCCCCGAGCACAAGGCGCCGAAGCCGGGGGTGCTTTAGCCCGGCCGCGGCGCCCACCTGGCGGACGCAGGGGTCCGATGTCACCGCGGCACGCATTTTGGGTATCGTTGCCGCCCCTCAACCGAGCCCCACGGAGATCACCTTGACCAAGGCGTACACGAACCAGGAATTCCTGCTCAGCGACGAAGCGCGCGGCGTGCGCATCCTCTGCGAATACCTGGAGCCGAAGTCGCGTCTTGAGGCCGCCGGCGTCAAGCGGGCAATCATCCTGTTCGGCTCGGCGCGCACGCGGCGCCTGCAGCCGGCCCCCGGGGCAACGAGCGCGCCCGACTACTACTCGATGGCCGCCGATCTCGCCGAGCGCTTTGCCCGCTGGACGACCGACAACCACCAGGGCGACGAGCGCTATTTCCTGTGTACCGGCGGTGGTCCCGGCATCATGGAAGCCAGCCATGAAGGCGGCGCCCGGGTCGATCGCAATCTGAACATCGGCTTCAACATCTCGCTGCCGTTCGAACAGCACATCAACCCGTTCGTGAAGGAAGATCACTCCTTCGAATTCCACTATTTCTTCATGCGCAAGTTCTGGTTCATGAACGTCGCGGAAGCTTTCGTGGTGTTCCCCGGCGGCTTCGGCACGCTCGACGAGCTGTTCGAGGCGCTGACCCTGACCCAGACCGGCAAGGCGCGGCCGATGCCGGTGGTGTTGTTCGGCAAGGAATTCTGGGATGGGCTGGTCAACTTCGAGCGTCTGGTCGAGCGCGGCCTGGTGTCGCGAGCCGACGTCGACGCGCTGGTGATCGCCGACAGCGTCGACGAGGCCTTCGAGACGATCGTCAGCGGCCTGGCCCGGCCGAAGCGCCCGCGCCGGACCTGAGCGCCGCCGCCCCTCAGACAGATAGCGTTACCGTGACCCGCGCGCCGCCGAGGCCCGCGGGTCCGGCCGAGCGGCCGAGCACGATCGCGCCGTCGTAGACCTTGACCAGCTCCGCCGCCGCGCCGAGGCCGATGCCCTGGCCCGGCGTGATGCTGTCGGCGCGGACGCCGCGGCTGAGCAGCTTGTCGGCATCGTCGGGAAAGCCGGGGCCATCGTCGTCGATGACGATCTCCAGCATCCGCTGCTGCACGATCGCGGTCAGGCGGACCTCGGTGCGCGCGAACTTGGCGGCGTTGTCGAGCAGGTTGCCGAGCAGTTCGTAGAGATCGCCCTCGTCGGCGCGCACCCGCAGCGACTCAGGCGCCCCGACCCGGAACTTCAGCGCTTTCGCCACGTAGACCTTGGCCAGGGCGCCGGTGATCTTCTCGGCCAGTGGCTTGACCGCGACCGGTTCGGCCAGGGTCCGGCGGCCGGCGGCGGCGGCCTTGCGCAGCTGGTGGTTGGTGATTTCCTGCATGCGGTCGACCGGATCGCGCAGCCGGTCCCGCGATTCCGGCGCCATCGTCCGGTCGTCGACCAGGCCGCGGAGCACCGCCAGCGGCGTCTTCAGCGAATGGGCGAGATCGTCGAGCGCGTTGCGGTAGCGCTGCTGCTGGTTGCGCTCGGCGGCGATCATGGTGTTCAGGCCTTCTGCCAGCGGCGTCAGCTCGGCCGGATAGACCGCTTCGATCCGCGACTGCTGGCCGGATTCGACGCCGCGCAGTTCGCGTACCAGCTTGCGCAGCGGTGACAGGCCCCAGCCGAGCACCAGCACCTGGACGATGATCAGCGCAACGCCGGCGCCACCGAGCCAGATCCACAGCACCCTGCGGAAAGCCTGCAGCTGGGCGTTGTAGTCGGCCTTGTCCTCCATCACCGCCACCGTGTAGCGCTGCGGCCTGGGCTTGGCCGAGAACAGGCGCAGGCCACCGTTGTCGCTGACCCAGCGGATGCCGTAGGTGCTGGCGAAGCGGTCGTCCAGCTCGGTGAACAGGCTGGCACCGACGTCCGGGGCCAGCAGTTCCGGCACCTTGCCGGCGAAGCTCGGGCTGCGCCAGATGACCTTGCCGGAGGCGTTGAAGATCAGCGCCTCGAGCCCGGACTGGACGCGGCCCAAGCGCGGGTCGGGCAGGGCGCCGAGGCTGATGCTCAGCTGGTCGCGGTCGTTGGCATCGGCGGCGCCGAGCAGCGCGAAGATCATGCCCTGCTGCTTGTCGCGCTGCGCCTGCAGCGCGCTGCTGCGGAACGCCTGGTCGAGGCCGGCGCCGCAGAGCAGCATGAAGCTCATCAGCACCAGGGTGGCGACGACCAGCAGGCGGGTGCGTAGCGACTTCATCGCCGGCCGGCGGCCGTCACGCGCGCGGCAGGTTCCAGCGATAGCCGCTGCCGCGCTGGGTGGCGATCGGGTTCAGCGTCCCCTCGGGATCGAGCTTGGTGCGCAGGCGCCGGATAAAGACCTCGATGACGTTGGAGTCGCGCTCCTCGTCCTCGTTGTACAGGTGCTCGGTCAGGGTCGATTTCGACACCACTTCGCCGGCGTGCATCACCAAATATTCGAGCACCCGATACTCGTAAGCGGTGAGATCGACCGGCGCGCTGCTCAGGCTGACGGTCTTCGACGCGGTGTTCAGGATCACCGGGCCGGATTCCAGCTGCGGCGAACTCCAGCCGCCACTGCGCCGGACCAGCGCCCGCGCCCGGGCCAGCAGTTCTTCCTTGTGGAAAGGCTTGACCAGGTAGTCGTCGGCGCCGGCTTCCAGGCCTTCGACCTTGCTCTGCCAGCCGTCGCGGGCGGTCAGGATCAGGATCGGGTAGCTGCGGCCGGCCCTGCGCACCGCCTTGATGATGGCGATGCCCGGCGTCTTCGGCAGGCCGAGATCGATGATCGCGATGTCGACCGGATATTCGACGGCCATGTACTGGCCCTGCTCGCCGTCGGCGGCGGCGTCGACGGCATAGCCCTCGTCGCTCAGGTGGCGGCAGACCTGCTCGCGCAGGGCGGGATCATCCTCGACGACGAGCGCTCGCATCGGTCGACAGCTCCGGTTGTTGGTGTGGTTTATCGGATGTAGACGACGCGGACCTCGCCGTCGCGCAACAGCTTGACACGGTAACCGTCGCCGCTCGGCTCGACCGACAGCACCCGGCCGCCGCCGTTCTCGGCCTGGGCACGGCGGGCCGCTTCGTTGGCGCTGAGGCCGCGGGGCTCGGCGTCGCGACTGTCGCGGCCGGGCGCCAGGAACGGCGTATCGAGCCTGAGGCCACCGCGCCGATCTGCCGATGCTGGCTGGGCGCCGATCAGCCCGGCAAGCAGCACGATCATCAGGAGAGCGGCGCGCATCTGCGGAGTCCAGTAAGTGTTCGTCGGATCAGGCCGTTTGGGGCATCAGGTTTCAGTACGACGCCGGCCGGACGTCGACCTCGACGGCAATACGGTCGCCCGGGTCATACGGCAGACGGGTGTCGTAGATGCGACCGTGGTAACGATAACGCACGTCGTAGGCCTCGACACGCTGTTCATAACGCGATTCCTGCACGGTGACGCAGCGTTCCTCGTAACCGTAGCTCGGCTCACGGTAGCCGCCATGACCACCACTATTGCGGCCGATGCTGGCGCCGGCGCTGGCGCCGATCACGGCACCGGCGGCGGTCGCCACGGCGCGGCCCGAACCCTGGCCGAAGCGGTTGCCGACCACGCCACCGACCACCGCGCCGAGCACGGCGCCGACGCCGTCGTTGTTGCGGCCGCCGCGGTAGCCGTCGTCATAGACGACGCGTTCCTGGGAACATTCCTCGCGCGGCACGCTGACTCGCACGTCGCGGTAGACCGGACGCGTGTCGATGACGTCGGCGTAGTCGACGCCGTCGTCGCGATCATGGTGGCCGGCCTGGGCGGCCGTGGAGGTACCGAGCACGGCGATGGCGGTCAACAACGCGGTCAGCTGGGTGTTCATGGTCCTGCTCCTCGGGTGGCGATGCCGTCGCCTGGGTGGATGGGCGGCATCCTGCGAGGGTCAATCTACTCAGGGTTCCTGAATTGAGGCTGAACTGCTGGCTGCCTCAGTCGGCATCGAGTCGCGAGCGGTCGCGCGTTTCCGGCAGGCGCAGATAGACGGTCAGCGACACCGCGATCATCGCGCTGACGTACCAGTAGAAGCCGGACTCGGCACCAGCGTCCTTGAACCACAGCGCGACGTATTCGGCGGTGCCGCCGAACAGCGACACGCTCAGTGCGTACGGCAGGCCGACGCCGAGCGCCCGGACGGCGACCGGGAACAGCTCGGCCTTGACG
>UEXO01000081.1_pt1 | contig 34118 bp, 29 predicted proteins | sample 4301131 | NCBI WGS metagenome assembly UEXO01 (sample SAMEA4773185, study PRJEB27434) | metagenome | biome: 2259; feature: agricultural soil; material: soil | place: USA | collected 2014-09 | depth 0.25 m | reverse complement strand
CCGCGATGCCGGGCATTTCCCTCACGCCGAGAAGCCCGCCGAAGTTGTCGACGCGGTCTGCCGTTTCCTGGCGCACTGAGCGCAAGGCGCATAGCGAGAAGTCGCGATGAACAGCTCGGCGACGCAACCCTAAGGTCACCGAGTAGAGCCGGAGGGATCCGACTTCGTTTTCCACAACAGCGCAGAAATCGGAGCTCCAGTTGCGATCATCGAGATCAAGACGGCGCCCCGAAAGCGCCGAGCGGTCTTCAGCGCCGATGCACGAGGCGATACAACAGCGGCAACACGAACAAGGTCAGCAGAGTCGAACTCAGGATTCCGCCGATCACTACGGTGGCCAGCGGCCGTTGCACTTCGGCGCCGAGGCCGGTGTTCAGGGCCATCGGCAGGAAGCCCAGCGACGCGACCAGCGCGGTCATCAGCACCGGCCGCAGGCGCAGGGCGGCGCCTTCGAGCAGCGCTTCATCGAGCGGCCGGCCCTGGCGACGCAGACTGTCGATGAAGCTGAGCATCACCAAGCCGTTGAGAATCGCCACGCCGGACAGCGCGATGAAGCCGACGCCGGCGGTCACCGAGAACGGCAGGTCGCGGGCCAGTAGTGCCAGCACGCCGCCGGTCAGCGCCAGCGGCACGCCGCTGAAAATCAGCAGCGCGTCGCGTAAAGACCCGAAGGCGATCAGCAGCAGCGCGAAGATCGCCGCCAGGGTGATCGGCGCGATCAGCCGCAGCCGCTGGTTCGCCGACACCAGTTGTTCATAGGTGCCGCCGTAGGCCAGCCAGACGCCGGGCGGCAGGCGCAGCTCGCGCGTCAGCCTGCCGCGCAGTGCCTCGACGAAGCCACCGAGGTCGCGGCCTTCGACATTGGCGGTGACCAACACGCGGCGCTTGCCGTTCTCGCGGGAAATCTGGTTCGGCCCTGTGCCCAGGCTCAAGGTCGCGACTTCGGCGAGCGGAATCGCGCCGCCGCCAGGAAATGAACCGGGCAGGGCGATCGGCAGCCGTTCCAGCGCTTTCAGGTCCTGGCGCAGCGGCTCGGCCAGGCGGATGACGATGGCGGCGCGGCGATCGCCGTCGACCAGATGGCCGGCGTCGAGCCCGGCCAGCGCGTCGGCCACCGTGCGCTGCACTTCCGACACGTTCAGCCCGTAGCGATAGAGCAGCGCCCGCTTCGGTTCGATGCTCAGCAGCGGCAGGCCTTCGGTCTGTTCGAGCTTGACGTCGACCGCGCCCGGCAGCGTGGCGAGCTTGGCCCGCACGTCGGCGGCGATGCGGTTCAGGGTGTCGAGGTCATCGCCGTGTACTTTCACCGCGACGGCGCTGCGGACGCCGGACAGCAGTTCGTTGATGCGCAGCTGCACCGGCTGCGAGAACTCGGTGACCGTGCCGGGCAGGGTCGCCGCCGCGGCCTGCAGCTCGCGCACTAGCTGGGTCTTGGGCTTGGCCGGGTCCGGCCATTCGCGGCGCGGCTTCATCAGCACATAGGTTTCGCCTTCGCCGGGCGCGGTCGGGTCGATCGCGACTTCGGTGGTGCCCATGCCGGCGAACACCCGGCGCACTTCGGGCAGCGCGGCCAGCGCGCGGTCGAGTTCCTTTTCCAGTGCCAGGCCTTGGGCGAGGCTGGTGCCGGGAATGCGCCGCACCTCGATCAGCACGTCGCCTTCGTCGAGCGAGGGAATGAACTCGCTGCCGAGCCGAGTCGCCAGCGCGCCGCAGACCAGCACCAGCGCGAGTGCGGCGAGCAGCGGCGGCAGCGGATGACGCAGCGCGTTGCCAAGTAGTACGGCATAGCCGCGGCGCAAGCGCCGGGTCAGCCCGACTTCGCGCTCGACGCCGGCCCGCGTCAGCGCCACGGCGACCGCCGCCGGCACGAAGCTCAGCGACAACAGCAGAGCCGAGACCAGGGCCATCATCACGGTCAGCGCCATCGGCTGGAACAACTTTCCCTCGGCACCCTGGAAGGCAAAGATCGGCAGGTAGACCAGAGTGATGATGGCCACCCCGAACAGGCTCGGCCGGATCACTTCACGGGCGGCCTCGAAGGCCAGCGCGCGGCGCTGCTCGTCGTTCAGCGGCCCCGCGGCCTGGGCCTGCGCGAGCCGCCGGGTGCAGTTCTCGACGATGATCACCGCGCCATCGACGATCAGGCCGAAGTCCAGCGCGCCGAGCGACATCAGGTTGGCGCTGACGTCGAGTTCGACCATGCCAGTGACGGTCAGCAGCATCGCCAGCGGAATCACCGCCGCGGTGATCAGCGCAGCGCGCAGATTGCCGAGCATCAGGAACAGCACGACGATCACCAGGCCCGCGCCTTCGAGCAGGTTGGTGCGCACGGTGGCGATCGTGTGCTCGACCAGGGCGCTGCGGTCGTACAGCGGCTCGATGACGACGCCTTTCGGTGCATTGGCGCGGATCGCATCGAGCCTAGCTGCGGCGGCGCGGGCGACGGTCCGGCTGTTCTCCCCCAGCCGCATGATCACCGTGCCGATCACCGCTTCCTGGCCGTCGATCAATGCCGCGCTGCTGCGCAGCGGCACGCCCTGGCCGACTTCGGCGACATCGCCGACCCGTACCGGCACGCCGCCGCGGCGAGTGACCACCACTTCGGCGATGTCGCGCGCGGTTTTCAGCAGGCCCGGCACGCGGATCAGCACCTGCTCGCCGTTATTCTCGACCTGGCCGGCGCCGAGCGTGGCGTTGTTGGCCTCGATCGCGTTTGCCAGATCGGCGAAGCCCAGGCCCCAGGCGAGCATCCGGGCCGGCTGTGGGGCGACCAGCCATTCCTGCTCGTAGCCGCCGGTGGTGTTGATCTCGGAAACGCCGGCCACCTGCAACAGCTGCGGGCGGATCACCCAGTCCTGCAGGCCACGCAGCGCGGCCAGATCCCAGGGCTTGCCATCGGGCTGGCGGGCGCCGGGTTCGGCCTTGATCGCATAGAGCAGGATTTCGCCCAGGCCCGTCGCCACCGGCCCGAGGCGCGGCGCCACACCGGCCGGCAGCGCGGCGCGCAGCGATTGCAGGCGTTCGGAAATCAGGTTCCGCGCGAAGTAGATGTCGGTGCCGTCCTCGAACACGACGGTGACCTGGGACAGGCCATAGCGCGATTGCGAGCGCGTGTATTCGAGGCCGGGCAGGCCGGCGAGCGCGGTCTCCAGCGGATAGGTGACCTGGGCCTCGACCTCCTGCGGCGTGGCGCCTGGATAGGTACTCGTGATCTGCACCTGGGTGTTGGTCAGATCGGGCACCGCGTCGATGTTCAGCCGGGTGAAATTCCAGGCGCCGAACAGCGCCAGCAGCGCCACGGCGATCAGCACCAGCACCCGCCGCTCGACGGCGAAGCGCAGGGCCGCTTCGATCACGGCGCCGCCTCGCCGGCCGCCGGCGGTTTGTCCGCTTCGTCGGCCTCACCCTCCTCCAGCCCGGCCTTGCCGAGTTCGGCCTTGACCACGAAGCTGCCGGCCGCGACATAGGCCTCGCCGGCGGCGAGCCCGGACAGGATTTCGATCCGCTCGCCGTCGCCGCGCCCGCTCTGCACGCTGCGCGGCGCGTAGCCGCCGGCCACCGGCACGAACACGGTGGCCGCGCCGTCCAGGGTCTGCAGCGCCGACGGCGCGATCGCCACCGCGACGGCCTCGCGACCCAGTTCGACACTGGCGTTGACGAACAGGCCCGGCGTCCACTGCCGCTCGGCGTTCGCCAGGCTGACACGCGCGGTCAGCGTCTGGGTCGCCGTTTCCCCGAGCGCGCCGACCAGGCCGATCCGGCCTTCGCCGCGCAGCCGGCCATCGACGCTGGCGACTTCGACGGCCTGGCCGACTTTCACCCTGGCGACATCGGCCGGGAACAGGCTCAGCTCGACCCAGACGGTGGTCAGGTCGGTGATCGAGAACAGCACTTCGTTGCCGGCCTGCTCGCCGGGATCGGCCTCGCGGGCGGTGACCGTGCCCGCCATCGGTGCCACCACCGCATAGGTCTGCAGGCTGTCGTTGCTTTCGATGGTCGCCAGGGTTTCGCCCTTGGCGACCCGGTCGCCGATCGCCTTGGTCACCGTGCGGATCGAACCCGGGAAGCGGGCGACGACTTCGCGCACCCGCTCGGCGTTCGGCCGCACCGTGCCGTACAACGGCAGGCGCTCGCGGATCTCGGCCGGGCCGGCGACCGCGGTGGCGATGCCGACTTTCGCGGCCGCCGTCGCGCTGATCCTCGCCAGCGTCGCGGCTGGGGCCGTATCGTCCGCGTCATCGGAGCCGGCCGGTGGCGCGGCCGGTTCCGGCCGGCAGGCGGCCAGCGCGAGCGAGGCACCGAGCAGCGCCGGCAGCAAGCGCGGGTAGCGGACGGTCATGGCGCATCTCCGGCAGGCGCGAGCATGGCTTTCGTCGCCGGCAGCGCTTCGCCGGTCAGTCGCTCGATCTCGTTCAGGGTCAGGTGGTAACGCTCGGCGGCGTCGATGTGCTGGCGCTCGACGGCAAGCAGCTCGCGCTGCACGTCGACCCATTCCAGGTAACCGTAGCGACCGCGCTGCCAGGCGTACTCGGCCTGCTCCAGCGCCTCGTGGGCGCGGGGCAGGATTTCCTGTTCCAGGCCTTCGACCTCGGCGCGCGCCTGCGCCAGCTGCTGGTAGAGGCCATACAGCTCGCTGTTCAGGCGCAGCGCGAGGGCGGCGCGTTCGCCGTCGACTCGCTCGCGGGCGGCGCGTGCCGTGGCGATGTTGCCGGCGTTGCGGTCGTTGACGCCCAGCGGCAGGGTCGCGCCGAACAACAGTGCTTCATCGCCGCCCTGCTGGGTGCGGCGCAGGCCGGCTTCCAAGGTCAGGTTCTGCACGCCGGCGGCCAGCGCCAGCCTTACTTCGGCATCGCGCAGCCGCGCTTCGCTCAAGTACCGGCCGAGATCGGGATTGCGTTCCAGCCGTTCGCGCAGCAGCTCGAAGTCGGCCACCGCCGGCAGACGGTAGAGCGCGGCGGAGACCCGTGCGAACGACGGCTCGCGGTCGCCCCAGAGGCTGGCGAGGCGCTGGCGATCGGCGGCCAGCTGGCGCTGCACTTCGGTCTGGTCGAGCCGGGCGCGAGCCAGCTGGATGCCGGCGCGGCTGGCTTCTGCGAGTGGCGAACGGGCGGCATCGACACGCTTCTGCACTTCATCGCGCGTCGCCATCGCCAGCTGCACGGCGCGGGCGCCCAGCGCCACCCGCTCCTGGTCGGCGGCGACACCGATGAAGCGGCGCGCGACTTCTGCGATCACGTCGAGCTGGCGCAGGCCGCGCTCGGCCTCGATGATCCGCCGCTCCTCGCTGGCGACTTCGATGCGCCGGCGGCGCTTGTCGCCGAGTTCGATGGTCTGGCTCAAGGACAGCGAGAACTCGGCGCCGGTGAAACCACGGCTCTGGCCACTGCCAAGAAAATCCTCGGCCTGGAAATCGAGCTGCGGATTCGGCCGCACCGCGGCCTGCGCAGCCTGGCCGTCCTGAGCCTTGAACGCGTAGGCGAAGTTCCGCAGTTCGGGATTACCGGCCAGGGCGGCGCGGATCGCGTCGCGCAGGCCCAGTTCCGGCGCAGGCTCGGCGGCCGCTGCCAGCAGCGCCGCGACCAGCATCAGGCCGCTGCCGGCCAGCCGCCGAGGCCATCTTCGCGCTGCCATCGTGGTCCGCTCTCCTCGCCGGTCGCCGCCGGCGCCCGCGTCGTTTCTGGGGACGAGGTCGGACCGACGGCTGATGCGGCGATTGTAGGCGGGGACGGCAGCCGGCAGCGGCAGGGATCAGCCCGCCGTCTTGCGCCGTGCGCGCGGCTTCGGGGCGAGCCTCAGCACCGGCTCGACGACGTCGTTGGCAGCCAGGCCAGGAACGCTGATCACGCCGGCTTCGGCAAGCATGCGCACCTGCACGCCGATCGCCTCGGCGTTCGATTCGGCGCGGACATAACGGCCATCCGGCTGCAGCAGCCAGCTCTGGGCAGTGTCGGCGAGATAGGCCTGCAGGTGTTCGAGCACCCGCTCGCGGATCGCCTTGTCGCGCAGCGGGAACGCGATTTCCACGCGGCGCAGCAGGTTGCGCTCCATCCAGTCGGCGCTCGACAGCCAGACTTCGTCGGCGCCGCCGTTGTGGAACCAGAACACCCGCTGGTGTTCGAGGAAGCGGCCGATCACCGAGCGCACCCGGATGTTCTCGGACAGACCCGGCACACCGGGCCGCAGGGAACACATGCCGCGGACGATCAGGTCGATCTGCACGCCCGCCTGCGAGGCCTCGTACAGCGACTTGATCGTTTCCGGTTCGACCAGGCCGTTCATCTTGGCAACGATGCGGCCGGGCTTGCCGGCGTGCACCTGCTCGATCTCCCGGGCGATGCGCGCCCGCACGCCGGTGGCCAGGGTGAACGGCGCCTGCAACAGGCACTTTAGCTCCGGCACCTTGCCGAGACTGGTCAGTTGCAGGAACACGTTGTGGACGTCGCGGCAGATCGCCGGATCGGCGGTCATCAGGCCGTAGTCGGTATAGGCGCGGGCGGTACGCGGGTGGTAGTTGCCGGTGCCGAGGTGCGCGTAGTGCTTCAGGCCGCTGTCTTCGCGGCGGACGATCAGCATCATCTTGGCGTGGGTCTTGTAACCGACCACGCCGTAGACGACATGGGCGCCAACGTCCTGCAGCGCTTCGGCCAGCGAGATGTTGTCGGCTTCGTCGAAGCGGGCGCGCAGCTCGACGACCACGGTCACTTCCTTGCCGGCCCGCGCGGCCTGGATCAGCGCCTCGGCGACCGGGCTCTTGGCCCCCGTGCGGTACAAGGTCTGCTTGATCGCCAGCACGTTCGGGTCCTTCGCGGCCTGGCGCAGCAGTTCCAGCACCGGGCCGAAGGAATCGTAGGGGTGCTGGAGCAGGCGGTCGCCGTCGCGCATCGCCGCGAACAGGTCGCCGGACAGCGCCTTCGGCACCCTTGGGGTGAACGGCGCGTCCTTCAGATCCGGGCGCTCGACCTTGTCCGGAATCGCCAGCAGGCGCATCAGGTTGACCGGCCCGTTGCACTGGTAGATGTCACCGGGCTGCAGGTTCAGCTCTTCGGCGAGATAGCGGATCAGCTCGTCCGGGCAGTTGTGCGCCACTTCCAGGCGCACGGTATCGCCCCACTGACGCTGCTCGAGTTCGTCTTCGAGCGCTTCCAGCAGGTCCGAGGCCTCGGCCTCGTCGACCAGCAGATCGGAATTGCGGGTGACCCGGAACTGGTAGCAGCCGTTCGGTTCCATGCCCGGGAACAGCTGGTCGACGTGGGCATGGATGACGCTGGACAGGAACACGAAATCGTTCGGTCCGGTGCCCGGCACCGACGACGGCAGGCGGATCAGCCGCGGCAGCGCCCGGGGCGCCTGGACCACGGCATAGCCGATGTTGCGGCCGAAGGCATCGCGGCCGGTCAGCGACACGATGAAGTTCAGCGACTTGTTCATGATCCGCGGGAACGGATGGGCCGGATCGAGACCGATCGGCGACAGCACCGGCAGCACCTCGTTCTCGAAGTAGCTCTTCAGCCAGTTGTCCTGCTCCGGGGTCCAGTGGGCGCGGCGCACGAAGCGGATGTCCTGAGCCTCCAGCGCCGGGATCATCACCTCGTTGAGCACCCGGTACTGGGCGTCGACCAGCTCGTGGGCGGCTGCCGAGATCGCCGCCAGCACTTCGGCCGGCGTGTTGCCGTCGGGGCCGACCGAGATGGCGCCGACCTTGGCCATCTGCTTCAGGCCGGCAACGCGAATCTCGAAGAACTCGTCGAGGTTCGAGCAGGAGATGCACAGGAACTTCAGTCGCTCCAGCACCGGCACCCGAGTGTCCTCGGCCTGGGCGAGAACGCGCTGGTTGAATTCGAGCAGCGACAGTTCGCGGTTGATGAACGACGGGGGCGGCGTTGGGTTCATGCGGGGTGGAGCGCGGCAGAGCGATGGAACATCGTACTAGACGCGGCGCTCGTGACAGTTCGATGACGGCCACCACTCGGTTGGCCGTTGCCGCCGTTCCTCGCCGCGCCAGCGGATGCGAATCGCCGCGGGCTCGCTGTCAGCGCACGACGATCGCCTGCGCGAACTTGACGACGTCGGCGGCCGGCACGTCGCCGGGTACGGCGAGGCCGCGCTGCACCGCCGGGCGGGCACGGATCGCGTCGAGCCAGCGGTTGAGGTTCGGCAGGTCGTCGATCTCGACCCCGGCCCAGGCGTGGATGTTCGGCCACGGGAACATGATGATGTCGGCGATCGTGTAATCGCCACGGCCGGCCCCGCAAAGGAAGTCTCGGCCTTCGAGGCGTTTTTCGAGCACGCCGTAGAGGCGCTTGGTCTCGTTCTGGTAGCGGTCGATCGCAGGCTGGTACTTCTCGTGCCAGTAGCGGAAGAAAACGTTGGCCTGGCCCTGCATCGGGCCGACGCCGCCCATCTGGAACATCAGCCACTGCAGGACTTCGGAGCGACCGCGGCTATCGGCCGGCAGGAATTTTCCGTACTTTTCCGCCAGGTAGATCAGGATCGCGCCGGATTCGAACACCGAGAACGGCGCGCCGCCGTCAGTCGGGGCGTGGTCGACAATCGCCGGAATGCGGCCGTTCGGGTTGATCGCCAGATATTCCGGCTTCTTCTGGGCGCCGCTGCCGAGGTCCAGCCGCACGATGTTGTAGGCCACGCCCAGTTCTTCGAGCATGATCGAGACCTTGTGGCCATTCGGTGTCGGGGCGGTGAACAGGTCGATGCTGGCTGCGGTCATGACGCACTCCGGGATGGTGGACGCGGCACGCTAACGCGATCCGCCCGGCGCTGCCAGCGCGGGTCGACCCGCAGCCCGGGTCGAGCGGATCGACCTCGAAAAGGCCGGGCGAGCAGGGCTCGTCCGGCCTGGTCGGGAATCGCCGTCGGCTCAGGCGGCGACGGCGACCCGCGTCGGAGCCTTCGCCGGCACCCCGAACTGGTGGGCGATCGCGTCGATCTGGTCGAGGAAGTGGCGGTTGTCGTGGTCCCAGGGATGGAAGCCCGGCTTGAAGTAGTCGAGCCACGGCAGGGCGATGCCGCGCAAGCCGCCGATCGGGCCGAGCATCACCCAGGCAAACTTGGCCCACTGGCGCGGGCTCTTGTCGATGTTCTTGTCGGTCAGCACCATCTTCGCCATCGCCGCTGCGATCAACGACAGGAAGGTCGTGGTGATCACCACCAGCGTCGAGGTGCGCAGCAGGTAGGCCCTGAGCGTCCGCCCCATCACCCTGCTGTACAGGTCGTAGGCGACGGCCTTGTGCTCGGTTTCCTCCAGCGCGTGCCAGCGCCACATCGCGGTCATGTTCGGGTCGCTGCCTTCGATCAGCGCCGGCTTGCGCAGCAGCAGGTCGCCATAGATGGCAGTGAAATGCTCCAGCGCGATGGTGATCGACAGCTGCACCTCGGGCGGCAGGCGTTTCGCCGATTCGATGATCGCCAGGATGCTGCGGCCGAGTTCCTCGGCCGGCATGCCCTGGGCCGCCAGGCGCTCGTTGTATTCCTCGTGCTCGCGGCCGTGCATCGCTTCCTGGCCGATGAACGCGGTGACCTGCGCTTTCAGCGCCGGATCGCTGAGCTGGTCGCGATAGTGGCGCAGCGAGTGGATGAAAAAGCGCTCGCCGTCCGGAAAGAACAGCGACAGCGTGTTCATGTAGGCGCTGAGCAACGGGCCCTGGGCATTCCAGGTCCGCAGGTCGACGTCATCGAGCTTGAATTTCAGGTCACGGCGGACGGGCAGCACGGCGAAGCTCCTTGGCTTTGATCTGGTGATATTGTTACATCAATTGATGTCACAGTTAAATAGCAAGCTTGCCATCGCTGCCGCTGTCAAGCCTGCGCTGACACTGGGTATCATTCGATTCATGAAAGGCATTCTTAGCCGCTTGTCGTCGCTGTCCCTGTCCGAACTGGCCCGGGGCACGCCCGTGGCCGCGACGCCGGCCGGCCCCGAATACACGATCGACGAACTGGCCCGCGAGGCGAGCACGACGGTGCGCAACGTCCGCGCCTACCAGGACCGCGGCATCATCCCGCCACCCGAACGGCGCGGCCGCGCCGGCGTCTACAACGCCGAACACCTGTCACGGCTCAGGATCATCGGTCAGCTGCTGGCGCGCGGTTACACGCTGTCATCGATCGGCGAGCTGATCGAGGCACTCGAGCAAGGCCAGAATCTGGCCCAGGTGATCGGCATCGAGTCGGCCGTGTCCAGCCCTTGGACCGACGAGGAGCCGGTGCGCTACACGCTGCCGGACCTGGTCAAGCTGTTCGACGGCAACTTCGATCCGCGCACGCTGACCCAGGTCGTCGATCTGGAAATCCTCCAGCAGGAAGGCGGCAAGTTCCGGGCGCCGAGTCCGAAGATGATCCACGCGGCCGCCGAGCTGGTGCGGATCGGCATTCCGCTGGCCGACATGCTCAACGTGGTGAGCCTGCTGCGCGCCAACGTCGAGCGGGCCGCCGAGGCGATGGTCCAGCTGATCGACAGGCATCTGCTCGACAAGTACGGCGATGGCCTGCCGCCGCCGGAGGAATCGGCCGAGATCGGCGACCTGATCTGGCGCCTGCGGCCGCTGGTGGAAATGGCCGTGCACGCCGAAGTGTCGCGGGCGATGCAGCGTGCCGCCAGCCAGCATCTCGGTGACCGCCTGAGCCATGTGCTCGAACAGTTCGAGCGCAGCCGTCAGGCTGGCAGCCGCAGCGTCTTCGACGACGACGCCTGAAGCCGCGTTCAGCGGCCGGCCACCACCATCAGCGCCCGATCCGGGTAGTCGCTGAACACGCCGTCGACGCCCATTTCCCGTAACAGGCGCAGCTCGGCAGGGTCGTTGACGGTGTAGACGAACACCTTGATGCCATGTTGGTGGGCGTCCTCGATCAGCCTGGGGTCGACGAACTCGGACGACAGGTTCAGTGTCGCCGCGCCCAGCTCCACCGCACAGCCAGCCCAGTCCAGCGGCACACCGCAGATCAGCGCGCCGATCGGGATTTCCGGCGCGAACTGCTTGAACTCCCAGAGCTCGGGCAGGTGGAACGAGGAGACCAGGAATTTCTCGGGCGGCCAGCCGGCGTCGAGATAGCCACGGATCACACCGGCTACCGCTACAGCGGTGCCACCGGCGCTTTTCAGCTCGATGTTGACGCCGACCTGCTGCTCGACCAGATCGAGTACCTCGGTCAGCGTCGGAATCTGCTGGCCGCCGCCGGCGTCGAGCGCCCGCAACATGCCGAGCGACTGGCTGGCCAGGAAGCCCTGGCCGTTGGTGGTGCGCTCCAGGGTCAGGTCGTGGAACACCAGCAGTTCGCCGGAGTCGTGCAGCTGCACGTCGAACTCCACCCACGGAGCACCGAGGCGGATCGCCGTGTCGATCGCCAGCAAGGTGTTCTCCGGAGCGTGCCCGCGTGCGCCCCGATGCCCGATCACGGTGAACTCTTTGGCGTACATGACAGCCCCGTCCGCGGAAAGCCTGGCCGTACTCTACGCTGCGCAGCTGCGGCGAGCCGCCTTCGGAACCGGCTGCCAGTTCGTCGACGATCCGGGCCGCCATCCCGTCTTTTCACCGACAAGGATCACGCATGACTTCGATCGCGCCATCCGTTGGCAATCCGATACCTCGCGCTGTCGCAAGCCCTTGGCGAGCACCGCTTGTCACGCTGAGCGGCCTGCTGGGCCTCGGCCTGCAGTTGCCCGCCGCGGCCCAGCTGCTGCCGTCCTGCGACTGGTACGAAGCGCCGGTGAAGCTCGCCTATCCGGAAGCCAATGCCCGCTACTATCAGGCGGACCTGCCGATCCGGCCGCCGCTCGGTTCGCGGATCCGCATCGAAGGCGAGTACCTGGCGACCCGCTACTTTTCGTTCCAGGTCTACGACGCGCGCTATGCGCCGGTCGACCAGCTCGGTGACTACAAGCTCCTGCCGGATCGGGGCAGCCAGTCGACCCTGCTCGGCCCGACGGCAAGCAATCCGGCGGTGGCGCCCGGCGGCCGCTACACCGCCTATGTCAATTACGGCCCGGTTCGCGCCGTGCGGCCACGCAACACCCTCTTCACCGGCGCCTCGCTGCTGTCGCCGTATCGGGTCAGGCTGGCGCTGCGCACCTACCTCGAGGAGGTTCCGGCGCCGTTGCCGAAGCTCGTGCTGGAGACTCCGGCCGGCGACCTGCCGCTGAATCCCGGGCCGTGCTGGCCGCGCGTGGGCGACGTCATGCAGGCCGAGCCCGAACTGATTGCTGCGCCGCCACCCGCAGCGGTAACGGCTGCAGTCGTCAATCCGCGCGCCGTGCCGTTCGCCGTGTTCTACGGCGCCGAGTCCGGCGACAGCGAGTTCGGTCTGAACCAGAATGCGGCCTACATGTCGGCCGTGGTCGGCAAGCGCAACGACATCGTCGTGATCCGCGGCCGGGCGCCGACCTTCCGCGACCGCTTCGTGTCGACGCCGGCGCTGCCCGAGGTGCGCTACTGGTCTTTCTGCCAGAACGATCAGGTGCTGACCACGGTGGTTGCCTGCCTCGCCGACCGCGAGATTCCGGTCGATGCCAAGGGGATCTACCACCTGGTGGTCGCCGATGGCGCCGTCGAGCGCCTGCCGAAGAGCAGCGGTTACGCGGCAATGCCATTCGGCCCGGTCCGCGACGGCAAGGGCTATGTCATCTATCGGCAGCTGTTGGCCGCCAGCGACTTTGTCGGCGCCATCGCCAGGGTGCCGTTCGGCACCGCTCCGGGAGCCGTGATCGGCGACTACGCACCGACCGCGGTCTACTGCCCGCCAGCGCTGTTCGAGGCCCGGGTCCGGGCCCGGGACACGCCGGACCAGATCTACGAGGCTTGCGCCGCCGCACCCTGAACCGGTCGGTGCGGTGCCGGGCCGGCGGCGTTCCGACTCAGACGATGCTGACGATCTTCATCGTGTTGGTGCCGCCAAGTTCGCCGGTGAGGTCGCCGCGGGTCAGCAGCACCCGGTCGCCGCTGCCGATGACCTTGCGGTATTTCAGGCACTCGATCGCTTCACGCTCGGCCTGCATCGCGTCGGAAGTCGACGGATCGAAAGCCACCGGGTAGACGCCGCGGCACATCGCCATCTTGCGGCGCGTGGTCTCGTGGCGGGTCAGCGCGTAGACCGGGATCGGCGTGTCGGTGCGCGACACCATCTGCGCCGTCGAGCCGGATTCGGTCAGGGCGACGATGGCTTTCGCGTGCATGTGCTGCGCGGTCCAAGTGGTCGCCATCGCCACCGCTTCGTCGGTGCGCCCGAAATGGGTATCCATGGTCCGCCGCGAACGCTCGCGCGACGGCATGGCCCGTTCGGCGCCGAGGCAGACGCGGGCCATCGCCTCGATGGTCTTCACCGGCCAGCGGCCGGTCGCGGTCTCGGCCGACAGCATCACCGCATCGGTACCGTCCATCACCGCGTTGGCGACGTCGAGCACTTCGGCGCGCGTCGGGATCGGGTTGACGATCATCGACTCCATCATCTGCGTCGCGGTGATCACCATGCGATTGGCTTCGCGCGATGCGGCGATGATCTTCTTCTGCCAGCCCGGCAGCTCGGCGTCGCCGATCTCGACACCGAGATCGCCGCGCGCGACCATCACCACATCGCTCGCCGCGATGATCTCGTCGAGGTTCGGCAGCGCTTCGGCGCGCTCGATCTTCGACACCAGGAAAGCCGAGCCGCCGGCCGCGTTCATCAGCGCCCGGGCTTCGTCCATGTCGGCCGCTGAGCGCGGGAACGACACGGCGATGAAATCGGCACCGATCGAGATGGCATGGATCAGATCCTCGCGATCCTTGTCGGTCAGCGCCGCGGCCGACAGGCCACCGCCCTGCTTGTTGATGCCCTTGCGGTTCGACAGCATGCCGCCGAGCACCACCACGGTGTCGATCCGCGTGCCCTCGACCGCCGTCACCCGCAAGGTGATCGCGCCATCGTTGAGCAGCAGGATGTCGCCAGCCACGGTGTCGCGCGGCAGGTCCGCGTAGGCGCAGCCGACGGCGTTGACGTCGCCGGCATCGGCGCCGATCGAGGTGTCGAGCACGAAGGCCGCGCCCTCGACCAGTTCGACCGGGCCATTGGCGAAGCTTTCGATGCGGATCTTCGGGCCCTGGAGATCGGCGAGGATGCCGATGTCGTAGCCCAGCTCGCGCGAAACGCTGCGCACCGCAGCGGCGCGACGGGCGTGGTCGGCGGCCTTGCCGTGCGAATAATTCAGGCGGACGACGTCGACGCCGGCCTGCAGCAGTCGCTTCAGGACGGCAGGGTCATCGGTAGCCGGGCCGAGCGTGGCGAGAATCTTGGTGCGACGAGTCATGGCAGCTTGGTTCGAGTTCTGGGGAGTACCTATGCCAGTATTCTCCCCCTTCTCGGCTCCGATGCACGAATACGTTCGCCCAATATGCACACGACAACCGCTACCGTCCTCGGCACCCCGCTTGCCCCCAACGCCACCCGGGTGATGCTGCTCGGCGCCGGCGAGCTCGGCAAGGAAGTGGTGATCGAGCTGCAGCGGCTCGGCGTCGAGACCATCGCCGTCGACCGCTACGCGAACGCGCCGGCGATGCAGGTCGCTCATCGCAGCCACGTCATCCGGATGCTCGATGCCGCAGAGCTGCGCAGAGTCATCGCGCTGGAGAAGCCGCACTACATCGTTCCCGAGATCGAAGCGATCCACACGGTGACCCTGCAGGAACTCGAAGCCGAAGGCGTCGCGACGGTGATCCCGACCGCCCGCGCAGCGCGCCTGACCATGGACCGCGAAGGCATCCGCCGCCTGGCCGCCGAGACCCTGCGCCTGCCGACCTCGCCCTATCGTTTTGCCGACAGCTGGGACGACTACGCAGCGGCGGTCGCCGCGATCGGCATTCCCTGCGTGGTCAAGCCGATCATGTCCTCGTCCGGCAAAGGCCAGAGCACGATCAAGTCTCAGGCCGACGTGAAGAAGGCCTGGGACTATGCCCAGGCCGGCGGCCGCGCCGGTGCCGGCCGGGTGATCGTCGAAGGCTTCATCCCGTTCGACTACGAGATCACCCTGCTGACCGTGCGCTGCCTCGGTGCGGACGGCGAAATCGAGACTCGCTTCTGCGCGCCGATCGGCCACCTGCAGATCGACGGCGACTACCGCGAATCCTGGCAGCCGCATCCGATGTCGGCCGCAGCCCTCAAGAAGGCCGAAGCGATCGCCGAAGCCGTCACTGCCAACCTCGGCGGCCGCGGCCTGTTCGGGGTCGAACTGTTCGTCAAGGGCGACGACGTGATCTTCAGCGAAGTGTCGCCGCGCCCGCACGATACCGGCCTGGTCACCCTGATCTCCCAGGACCTGCCGCAGTTCTCGCTGCACGCCCGGGCGATCCTCGGTCTGCCGATCCCGAGCATCCGCCAGCGCGGCGCGGCGGCGTCCTGTGCGCTGCTGTTCGAGGGTGAAGTGATCGCGCCGAGCTACGGCGGCCTGGCCGCGGCACTGGCAGATCCGGACACCCAGCTGCGCCTGTTCGGCAAGCCGGAAATCTCCGGTCGCCGACGCATGGGCGTCACCCTGGCGCTGGCCGCGACGATCGATCAGGCCCGGGCCAAGGCGCGCAAGGCGGCGGCCGCGATCAAGCTGGTTTCCTGATCAGAAGAACGCCATCACCCGCACTTCGATGCTTTCCCGCGGCCGGGCATCGGCCGCGGTATGCGGATGCTCGAAGGCGCTGTGGAACATGAAGCGGGCGCGGCCGTCGGTCTCGCTGTCGTAGGTCTTCAGCAGCAGCGCCTGACCGGCGTCGATGCCCGGGAAGTAGCTCCAGCGATGCGCCGGGTTGGCGCGCATTACGTAGATCTCGCCGGTGCGCTCGCGGTATTTCAGGTCCATCGCCAGCAGGTCTTCGGGCACCTGGGTGGTTGCGTCGCACATCGCCAGCGGCAGTTCCTCGACCCGGTGATGGAGCGGCTTCCAGACGTTGTAGAACGCCACCCGGCGAGTTAGCAGCGCCTCGGCTTCGGCCGGCAGCAGGTCATGCAGCCGCTGCGGGCCGCTGAGTACCGTGTAGTCGCTGTGCACGACCAGCACCGCCGGCCGCTGCACCGTGGTCTGGGCGCTCAGATCGGCCGGCAGGCGCTTGCGGATGGTGTGGTCGAAGACCTCGACCCGGCGTGCGCCGGTGTGCGCTTTCACGTAAGCGACGATCTGTGTGTAGAACGCCGACTTGATCGCCGCGTCGTCGCCGAATGCCGTGAAAGCGACGGCGAAGTCGTGGAGCTCGAAGCCTTCGCGGTCCGCCGAGAACGCGGACGCTCGCGGCCAGCCATCGTGGACCAGCACTTCGCGAGCTTCGGTACCCGGCGGGTTCGGCTCGTACGGCTGATCCGGCTCGTAGAAGTAAGTGTCGAGGCGGCGCCCATTGTCGGCGCTGTAGTTCATCGTGGCGCGCACGGAGGCGCGGGCGACAGCGGTCATCGGCAGAGTCTCCTGGCGGTCGCAGGACCGGCAATCGCGCGAGCTTAGGTGAGACGCGGCGTGCCGGGCAGTCGGCGCAGCCCCTGGCGCATGCAGTCGACACGGCGCTGTCACATGTCCAGCTCAGGCTGCGGGTTTGCCGTCCCGGCGAACTGCCAGCCTTTTCCGATGAGCCAGATCTGCGGTCTGTTCCCCACGCCTCTGATGCGCGTCGAGCGCCTGTTGCCGGCGCCACTGGTGCAGGCGCTGATCGCCCGCCACGCCGGAGCCGCCGTGCGCCGCAACAGTCAGGACGCGCGGCTGGCGCATACCGAGATCCTCACCGAAGAGTCGTCGCCGGAACTGCTGCTGCTGCGCGCGCTGCTGACGCCGAAGCTGGCCGAGTTCGGCGAACTGCTGTTTGGCGAGAAGCTTGTCTGGTCCTTGAAGGAGCTATGGCTGAACCGGCTGGAAACCGGCGGCCACCAGGCGATCCACAACCACGCCAACTGCTTCGTGTCCGGCGTGCTGTACCTGACGCCGACCGACCCGTCGGCGAACACGGTGTTCGTCAAGGCGCTCGGCGGCAACGGCTACGTGTTCGCCAACGCTCACCGCGATACCCGCTCTGGGCCGTTCAACTCCGACAAGTGGGTGGCCCCGGATGCCGCGGCCGGCGACCTGATCCTGTTCCCCAGCCACCTGCTGCACGAGGTACCGGTGAACCGCGGTGGCCCGCGCCTGACGCTGGCCTTCAATGCGATTCCGGAGCGCCTGGATTCCTGGGGCTACGCGCTGCGCTTCGCCCGTTCCTGAACACCGCCGAGTCCCGACCATGCCTCGTTTTCCGATCGTCCTGGCGCTGGCCGGCGCCGCGCTGCTGCTGCCACTGAGGTTGACGGCCCACGACTACACGACCGGCGCCATGAAGATCCTCCATCCCTGGACCGATGCGGTGCCGGCCGGCACCGCGTCGGCGCCATTGCGCCTGCGCATCGTCGAGGTCCAGGCCGACGATCGCCTGTTGGCCGCCGAGACGCCGGTCGCCGCGCGGATCGAGGTGATCGCGGTGGAAGGCGACGCCGAGCCCGGCATCGCCGTGGCCAAGGGGCGTGAGCTGTCGCTCGGCAACGACGGCCCGCGCCTGCGCCTGCACGGCATCAACACCCGGCTGTTCTTCGGCAGCGAGTTCCCGCTGCTGCTGCATTTTGCCAATGCCGGCGCGGTCGAGGCCGGGCTGATCATTTCCGATCCCGAATAGCCGGTCTGCCGTCGAGGGTTCGCCCTCGAGCGTGCTTCATCAAAGCTTCACTGCGCCGTCAACTTCGGCCTTTACGGTCTGGGCCTCGCGCGAAGTGCCAGGTGGGGATCCGGTGCCTGATCGCGAAATCGCCTCATCCCAAAAGAATGCAGAGCATCACCATTCGGAGAAACCCATGCACCCCTCGTTCAAGCCGAACGCCATTCGCGTCGCCGTGACCGCCGTGTTCGGCGTCGCGGCCGTGGTGGCCGCACCGTCGACCAGCGCTCAGAGCCAGACCCGCGACCAGGGTCGCTATGTCGTCGGCGATTTCCACAACCACACCACCTGCTCTGACGGCCAGATCTCGGTCCAGAAGCTGGTCAACAAGTCGGTCGATACCTACGGCCTCGATTGGTTCATCCTCGCCGGCCACGGCGGCGGCGGCACCCGCAACTGCACGCTCGCCGACGACGCCACGGTGTTCACGCCGGCGACCAATCCCTACGTGCCGGGCCAGGGCCCTGACACCACCTGGGCCGATTCGATCGGCGTCGGCGCGGTGAAGGGCGACCGTGCCGCCGAGGGCTACATGTTCCGCTGGCAGTCGATCCAGCAATTCCAGTACCCGCTGCTCGAAGCGATGGCCGAGGCCAAGCAGAAGCCGATCTTCATCGGCCTGGAATCGGTGGTCGCCGGCCATGAGCACTCCGATACCGCGGTGATCGCCGGCCAGTTGCCGGCCAGCGGCCACGGCAATGCCGATGCGACCGCGCAGTGGGAATACTGCTTCGACCGCGCCGACAGCGATCTCAGCCGCGGCGGCGACAACCAGTGGGATTGCACGGTGCCGGGCGGCGCCCGCAACGACTTCCTCGATGCCCGCGGCCGCAAGCTGGCCGGCGCCGAGAACAGCGGCAACCTCGGCCACCTGAAGACGGTCGAAGGTGTGCGCTGGCTGCAGGCCTTCCACCCGAAGACCAGCTACTACATTCCGGCCCATCTCGAACGCGCCGGCGTGTTCAACCCGGCCGGCAGCAACGGCTTCAACATCGAGCATCTGCGCAACTTCAACAACGCCGGCCCGACTGTGGCGTTCGGCTTCGAAGGCGGCCCCGGCCACCAGGCCAGCAGCAACCGCAGCTACGGCGCTGGCGCCGCCGGCACCGGTACCTACGGCGGCGCCGGCTACTACACCGGCAAGCTCGGCGGCGTCTGGGACACCCTGCTCGGCGAAGGTCGCAACTGGTGGATCTTCAACAACTCGGACTACCACAGCCGCGGCTCGTTCGGCCCCGATGACGTTCGTTCGACCAGCGACCAGTACCCGGGCGAATTCAACCGCACGCACATCCTGGCCAAGACCGGCGGCGCGGCGCTGACCCCGCAGGCGATCGTCGACGGCATGCGCAGCGGCAACGCCTACTACGTCAACGGCGATCTGATCGACCGTCTGGCCTTCGTCGCCTGCCGCGGCACCGGTGCCAGCGCCCGTGACATCCAGCAGGCCCAGGCGGCCGTGACCCGCGCTGCCCAGCGCAATGAAGGCTTCGCCGATTCGCGCTGCGCCCAGCAGGGCGAGAAGCTTGTGATCAATGCCGGTGAGGACGTGGTCATCTTCGCCGCGCTGCGCGATCCGGAAGGCAGCAACCTGTCGCCGTACACGATCCCGAATCCGTCGCTGCTGCAGATCGGGGTCAACCAGCCGCTGAACCAGCCGGTGCTCGATCACGTCGATCTGATCTCTGGCCTGGTCACCGGCTATGTGTCGCCGGACAGCCCACGCTACGCCGGTGCCGCCCCGGGTGGCGCTGGCGGCGCGCAGGACAGCCCGAACGCGCTCAACCCGACGACCGCCGTCCGCGCCACCTTCAGCGCCGCCAACTGGTCGTCGCTGCCGGGTGGCTACAAGCTGATCACCCTGCGTGCGCCGAAGGTCCAGGCTTCGCAGTACATCCGCCTGCGCGGCAGCAACATCCCGGCCGCCGTGCCGAACGAGACCGACGCCCAGGGCAATCCGCTGGTCGACACGCTGGCCAACAACATCACGGTGTTCCCGGATGCCGTGGCCTGCGCCGATCCGACCGCCGCGGCTGCCAACGTCAACTGCCTGACCCATCTGCCGGTGCAGGGCGGCGGTCGCCGTCTGGATGTCGACGTCGAAGCGTTCACCGATCTGTGGTTCTACTCGAACCCGATCTATGTCGAAGTTCGCGGCGGCACCGTGGTCGCCGGCGTGAAGTAAAGCCGTAGAGCTTGCTGGACCCGGCTGCGGGCGCATCCCCCGCCCGCAGCCGGTTTCCCGCGTCTGCCGGCCCAGTGCCGGTTTTGCTGTCTTTGCTGGCTGGACTGCCTCATTCCTTGAATTCCGCTGCTGCAAGCCTGCCATCGCCCGCGATGGTTTTGCCGTTTTCGCAGGCCCTGCCGCGCCCCGCCGGCGTGGCCCTGCTGATGCTTGCCTCCGGCTGCGCCGGACTCGTCTACCAGATCGTCTGGACCCAGCAGTTGGGGGTCTGGCTCGGTCATGAAATCCTGTCGGCGCTGGCCGTGGTTGCCGCCTTCTTCGGCGGCCTGGCGCTCGGCGCCTGGCGCGGCGGCGCCTGGATCGCCCGCAGCCGGCAGCCCGGCCGTGGCTACGCGCTGCTGGAACTGCTGATCGCGCTGTGGGCGCTGCTGCTGATTCCACTGATGCCGCGCCTTGGTGGCGTGCTGGCCGCCGCGATCGGCGCCGAACCCGGTGCGCTGCGCCACTGGCTGGTCGCCTTCCTCGGCCCGCTGCTGATCCTGCTGCCGGCGACCGCCGCGATGGGCGCCACCTTGCCGGCGCTGGCCCAGGTGTTCGGCCGCCTGCGCACCCAGGGCTACGCGATCGGCGGCCTCTATGCGGCGAACACGCTCGGCGCGGTGTTCGGCGTGCTCGCCAGTGCCCTGCTGCTGGCACCGACGCTCGGCTACAACGCCACCGCGGCACTCGCAGCCCTGCTCAACCTGGCCTGCGCCGCCTACGCGTGGAAAGCCTTCGCCGGCCTGAGCCCGGCGCCCGCCGAAACGCCGGCCGCCGCGCGCAGTGCTGCGCCGCTGCTGCGGCTGGCGGCGACCGGCCTGCTCGGCATCGGCTACGAAGTGCTGATCGTCCGCGTCATCAGCCAGATCGCCGAGAACACCGTCTACACCTACGCCGCGGCGCTGGCCGTCTACCTGCTCGGCACCGCGCTCGGCGCGGCGCTCTACCAGCGCTGGCTGGCGGCCAGCCGCGACGGCCCGGCGCTGCGTGCCCGACTGCTGGCGCTGACCGCGCTGGGCATGCTGAGCGGCGGTCTGGCCCTGAGCCAGGGTGCGGCGCTGAAGCTGGCGTTCTCGTCCGGGTTGGGCGGCGGCTACGCCGCGGCGCTGGCGGCGGAAGCGCTGCTCGCCGCGCTCGCCTTCCTGCTGCCGACCGTGGCGATGGGTGCCCTGTTCAGCCATCTGAGCGTCGAGGCCCGCGACGGCGGCTGGCGGCTCGGCGATGCGCTGGCCGCCAACACCCTGGGCGCGAGCTTCGCCGCGCCATTGATCGCCGTGATCCTGCTGCCGCCGCTCGGTGCCGGCCCGTTGCTCGGCCTGCTCGCGCTGGCCTACCTGCTGCTGGTGCCGCTGCGCGAGACCGGCCGCGCCGCCGTGCTGGCGGCGACCGCAGCGACGGCCGCCTGGCTGCTGCTGGCGCCATCGCTGCGCATGGTCAGCGTGCCGGAAGGTGGGCGACTGCTCAGCTATCGCGATGGCGTGATGGCCGCGGTATCGGTGGTCGAGGACGCCGACGGCGAGCGGCGCCTGCACATCAACGACCGCGCCCGCGAAGGCTCCAGCCGGACGCGCTACACCGATGCCCGCGAAGCCTGGACGCCGCTGCTGCTGCATCCGGCGCCCAAGCGGGCACTGTTCCTCGGCCTCGGCACCGGCGTCACCGCCAGCGCCGCGGCGGCCGATCCCGGCCTGAGCGTCGACGCCGTCGAACTGCTGCCGGAAGTGATCGAGGCCTCGCGGCTGTTCGTGCCGGCGACGGCGCCGCGGCCGCGAATCGTTGCCGCCGACGCCCGGCGCTACGTACGCGCCACCGACCAGCGCTACGAGGTCATCGTTGCCGACCTGTTCCACCCGGCGCGCAGTGGCTCGGGCGCGCTCTACACCGTCGAGCACTTCGGCGCCGTGCGTGAACGCCTCGCGCCTGGTGGCGTGTTCTGCCAGTGGCTGCCGCTGCACCAACTCGACCTCGCCAGCCTGCAGGCGATCGTCGCCGCGTTCCTCGGCGTCTATCCGGACGCCGTCGCGCTGTTGGCGACCTACAGCCTCGACACGCCGGTGCTCGGCCTGGTCGGCGGCGCCGACGGCCTGCGCCTCGATCCGGCCGCGCTGACCGCGCGATGGACCAGTGTCCAGACCGGCAACCGGGCCGGCGCGGTGCTCGCCGGCCTGCAGTACGACGACGCCTTGGTGTTGCCCGGCAGCATCGTCGCCGACGCCGCGGCGCTGCAGGCCTTCGCCGGCGCGATGCCGGCGAATCGTGACGACCTGCCGGTGGTCAGCTACCGCGCGCCGCGCCTGAGCTATGCGCCGGACAGCCGGCCGCGCGATCGCTTGCTGCAGCTGATCGGCCAATGGAGCGCCAGCCCGGCCGCCGTGTTCGGCTCGCCGCGCGATGCCGCCGCCACCGCCTGGCAAACCCGTGTCGCCGCCTACTGGCAGGCCCGCGATGCCTTTCTCGAGGCCGGCATGAACGTGCAGCCGGCCGCCGACCCGCAAGCGATGCTGGCCCAGGTCGGCGCGCCGCTGCTCGCGGTGCTGCGTCTGAGCCCGGATTTTCGTCCGGCCTACGAGCCGCTGCTGCGCATTGCCGAGGCCTTGACCGCGCGCGCGCCGGACCAGGCGCGGGCCCTGCTCGCCGAACTGGCCGCGATTTGTCCCGAACGTCCCGAAGCTTCCGCGGCGCTGCGCCAGTTCGACGTGCCGCCGCCCTGATCCCGCCTCAGCCTGCACCTCGAGAACCATGAACGCCACGACTCCTTCCACCCTCGATCGCCCGACGCCAGCCGCAGTCGCCATGAGCGGCCCGCGTCGCTGGCTGCGCGAGCCGCTGCTGCACTTCTTCGTGTTCGGCGCGTTGCTGTTCGCCATCGACAGCCGGCTGGCCGCACGCCGCAACGACAGCCAGGTGATCCTGCTCAACGCCGCTGCCGACGCCGAATTGCACCAGATCGTCCGCGACGAACTCGGCCGCGAGCCGAGCGCGGCTGAGCTGGCGGCGATGCGCCGCCGCTGGTTCGACAACGAACTGCTTTACCGCGAAGGGCTGGCGCTCGGTCTCGATCGCGGCGACACCGCGATCCGCGAGCGGGTGATCTTCAAGGCGCTGAACGTGGTGCAGGCCAATCTGAGCCTGCCGCAGCCCGACGACGCCGAGCTGCGCAGCTGGTTCGAAGCCAACCGGGTTCGGTACGACGAGCCGCCGCGCATCGATTTCCTGGAAGCGGTGATCGCCGGCAAGCCCAGTCTGGCGGAGGCCGAGGCCTTTGCGGCGCGGCTCAACGAGCAGGCCGCGCGCCAGCCGCAAGCCAAGGTCGACGGCGGCCTGCGCGTCTATCGCGGCCGTCCGGTGGCGACCATCACGCCGGCCTTTGGCGCCGCTTTCACCGAGGCGCTGGCGCGCCAGCCGCTGCAGCGCTGGGTGGCGCTTGACAGCCAGGACGGGCCAAGGGCAATCCTCGTCGAGGCTCGCGCCGATGGTCATCCGGCCGCGTTCGAGGCGCTGCGCGAGAAAGTGTTGCTCGACTGGCGCGACCAGCGGATGGCCGAGTTGCGCACCGACGCGGTACGCAAGCTCGGCGACAAGTACACCTTGCGGGTCGCCGGGGAGAACCCGTGACGTTCTGGCCGATGATTCTCCGGCACCTGATTCGCAGCCTCGTGGTTGCACTGCTGGCGTTGCTGCCGTGGTTCACCGCGCAGGCGCACGAGATGTCGATCGCCGAACTGAATCTGCGCGAAGTGCTGCCGGGCGAGTTCCTGTGGAACTGGGGCCAGGGCGGCATCGGCCGCCAGCCGCAGGACGAGCTGACGCCACGCTGGCCGGAAAGTTGCCGCACCGAGGGCGACAAGCTGGTCTGCGTCGGCGGGCTGAGCGGCGTGGTGGCGATCGACGGCGTCGGCGACAGCTATTCGGCGACCATGCTGCGCGTGCTCTGGCTCGACGGCACGCCGCAGGTCTACACGATCACCGCCTCGCAGAAGACCGCGCGCCTGTACGGCAGCGCCAACGACACTCGCGGCGGTGGCGAGATCGCCAAGGCCTACACGATCCTCGGCGTCGAACACATCCTTGGCGGCATCGATCACCTGCTGTTCGTGGTCTGCCTGCTGTTCCTGGTCGGCTTCCGTCGCAGGCTGATCTGGACGATCAGCGCTTTCACCGCCGCCCACAGCCTGACCCTGATCGCCAGCGCGCTCGGCTGGCTGGTGCTCAGGGGGCCACCGGTCGAAGCGGTGATCGCGGCGTCGATCGTGCTGATGGCGGTCGAAGCCTTGAAGCGCGAGGACACCCTGGCCCGGCGGGCACCGGCGATCGTCGCCTTCGGCTTCGGCCTGGTGCATGGCCTCGGCTTCGCCGGCGCATTGAAGGAGATCGGCCTGCCGCAGGATCACCTGCTGCTGGCGCTGCTGACTTTCAATGTCGGTGTCGAGATCGGCCAGCTGCTGACCGTCGCGGTCGCTTTCGTCGCCACCCGCGCGGTGGCGCGGCTGCCGATGGTCGCCGCCCGCGTGCCGGTGCCGGCGCTCTACGTCATCGGCAGCGTCGCCGCGTTCTGGACCTGGCAGCGGCTGGCGGCAGTGCTGGTCGGCTGAGGCGTTGGTCGAGTGGCTGCCCTAGCGCCGCTCGACTTCGACCACCGACACCGCTGGCGCGTCGTTGCCCCAGTCGCTGCGGATGTAGGTCAGCACCGCGGCGATGTCCGGACGGCTCAACGACTGGCTGAACGGCGGCATGCCGTGCGGGAAGGGATTGCCGACCGTCGACGGCGGGAAGCCGCCGTTCAGGGTCAGGTTCAGCGCGTTGGTGGCGGACACGGCATTGACCGTGGCGCTGCCTGCCAGCGCCGGATAGACCTTGTCGCGGCCTGCGCCGTCATCGCCATGACAGTCGGCGCAGTGCTCGGCGTAGACGAGCTTGCCGCGGCTCGCAAGCGCCTTGCGCGCCTCCGCCGACACCTGCGGCACCCGTGGCGCCGGCGGTGCTGCGGCCGGCGGCAGCGCGCGCAGAGTCGCGACGATCGCCGCGAGGTCGTCGTCGCGCAGGTGCTGCAGGCTGTGGAACACCACTTCGGCCATCGGCCCGGCGACCGCGTTCCGGGCGTTGACGCCGGTCTTCAGCAGCTGGCCGAGTTCGTTCGCTTCGCCGTCGCTGATCGGTTTCGGCGCTGCGAGCGGCAGCGCGTCCCAGCCGAGGCTGGCGATCTCGCCGCCCATGTAGCTGGCACCGTCGCGCAGACCGCCGAGCGCGCCGCGCGAGGTGTGGCAGGCCGCGCAGTGGCCGAGGCCTTCGACCAGGTAGCGGCCGCGATCCATCGCGGCGATGTCGGCATTGGTCGCCGGGCGGAAATACAGCGCCCGCCAGACCCGGGTCGCCAGCTGGCTGCCGTAGGGGAAGCGCAGCGTATCCGGCGTCGGTGCGCGTTCGACCGGCGCCAGCGTCTGCAGCCAGGCGAACATCGCATCGGAGTCCTCGCGCCGCAGCTTGGTATAGCTGGTATACGGAAAGGCCGGCGACAGCCAGCGGCCGTCCTTGGACTGGCCGTGGCGCAGTGCCCGGTAGAAATCCTGGTTGGTCCAGCGGCCGAGGCCGCTCTCCGGCGCCGACGTCAGATTGCTGCTGTAGACCTCGCCGAACGGCGTCGGGATCGCCCGGCCGCCGGTGAACGGCGTGGCCCCCGGCGCGCTGTGGCAGGCGCCGCAGTTGCCGAGCTTGACCAGGTATTCGCCGGCCTTGATCTGTTCCGCCGTCGGCGACACCAGCGAGGCTGGCGCCAGAGGTTCAAGGTCGAGATTCGGCCGGTTCAGCCACAGCGAGAAGATGAACGCGGCAGCGATCGCCGTAGCCATCAGGATCAGCCGGCCCTTCATGGCAGCACTCCGCAGTCGAGCGGCAAGTCGTTGGCTAGCTTGTCCGCCGGGGCGGCGTCCTCCGGGTACGGCTGGCTGGCCAGCCAGCTGCTGATCGCGGTGATTTCCTCGGCCTTCAGCGCACGGGCGATCCTGCCCATGCAGTCCGGCTCGCGGGCGTGGCGGACGCCGTTCTTCCAGGCGCCGACCTGGGCATCGAGATAGCGTGCCGGCAGGCCGCGCAGGCCGGGAATCATCGGTACCACGCCGGTCAGCCGTTCGCCGTGGCAGGCCTGGCAGGGCGGGATCTTGCGCTCGGGATCGCCGAGCACGGTCAGCCGTTCGCCGAGCGCCAGCTGTTCCGGCGTCGTCCCACTCATCGGCGGCTGCGGCGCGTGGCGGCGGGCGGCGTAGTACAGCGCGATCTCGCCGAGATAGGCGTCGGACATGGTCGCTAGCAGTCCGGCCATGATCGTGTGCTGGCGTCGCCCTTCGCGGAAGCTGGTCAGCTGGGCGTACAGGTAGCCGGCCGGCTTGCCGGCGATGGCCGGGTAGTAGTCGTCGCCGACCGTGCGGCCTTCATCGCCGTGGCAGGCGGCGCAGGCGGTGAGTCGCTCGGCCATCAGCTCGGCAGGTTCGGCGGCGTTGGCCGGTGCCGCCAGCAGGCTCAGCAGCAAGCCCAGCAGCGGGACGGAAACGGCGAGCCAGCGGGTATGGCGATTGCGGCGGCGCATCGGATCGGTCGAGTGAGAGGCGGGTTTTGATGATGGCGGCGGCGCCATGGTGAGGCATCGCGCGCCGCATCGGTATCGACAGTTGCCGCGCCGAAACGCAGGGCAGATGCCGGGCGGATCGCCGGGCTTACTTCACGCTCGCCGCTTCGGGCGGTACCGCCGTTGCAGTCGTCGTCTTCTGGGGCCGCCGCCGGGCGCGCAGCAGGCCGTCGCCGCCGTAGATCACCAGCGCCATCCAGATCATCGCGAAGCCGATCGCCCGGGTTTCGGTGAACGGCTCGTGGTACAGGAAGATGCCGAGCAGCAGCTGCATCGTCGGGCCGATGTACTGGATCAGGCCGACCGTCGAGTAGGGAATGATCCTGGCGCCGAACGCGAACAGCGCCAGCGGAATCGCGGTGACCAGGCCGCCGGCGAACAGCATCAGGTTGATGCCCAGGCTGGTGTTGCCGAACGCACCCTGGCCGCTGTATTCCAGCCAGCCGAGGTAGAGCGCCGCGAACGGCGCGATCAGCAGGGTTTCGGCGCCGAGCCCGGCGATCGCGTCGACCTTGACCAGCTTGCGGATCAGGCCGTACAGGCCGAACGAGATCGCCAGACTCAGCGCGATCCACGGCAACTTGCCGGTCTGCAGGGTCAGCCAGGCCACGCCCAGGCCGGCGAAGGCCACCGCCGTCCACTGCGCCTTGTTCAGACGCTCGCGCAGGATCAGCACGCCGAGCAGCACGTTGACCAGCGGGTTGATGAAGTAGCCGAGGCTGGTTTCGAGCACGTGGCCGGAGTTCACGCCCCAGACGTAGACGATCCAGTTGATGCTGATCAGCAGCGCGGTGACGAACAGGCGCAGCCGGGTCGGGCCATCGGCGAGGGCGTTGCGGACGTTGCCGAGCTGGCCGCGCCAGGCCAGCCAGGCCATCACGAACAGGCAGCACCAGAGCAGGCGGTGCGACATGATCAGCAGCGCCGGGACGCTGTTCATCGGCTTCAGGTACAGCGGCAGCAGCCCCCAGATCAGGAAGGCGCCGACGGTGGCGGCAATGCCGCGATTGAACGATGCCGGGGCGACGGCAGCGGGGCTGTTCATGGTTTCCTCGGCAGCCGGAAGCTGCCGCGAGCTTGGAGGCGCGCGATGATACGCCGCGCGCGCTGCTCGTCGTTGACGCGCCGATGACCGGCTGCCGTCGGCCGTGTCTGCGCCGGAGAAGGGGCGCGCTGCGGACAAAAAAATCGGGACCGACAGCGATGCCGGTCCCGAAAGGCTCAGGTCCTTGTGGCGGCTTGCGTCCTGGCGATCAGTCGTCGACGTCGAGCTCGACTTCAGTGGCGATCAGCATCGTGCCGCTGTAGCTGCCCTTGGCTTTCAGCTTCGAGCCGATGGCGACGGCGGCGTAGAACTGTTCGGCGCTGACGGTGGCATCGTCGAACTGGTAGCGGGCCGTGCTGGCGTCGACCGCGACGCCGGCGATCACCAAGGCTGCGCCGACTGCGTCGATGCTGTCGGCAGCTGCTTGCACGAACTGGCGACTGTCGCGGTCATCGCGTTCGACCTTGCTGGCGGTCAGCTCGCCCGCGACTTCGATCAGGCCCAGTTCGACGTAGTCGCCAACGGTGAGGCCGGTGAAGCCGAAGTTGCGGACATCGTCGCGCGAGTCGCGATAGACGGTGGTGTCGGCGACCTTGACGGTGACCCCGAGCACCGAGAAGCTTCGGGCTTTCGCATCGATGGCGGTGATCGTTGCCTCCATCTTCAGCGCGAAGCGGCGCAGCCGCGGCAGCAGGGCTACCAGCTGGGTTCGGAATTCGGTCATGCCTTCTACCTGGCGTTCATATCGACAACGAACGGCCGGCGAGTTTATTCCCCTGAACCTGTCCAGGATGTCGAGGTGCTGCCGATGAGCCGCTGCCGATTCTTTCCGCGCATCGCCGTGCTGGCCATTGTCCTGTGCGCGGCTGCCGCTCCGCCGACCTCAGCCCGCGACGATCGCGAGGTGCGGGCCGCCCGCGACAGCGCCGACCGCCAGCGGGATGTGCAGCGTGAGCAGCAGCGCAGCGCCGATGATGCCGCCCGCCGCGGCGGCGGTGGCGACAAGGCCGACGCCCGCGGTGCTGGCAGCTCAGGCGCTGGCGTCAGTGGCAGTGGCGATCAGGCCAAGCCCGGCGCTGCCCGGAAGCTGGCCGAGGAGCGCGCCAAGGACGAGGCCAAGGCGCGCGAGGATGCCGAGAAGGCCGAGCAGGATCGTCTCGAGGATCTCGCCAAGGCCGCCGAGGATGCCGCGAAGGATGCCGAGGACGCTGTCGAGGATGCTGAAAAGGAGCGCCGCGAGACGGTCGAGGAAAGCCACGGCGCGGTCGACGAAGGCGCCCGCTACAAGATCGAGCGCGGCACCGATGGCCGCGAGCGGTTGCGAGGCGAGGTGCTGATGGTCGGCAGCGCCGACGCGGTGGCTCAGGTTCGCGCCGCCGGCTACGTGGTGCGCAGCGAGCAGGTGCTGCCGGCGCTCGGCGAATCGGTACTACGCATCGCCGTGCGGCCCGGCGACAGCGTCGAGCAGGCGCTGCAGCAGCTGCGCGGACTGGTGCCCGGGATCAGCGTCGCGCCGAACCACATCTACCGGCCTTCGCAGCTGTCGGCGTCGGCGCGGCTGCTGCCGGTCGCCGATCCGGCGCCGACTGCGGCGGTCGATCTGCGCCGGGTGCTCGGGCTGATCGATACTGGCGTCGACCTGCGCTCGCCGCTGCTCGCCGGCGCGGTGGTCCGGGCGCGCTCTTTCGTCGGCGGCGAGCAGCCGCGGCCACGCGCGCACGGCACGCTGGTCGCCGAGATCGCCGCCCGCCACGGCGCCCGGCTGGCGCTTGCCGACGTGTTCGGTGCCGACGATGACGATCGCCTGATCGCCCCGGCCGATGCGATCGCCGCCGCGCTGGCCTGGCTGGTCGCCGAGCAGGTGCCGATCATCAACATCAGCATCGAAGGGCCGGACAACGCGGTGATGGCGCTACTGGTCGCCCGGGCGACCGCAGCCGGCGTGGTGGTGGTCGCGGCGGCCGGCAACGGCGGTCCGGCAGCGGCGCCGGTCTACCCGGCCGCCTATCCGGGGGTGATCGCGGTCACCGCGATCGATGACCGTGACCAGGTCTACCGTCGCGCCAACCGCGGTCCGTACATCAGCTTCGCCGCACCCGGCGTCAACATCGTCAGCGTGTCCGGCTCCTACGACCAGCGGCCGGTATCCGGTACCTCGTTCGCCGCACCGATGGTCGCCGCGCTGATCGCCGAGCGGCTGCTGTCTCTATTGCCATCGCCGGGCCGATTGCCGAATCCGGCGAACGGCGTGCTCGACGCGCTGCGCCGCGGCGTCCGCGATCTCGGCGTCGCTGGCCGTGATCCGGTCTATGGCTGGGGTGCGATCGTGCCGATGACGCCGGACAGGGTCGAGGCGCGAGATGCCGGCGGCGGCGCCGCGACACTGGCAGCACCCTGGCCGCACCGCCCGCGTTCGGCGCTCATCCGGTAGTGCCTCGACTCGGAGATGGCCCAGCGGTCACGCCTGGCGGTCCAGCCGCGTTACAGTCCGGTTCATTCCAAGAGGCCTAGCCATGCATGTCCTGATCACCGGCGGCACCGGATTCATTGGCCGCGAACTGGCCAGCGGCCTGCTCCGTGACGGTCATGCGGTGACCGTGCTGACCCGCGAGATCACTTCGGCCGGCAATCGCATTCCGGCCGGGGCGAAGGCGATCCGCGACCTGAGCCGCGCCGAGCCGGTCGATGCGGTGGTCAACCTGGCCGGCGCCAACCTCGGGGCCGCGCGCTGGAACCCGGTGACCAAGATGGGCTTCCGCACCTCGCGTATCGATACCACACGGCGGCTGATCGACTGGCTGCGCAAATTGCCGGTGAAGCCGAAAGTGCTGATCTCGGGTTCGGCAATCGGCTGGTATGGCCCTCGCGGCGACGAGCTGCTGACCGAAACCGCCAGCCCAGGCAGCGATTTCTCGGCGATCCTGTGCCGCGACTGGGAAGCCGAAGCGCTGAAGGCCGAGGCGCTGGGCGTACGGGTCTGCGCCTTGCGTACCGGCATCGTGCTCGGCCCCGATGGGCCGGCTGGCGGCGGCGCGCTGGCGCAGATGCTGCCGGCGTTCCGGCTCGGCGGCGGCGGCCGGATGGGCTCCGGCAAGCAGTGGATGAGCTGGGTGCATCGTGCCGACTTGGTCGCGCTGATCCGTTTCCTGATCGAGCGCGACGGCGCCTATGGCGCTTTCAACGGCACGGCACCCTCGCCTGCCACCAACGGCGAATTCGCCCGCACCCTCGGCAAGGTGCTTGGCCGTCCGGCGGTTCTGCCGATGCCCGGCTTCGCGCTGAAGATGATCGTCGGCGAGATGGCCGAGATCCTGCTGAGCGGCCAGCGGGTGATTCCGCAGGCTGCGCTCGATGCCGGCTTCGTGTTCCGCTACCCCGAGCTGGAAGCGGCGCTGCGCGAGGTGCTTGGCCGCTAGGCGAGCCGTGTCCGCAGCAATGCCGCTTCGCCGCGGATCGCAGTGATCGTCTCCGCTTTCAGCCGATCGAGATTGCGCAGCTGCATCACCAGCCGCGGATGGCCGGCGAAGCGGCTGCGGTGGCGGTCGAGGAAATCCCAATACAGGGTCGTGAATGGACAGGCCTTCGGACCGGTGCTGACGGCCGGATCGAAGCGGCAGCCACGGCAGTAGTTGCTCATCTTGTCGATGTACTTGCCGCTGGCGATGTAGGGCTTGGAGCCCATCAAGCCGCCATCGGCGAACTGGCTCATGCCGATGGTGTTCGGCACTTCGACCCACTCGACGGCGTCGACATAGACGGCCAGATACCACTCGTGCACTGCCTTCGGCCGCACGCCGAGCAGCAGCGCGAACAGGCCGGTGATCATCAGCCGCTGGATGTGGTGCGCGTAACCGTGGGCCAGCGTGTCGCGTACCACCTGCTTCAGGCAGTTCATCTCGGTGTCGCCGGTCCAGTACAGCTTCGGCAGCGGCTGTTCGGCGCCGAGCGCGTTGTCGTCGAGATAGGCCGGCATGTGCCACCAGTACAGGCCGCGCACGTACTCGCGCCAGCCGATGATCTGGCGCACGAAGCCCTCGACGCTGGCGATCGGCGCGCGTTTCGCGTGATAGGCGGCAATCGCCGCGGCGATCACTTCGCGCGGGTTCAGCAGCTTCAGGTTCATCGCCGCCGACAATCGTGAGTGATAGAGCAGCGGCTCGCTGTCCCAGACCGCATCCTCGAAAGGCCCGAAGGCATTCAGGCGATGGTCGATGAAGTCGGCGAGCGCGGCCAGCGCATCGGTGCGCGTCACCGGCCAGTCGAAGTGGCGCAGCTCGCCTGGATGATCGGCGTAGCGCTCGGCGACCATCGTCAGCACTTCGGACGTGATCGCATCAGGCAGGAAGCGCCGTGGTTTCGGGACAAAGCCGGGCCCCTGCTTGCCGAAGGCTTCGCGGTTGTCGTGATCGTAGTTCCACTCGCCGCCTTCTGGCTGGCCGTCGGCATCCATCAGCACGCCAGTGCGTTGCCGGACGGCACGATAGAAGTGCTCCATCCGCGGCTGCTTGCGGGCGCCCATCCAGTCACGGAACTCGGCGACCGTGGTGATGAAGTGGCGGTCGATGCGTACCTCCAGCGGCAGGCCAGCCGCCGCGCAGACCTGCTCGATATCGCGCGCCAGCCGCCATTCACCGGGTTCGACGACGATCAGCCTGTCCGGCTTGAGCGCTGCGATCGACGCCGCCAGCGCCTCGGCGATGGTGGCGTGTCGATGCCCGCTGGTCGCCTGGTAGTCGACGGTCCAGCCGCGTGCCTGCAACGCCTCGCGGAAGTGCCGCATTGCCGCCAGGAAGATCGCGACGCGGACCTTGTGTGACCAGACATAAGTCGCCTCGGCCGACGCCTCGCAGATCCAGACCCGGTCCTGTGCCGGGTCGTAGCCGTCAAACGCGGCCGATAGTTCGTCCAGCTGGTCGCCGAGGACGACGATGAGATTGCGCATGGGAGAAGTTCATGAGGGGAATTCAGGGGCGGCGAGGCTTCACGCTCGTCCGCAGCTCATGTGTCGACGAGGCCGACACGGCGCTGGACGATGGTGAAACGGTGACCGAAGACCGCCGTGCCCGGCAGGCATCGGAGCAGTAACGCACCTCGTCCCAGACCTTCTCCCACTTCTTCCGCCACGCGAATGGACGCTGGCAGACGATGCAGGGCCTCTTGGGCAGATGAGGCTTGCGGTGGGCCACTGGGTGCGGGCGGTACTTGCGGACCGGCATTGTGCCCGAGGCTCGGTAGCCGGTTCGTGGACCACTTCGGCAGCGTCCCGGTTTCGATTAGACTACGCCCCGACGCGCCCGTAGCTCAGCTGGATAGAGTGCTTCCCTCCGAAGGCACGACTCATTCGGTACACTTCGCCGCGATGTACAGGTCAAAGCGCTTGTAGCTCAGCTGGATAGAGTGCTTCCCTCCGAAGGAACGAGTCTGACAACATCCCTCCGTAGTATCCTTGCGCCGCCGCGCCCGTAGCTCAGCTGGATAGAGTGCTTCCCTCCGAAGGAAGAAGTCAGAGGTTCGAATCCTCTCGGGCGCACCAAAATCAATGACTTAGAGCCTGCGCCGGAGACCGTCGCGGGCTCTTTTCGTTTTGGCCGGCGTAGTTTTGCGCCATCCCTACATGGTCGGCAACGGCGTGCGGTGAAGTCGTCATTGCGACCGGATTGGGACCGCCACGGGGCCATCTGAGACCGTCAAATTTCGCCACGAGACAAAATGACGACATCCCTCGGGACCGTGCGTCTATTCCCCGGGGAGGAACTGCAGGAGATCGCCGGGCTCGCACTCGAAGTACTTGCACAGTGCGTCGATCGTGTCGGTGTTCGTGTTGTAACCCGGCACGTTGGCGATTCGCGTCAGCGTGGGGCGGGAGACTTTCGTCGCCTCCGCCACGTCATTGAGCGTGATCCGGCGGCGCTCGTTGAACGCCTTCTCATCGAGCAATTGCTTAAGTTTGATGCGGATCATGGTGGCGCATTCTAATCGGCTGAGGCCCCAACCAATCAAGAATGATCAGTTTTGCTCTTGACAGATCATTTTCGAGGGAATAGGCTCGTTCCAGATCCATACGGATCACAAATGATTAGGAGCGAGCATATGAATGCAACCTACCTCACGACCGAAGAGCTTTCGGTCCGCATCAAGTATGACCCGCGGACGATCCGCGACCGCCTCAAGGACTCGGTCCTCCTGGAGGGGCGGCATTACTTCAGGCCTTTTGGCGGCCGGAAGATTCTGTTCATCTGGGAAGCGATCGAGGCGGACATGCAGCAGTCCGTCGCTAACGATGGCGGCATTCCGATGACGAGCGGGGGTTACTGCCATGGGTAGTGTGTCCGTGCGTAGTGGCTTGCTGTACTTCGATTTCCGCCATGCCGGACAGCGGTGTCGGGAGTACACGAAGCTCGAAGACAATGCTGCCAACCGCCGCAAGATGGAAACGGCACTGAAGAAGATTGAGAGTGTTGCGGCGCATTGAAAGTTGACCAGCACTGCGCACTGAAAATTGACCAGGGCTGGAGGCTGAGGGCGTAGCCCTCA
>UEXO01000074.1_pt1 | contig 34668 bp, 32 predicted proteins | sample 4301131 | NCBI WGS metagenome assembly UEXO01 (sample SAMEA4773185, study PRJEB27434) | metagenome | biome: 2259; feature: agricultural soil; material: soil | place: USA | collected 2014-09 | depth 0.25 m | reverse complement strand
GGCGGGCACAGTTCCGGGAACCAGGCGGTGAAGGCTTTCTCGTTGCAGTCGCGCAAGGACGCCGGGCGGTTGACCACCAGCGCACCCTGCGCTTCGGCGCGTTCCAGCATATAGGTGCTGGCGACGAATTCCATGTCGAACGGCGGGTCCTTGCGCATCAGGATCGCGCTCAAGGAGCCGAGCTTCACGATCTCCGGCTCCGAGCGCCACTCGAACCACTGCTGCTTGTCGTCGAACACTTCGACCGCCCGGGTACGGCCCCAGGCGATGCCGTCGCGCAGCCAGAGATCGCCCTGCTCGAAATAGCGCAGCGCCCAGCCGCGCTTCTGCGCCGCCAGCATCAGCGCCAGGCTGGTGTCCTTGTACGGCTTGATCGACCCGATCGGGTCCATGACGATGCCAAGGGTTTTCATCGCGGTGCGGATTCGTGGTGGACGGCAGGCAGCCGGTTGCAAATGGTACCGGATGGCCGCTGCCCGACCATGCCGCCGTTGCCGTGATAATCGACGGGTGAGCCCTGCCTATACCCCCGATCCGCTGCCGCCCGGCCAGGCCCTGACCGACAAGTTCCCGCTGGTCGGCGAGCAGGTGGCCGCGCCCGGCTGGAGCGCCGAGACCTGCCGGCTGACGATTTCCGGCTGCGTCGAGCGGCCGCTGGCCCTGCGCTTCGCCGAACTGCTGGCCCGGCCGGCGCAGGAACGTGTGGTCGACATCCACTGCGTCACCGGCTGGTCGCGGCGAGCACTGCGCTTGCGCGGCTGGCCGCTCGCCGAGCTGCTGGCGCTGGCCGGCGTTCGCGACGAGGCGCGCCATGTCCGCTTCGTCGCCCACAGCACCCGCGGTCACGACACTTCGTTGCCGCTGGCGGTGGCACTCGACGACACCTGGCTGGTCCACGAGATCGACGGCGCGCCGCTGTCGGCCGAACACGGCGGGCCGCTGCGCTCGGTCACGCCCGGCCGCTACTTATACAAGAGCTTGAAATGGCTGGCGGCGATCGAACTGCTCGCCGACGACCAGCCCGGCTATTGGGAGCGAGTCAGCGCCTATCACAACGAAGCCGATTTCCGGCGCGAGCAGCGCTTCGACGAAGCGCGCATCTCGGCGCCGGAGGTGGTCGCGCAGTTCCGGGCGGCGAGCGATTTCGCCGGCTTCCGCGCCACCGTGCTGTTGAAAGCCAGGCTCGGCGGCTGGCAGCCGAAGGCACTCGACCTGTCCGGCATCCAGGCGAAGGCCTGCTCGTTCCGCAACGCGAAGCTGGCCGGCGTGTCCCTGCGAGGTGCCAACCTGAGCCTGTCGAATCTCGAAGGCGCGGACCTGCGCGGCGCCGATCTCACCGGCGCGGACCTCGAAGGCGCGAGCTTCGCCGGCGCCGATCTTCGAGGCGTGCGGATGGTCGATGCGGCCCTGTCGGCAACCCGCTTCTTCCGCGACTTCGCCAACGGTCAGCGGTTGGCCGCGCGGGTCGAGGGGCTGGTGGTCGTCAACGTCGCTGGCCTGCTTGAAAGCCAGGCCGCGTTCCTGCGCGAACAGGGCATCCGCATCGCTTGAGTCGAGCGGGGTTGGCGCGAAAGCTACAAAATGTAGCCTCGATACTTCGTGCTTCTCTTGATTCCGCTGCCATGAACACTGCCGTCAACTCCGCTGTACTTCCCGCCCTGCTCGGCCCGCACTGCACGGTCGATGCCGACCGCCTGCGCCGCTACGAGATTCCCGAGCGCGGCGAGCCCGGCAAGGCCAGCGGCCTGGTGGTTCCGCAGAGCGAAGCCGAAGTCGCCAGCCTGCTGGCCACCTGCAGCGCCAATGGTGTGAAGCTCGTCATCAGCGCCGGCCGCACCGGCCTGGTCGAAGCCCAGCGCCCGGACGGCGAAGTGGTGCTGAGTCTGGAAAAGCTCGACCAGCCGCTGAGCTTCACCACGCCCGATGGCGAGGTGTTCCGCTTCGGTGAGCGCGCCGCAGCGGCCGAGCATGCCGACGCGCTGGCCGCCTGGTGGCGCAGCATCGGTGCACCGAACTGTGCCGATGGCGTGCTCGAAGTGCAGGCCGGCATGGCGGTCGATACCGTCAACCTGCTGCTCGCCGGCCTGAACCTGATGTGGCCGATGGAGATGGGTTCGTCGAGCGCGGCGAGCGTCGGCGGCTGCATCGCCAATGCTTCGGCCGGCGCCAATGCGGTGTGCTACGGCACTGCGGCGCATCTGGCGATCCAGGCCTTCGGTTATTCGGGCGATGGCCGCGAAGTGATCAGCGACGCGCCGGCCTGGAAAGCGGTGCCGGAAGATCTGCTGGCGATCAATTCGGCGCAGCCGCGCCCGGAGTGGGGCCTGATCGGCACCCAGGGCGTGCTCGGCGTGATCACCCGCGCGAAGATCCGCGCCTATGCGATTCCCGGCCAGCGCGAAGCCGCACTGATTCCGGTCGCCGACATGCCGGCGGCGATGCGCATCCTCGCCGCGGCCCGCGCGCTGTTCGGCGATGACGTCGAGGAATTCGAGTTCATCGGCAAGCCGGCGCTGGAACTGGTGCGTGAGCTGAAAGGCGAGGCCTTCCGCTCACCGCTGGCTCGCCACGACGCGCCTTACTACCTGCTGCTGCAGGTGAAATCGCACAAGGCTCACGTCGATCTCGCCGGCATGCTCTACGAGTTCCTCGCCGACGATGTGTCGCTGCCCGAGGAGCAGATCGGCTATGCGCCGCTGAAGGCGCTGAAGGAGATCCGCCACTCGATCACCGAGGCCAGCAACGCCCGGATGCGCGCGCTCGGCGGCGGTCGCCTGAGCTTCGATACCGCGACTCCGGTCGCGGTGTTCGGCGACTACCTGAAGGTGCTGGAAGCCGAACTGGTCGCGGAATTCCCGAACGTCGCGCTGATCGCCTTCGGCCACGCCGGCGTGGGCGGCGCCCACCTGCACGTGCTCGGCAGCAAGGACGCGCCGGTCGCCCGGCACGCCAAGGCCCTGGTCAAGATCGTGTTCGACGTCACCCAGGACTTCGGCGGCACCTTCAGCGCCGAACACGGCGTCGGCACCAAGTGGGGCGAGGAATTCATCGCCCGGGCGCCGGCCGAAGTCCGCGCCGCGCTGCTCGCGGCCAAGCGTCGCTTTGATCCGGCCGGAACCTTGAGTCCGCGCAGCTTCGCGCTCGATCGCCAGCTGGCCGCCGGCTGAGTCGCTGAAGCCGGCCTGAACCACCCGGTTCAGGGGCGATTCACGGCGCTGCTCGCACTCTGGGCCCGCAGGTCAAGCCGACCTGCGGGCTGCCCGAAACGGGCGAGGAGTGGGCCATGTCGATTCGCAATCCCCTGAAGTCCGCGCTGCTGGCCGTGACGGCCGCGGCGACCCTGCTGTTGGCGCTGCCGAGCCAGGCCGGCGACCACCACGATCGTGACGGCAGCCGTGCGGCCTATGGCTGGCAGGCTGGCGACCGTCGCGACGGCCACCGTCGTGGCGACGATCGCCGCGACCACCGGCAGGACCACCGCCGTGCTCACTATCGGTATTCGCAACGCCACTTCGGCTATCACGGCGACTATCACCGCGGCTATCACGACAGTTGGCGCGGCAATCACCGCGATGATCATCGTCGCCATGACGACTGGCGCCATCGCGATCACCGCGGCTATCGCTGAGTGGTGCTGCTGAGTGGAAGGGTCGCCGCGGCGGCCCTTTCTGCTTTTCGTTCATATTTGGTTTGCATCGGTCGCCGGCTAGACTCGGGCGATGAGCGCCCCCGATTTCAAGCTTCCTGGCAACCCGCCGATTGACGCCGCGGAGCTGTTCGCAGCGCTGGCCGCCGTGCTGCCGAAGGGCGCGCTGCTGACCACGGTCGAGCAGATGCGGCCCTACGAATGCGACGGCCTGTCGATGTACCGGCGGCTGCCGCTGTGCGTGGCGCTGCCGGTCGATGAAGCCCAGGTCGCCGCCGTGCTGCGCGCCTGCCACGCGCGCGGCGTGCCCGTCGTGGCCCGCGGCCATGGCACCGGTCTGGCCGGCGGCGCGTTGCCGGAAGAAGGCGGCGTGCTGCTGTCGCTGGCGCGGCTGAACCGCATCGTCGAACTCGATCCGCTGGCTCGCATCGCCCGGGTCCAGCCCGGCGTCCGCAACCTGGCGATCAGTGAAGCGGCGGCTCCGCACGGCCTGTATTACGCGCCCGATCCGTCGAGTCAGATCGCCTGCTCGATCGGCGGCAACGTCGCCGAGAACTCCGGCGGCGTGCACTGTCTGAAGTACGGCCTGACCGTGCACAACGTGATCGCGGCCCGCGTGCTGACGGCCGATGGCGAACTGCTGGAACTCGGCGGCGAGGCGCCGGACGCCCCGGGCTACGAGCTGATGGCTTTGCTGGTCGGCTCCGAAGGCTTGCTCGGCGTGGTCACCGAAGTCACCGTCAAGCTGCTGCCGCGGCCGCAGCTGGCGCGCGTGGTGATGGCCTGCTTCGCCAGCGTCGAGCAGGCCGGGCAGGGGGTCGCCGCGATCATCGCCGCCGGCATCATCCCGGCCGGGCTGGAGATGATGGATCGGCTCGCGATCGCCGCCGTCGAGGATTTCGTCCACGCCGGCTATCCGCTCGACGCCGCGGCGATCCTGCTCGCCGAAAGTGACGGCACGCCGGAGGAAGTCGCCGACGAGATCGAGCGCATCGAGACGGTGCTGCGGGGGAGCGGGGCGACCGCGATGCGCACCTCGCAGGACGAGGCCGAGCGCCTGAAACTCTGGGCCGGGCGCAAGGCGGCGTTCCCGGCGGTGGGCCGGATCACCCCGGACTACTACTGCATGGATGGCACCATTCCGCGCCGCCATCTCGGCGAAGTGCTGCGCAAGATCGCCGATCACTCCGCCGAGTTCGGGCTGCTCTGCGCCAACGTCTTTCATGCCGGCGACGGCAACCTGCACCCGCTGATCTTCTACGACGCCAACAAGCCCGGCGACCTGGAAAAGGCCGAAGCCTTCGGCAACCGCATCCTCGATCTCAGTGTCGCGGTCGGCGGCACCATCACCGGCGAGCACGGAGTGGGCGTGGAGAAGATCGATGCGATGTGCACGCAGTTCCGTTCGGTCGAACTGACGGCCTTCCACGCCGTGAAGGCCGCCTTCGATCCACGAGGCTTGCTCAATCCGGGCAAGGCGGTGCCGAGCCTGCATCGCTGTGCCGAGCTGGGCCGCATGCACATCCATGCCGGCCAGACGGCGCATCCCGAGCTGCCGCGCTTCTGAGCCGATGAGCGCCTTTCTCGAGCAGGCGCAGGCGCGCATCCGGATCGCGGCCGAGACCGGCACGCCGCTGCGCATCCGCGGTGGCGGCACCAGGGATTTCCTCGGCGGGGAACCGCTGGGCGAACTGCTCGATACCCGCGCGCACAGCGGTGTCGTCGCCTACGACCCGAGCGAGCTGGTGCTGACCGTCAAGGCCGGTACCCGGCTGGCCGAAGTCGAAGCGACGCTCGCCGCAGCGGGCCAGTGCCTGCCGTTCGAGCCGCCGCATTTCGGTGCTGGTGCGACGGTCGGTGGCTGCGTCGCCTCGGGGCTGTCCGGGCCGCGCCGGCCGTATGCCGGCGCGGTGCGCGACTACCTGCTCGGCGTCACCCTGATCGACGGCCGCGGCGAAACCCTGCGCTTCGGCGGCCAGGTGATGAAGAACGTCGCCGGCTTCGACACCTTCCGCCTGCAGGCCGGCGCGCTCGGGACACTGGGCCTGATCACCGAAGTCAGCTTCAAGGTGCTGCCGGCGCCCGAGGCCGACGAGACGCGAGTGTTCGAGAGTGACGCGGCCTCGGCGGTCGCGACGATGAATCGTCTGGCTGGCCAGCCGCTGCCGCTGGCAGGCGCCGTCCATCATCGTGGCCGCCTGAAGCTGCGGCTGGCCGGCAATCCAGAGGCGGTGAAAGCGGCGGTCGCCAGGCTCGGCGGCGATGCCTTGCCCGATGCGAGCGCGTTCTGGACCAGCCTGCGCGAGCAGAAGCATCCGTTCTTCGCTGGCGAGGCGCCGCTGTGGCGGCTGGCGGTGAAGCCGACATCGCCGCCGCTGGCCGGCGAGGACATTTCCGAATTCATCGATTGGGGCGGCGGCCAGCGCTGGTTGCGGACCGAGTGTCCGGCCGACGAAATGCGCAGGCTGGCGATCGCCCACGCCGGCCACGCGACCGCGTTCCGTCATCTGCCGCGCGCCGCCGCTTTCCAGCCACCGGCGTCGGCGCTGCTGGCGCTGCACCGGCGGCTGAAAGCGGCGTTCGATCCGGCCGGCATCCTCAACCGCGGCCGGCTCCATCCGGATTTCTGATGCAGACCCCAGATGCAAACTAATCTCGCCGACTTCATCCGAGACACACCGCAGGGCCAGGAAGCCGACCGCATCCTGCGCGCCTGCGTGCACTGCGGCTTCTGCAACGCGACCTGCCCGACCTACCAGCTGCTCGGCGACGAGCTGGACGGCCCGCGCGGCCGCATCTACCAGATCAAGTCGGTGCTCGAAGGCGCGCCAGTCAGCACCGAGACCCGCGACCATCTCGACCGCTGCCTGACTTGCCGCAGCTGCGAAACCACCTGTCCGAGCGGCGTGCAGTACGGACGGCTGGTCGACATCGGCCGCGAAGTCGTCGAACGGCAGGTGCCGCGCAGCTTGCCGGCCCGCGTACTGCGCTGGCTGCTGCGCCGGGTGCTGCCACATCCGGCCCGCTTCGCCTTGCTGCTCGGCCTCGGCCGGCTATTCCGGCCGTTGCTGCCGCACGGTTTGAAGAAGGCCGTGCCGGCGGCCCGTCCTGCCGGCCGTTGGCCCGAGCCACGTCATCCGCGCCGCATCGTCATCGCCGGCGGCTGTGTGCAGCCGGCGCTGGCACCGGATATCGACAGCGCCGCCGCCCGCGTGTGTGACGCCATCGGCATCAGCGCGGTAGCGCTGTCGATCGGCTGCTGCGGCGCCGTGTCCTACCACTTGAACGCGCAGGCCGAAGGCCTGGATACGGCGCGTATCGCGATCGACCGCCTTGTTGCCGCGCTCGACACCGGCGCCGAAGGCATCGTCGTCTCGGCCTCCGGCTGCGCCAGCTTCGTCGTCGAGTACGCCCATCATCTGCGCGGCGATCCGGCCTATGCCGGCAAGGCGGCGCGGGTCACGGCGGCGCTGATCGACTTGACCACTTTGCTGACCCGTGAAGCCGCCGCTTTCGACGCCGCGCTGGCGCGCGCGCCGGCCAGGCCGGAAGCGATCGCTTTCCACTCGCCGTGCACCCTCCAGCACGGCCTGAAGAGCAAGGGCCAGGTCGAGCGCCTGCTGACCGTCGCCGGCTTCCGGACCACGGTAGTCGCCGATGCGCATCTCTGCTGCGGCTCGGCCGGCACTTGGTCGATCCTGCAACCGCAGATGTCGGCGGCCTTGAAGGCCAACAAGCTGGCCGCGCTCGAAGCCGGCCAGCCGAGCCGGATCGCCACCGCGAACATCGGCTGCCTGAGCCATCTCGCCAGCGGCGCGCAGCGGCCGGTGGAGCACTGGATCGAGCTGATCGCCGAGCGGCTGGGCGTCTGAGACTCAGCCGGCGTCGGGCAGCTTCGTCCTGGGCGGCAGATGCCCGGCCTTGAACCAGATCCGGCAACCTTCTCGCGAGAACGGCCTGTGCGAGGAGCCGGGCGGCGCGCGGTACCAGGTGCCGGCGGGATAGTCGCCGTGTTCGTCGCTGAGAGTGCCGCTGAGCACGAACACTTCCTCGCCGCGGGCATGGACGTGGTGCAGCGAGGTGGTGCCGGGCGCGAAGTCGATGATCACCACCACTTCGTCGCCGAAGGCGTGCAGCGGAATCTGCGTCTGCCCCGGCACCCGACCCGGCAGCCATTCGGCGGTCAAGCTGTCGACTGCAAACTGGGTGCTGTCGCCGTCCTCGAACTGCCAGAGCTTGACCAGGATCGTGCAGCCCAAGGTCGAGCGCGGCACGTGCCGCGAGCCGACCGGATTGCGCACATAGGTGCCGGCCGGGTAGGCGCCCTGCTCGTCCTCGAACACGCCTTCGAGGACGTAGAACTCCTCGCCGCCGCCGTGGGTGTGCGCCGAGAACGAGGAGCCCGGCGCATAGCGGACCAGGCTGGTCGCCCGCGCGACTTCGTCGCCGTCGCGATCGAGAAGCTTGCGCTCCACCCCGGCCAGCGGCGACGGCGTCCAGGCCATCGCCGTGGTGTCGATGACAACGCGCTGCGAGTAATCGCTGTGGAGTTTCATCGAGCGGCGACCTCGATCGGGGCCGGGGGCAGTTCGGCTCAGGGTTGCGCGAGCGCGTTGGCGATGATGCCGAACACGGTGCGGTCGACGACCATGCCGAGGTGCGAGCACCGCACCTCGATGTGCTTGACGTGGCGGTTGTGGCGGTCGATGCAGGCGCCCCAGTTGACGATGCCGTCGTGGCGGTCGTATAGCGCGGTGACCGGCACCGGAATGATCTTCGCGGTCTCGCGGGCATCGGCCATCTGGGCCATGCGGTCGAGATCCAGGCCGCGCTTCCGGTAGCTGCGGCCGACGGCGGTGAACTTGGCGCCGCCGACCACCGGCGAGCCGAGCGTGATCAGCTGGGCGACCAGCTCCGGATGTTCGCGGGCGACGTCGCGGGACATCGCGCCGCCGAGGCTCCAGCCGACCAGCCTGACCCTGGCGCCGCGGCTGTCGGCGAAGCGCCGGACCCGCTCGACCAGCAGCGGCTGCAGCTTCTTCAGATTGCCGGTGTTGCGGCCGAGGCCCCAGCTGATCGCGTCGTAGCCGAGCGCCCGCAGCCGCCGGGTCAGCAGCAGCACGGCGAGATCATCGGCGCCGAAGCCCGGCACTACCATCACCGGCTCGCCATTGCCGCGCGGCAGCTCGGCGCTGAACGGGCGGGGCAGGAAGCTGCCGACCAGTTCCGGCAACAGGCGCAGCTCCCAGAGCAGCAGCTTCGATGGCGGCGTCGTCAGGCTGCGGTCGTGGATGGTCATCGCCGTGGTCCGGTGCTTACAGCCGACGCCAGCGCTGGCCGTCCTTGGAATCCTCGACCAGCACGCCGCCTGCCTTCAGGTCGTCGCGGATGCGATCGGCTTCCTTGTAATCCTTCGCTGCCTTGGCGGCGACTCGGGCAGCGAGGGCGGCTTCGATTTCAGCCTCGCTCGGGCCTGTCGACGCGGTGCCGGAGGCCTGACTGAACCACTCCGCCGGCGCCTGCTGCAGCAGGCCGAGCACCGCGCCTGCGTCCTTGATCTGGGCGACCAGCGTCGCCTTCTCGGTAGCCTCCGTCGCCTTGTTCAGTGCGCGGGCCAGTTCGAACAATTCGGCGAGCGCGGCTGGCGTGTTGATGTCGTCTTCCAGCGCGGCGATGAAGGCGTCCGGCGCTTTGGCATCGGAAGCCGCAACCTCGCCGGCATCGCGCAGCGCGCCGTACAGGCGATCGAGCTTGCGGCGGGCATCGGCGAGCGCTTCGTCGTTCCAGTCCAGCGGCTGGCGGTAGTGGCCGGTCAACAGCGCCAGGCGCACCGCTTCACCCGGCGCCACTTTCAGGATCTCTCGGATCAGCAGCACGTTGCCGACCGACTTGGACATCTTCTCCGAGTCCATGGTCAGGAAGCCGTTGTGCAGCCAGTAGCGGGCGAAGGTCTTGCCGTCGTGGGCGGCGGTGCTCTGGGCGCGCTCGTTCTCGTGGTGCGGGAAGACCAGATCGTGGCCGCCGCCGTGGATGTCGATGGTGTCACCGAGCAGCGCTTCGGCCATCGCCGAGCACTCGATGTGCCAGCCCGGACGGCCGCGGCCCCAGGGCGAGGGCCAGCCCGGCTGCTCGTCGCTCGACGGCTTCCAGAGCACGAAGTCGCCCGGGTCCTTCTTGTACGGCGCGACTTCGACACGGGCGCCGGCGATCATCTCGCGGCGGTCGCGCTTCGATAGTTCGCCATAGCCGGCGTAGCTGGTCACGTTGAACAGCACGTGGCCTTCTGCGGCGTAGGCCGAGCCATTGGCGATCAGCCGCTCGACCATCGAGATGATGTGGACGAGGTGTTCGGTGACCTTGGGCTCGTAGGTCGGACGCTGTACTCCGAGAGCATCGAGGTCCTCGTGGTAGATGTCGGTGTAGCGCCGGGTGATGACGCCGATCTCGACGCCTTCCTTCGCTGCTGCCGCATTGATCTTGTCGTCGATGTCGGTGATGTTGCGGGTGTAGTCCACCCGCGGATAACGACGGCGCAGCACCCGCGCCAGCACGTCGAAGACCACCGCCGGGCGGGCGTTGCCGATGTGGGCGTAGGAATAGACCGTCGGCCCGCAGACGTACATCGTCACCCGGTCCGGGTTCAGCGGCGTGAAGTCTTCCTTGCGGCCGGACAGCGTGTTGTGCAGTTGCATGGTTGCGTTCGGGAGGCGAAAAAGCCGCGCAAGGATAGCTGCGGGCCCGGGGCCTTGCAGGCGCGCGCTGCCGATCGACGCCGGGCGACAATGGCGGCCTTCCTCCCGATGCCGCGGCAATGACTCTCGATACCTGGCTGGCCTTCTTCGTCGCTGCCTGGCTGATCTGCCTGTCGCCAGGGCCCGGCGTGCTGTCCTGCGTCAGCGCCGGCCTGAATCACGGCTTCCGCCTGGCGCTGTGGAACATCGTCGGCCTGCAGGCCGGGGCGACGGTGACCCTGATCGTCGTCGGTGTCGGGCTCGGCGCGGTGCTGGCGGCATCGCCGTTGGCGTTCATGGCGATCAAGTGGCTGGGCGCCGCCTACCTCGTCTACCTCGGCGTCAACCAGTGGCGCTCGGCCGACGCGCCGCTGCGGGCGCCAGTCGAGGAGTTGCCGCGCGTCGCGCGTGCCGAGGTGCCGCTGGCGCTGTTCCTGCGCGGCTTGATCGTCAACTCGACGAACCCGAAAGGCATCCTGTTCACCGCTTCGGTGCTGCCGCAGTTCATCGACCCGGCAGCGCCGCAGCTGGCGCAGTACCTGATCGTCTGGGTCACCCTGCTGTTCACCGATGTCTGCTGCATGAGCGGCTACACCGCGCTCGGCGTGCAGGCGCTCGGCTTTCTGCAGAACCCGGTGGCGGCGCGCTGGACCAACCGGGTCTTCGGCGCGCTGTTCATCGCCGCCGGCGTCGGACTGGCTGTGTTCAAGCACGGCCGCTGAACCGGATCGGCGCGCAAAAAAAAAACCGCCAGGGCGGTTAGCCGTGGCGGTCTTGCTGGCTGCAGGCGAGGCCTGTCAGTGATCAGTCCTTACGTTCGGCGCGCCGCTTCTGGCGTTCGGCCTGGCGTTCCGCGCGGTTTTCCTGACGGTCGCCCTGGCGATCGGCGCGGTTCTCCTGGCGCTCCTCGGTGCGCTCTTCGCGATTGCCTTGACGTTCGCCTTGGCGATCGGCGCGGTTCTCCTGACGGTCGTCGGTGCGCTCGGCGCGGTTTCCCTGGCGCTCGGCCTGACGTTCTGCGCGGTTGTCCTGACGCTTGGCCTGACGTTCCGAGGCTTTCTCGGCGGGCGTTACGGCGGCGTCCTGGGCGCTGATCTGGCCGGCGGCCAGGGTGAAGATGGCGGCGGCGAGGGTCGTGGCGATCAATTTATGGTTCATTGGCTGCTTCTCCTGAGTAGGGATTCGGCATCGCTGTGGCGGCGAATGATGGTCTTGCAGCCGCTGCGACCGAAACCACTCTAGTCCTTGCGAATGAACGCCCGCTGACCGGCGGTCGGCCCGGATGAATCAGTCCGTCGCGCCGGTGGTCACTTCCGGGCGGCTGCCGTAGCGCGCCATCAGGTCCAGCGTGTGGATGCCTTCGGCGCCCTTGGCTCGGTCCTCGAAGAAGAACTTCAGGCTGTGCCAGATGGTCGGGAAGGCGATGTCGTCCCAGGGAATCTCGTCCTCGCTCATCAGCCGGGTTTCCGAGCTTTCCGGTGTCACACCGTGATGTGCGGAGCGCATGGTGCCGCGATAGATCATGTAGATCTGCGACACGTAGGGCACATTGATCACCGCCAGCAGGCCGTCGATGTCGACTTCGGCCTGCGATTCCTCCAGTGTTTCGCGCGCCGCACCCTGGGCAGAGGTCTCGTCCATTTCCAGGAAGCCGGCGGGGAAGGTCCACAAGCCGAGGCGCGGCTCGATGTTGCGTCGGCACATCAGTACCTTGCCTTCCCAGACCGGCACGCAGCCGGCGACGACCTTGGGATTGCGGTAGTGCACCGTGCCGCAGGCGGGGCAGACGGCACGCGGCAGATGGTCACCAGGCGGAACCAGGTGGTCTACGGCATGGCCGCAGTCGGAACAGAATTTCATGCGGGATGGCAGGGTGCGCGACGCGAATCGGCGTCTGACGAGAGCGTAGCAGACGACTCCCGGCAGTGGCCTCAATGCTGCCGGAACACAAGATATCGCTGCCACATTGGATCCCACACTCAGGAATGCGCCGATGAAGTCCTGTCTCTTGCTGCTGGCCTGCCTCGCATTCACTGCCCGTGCCGACACGGCCGCGGTGCCGGAGGCAGCGGCCTACCGGCTGGTCACTGTTGCCGAAGGACTGGAATTCCCGTGGAGCCTGGCCTTCCTGCCCGATGGCCGGATGCTGGTCACCGAGCGGCCCGGGCGGCTGCGGATCATCGCCAGGGACGGTGGCCTGTCGGCGCCGCTCAACGGCGTGCCGGCGGTCTGGGCCAAGGGCCAGGGCGGCCTGCTCGATGTCGTCGTCGATCCGGCGTTCGCGAGCAATGGCTGGGTCTACCTGTCGTATGCCGAGCCCGGCAGCGACGATGAAGCGGGCACTGCCGTGGCGCGCGGCAAGCTGGTCGGCAATGCGCTGGAAAATGTCGAAGTAATCTTCCGGCAGCTGCCGAAAGTGCGCAGCGGTGCCCATTTCGGTTCGCGGCTGGTGTTCGGCCGCGACGGCATGCTGTTCGTGACGCTCGGCGATCGTTACTCGCAGAAGGACGGCGCCCAGACGCTCGACAACGATTTCGGCAAGGTGCTGCGGATCCGGCCGGACGGCGGCATCCCGCGCGACAACCCCTTCGTCGGCCGTGACGGCGCGCGGCCGGAAATCTGGTCCTACGGTCATCGCAACCTGCAGGGCGCGGCGCTGCATCCGGCGACCGGCAAGCTGTGGACTCACGAGCACGGCGCGATGGGCGGCGACGAGATCAATCTCGACGAGGCTGGCAAGAACTACGGCTGGCCGGTGATCACCTGGGGCGTCAACTACGACGGCCAGCCGATCGGCATCGGTACCGCGCAGGCCGGCATGGAGCAGCCGCTGCACTACTGGAAGCCGTCGATCGCGCCGAGCGGCATGGCTTTCTACAGCGGCGACCCTGCGACGCTGGCATTCCCGGCCTGGCGTGGCAACCTGTTCGTCGGCTCGATGAAGTTTCGCTACCTGAACCGCATCGAGCTCGACGGCACCCGGGTGAAGGCCGAGCACAAGCTGCTGGCCGAGCTGGACGAACGCATTCGCTGCGTGCGCCAGGGGCCGGACGGCAACCTCTACGTCAGCACCGACGCCGTCAACGGCCGGGTGCTGAAGCTGGTGGCACAGGAACCCGGCCCGCAGCCAGCTCCGCGTCGCGGCAATTGAGCCGGCGCGCTCAGAGCCCCAATGCGCTCAAGCCCGGGTGATCGTCCGGGCGGCGGCCGGACGGCCAGCGGAACTTGCGGTCCGCTTCGCCGATCGCCAGGTCGTTGATGCTGGCGTGGCGCACCGCCATCAGGCCGCTGCCGTCGAACTGCCAGTTCTCGTTGCCGTAGCTGCGGAACCAGTGGCCGAACTGGTCGTGCCATTCGTAGGCGAAGCGCACCGCGATGCGATCCTCGCCGAAAGCCCAGATTTCCTTGATCAGCCGGTACTCCTGCTCCTTCGCCCATTTGCGTTCGAGCAGCTCGACGACCTGGCCGCGGCCGACGCAGAACTCGTTGCGATTGCGCCAGCGGGTGTCCGGCGTATAGGCCAGCGATACCCGCTGTGGCTCCCGGGAATTCCAGGCGTCCTCGGCGAGCCGTACTTTCTGGATCGCGGTTTCCAGCGTGAACGGTGGCAGTGGCGGGCGGGGTTCGATCGTGGTCATCGGCAAGGCTCCTGTCGGGTCGTTCGATTCAAGGGGGCGACAATAACGCGAGGCCGGTCGCAGCCTGTACCGCTTCGAGCTGGGCGACACGGGCGCGCAGCCGTTCGACTTCATCGCGCAGCGGCTGCATCTGCTCGGCGGTGAAACGCGGCGTGATGTGCTGCGGGCAGTTCCAGTCGACCGCTTCGACGTGCAGCAGCACGCCGTGCTCCACTCGTCCCGGATAGCCGGGGACGGCGAGGCTGGCGACGCGCAGCGGCGCATCGGCTTCGTCGATCACTTCGGCCCGCGCCCAGATCTTCAGGCGCCGGCGGTTCGCGTAGTCCATCAGGAACAGCGACACGCGATCGTCGGCGTCGACATTGCCGGTGCTCAGGTACTGGCGATTGCCGCGGAAATCGGCGAAGCCCAGCGTCCGCTCGTCGAGCACGCGCAGAAAGCCTTTCGGCCCGCCGCGATGCTGGACGTATGGCCAGCCCGGCCGGCCGTCGGCCTCGGTGCCATGGCTGGCGAGGTAGAAGCTGTCGCGCTCGGCGATGAATGCCGCTTCGCGCTCGGTGATCGCGTCGCGGCGGTCGTCGCCGGTTTCGAAGCCGAGGTTCTGCTCGCGCGTGCCGTGGCGGCGCTGGGCGGCTTTCACGGAGTCGGTGAAACTGATTTCGGCGAATCGGCGGGCCATGTCGCTTGCTCCCATCACGGGCCGGGTTGGAGTTTCCGGCGTGCAGGCAGCTTATGGGGACGGCTGCGCGGCTAGAATCCTCGCCGTCCGAACAGCTTTGTTCCGCCAGACGAAACAATGGACCGCATCCACGAGATGACCGTGTTCCAAGCGGTGGCCGATGACGGCGGCTTTTCGGCGGCCGCCCGGCGTCTGGCGCTGTCGACTCCGGCGGTGACCCGGGCGATCGCCTCGCTGGAGGATCGGCTCGGTGCCCGCCTGCTGCATCGGACCACGCGGCAGGTGACGCTGACCGAAGCCGGCGAGCGCTTTCTCGCCGACTGCCGACGGCTGCTGGCGGAGATCGACGAGGCCGAGCGCACTGCCGCCGGTCTGCACGCCGAGCCGCGCGGCCATCTGGTGGTCACCGCGTCGGCACTGTTCGGGCGCCAGCATGTGGCGCCGGCGCTATTCGAGCTGCTGGCCCGGCACCGGGCGCTGACCGTGCGCACCCTGTTCGTCGACCGCATCGTCAACCTGATCGACGAGGGCGTCGACCTTGCGGTGCGCATCGGCGAACTGCCGGATTCCAGCCTGCGGGCGGTGCGCGTCGGCAGCGTGCGCCGCGTGCTGTGCGCCGCGCCAGCCTACCTCGAGCGGCGCGGCACGCCGTCGTCGCTGGCCGATCTCGCCGGCCACGACAGCATCGGCTTCAGCGGCCTGTCGTCACCGAACGACTGGCGCTTCGCGGTCGAAGGCCTGCCGCAGCAGGTGGCGATCAGGCCGCAGCTGATCACCCAGAGCGGCGAGGTCGCGCTCGATGCCGCGATCGCCGGCCTCGGCCTGGTACGGCTGCTGAGCTACCAGGCCGAGGCGGCGGTTCGCGCCGGCCACCTGCGGATCGTGCTGCCGGCTTTCGAGCCGCAGCCGCTGCCGGTGCATGTGCTGCACCGCGAAGGCAGCCGGGTATCGGCCAAGGTCCGCGCCGGCTTCGATCATCTGGTCACCGCGCTGCGCGGCAATCCAGCCCTGGACCATGCCACGTCGAAGCAGCCGGGATAAACGGCCAGTGACGGCAACTGCGGTGCGAAACCAGGACCGGAAGCGCACCCGACTTCGAGGCTAGGCAGCCGATCCGCTACGGCGAGTTCTGCCGTCGGCGACACCCGCGGATGCCGGCCAGGATCATCGGCGAGTAGCGTCCGCGCTATTCGCAGTGGCGACCCGGCGGCCGTTGTCCATCACCAGCTCGCGTTCCGGCCAGCGCATCGCCGACAGGCGGCCGCCGAAGTTGCTGGTCACGCCCTCGGCGCGTTCGGCGAAGCGCAGGCCGACGCAGTGATCGACGCAGAACGCGTTGCCAGCGGGCCCCAGCCAGGCTTCGTCCGGGTGCTCGTCGAACAGGCCGTGGATGCCGCCCTTGTGGCGCGGTTGGGCAACGCCGTTCGGCCGTCGCCAGTAGTGGCCGAAGATCACCGCGACCGGATCGCCGTACTGCTCCCACCAGCGCACCCGGCCGAGCAGGCGCCAGCGGCCGGTCGAGAAGAACGGTTCGCTCACCGGCTGTTCGATGCCCGAGGTCAGCACCCGAACCGGATTGCCGTTCTGGAAGCGCGCGTCTCGATGCGCGAGCAGCGGCAGCAGCTGCGGCGTCGCCTCCTGATCGCGCCAGAACGAGCGATAGCGGGCCTGCTGCCCGGAGTAACCGGGCGCGGCGTCGAGCACCGCCAGTTCCGCCTGTAGCGCTCGCTCCACCTCGATATACATGGCCACCGCATTGCCCGCCTTGCTGCTCCGCACCGCTTGCAGCGACGCCGGATCGGGGCAGGCGTGGACGATGCGCAGATCCTCGCGTTCCAGCACCAGCGGCAGCGGCAGGAGGAAATTCAGCAGGTCGGCGCGCATCTCCTCGCCGGCAGCCGGCCGGCAGCCGGCGAAGCGTGGATCATCGTGATCGGGATGCGTGGGATCGTCGTAGAACCAGCCGTTGCCCTCGCGCGGCTCGTCGCGCAGCAGGTTCAACTCGTGATTGCCGAGCACGCACTGCGCGCGGCCGGCGGCGATCCAGGCCTGCACGCGCTGGATCACCGCGATGCTGTCCGGCCCGCGGTCGCAGAGATCGCCGACGAACACCAGCCGTCGCCCCTGCGGATGGCGCGCCTGCTGGTCGTAGCCCAGTTCGCGCAGCAGTGCGTCGAGCGCCTCGACCTCGCCGTGCACGTCGCCGATGACGTCGAGCGGCCCGGCGGCCAGTGGCTGTATCAGGCCCTTCGCCATCGCATTCCCCTGTGGCGCGCGGCCGCGATCACCGTTTCCGAATCGATCGGGGGTCACGGCTGAAAGATGTCGCCTGCGGTTGTTGAATCTGGCAGGCCCCGACGTCCTGGCGACGGCGGGGCTGATTGGGTGGCGGCAATCGCGGTCAGGCTTGACCGGTGGATTGCCGCGTTGCGTGAGCTGCTGGTGCTAAGGAGGGCTTCAAACATCGCCCAGAAACGTCCTATCTGCGAGGTTTCCGCGGTTATGACCTCTGAAGGTACCCCCAAAAGTACCCCCAGACTATGCCGGTACCCCCTCAAATGTACCGGTCTGGGCGGCGCGTCGGACAGCGCGGGGCGGGCGACCCCGGTTTCTTCGGCAACTCGTTCCGAGCTTTCGCCGGTGAAGCGGGTCAGGGCGGGCGAGCATGCGACCGCGCCGGGTTTAAGGGCGGCGCGTGGTTCTTCTTTTCGCGCTGCGGACGGAATAGGACGGCAATGGACCCCAGATGAGACGGGGCTTACTGAACAAGCGCGATCCGCCCCGTCCCCCCTCGGCTGTTCAGTAACTTTCAAGGGTGGCTATCTACACCGAAACCGCGCCTCTCAGGACCCGCATCCCAGGTGGCAGACAGGACCCGCGCCCCTTTTCTGGGGCTTTGCAGAAAGTGCCGGGAACTACGGGAACATTCGGGAACATTGTTCTAACTTATTGTTTTGTATTGACTATCTTCTGCCTTTCCTGTTCCCGATCTCTAGGCCAAGACCGGAACGCACCGGCACAGCATGGCGAAGCGATCCTTACTGAACAGTGGAGATCGATTGAACGAGGGCGCGGAAAAGGAAAGCGCGCCCCGCCGCGCCAGCCCGCGCGCCGCAGGCTCAGGCATCCGCCCCCATCAGCACGTCGCCGTCGAGCTGGTAGAAGGGCACCGGGTTCTTGTGCGATGGAATGCGGGATTTCTTCGTGTAGCGGTCAGGCTCGCCATCAGCGCGCAACAACACGCGCGCCGCTCCCAATGCTTTGCATACCTCGGTCGGCTCATAGCCTTGGCATAGCTTGTTCTTGAACGCCTCGGGATAGATCGCATAGATGGTTCTGCCGCCGGCCTCACGCCAGCGGTAGCCAATGCGATAGATCGTCTTGCGCTCGATCTCGTTTGCTGCCGCCATCGGATCGAAGTCGCCCGGATCGGGGTCGTCGCGCATCCCATAGCGCGCTGAATCGCTGCGGCCCTGTGATCGCTTGTAGTCGGTCAGGTCTTGGCATCCCGCGCCGCCGTGCTCTTCGATGTAGGCGCGAACCTGCGCCACCATCGTGGCCGGCTCTTTCGCGCCAGCGGTGCCGCGTCGCTCAAGCCAGGACGCGAAGGCATGACGGCAGGCTGCGCCGACCGCCTCGAATTCCCAGCCGGTCAGCTTCCATTGCGTCGCCAGTTCGCCGGCATAGGCGACCAGCCCGAAGCGCGCCGCGACACGAAGCACCTGTCCGTCGGCCGCACGCGGGGCCACGTCGGTGACGAACTGGGCAATGCACTCGCGCGCCTCGCGTGCGATGTCCTGCCGATCCGCCGCAAGCCGTTCAATGAACTTCGGCCCGGCATGTCCGTAGTGAACTCGGGCATTGTCGACCAGCGCCGTCGCCAGCTCGCGCGGGCTTGCTCGGGTGCCAGTCGAATCGAACAGGCCGCATCCCTTGCCGGCGTCGGCGGGCAGCTCGCACAGCCGCACCTCATGCCCGGCGCGGGTTTTCTGACCGGCCGCATTCATCAAGCCGGCGGTGCCGACTTCTCCCGTCGATAGCAGCATCACGCGCCAGGACTTGATCGTGCGTGCGCCGCCTTCCTTCTTGGCTCGCTGTTTTCCACGGCCGTTCGCGAGCATGTACGACACCTCGCCGATGATCTTCGGATCGGCCTGCCCGATCTCATCGAGTGCCAGCAGGGTGTCGTTGAACTCTTCGGCGATGGCTTCCAAGCCGTTGTCGGTGCTGCGCCACTGACGCCAGTACGAATCCGGGCTGCCCCAGACCGATGCAGCCAGGCGCAGCGCTGTCGTCTTGCCGCTGCTGCTGCCGCCGACCAGATGAAAGCCGCCCGATTCCGCGCCAGCCAGGTCAAGCAATGGACCCGCGAACGCGCAGGCCATCGAGAACAACGCCCGCTTGTGATCGCCGCAGGGACGCGCGACCAGCTCGCGCCAAATGTCGAACTTGCCGCAGCGCTCATACGCGCTCGCAGCGCCCCCATCGTCAGCCAGATAGAAGCGCTCGCCGTTCGCTGGGCCGAAGGTTTGAGACGGCAGCACGAACGATGCGCCGTGCCAGCCAGTACGCGTGACGCAGCGTGCTCGATCTTCGGGGGCTTCCCGCATCAGGTAATCGTTGAGCTGGCGCTGTGCCTTGGCGCTGCTGGCGATGATCGGCAGGCCGGCATCCAGCAGCGCGCCGCGCAACTCGTCGCTGCGGCTGGTGCCGAACAGCCGCGCAGGAATGATCGTCGTCTTGCCGATGCCGTCGGCATCCGTGAACGACACCAGGCGCCCCCAGCCGCGCCCCTGCATGTCTCGGGTCAATGCCTCGATCTTCAGCGGGCTGCACAGGTAAAGCGGTGGCAGGGCGCGAGCGCGGCCCTTGCCGTCGAACTCAACATCGCACCAGAACAGGCCATCGGGCCGCAGCTCATAACGCGGCATCAGCGGCCCGTCGTCTGCCGCTGGCGCTGCCTCGGGCGCTGATACCTCGTCTGATTCACGCGTAGCCATGGGCATAGGCGCAGGGCGCACGCGTGGCGCGTCGGCGGGCTCGCCCTGCGCGACCTCGAAAGCCTGCCGCAACGCCTCCGCCGCAGCGTCATCGCCGATCGCTTCAGCAAGGTCATTCCAATCGCTGCCCGCTGTGTCTGGCGGCAGCGGCGGCGCACAGACAATGCCGCCAACAGCCGCCGCTGCCGCCTGCGCTTTCGTGATTCCCGGATTGCCCGGCGTGCCGCGATCATCATCGGCTGCCAAGACGATGACGGCGGCAGGGCAAGCCTTGCGTGCGGCCTTCGCGACCAGTGCCAGGTTGCCTGCGTCGAATGCGACCAGGACCGGCCATCCGCTGATCGCATGAACGGTTGCCGCCGTCGCATAGCCCTCGGCAACTGCCAGCGCTGCCGTCCCGGCCTCGATCACACCAATCGCGTGGTACGCGCCGGCCTTCGGCGTGCCGGTCAAGAACTTCTTGTCGCCATCAGGCCTGATGAATTGCAGCCCGACCAGCTCGCCGGCCTTGTACAGCGGGACCAGCAAAGATTCATTGAGCTGGCGCAGCCCAAAAGCGCGGACACGCTTCGCCACCAGGTATGGATGATCGGCGCGAACAAGCTGCGCCCCCTTACGCCATAGCGCTGCGGCCTTCGCCGCCGTCGCCTTGTGCTGCTTGGCTTCGTCTTCCTTGCGGGCCTTCCGGAATGCCTCGATCCGGTCCTTGTGCGCGGCCTCTTCGTCCGGCGTCAGCGTCCGGCCAATATCCGCGCGCCAGAGCTGTTGCGGGATGCCTCGCCAACTCCCGAATACGCCCGCCGGGATGCCATCGGCATGCAAGACATAGAAGCCATTTTTTGCGCCGGCTTTGTCGCCTTCAACCCTGAACCGATGCAGTTCACCATCCGCAATGATCGGATCTAGCGAAACCAGCCCGGCCGCGCGCAAGGCGCGGCCGAACTGGTCGAGAACATCGGACAGCGACAGTTTCGCCGGCGAAACGCTCGCCGCTCGCGTCATGGCGCTGCCCCGGTCAGGATCACGTCGACCAACCCCAGGTCGCGCGCGGCTTCGGCGGTCAGCGTGTGATCGTCACCATCCTTCAGCATCGCCAGGAACGATTCCGCAGGCTGGCCCGATTTCGTAGCCATCGCCCTCGCCATTTCGGCCGACAGACGGTCGAGATTGTCAGCCCACGCGCGGAGCGCTCGGGCAGTGCCGCCGCCCTCGATGTAAGGGGCATGGATCATCAGCGAAGCGTCCGGCAGCGCCTGCACCTGGCGACCGGCGCAGACGATCAGCACGGCTGCACTTGCCGCGATACCTTCGATGCGAACAACCACGCGTCCCGGATAGGCCATCAAGGCGCGTTGAACTTCCTGCGCCGTTTGCACGCGGCCCCCGTTGCAATCCAGCCGGACAAGGATCTCGGGTTCCTTCGCTAGGCCGATCAGAGCGGGCAAGCCTTGCGACTCGTCATCCATGTGCCCGAACAGCTTCAGGACCAGCCGTTCGGGACGGCGCGACGCCACAGACCACCACCGCTCAGACATTGCGCGCCGCTCCGCGCTTCACGAACGCTCGGCAGGCTTCGGCGGCTTTGGTCAACGGCCAGCTTCCGTGCCGCCGTGTCGGGCGCTTCGGTTGCCCCTTGTGACACTCGCCGACCGCATTCAACAACGTCTGGTCGGCGCGATATCGCCAGCGAACGCACCTTGCGCAGCAGACATCCGGCATTGCCCCGCCGTCGACCCTCAGCAGTCGCAAGCCGCTGGGCAGGCGAACTGCGGCGCTCACCCGCCGAACTCCCGGCGCAGGTTGGAGGCCGCGTTCAAGGTTTCACCTCATGGCGTAAGACCTCAAGGCGAAGACCGGCTCCCTGCGAATCAATCGGGAGCACGATAACTCCTGCCGGGTTCCCGCCGTTCCATGCGGCGCATGCGGCCCACTCCTCGAACAGCTCGCGATGCGGCTGCACTGCCTCAAGAATCCGCGCCAGCGCCAAGCTGCGCCGTGCCTCTGCATGAAAGCCTGCACGGGCCTCCGCCGCTGCCTCTTCGGGACCCAGACGGGCCGCCGCAGCATCGCGCCGCGCCTGCACTCTGGCTGCTGCGGCTTCCAGTGCCGCGACCTCAGCCGCAGCCCTCTCGATCCGCTCCGGCTTCGGCGCGTCCGTGCCGTCGATCGCAGCCGCAATCAGCCCATCTGCCGCTCGATCGCGCGCGCCCGCGAAGCGTTCACGCGCTGCAATAAGCCGTGCCTCGAAGGTCTGTGCTAGATCGCCCATCAACGCGCGCTCAGCGCGCACGGCACGCACCGTCGCGAAGCCTTCGCGCATGGCCTTAGCGGTGGCGTCGGCCGTTTGCTCAGCAGCCGCGACCTTGCTGGCGAGTGCTTCGGCCTCGCCCTCGCGTTTGGCACGCCAGGATGCATCTGCTTCGATCGCGCAGGCCTTATCGGCAAGCCTGCCAATCATGACGGACGCGACCTTTTGGAAATGGGCCGCTTCGTCGCTGTCTTCCCATCGGTCGCGCGACCCCTGATTGCGCTCCCGGCTGCGGACCTCGGCAATCGCGCTCGCGTGCCCGGCCAACGTTGCAGCCAGTTCGCGCAGTGTCGGCGAGTCGTCGCAAGCCGCGAGCAGCTCGCCGCCTTCGCTCAAGAAAGCGGGGGCCTTCGATTCCAGCGATTGGCCGATCGCGGCCTTGAAACGATCCAACAGCGACGCGACAGGCGCGCCGCCCTTCGTAGTGGTGTTCATAGTGTCTCCAATGAATTGCGGGTGCGTACAGGCGGCGGAATGTGTTGCGCGCTCACGATTGGCCTCGCGCTTTTTTTCTGATTCCACGACGGACGATCAGCCCCTTAAATGCACCGGCCAGCTCGCGTTCCAAGTTGTCGCGGACGAACTCTTTAACCATCGGTTTAAGGGTGTCGTCGATATACAAACGAGGAAACGTGTAATAGCGGAAGCTCGTCAGCTTTTTCCGGCTCTGGCCTAACCGGCGATACACCTTCTCGCTACGCCGCAGCTGACCCGACCGGCGCTGCTTTGCCGGGAATGCGGGCTGCACGGTCTTGAATGGCTCGCCTCGGAGTCGCTGCACCTCGACTGTTGGCAAGCGACGTGTGACCGTCTTCCCGCGAAGCACATAGGTGAACGTGCGCATGACCACGCGCGGACGAAATGCCTGAATCGGCAGGTTCTGAACCTTCAGATCAAGCCCGCCTTCCAGCGTCGCTGAATTCCGGGTGACCCGCCGTACGCGAATCAATGGGGCTAGTGCCCGCGTGCTCAGGTTGTAAACCTCGGAGGTTTTGCGCGCTGCAAGCGTGCGTGCGCGCGTGCTTGTGCGATTCAGTCCGGCTTGTAGGATGGATCGGAACTCGCCGAACGTCAGAAGCTCTCCGTTGACCTCAAGAATTGCGGGCATGGGGGCCTCCGCGGATCGCCTTCGGCTTTTCGCGTGAAGCGCGCAGCGCTTCGTTCAACTCGGTTGGATCACGGCGCAAGAACTCCAGGACATCGCCGTAACGCCAGAACGAACCGCGACCTATATGAAAAGGTGCCGGGGCGACTCCGCGTGCGACCAGGTCAAAAAACGTCGCCCGTTTGAAAGCGGTCAGCGCCAAAACATCGGGCAGCCTCAGCAGGGCTTCGGGAGGAGTCGGAAGGTGATGTACAGCACCCGATGGGAGGGCGGTTAATGGTTTGGTGTGCATGGTTGTCCTCAATTTGGCGCTGCCCCTACTGAATCCGATGGGATACCAGCGGCAGCGAGAGGACTTTCAACCGGCGTTCCAGTGCGGCACTGGAAAAGGACACAGATCAGCCGCGAAGCATGCGTTGCCTGATCCGGCTGACCTGCTTATGCGAGAGGTTCATCAGCCGCGCGATCTCGCGCGCGGACTTGCCTTCGCGAAGCGCAGATTCGATTTCGCTCCGCTGCTCATTTGGTGTGCGACGATCGCCGCGCTTCCGAAAGTACGTCCGCTCGCCCGATCGGCCGTGCTTGAACTCCATGACGCAGATCGCCGCGACGGCGGCTATCCGATGGACGATGAACTGCTGATCGGCGGAAGGGGTAATTGATAGCCTTGAGGCAAGGGACTCAGGAAACCCGACGACCGCACGGCGCGGGTATTTCGCCTCGAAATCGATCTTTCGTGACTGAAGATCGGAGGCAGCGGCAATCAAGGTCATCCATTCATCGACTGCGATCAATGACATCAGCGGGTCAATACCGCTGCGTACTAGGCCGCGCCCTAGTTCGTCAGGATCGGCCCACATCGAGCCACGAATGAAGGAGATTTTCCGGCCTACCAGGGCGGCAGGAATTGCCGTGCCGGCTGCTGCCATTGCGCCGGCCAGAAGCTCCGGTCGACGAAGCAGCGCTGCCAAGCGGTCGACATCTGATAGACGCGCCAGTTGATCGACGACGGCGATCAGCGCGGCCGCGTAAGCCTCGCCGACCACTTCCCCTGTGAATGTTTCGGTCGCCGCCATTCGCTGCCCCTCAGCCCGCCGATTCGCGTCCCTTGCTTCAAGCCGTTCCCGGCGCGTGAAACACCGGGAACGGACACCCGTCAAAGAACGGGAACAGTCAAGACACTGACCGCATTGGAATTTTCGTGAGTGTTCCCGTCATTCCCGCCGTTCCGGGTCGTTTTACAGAGAGCCGCAAATTTTCGTCAGCCGCAGGCCTCTGCCGGCTGCCCGCTAGCCAGCGCTTCCAAGGCAATGCTGGTGCCATGGTCATAGACCGTCTTGGCTGCACGAACAGATCGCGCGACACCTTCAAGCACTTCGCACTCGCGCAGGTGTGGATCCCCTTGGAGGGATTCGATCGACATCTGAAGTGCGGCCAAGGCAGAGGCCATCCAGCAACTTGCTGCGTCAAATGCATCCTTTACTGGCGTGCCGGCGGGAACTTGAAGCGGGATCGAGTCCCACATATCCAGTTCAAGCGCGCTGTCGAAGATGGGGCTGCTACAGTTCTTTTCAGCTTGTTCCATGGCCATTCTCCATGTTGCGAGTCAGGGCCGGTGACGTGTCTCTAGCACGCCATCGGCCCGCCTCATTGCCCCACATGATCCGGCGCGGGGCTTGCCGGTCTAACTCATGCCTGCCGCCGTATTGCGGTGACGTTGCCGCCCGCTTGCAGGCTGTCGATTTCGTCGGCCCATGCCTGCATCATCTGCCGCCGCTGGCTTAGGTACTGCGCGCCGTTGTAGATCGCACGGATGTCGTCTTCATCGCCGTGCGATAGCTGGCGCTCGATCCAATCGCGGTTGTAGCCGCGCTCGTTCAGCGCGGTCGATACCAGATGCCGGAAGCCGTGACCGGTCTGCCGGCCACCGTAGCCGACGCGGTTGATTGCGGTGTTCACCGTGTTTTCGCTCATCGGCCGGTCGCGGTGATCGCGGGACGGGAAGGCGAGGGGGCTGCGCTCGTTCAGTGTGCGCAGCTCGCGCAGCAGCGCGACGGCCTGCGCCGGCAGGGGCACGACGTGCGGCCGGCCCATCTTCATCCGCTCTGCCGGGATGCTCCAGGTCGCTTCGTCCAGGTCGAATTCGGACCAGGGCGCGGCGCGCAGCTCGCCGGGCCGCGCGGCCGTCAGCAGGTGCAGCCGGATCGCAATGGCGGTCTGCCGGTCGCCCCGATAGGCGGCCAACGCTTCCAGGAATCCGGGCAGTTCGGCGATCGGCAAATGGGGATGCGCCCGGCGCGCGGGCGCTGCCGCCGCGACAACGTGCAGATCGGTTGCGCGGTTGATCTCTACGGCACCCTCGACCATCGCGAACTGAAAGATGCCGTTCAGCCAGCCCCGGCATTTCTTCGCCACGTCCAGGGCATCGCGGGCTTCAATCTTCCGCAGCACGCCAACCAGCTCGGGTCGGGAGATCTCCGCGACCGGCCGGGCGCTCAAGGCCGGCAACAGGTCTCGATCGAGATACAGCCGTGCCTTGTCGCGCGACGCGTCGGACCATTCGCCGCTTTTCTTCTTGAACCACTTTTCCGCCATCACGCCGAAGGTGTGCTCGCGGGTGGCGCGCTCTGCCTCGCGCGTTGCCTTGCGGTGGTCGGCCGGATCAGTGCCTTGCGCCAGCAACTTACGGGCGGCGTCGCGGGCTTCGCGGGCCTTCGCCAGCTCGATTTCGGGATAGGTGCCGATCGCCAGCAGCTTTTCCTTGCCGTCGAAGCGGTACTTGAGCCGCCAACGCTTGCCGCCTTCAGGCATTACCAGGAGGAACAGGCCGCCGCCGTCGAACAGCTTGCGCGGCTTCAGGGCGGGCTTGGCGTTGCGGACCTCGATCGCGGTCAACATGGCTGGGGGTACTTCCGGCGCTGGGGGTACTTTTGGGGGTACGCGGATTTCGGCCTTTTCGTACCCCCAATCTGGGGGTATCTGCCATCTACGTACCCCCAAAAGTACCCCCAAAGAATCCGGATGTCCACGGACGCGACCGGACCGCCCCGGACTATGTGTCGGGACGGTGTTCTGATTCGTAAGGATTTTTTGGACTTCGCCGGACCTTGCCGGACGAAAATTTGTGAGCCAACTGGTGCCTAAGGAGAGACTCGAACTCTCACGAGGGGTTGCCTCGGCGGATTTTGAGTCCGCTGCGTCTACCGATTCCGCCACTCAGGCCGGCGCAGGAAGCCCACGATCGGCATTATACCGGCCGTGTCGCGAGTAAAGCTTCGTGACCTTCCTCTTTATTTGTACTTTTCGGGGTTCCATGCAGCGCAGTGATTTCCGTTACCAGCTTCCCCCCGAACTGATTGCCCAGGTGCCACCTGCCACGCGCAGTGGTGGCCGGATGCTGGTGGTCGATCCCGCAGCCGATGGTTTTCGCGATGCCAAGGTCGTCGATCTGCCCGGCGAGCTGCGTGCCGGAGACCTGCTGGTGCTCAATGACACGCGGGTGATCCGCGCGCGGCTGCACGGCGCCAAGGCGTCCGGAGGCAGGATCGAAGCGATGATCGAGCGGGTGCTCGACCGCCGGCGCGCGCTGGCGCAGGTCCGGGCCAGCAAGACGCCGAAGGCCGGCAGCACTCTGTGCTTCGCCGATGGCCGGCTGTCCGCGACCGTGCTGGCCAAGCACGACGATCTCTACGAGCTCGAGTTCGAGACCGACGACCTGCTGGCCGCGCTCGATGCCCACGGCGAGCTGCCGCTGCCGCCGTACATCGAGCGTACGGCCGAGCAGCGCCGCGACAGTGCGGTCGACGATGCCCGTTACCAGACGGTGTGGGCGCGCGAGCCGGGCGCGGTCGCCGCACCGACGGCCAGCCTGCACTTCGACGAGGCGATGCTCGATGCGATCCGCGCCCGCGGTGTCGAGATCGCGTTCGCGACCTTGCACGTCGGCGCCGGCACTTTCCAGCCGGTGCGGGTCGATGACCTGGCGACGCACGTCATGCACGCCGAGCGGGTGACGGTATCGGCCGGGCTGGCGCGGGTGGTGGCGGCCGCCAAGGCGCGCGACGGGCGGGTGGTCGCCGCCGGCACCACCGTGGTCCGGGCACTGGAAACGGCTGCGGCTGCCAGCGGTGTCGTGGCGCCTTACCAGGGCGAGACCCGGCTGTTCATCACGCCGGGCTATGCCTTTCGCGCCGTCGATGCGCTGCTGACCAATTTCCATCTGCCGGAAAGCACGCTGCTGATGCTGGTCTGCGCCTTCGGTGGCCAGGAGCGAGTGATGGCGGCGTACCGGCACGCGGTCGAGCAGCGTTACCGCTTCTTTTCCTACGGCGACGCGATGTGGTTCCCGCTGCGGGCGGCGAGCCAGTCCAGTACGCCCTGAGCCGCGAGCCGGCCGCTGGCGAAGCAGGCGGTCAGCAGGTAGCCGCCGGTCGGCGCTTCCCAGTCGAGCATTTCGCCAGCGCAGAAAGTGCCAGGCACCGCGTTCAGCATCAGGCGGTCGGTGAGCGCTTCGAAGTGCACGCCGCCGGCGGTGGAGATTGCATCGTCGATCGGCCGGGTGGCGTGCAGCGGCACCGACAACTGCTTGATCTGGGCGGCGAGCATCGCGGCATCGGCGAAGGTTTCGTCCGCCGCGCATTCGCGCAGCAGGCTGGCTTTGACGCCGTCGATGCCGGCGCGATGCAGGTGCTTGGCCATCGACTGCGAGCCGCGTGGCCTGGCCAGGCGTTCGCTCAGCGCCGCCAGCGGGACGCCGGGCAGCAGGTCCAGCTCCAGCCGCGCCACGCCATGGGTCGTGACCGCCTCGCGCAGCAGCGGTGACAGCGCATAGATCAGGCTGCCTTCGACGCCGACCCCGGTGATGATGAATTCGCCTTGCCGGAAGACGCCGTCGCCGCCCTGATCCGGTGCGAGACGGGCTGCCACCGGCTTGACCGGCTGGCCGGCACAGCGGCTGCGCAGGATCTCGCTCCAGCGGCTTTCGAAGCCGCAGTTCGATGGTTGTAGCGGCGCGACCTCGATGCCGCGTCCGGCGAGCAGCGATAGCCAGCGGCCGTCGGAGCCGAGCCGTCGCCAGCTGCCGCCGCCGAGCGCCAGCACCACGGCGTCGGCTTCGGCGACGACATCGCCGGCTGCTGAGGCGAAGCGCAGCGCGCCGTCATCGGCCCAGCCGGTCCAGCGATGGCGCAGATGGAAGTGCACGCCGGCTTCCCGAAGCCGGCGCAGCCAGCCGCGCAGCAAGGGTGCGGCCTTGAGATCGGTCGGGAACACCCGGTTCGAGGTGCCGACGAAGGTGTCGACGCCGAGGCCCTTGGCCCAGTCGCGCAAGGCGTCGGCGCCGAAGGCTGCGAGCATCGGCCGGATCATCTCGGCACGGCTGCCGTAGCGGGACAGGAACGGCTCGAAGCTTTCCGCGTGGGTCAGGTTCAGGCCGCCCTTGCCGGCGATCAGGAACTTGCGGCCGCAGTTGGCCATCGCGTCGTAGACGTCGACGGCCAGGCCGGCGGCGGCCAGGGTTTCGGCGGCCATCAGGCCGGCCGGGCCGCCGCCGATCACGGCCACGCGCTGCCGTCGCTGCGCGGAGTCGGTCACGACGAGCGGGAGCGGCGCATGACCACGCTGATCGATCCGTTGGTTTCCAGCATGGCCACTCTCACCTCGTCGATGCGGATGCAGCCGGCCTTGCGCAGCGCGGCGTTGATGTCGCGCCGGGACAGGTCGGCGGCGGCGATCGCCTGCTCGCGCAGTCGACCATTGCGGATCAGGATCTGTGGCCGACCACCGACCAGGCGTTCGAGGCGCTTGCTGGCGGTGGTCGCGTAATCGAGCAGGAAGTTGATCGTCACCAGCGTTGCGGCGGAAATCAGGCCGCCGAGCAGGGAGTTGTCGCCGCCGTTCATCGAGTTCTGCACGGCGTTCGACAGCACCAGTAGCAGGATCAGGTCGAACGGCGACAGCTGGCCGACCTGACGGCGCCCGGTGAGGCGCAGCAGCACCAGCAGGAACAGGTAGACCAGCACGGAGCGCAGCACCAGCTCCCACCACGGTACGGTCAGTTGCCACATCGTTGCGGTCTCCGACGAAACGGCCGCCATGATGAGGCCGTTTCGCCGCTACCGCAGGCTGCGTCTGGCCTCAGAGCCGGTCCAGATGGCGGTCGGCCGGCGCCGGCGGGTTGTACTGGTAGACCCAGGTCTCGGTCAGCGGCTGGCCGACGCTCTTCAGGAACAGGCGCAGGTCGATCGGATCGGTGGAGTCGTCCGGCGGCCGGATGTCGAAGATAGCGCGATAGCCCTTGATCGCGTGCAGCGGCCGGGCCGAGGTCAGCTCGATGGTGCCGCGCGATGCGCTGACGATCGCTTCGACCTTGGTGTCCTTGCCGAGCAGGGCGAGGTCGCCGCCAGCGAAATCGACCGCGAAGCGCCAGGAGAAGGATTTGCGCTTCTGGCCGACGACACCGCCGAGGCCAGTGCGGGTGGCCTGCACGGTGGCCAGGCGCGGCGCCACCGGCGGCTTGCGGCCCCAGTGCAGGCGGTAGGCGAACAGCAGTTCCTCGCCCGGCTGCGGCTTCTTCTCCGGGTTCCAGAACGCCACCATGTTGTCGAAGGTCTCGTCCTGCGTCGGAATCTCGACCAGCTGTACCGAACCCTTGCCCCAGTCGCCCTTGGGTTCGACCCAGAGGCTCGGGCGCAGGTCATAGAAGGCGCCGTCGTCCTGGTAGTGGTCGAAGTTCTGGTCGCGCTGCATCAGGCCAAAGCCGCGCGGGTTGTTGTCGAGGAAGGAGTTGAAGCGCAGGCCGGTCGGATTGAGCAACGGCCGCCAGATCCATTCGCCGGCACCGGTCCACATCTGCAGGCCGTCGGAATCGTGGATTTCCGGACGGTAGTCGTAGGCCAGGCGGCGATCGTTCTCGCCGGTCTGGTACATGCTGGTGCCGGGCGCGATGCCGAGGCGCTCGATCTTGCGGCGCGGATAAAGCGCTGCGTCGATCTCCATCACGTGCGACTGGCCGGGCGAGATCTCGAAGCGGTAGGCGCCGGCCACGCTCGGCGAATCCATCAGCGCGTAGATCACCAGCTTGTTCGAGCCTGAGGCCGGGCGCTCCAGCCAGTAGGCGGTGAAGCGCGGGAATTCTTCCGGCGTCGGCGCGCCGGTGTCGATCGCCAGGCCGCGCGCCGACATGCCGTACTGCCAGTCGCCACCGACCGCGCGGAAGTAGCTCGCGCCGAGCCAGGCGCCGACATCGCGCTCCAGATCGGTGTGGAACAGCACCCGGAAGCCGGCGAAGCCGAGGTCGTTCGGCAGCTGGCCGGCCTTGACTCCGGACTTGCCGAAATCGAACAGGCTGGCGTCGTAGGCGATTTCCTGGGACTGGCCGTTGACGATCTCGAACATCCGCACCGGGTCCTTGAAGAACAGGCCCATGTGGAAGAAGCGCACCTGGAAGCTCAGGTCGTCCTTGGCCCACAGGCTGCGGTCGGCCTTGAAGCGGATGTTCTGGTAGCGGTCGAAGTCCAGCCCCTGCAGGGTTTTCGGCAGGTCGCGGGGTGCTGCGAGATAGGCGACGGACGCCATCTGCCGGGCCTGGCCCTTGAGCCAGCTGTAATCGAAGGGCTGGGGCTTGCCGAGCAGCTTGAGCTTGTTCTTGTCGGCGGCCTCGGCCATCGGCGCGGCGACGCCGGCCGCAAGCGCACCAGCGCCGGCCGACAGGGATTTCAGCAATTCACGTCTGTGCATGGTCGATCGATCTGAAGAAGGAGGCGGACGGTGAGGGCCAGCCCGCGTTCGCCATAATATCCGCATGGCATCCACCTTCACCGACCGTTTCACCTTGACCGTCGATGGCCTGTTCGCCGGCAGCGTGCAGCCGATGCCGGGCGACGGCCGGCCGACGGCGATCTTCAAGCGGCCGGTTTCGGGGGCGATGACGATCGGTATGGAAGGTCTGGCCGGCGATGCGCAGGCCGATCGCCGGGTCCACGGCGGCCCGGAAAAGGCCATCCATCACTTCCCGCTGGAAACCCATGCCCGGCTGGCGGCGATGTTTCCGGCAGCGGCAGGAACACTCGGGGCCGGCACGCTCGGCGAAAACATTTCCACGGTCGGCATCACCGAGGCCGAAGCCTGCATCGGCGATGTGTTCGCGCTCGGTACCGCGCTGGTGCAGCTCTGCCAGCCGCGCCAGCCCTGCTGGAAGATCGAGGCGCGCCACGGCGTCGAGGGCATGACCCGGGCGATCGCCGATGCCGGCATCGCCGGCTGGTACTACCGGGTGCTGGCGACGGGAACGGTCGCGGTCGGCGACCGCTTCGAGTTGATCGACCGGCTGTCCGGCGCGCCGACCCTGGCGCGCTTCTGGCAGATCGTCCACCAGCACCGTCCGGCGCTGGTCGAGCTGGAAGCGCTGTGCGCAGCTCCCGGGCTGGCGAGCAACTGGCAGCGCAAGCTCGCCGAGCGGATCGCCTGGCTGCGCCGGAACTGAAGCCCTTGCCCCGATGACCCACGTGAAGCTGCCGGACTATCCGGCGCTGGAAGCCTTGCCGGCGCTGCGCGCGGCGCTGTCGAAACCGGGCGGCCGCGCCGTGCTGGCCGCGCCACCGGGCTCCGGCAAGACCACCGTGGTGCCGTTGGCCTTGCTCGCCGAGCCCTGGCTTGCGGCTAAGAAGATCGTGATGCTGGAGCCGCGCCGGGTCGCCGCCCGCGCCTCGGCAGCGCGGATGGCCAGCCTGCTCGGCGAGAAGAGCGGCGAAACGGTCGGCTATCAGGTGCGCTTCGAGCGCCGGATCGGACCTTTGACGCGCATCGAAGTGATCACCGAAGGCCTGCTGACCCGGCGCCTGCAGGCCGATCCGGAGCTGCCCGGCGTCGGTCTGGTGATCTTTGACGAGTTCCACGAACGCAGCCTAGACGCCGATCTGGCGCTGGCCCTGACCCTGGACGCCGCCGCTTCCCTGAACGAGGACCTGCGGGTGCTGGTGATGTCGGCGACGCTCGACACCGAGCGGGTAGCCGCGCTGCTCGGTGGCGCACCGATCGTCAGCGCCTCCGGCCGGATGTTTCCGGTCGACGTCCGCTTCGCCCCGCCACGCCCGGGCACTGCCACCGAGGTCGCGGTTGCCGAGGCCTGTGTGGCGGCACTCGCCGAGCGCGACGGCGATGTGCTCGCCTTCCTGCCCGGCGGTCGCGAGATCCGCGGCGCCCAGCGCATTCTCGAAGCGCGGCTCGGCAGCGGAGTCGCCGTCCATCCGCTGTACGGCGACCTGTCGAGTGCCGAGCAGGATGCTGCGCTGGCGCCGAACCACGATGGCCGCCGCAAGGTGATCCTGGCGACCAACATCGCCCAGACCAGCCTGACCGTCGAAGGCGTCATCACGGTGGTCGATTCGGGGCTGGCGCGCGTCGCCCGCTTCGATCTCGGTGCCGGCGCCAATGCCCTGGAACTGCAGCGCATTTCCCGCGCCAGCGCCGAGCAGCGCGCCGGCCGCGCCGGCCGCCTCGGGCCGGGTGCGGCGATCCGCCTGTGGAGCCGCGACCAGCACGGCCAGCTGCCGGCCCACGACACGCCGGACATCCTCGCCGTCGATTTGTCGCGGCTGGCGCTGGAACTCAGCGTCTGGGGTGCTGCTGATCCGTCGACCTTGGCGCTGATGGACGCGCCACCCGGCGCGTCCTGGTCGCAGGCCCGCGAAGTGCTCGCCGCCATCGGCGCGGTGGCCGCTGATGGCCGGATCACCAGCCACGGCAAGGCGCTGGCGCGGCTGCCGGCGACGCCGCGCATCGCCCACATGCTGATGGTCGCCAAGGCCGCCGGCCTGGCCGGCACAGCGGCCTGGACCGCCGCGGTGCTCGACGAGCGCGACAGCGGCGCCGACCTCGCCCAGGCGGTGCGCAACGCCCACGCCGGCCGGGTCGATGCGGGCGCCCAGCGACGGATGCGCGACACCGTGCGCCAGCTCCTGCGCCTGGTCGACGAGGACGAGCGGGCGGCGGTCGACGTCGACGCCATTGGCCGGATCGTCGCCATGGCCTATCCCGAGCGGCTGGCCCGGCGTCGGGCCGAGACCCGCGGTGCGCGCGATGTCGGCTATCTCTGTGCCGATGGCGGCGAGGCGCGGATTGCCGAGCGCGACGTGCTGGCGGCCTCGGAATGGCTGGCGATTGCCCACTGGGAGCCGGGCAGCCCGCGCCGCATCCGTGCGGCGGCGGCGCTGTCCGAGCGCGAGGTGCTGGCCGACCAGGGGTTGCGGATCGTCACTCTGGCCGATGTCGCCTGGAACGAGCAGCAGCAGGCGGTGCTTGCCGAGCGTCAGACGCGGCTCGGCGCGATCGTGCTGGAGCGCAAGCCGATCAACCAGCCGGACGGCGAGCGCCAGCGGGCGGCAATGGTCGAAGGCATTCGCAGCTTGGGGCTCGGCGCGCTGCCGTGGTCCGAGGGTGCGCGGCAGTGGCAGGCAAGGGTGGCCAGCCTGCGCGCCTGGCGCAGCGGCGAGGACTGGCCGGAAGCTTCCGACGAGGCGCTGGCGGCGACGCTGGACGACTGGCTGACGCCCTATCTTGCGGGCATCACCCGGCGCGAGCACCTGTCTCGGCTGGATCTGGCCGGCATTCTCAACGGCCGGCTCGACTATTCGCAGCAGCAGCGCCTGTCGCGGCTGGCACCGACCCATCTCGACGTGCCCAGCGGCTCGCGGGTTGCGCTCGAATACCGGCTCGATGGCGCGCCACCGGTGCTGGCGGTGAAGCTGCAGGAACTGTTCGGAGCGACGCAGACGCCGGCGGTCGACGAGGGGCGCATGCCGGTGTCCCTGCACCTGCTGTCGCCGGGGCGGCGGCCGATCCAGGTGACCCGTGATCTGGCCGGCTTCTGGGCGCGGACCTACGAGGAAGTGCGCAAGGAACTGAAGGGGCGCTACCCGCGTCACCCCTGGCCGGACGACCCGCTGGCGGCGCCACCGACGGCGCGTGCCAAGCCGCGTGGCACCTGAATCGCGGTCCGGCAGTGCGTCATGCAGATTTCGCTTGACGGACAACGGCGATGTGCCCAGAATCCGCGCCTCGCTGTGATGACCGCCCGGGGAGAGATACTCAAGCGGCCAACGAGGGCAGACTGTAAATCTGCTGACTAACGTCTACGTAGGTTCGAATCCTACTCTCTCCACCATCGGCGACAGTTGTGAAGGCTGGAACGGGCAGGGCGTGTCAGGCGGGTGTAGCTCAATGGTAGAGCTGTAGCCTTCCAAGCTACTGACGTGGGTTCGATTCCCATCACCCGCTCCAACCGTCGAAAACGGTCGTCACGGCAGCAAGAAGTACCGAGTTTTCGCTCACATAGCTCAGTCGGTAGAGCACTTCCTTGGTAAGGAAGAGGTCATCGGTTCGATTCCGATTGTGAGCACCAAATTTCGAACCCTCCATGCGGAAACAAGCCGTGTTGAGGGTTTTGTCGTTTATCCCAGCAACCAAACCAAGAGCAGAGTTTCGTCATGGCAAAAGAGAAATTTGACCGCACCAAGCCGCACGTGAACGTGGGGACGATTGGTCACGTTGACCACGGCAAGACG